>Ga0213824_1000821_pt1 | contig 20937 bp, 21 predicted proteins | sample MC6MC0906MG_FD_179892 | JGI IMG/M metagenome (GOLD analysis project Ga0213824, IMG submission 179892) | Enriched soil aggregate microbial communities from Iowa State University, Ames, United States - MC6-MC0906-MG | ecosystem: Environmental > Terrestrial > Soil > Unclassified | place: USA: Iowa...
CGAAGCAGCGCCGCAGAAAAGCCTGCGCGACGTACAGCGGCAGTGGATCGCCTACCGCGATGGCAACTGCAAATTCCACGTGCAGGCGAGTGGCGGGACGATGGCCCAGCTTGAAGGTGCCATGTGCGTGATGGACATGACCCGTGAGCGGGCGGCGGAGCTGGAGCGGGTGCTCAGCCCAGGGCAGTGAGTTTGCCTGGGCGGGCCTCTTCGCGGGTAACCCGCTCCTACAACGGCTGGCGCAGTACCTGTAGGAGCTGGCTTGCCGGCGATGGGGCGCGAAGCGGCCCTATTTTTTCAGGTGAGCACCGCGCAGCGCCCGGTCCGTGAGGTACTCGCGCACTTCTAGCGCATCCCCGGCAAACTCGATCCGGTCAGCCTTGGCGTCACGCTGGTAGGCATACATCGGGTCGTAATATTCCTTCAACAAACCCTCGATCCACCCGCGGTGCAGGTCTATTGCACCGCACCGCTGCTGCTCGTCCAGTGCCTGGCGCAGGGTCTGGGACAGGCGCTGGAACCGCTCGCCACCCAGGCGCTTCTGGATATTGGCCATGCTCTGCAGCATGCGCTCGGCGAATAGCCGATGGCCAAGCTGCTCGCCGTGCAGCGTGACGAACTCGGCGCACAGGTTGATTACGTAATCGCGCAGGATGCGCTCCACACGGTTCTCGAAGCTGTCCTCCAGCCATACCATCGGGTACTGCTGCATGCCTTGGTACAACGCCAATGGCACTGTGCAGCTGCCAACGATGCGGCCTTCATCTTCCAGCACGAACTGCTCAATGCCACGGGCACGTTTTTTCAGTACATCGATGGCCAGCTTGTTCTCGAAGTCGATCTGCGCCGGCTGCGCGGTGGCGCGCTTGCCGAAACTGGAGCCGCGGTGGTTGGCATGGCCTTCAAGGTCGAGCACGTTGTTCAGCTGGTGCAGCACATCGGTCTTGCCCGTGCCGGTCAGGCCGCCCAGCAGGACGAAGTGGCACTGTTCGACAGCCTGTTCGGTGGTCTCCAGCAGGAAGGTGCGCAGCGCCTTGTAACCGCCGCTGATTCGCGGGTAATCGATACCGGCCTCATCGCGCAGCCACTGCTGGACGATCAGTGAACGCAAGCCACCGCGAAAGCAGTAAAGGTAGCCGTTGGGGTTGGCCCGGGCGAAGCTGGCCCAGGCGTGCAGGCGCTCACGCTTGGTGGTACCGCTGACCAGTTGGTGGCCGAGGGTGATGGCTGCGGCCTGGCCTTGCTGCTTGTAGCAGGTGCCTACTTTTTGCCGCTCCTGGTCAGTCATCAACGGCAGATTGACCACGCCGGGGAAGGCGCCCTTGGCAAATTCGATGGGCGCGCGCATGTCCATCATGGGCGCGTCGTCGAGGAACAGCTGGCGGAAATCGGTGCAATCGGGGCGCATCAGCTCACCTCGACTGCGTGGCGCTGTCGCTCGGCCAATGTGCCGATCGGCGAGAGCGTGAGGCCCAGCTCGGCAGCCACGGCGAGGAATTCCTCTTCACTTTCGGCGCTGACGGCCACCAGCAAGCCGCCGCTGGTCTGCGGATCGCACAGCAGGTGCTTCTGATCATCGCTGAGCGGGCCTATCTTATGCCCGTAGCTTTCGAAGTTGCGTAGGGTGCCACCGGGGATGCAACCCTGCGCCAAGTAGTGCTCGACGCTGGCCAGGCGAGGCACGGCGGCATAGTCCAGGTGTGCGGTCAGGCCGCTGCCTTCGGCCAGTTCGACCAGGTGGCCAAGCAGGCCGAAGCCGGTCACGTCGGTCATGGCCTTGACCCCATCGAGCTTGCCGAACCGGCTGCCGGGGGTGTTGAGGGTGCACATCCAGTCCCGGGCCAGGCCTTGGTCCTGCTCGCGCAGTTTGGCTTTCTTCTCGGCGGTGGTAAGAATGCCGATACCCAAGGGTTTGGTCAGGTACAGGCGGCAACCCGCGGTGGCGGTGTCATTGCGCTTGAGATGGCGTTTGCTGACCACGCCGGTGACGGCCAGGCCGAAGATTGGCTCTGGGGCGTCGATGGAGTGACCACCCGCCAGCGGGATGCCGGCTTCGGCGCACACGGCGCGGCCACCGCGGATCACTTCGCGGGCGACCTCCGGTGGCAGCACGTTGACCGGCCAACCGAGGATGGCGATGGCCATCAGCGGGTCGCCGCCCATGGCGTAGATGTCGCTGATGGCGTTGGTGGCGGCGATGCGGCCGAAATCGTAGGGGTCATCGACGATCGGCATGAAGAAGTCGGTTGTAGAAACAACCCCGCGCTCGTCGTCCAGAGCGTACACGGCGGCATCATCACGCGAAGCGTTGCCGACCCACAGATTCGGGTCCAAGGCCTGTGTACCACTCTCGGCCAGGATCACGTCCAGTACCTTGGGGGAGATCTTGCAGCCACAGCCTGCACCATGGCTGTACTGGGTCAGGCGAATCGGCTCGCTCATACGCACCTCAGGGAATCAAATTGTTGCGCGATTGTAGCAAAGCTGGCCTTTGTGCCACGCGCCCTTATACTTCCCACGCGCGACGCGGATCGTCGCCCATTCCCCGCTATTGAACCGGAGTCTTCCCATGCTCAAACGCCCAATGGCGCTCGCCGCCGGCCTGGTCCTGTCGTGCTGCGCCGCTGTCGCTCAGGCCGCTGAAACCCTGCGGGTCAGTGCCATCCCCGACGAAGCGCCGACCGAGTTGCTGCGCAAGTTCGAGCCGCTGGGCAAGTACCTGTCGCAGCAGCTGGGCATGGAGGTGAAGTTCGTACCGGTTGCCGATTACCCGGCGGTGGTCGAGTCCTTGGCCAATGACCGCCTGGACATGGCCTGGCTGGGCGGGTTCACCTTCGTCCAGGTGCATTTGAAAGATCCGAAAGCCACGCCGCTGGTGCAGCGTGAGCAGGATGCCAAGTTCACCTCCAAGTTCATCACCGCCAACCCGGATGTGAAGAGCCTGGCCGACCTCAAGGGCAAGTCGTTCGCCTTTGGCTCCATCTCGTCTACCTCGGGCAGCCTGATGCCGCGCTATTTCATGCTCAAGGAGGACAACATCAAGCCTGAGGGCTATTTCAGCCGGGTGGCCTACTCCGGTGCCCACGACGCTACTGTGGCCTGGGTGCAGGCTGGCAAGGTCGACGGTGGCGTGCTCAATGCCAGCGTGTGGCAGAAGCTGGTCGATGCTGGCAAGGTCGATACAAGCAAGGTCAAGGTCTTTGCCACCACGCCGGAATATTACGACTACAACTGGACCGTGCGCGGCAACATGGAGCCAGCCCTGAAGGAGAAGATCAAGCAAGCCTTCCTCAATCTGGACCCCGCCAAGCCCGACCATAAAGCGATTCTCGACCTGCAGGCCGCCAGCCGCTTCATCGAGACCAAGCCCGAGAATTACCAGGGCACCGAGCAGGCAGCACGTGAGGCCGGCCTGCTCAAGTGACTATCGACCTGCACAACGCCGGCCTGCGCCATGGCCAGGTCCGCGCGCTGGAGTCCGTATCCTTGCGTATTACCAAGGGTGAGCGGGTGGCGATCATCGGCCCTTCCGGGGCGGGCAAGTCCAGCCTGTTGCACCTGATGGCCACGGCCGTGCAGCCCAGCGCCGGGCGCCTGGAGTTGTTCGGCGAGCAGCCTTGGGCGCTGTCTGCCAGGGCACGCCAGCGCTTGCGCGCGCGGATCGGGCTGGTTCATCAGGCGCCGCCCTTGCCGCCTCGCCAGCGGGTAGTGACAGCGGTGCTGGCGGGCCGCCTGGGGCAGTGGGGCACGTTGCAGGGGGTGTTCAACCTGGTGTATCCGACCGATGTGCCGGGCGCACGGGAAGTTTTGGCCGAGCTGGGGCTGGCGGAAAAGCTGTTCGTGCAGTGCGGGCAACTGTCCGGCGGCCAGTTGCAGCGGGTCGGCATCGCCCGAGTGCTATACCAGCGCCCCGAGTTACTGCTGGCTGACGAGCCGGTGTCGGCCATGGACCCGGTGCTGGCCGACCACAGCCTGGCGCTGCTCAACCGCCATGCCCAGGCCAATGGGGTCACCCTGGTGGCCAGCCTGCACGCGGTTGAGCTGGCCTTGGCGCATTTCCCGCGGGTAATCGGTATTCGTGAGGGACAGGTGATGTTCGACTGCCCGGCCGACGCTGTGACTGACCCGATGCTGGACGCTTTGTACGCCAACGAGCAGTTTGCTTCGCAACCGGCGCAAGGGGCGACCCTGGCCGTGCAGATCCCCCGATGTTGAAAGCGCAAACTCGCGACCCGGTAGCATTCACGCGGCTGATGCTCATCCTGTTTGCCCTGGCCGTGCTATGGCCAGGGGTACGGTTGAGCGAGCTGAACCCCGGCGTACTGCTGCACGCGGAAAACCGCCAACAGATTGCCGCTTTCACCAGCGCCTTCTGGCCACCGGCGCATGATGCCGAATTCCTCAAGCTGCTCTACGAGGCCACGCTGCAGACCTTGGCCGTGGCCACTGCCGGCATGGCCTTTGCGTTGCTGTTGGCCATACCTACAAGCTTGTTGGCCAGCCGCGCTTTGTCGTTGCGAGCCGCCTCGCGCGGTGGCCGTGCCGGTGTGTTGTCGCGGCTGCTGCGTATGCCGGTGCGTGGCTTGCTGATCTTCCTGCGCAGCGTGCCGGAGATCGTCTGGGCATTGCTGTTCGTACGGGCTGTGGGCCTGGGGCCGACCGCTGGGGTGCTGGCCATTGCCATCACCTACAGCGGCATGCTCGGCAAGGTCTATGCGGAAATCTTCGAATCTGTCGACCAGCGCCCGGCGCACGCCTTGCTGCAAGCGGGCAGCGGCCGGCTGACGGCATTTTTTTACGGCATTCTGCCAAGTGCAATGGCGGAGGTGGTGTCGTACACCGTGTACCGGTGGGAATGCGCGATCCGCGCTTCAGTGGTAATGGGGTTCGTCGGGGCGGGCGGCCTCGGGCAGCAGATCGACTTGTCCATGCGCATGTTCGCGGGTGGCGAGGTGGCGAGTATCCTGCTGGCCTTCTTCGGCCTGGTGGTGTTGGCTGACCTGCTCAGCCGCTTTCTGCGGGGGAGGTTGGCATGAATCGAGTGCTCAATCTTCTAGTAGTTGGCGCCATCGTCGCAGCAGTGTGCGCCGCGTTCAGCTATCTGGAGCTGGACCTGAAGGCGCTGATACGTGATGGCGGGCTGGGGCAGATGGGGGCGTATGCAGGGCGCTTTTTGCACCCTGACTTGTCTGCCGAGCACTTGCAGGCAGTGGCGCACGGTGCCCTGGAGACCCTGGCGATGTCGGGCTTGGGCACGTTGCTGGCCATGGCCCTGGGCCTGCTCCTGGCATTGCCCGCGGCGGGGCGATTCGGCTGGCCGCTGCAGTCGGCCGCGCGCCTGCTGCTCAATGCCCTGCGCGCCATCCCGGAGTTGGTCTGGGCTGCGCTGACGGTGCTGGCGGCGGGGCTAGGCCCGAATGCCGGCACGCTTGCGCTGGCATTGCACACGTCTGGGGTGTTGGGGCGGTTGTTCGCCGAAGCGTTGGAGAACGCACCGGCAGAGCCCGCTGCAGCTATCCGCCTGCAGGGCGGCGGGCAGGTCGCTGCGTTCTGTTTCGGCACTTTGCCCAACCTGTGGCCGCAGTTGTTGGCCTACAGCCTGTACCGCTGGGAAAACAACATCCGCATGGCCAGTGTGCTTGGCTTCGTGGGGGCCGGTGGCCTGGGGCAGATGCTCTACACCACGCTGAGCCTGTTCCAGGAGGCGCAGGCCAGCACCGTGATCATTGCGATGCTGGTGCTGGTGCTGCTGGTGGATGGGTTCAGTGACCTGATGCGCCAGCGCTATGTGCGGGCATGACAGCGTCTGCCATCAACTCCCCACATTGCGCTTCACGCTGCATCGACTCCAGGTTGCGTTCGATGGTTTCGCAAATCGTATCCATCTGGATCTGGTGCTCACTGAAGCGGAACGGGCTCTGCAGGTCGGTGCCGATGCGCTCGATGGCCAGCAGCATGAACCCCACCACGGTCGACGCCAGCGGGGTGAACCAACCCAGCGACTCCACCAGCCCGATGGGTACGATCAGGCAGAACAACGAGATGAACAGCCGCGGAAAGTAGACGTAAGGGTAGGGCAGTGGCGTATTGGCGATACGCTCCATGCCGCCCTGGGCGTTGGACAGGTCCACCAGCGTCGACTCCAGCCGCGCCAGGCGAATGCTGTCGAGCCGGCCGGCCTTGTATTCACGCGCCAGCAGGGCCGCCGAGCCGCTGAGGATATCGTTGGCGAAGTTGTTCGACCGGTTGCGCCGCTCGAATTCCCCCGGCGGGATGAACGCCATCAGCTCATCCGGGCATTTTTCGCCCTTCAGGTGCGCTGCCAGGCAGTTCACGTAAGCGATATGGCGGCGCAGCAAGGTGGCTTTGGTCGGGTTCAGCCCATCAGCCGGGTCGTCGATCAGTGTCAGCGTCTGCCGGGCAAAGCTGCGCGAACTGTTCACCAGCGCGCCCCATAACGTGCGGGCCTCCCACCAACGGTTGTAGGCGCTGCTGTTGCGAAAGCTCACCAGCACCACCAATGCCGAACCCAGCAATGTCAGTGGCATGAGGGGCAGGGTGAATTTGCTGTTGAAAAACAGCATGAAGTCGATGGTGACCAGTACATCCCAGATCAGCAGCCAGAACAGCGACCAGCCGATGTAGCCGAAGGTTTTGACCACCAGGCGGTACTTGCGGGCGATGATCTCTTTCACGCGGGGGTACCTCGAAAGGGTGGGCATGAAGGATCGGACGCTGAGGGGCTGGCAAGGTTCTGTGCTGTTCGTCGTAGGGTGTAACTGGAAGTTTGTGATCAGCTCAATGGTACGCGGCTCTTCGCGGCGTTACCGCGAAGAGCCCTAGGGCAACATCACATGCCAGCAGAGGCATTGCACCCCCTGGCCCACCCCGGATTCAAGGCTTGGCAACCACCGCCACATAACCCTTCACCCCAGCAGGCACGGCATTGGGCTTGGTTTTGTGAGCCAGGTACTGGAACCGGCGCCATTCCTTGTCGATTTCACTGAACGACATGAACACGCTGACCCGCGCCTTGTCCGCCAGGTCTGGCCGATTGCGCGCATCGATCCCTTCCTTGGCGATAAACGCGACGTTGATCCCGACCACCTTTCCGTCTTCGGCAAACACCGGGCCACCCGACATGCCCTTGACCATCGGGCCATCGTGCACCGAGTAGAACACGCTGCCCGGCGTGCCTTCCAGGCGCACCAGGGACTGCAGTGTGTGGCCCTTGCCCTGCACCGGCATCATCAGGCTGTTGAACCCGACCGCCGTCACCGACTCGCCTGGCACGTACTGGCGCCAGAGCGGCACCTGGGTGGCCTTGTGCTTGAAAAACACCACGTCACCAAGGCCCTCGTGGACCACGTTGCGCAGGAAGGGGGTGTGTTTGGCGGTCACGGCGTAGTCTTCGTTCCACTGAATGGCGGTAGCCATCAGCAGCATGGGCAGTGGCGCGCCCGAGGTGACTACGAACGCTTGATCGTAGACGGGGTTTGAAACGTACGACGTTGGCATTCCATTGCACCCACTCAGCAGCATCATTGCCGCCAGACAGGGCACAGTTGTCTTCATGATTTGCACATGGGTTAAAAAATGGGAGCGCAAATATGGCTAAGAGCCATCACTCTGGCAATACTTTCTGCATATATCTGATGAATGACATCTTAGGTAGGGGGCCTGATGATGGCCAATAGATTCCAGGCATGGCTGGAGCGCCCGTGGTCGTTGGGCTGGCGTCAAATTGGCGGGTTGCAAAGTGCTTGCAGTGATGGGACGTCTAGGTTCGGATCCTTGAGCTGCATTGAGCTGCATTGAGCTGCATTGAGCTGCATTGAGCTGCATTGAGCTGCATTGAGCTATATCCGGAGACGCCATGACACGCTTGACCGTGGACCAGCTCGCATTGACGCGCTCGGCGATGTCGCGCGACCCGAGGCTCTGATTGTCCTGCAGAACTCTCAGAATTTTATTTGGCACAACTATCAGCCGAACCAGACTTGCTGGCTGTCTCCCGGCTTGACGGCAGCGCTTGAGGTTGAAGGGCGGATGAGGGGCCAACAGCCAGCCGGCACTTATGCGCGCAAAGTACTGGAACCCTTGTTGATTGACCTGTCTTGGTCTTCGTCACGGCTGGAAGGCAACCGCTATACGCTGCTCGACAACGAGAGGCTGTTCAAAAGTGGTGTGACGGAGGGGGATCTGGATGCGGTCATGCTGCTCAATCACAAGGCCGCGATCGAGTTCATGGTCGATGCGGTGCCGGAGTACGGGCTCAACGCTGCCGTAATCCGCAACCTGCATGCCTTGCTGATGCAAGACTTGCTGGCAGACAGTAACGCGCTGGGCAGTATTCGCCAGACAGTGGTGAACATCAGTGGCACAACCTATTTCCCAACCCAGGTGCCCTCACTGCTGGAGGAAATGTTCGAGCAAATACTCGACAAGGCGCGGCAGATCAAGAACCCCATCGAGGCGGCGTTCTTCTTGTGGATAAACCTGGCGTACCTGCAGCCATTCGAAGATGGCAACAAGCGCACCAGCCGACTGGCGGCGAACATACCCCTGATGCTCTACAACTGCTCGCCACTGTCGTTTCTGGACGTGAGCCCGCAGGACTATCCGCTGGCGATCATGGGCGTTTACGAGCAGCGTGACATGGCAATGGCAGCGGATCTGTTTGTTTGGATCTACCGCAGGTCAATCAGCAAGTATGGTGTGATGCTCGAAGCAATGGGGGTTCCTGACCCAGTTCGCCTGCAGTATCGAGAGGTGCTGAACGAGGCAATTGGCGCTGTAGTGCGGGACAGGTTGACTGTGGGTACAGTTGTAGCCGGGCTACCTCTTTCAGCTGAAGAGAAAAGGCAGTTTCAGCCCTTGTTGCAAGCTGAACTGAATACCCTGGCGCTGCACAATTGCGCTAGGTATCGGCTGACCTTGAGGCAGGTAACGGAATGGATTAACGCGGGGCGACCTTTCTGATGTTTCAGCCCGTGCTACATTTTCGACCCTCGCTTTTTGCGGCTGCGGCGCACCCGTTTGTTCAGGCGTGAGCAATGATGAGGTAGTCGGCCTTTGCATTGGAGTAAGAGTGCCGACGTCGTGCCCCACGCCGGCACTGAAATGCCAGGGTGCGTCGGCTTCACGGCAATTCAATCACGCTATAGGCAAATTCATTGGGCTTCTTGGCCTTGCCATGCGCGGAGTTTGCGACCTGAACGCGGTCGTCATCATGAACGACCAACACGTGCCTGGCATCCAATGCCACAACACCTTCCGGTTTGTTATCGAACCACAAGGGCGTGCCGTCCTGCCTTAGTACCAGTTGTGCAGTACCGGGCCCGCCTGGCTCAAGTAGTGACATCGGCAACGTCCACAAATAGCCACCAATCCTGTCACCCTGCTCATAGCTGGTGGTTGCCAGCAGGCGCTCGTTGAAGGGGTCGTATTCCAGGCTGGAAAGGCCCAGTGGTCGGTCGTCGCCCTGTACGCGCGGGGTGAACTGGTAGGCCAGTCTGAAATCGCCAGCAATCACCAATTCACCCGCTTGCAAGCGGATTGGGGCCTGCACGATGGTGAACACTGGGTACGCCGTCGAGTAGTCGCGGCCTTGCTGGCGAATACCGAGCAAGAGCGAGCTGTCAGGGCCCATGGCTGCGCCTTCGACCTGGAAGAAGGGCTCGCGGACGATAGTGCTGATCTGCTTGCGTATGGCCTGCACCTCGCCAAGCTGCCTGGCGTCAGCCGGCCTATCCACGGGCCAGTACAGGATCTTGTTGAACGCAGGGTTTTCCGCCCGAGTGAAGGCACTGTTTGCGATTACGTAGTGCGTATCTTCGAGTGTGATCGTCGTCAGGCCTTCGAGCTTCTGTGCCGTTTCGATCAATGGGCCGCGTGCGTATTCGAGGTGGTCGAATTTCAAAGGCAAGGGGGGCAGGCCCTCAGGCGCATTCAGGTCAATGGAGAAAACCGAGGATGTCTCGTTTCCCTTGATGGGTTTGTCATTGGCAAAAAACAGCTGTTCACCGATTCTGGTAACGGCGGACACCTCACAGTTCATGTCCCGGGCAGCGTGATGCGCCGCGTTGAGGCATTTACCTGTGTAGTGATGAACGGTGCTGGCGTGAACGGATGACGATGCACTGGCCAAGGGGCAGGCCAGGGTTGAGACGGTAGCGGCCAAGGCAAATGGCAGGCGCTTTTTCATATCGCGGCTCCTTGATCAAGAGGGGAGGAGCCAGGTTAGGGCGGTGGGGCGCAGGAGCGAGTTGGCAATCTTGCCAAGGGGGCAGGCGGGCTAGCGTCAGGCGAGAGGCTGCTTGGTCATACTGCAGGCATAAAAAAACCGACCATAAGGTCGGTTTTTTCCGGATTTTGGTGCCCCGAGGGAGACTCGAACTCCCACTCCTTTCGAAAACGGATTTTGAATCCGCCGCGTCTACCAATTCCGCCATCAGGGCGTGTGGCGCGCAGTATAGAGAGGTGCTTGAGGTCGGTCAATCGGCTTTCATGGTCAATTTTCACACATTGGGCTAAACTTCCCGGCCCTGCCGAACCCGAACATCATCATGCGCGTCGCCGATTTTTCCTTCGAACTCCCCGATTCCCTGATCGCTCGCCACCCTTTGGCCGAGCGCCATGGCAGCCGTCTGCTGGTCCTCGATGGGCCGAGCGGGGCGCTGGCGCACAAGCGGTTTACCGACCTGCTCGACTACTTGCGCCCCGGCGACCTGATGGTGTTCAACAACACCCGGGTGATCCCGGCGCGGTTGTTTGGCCAGAAAGCCTCTGGTGGCAAGCTGGAAGTGCTGGTCGAGCGCGTGCTCGACAGCCACCGCGTGCTGGCCCATGTGCGTGCCAGCAAGGCGCCTAAGGAAGGCGCGGTGATCCTCATCGACGGCGGTGGCGAGGCCGAAATGGTCGCGCGCCACGAAACGCTGTTCGAACTGCGCTTCACCGAAGAGGTGCTGCCACTGCTCGAACGCGTGGGGCACATGCCGTTGCCGCCGTACATCGACCGCCCGGACGAGGGCGCCGACCGTGAGCGTTACCAGACCGTCTACGCCGAACGCGCTGGCGCCGTGGCCGCGCCAACGGCGGGGCTGCACTTCGACGAAGCGCTGCTGGAACAGATCGCTGCCAAGGGCGTGGAACGCGCCTTCGTTACCCTGCACGTCGGTGCGGGTACCTTCCAGCCGGTGCGGGTCGACAAGATCGAAGACCACCACATGCATAAAGAGTGGCTCGAAGTGAGCCAGGATGTGGTCGATGCCATCGAAGCCTGCCGCGCTCGCGGTGGCCGGGTGATCGCGGTCGGCACCACCAGCGTGCGTTCGCTGGAGAGCGCGGCGCGCGACGGCGTGCTCAAGGCCTTCAGCGGCGACACTGATATCTTCATCTACCCGGGCCGGCCGTTCCACGTGGTCGATGCCCTGGTCACCAACTTCCACCTGCCGGAGTCCACGCTGCTGATGCTGGTCTCGGCGTTCGCCGGTTACCCCGAAACCATGGCTGCCTACGCGGCAGCGGTCGAACACGGTTACCGCTTCTTCAGTTACGGTGATGCCATGTTCATCACCCGCAATCCGGCGCCACGCGGCCCAGAGGATCAAGCATGAGTCGCACCTGTCGTATGTCCTTCGAACTGCTGGCCACCGACGGCAAAGCCCGTCGTGGCCGCCTGACCTTCCCCCGTGGCACGGTCGAAACCCCGGCGTTCATGCCGGTGGGCACCTATGGCACGGTCAAGGGCATGCTGCCGCGTGACATCGAGGCCACCGGCGCCGAGATCATCCTCGGCAACACCTTCCACCTGTGGCTACGCCCAGGTACCGAAGTGGTCAAGAAGCACAACGGCCTGCACGATTTCATGCAATGGAAAGGCCCTATCCTCACCGATTCCGGTGGTTTCCAGGTGTTCAGCCTGGGCGCCATGCGCAAAATCAAGGAGGAGGGCGTGACCTTCGCCTCGCCGGTCGACGGCTCCAAGGTGTTCATGGGCCCGGAAGAGTCCATGCAGGTGCAGCGCGACCTGGGTTCGGACATCGTGATGATCTTCGACGAGTGCACCCCGTACCCGGCCGAGCACGATGTGGCGCGCACCTCCATGGAGCTGTCGCTGCGCTGGGCCCAGCGCTCCAAGAACGCCCACGCTGACAACACGGCGGCGCTGTTCGGTATCGTGCAGGGTGGGATGTACGAAGACCTGCGCAAGCGCTCGCTGGAAGCACTGGTCAACATCGACTTCGACGGCCTGGCCATCGGCGGCCTGTCGGTGGGCGAGCCCAAGCATGAAATGATCAAGGTGCTGGATTACCTGCCAGCGCTGATGCCTGCTGACAAACCTCGTTACCTTATGGGGGTAGGCAAACCGGAAGATCTCGTTGAGGGTGTGCGCCGCGGCGTTGACATGTTCGACTGCGTGATGCCGACGCGTAACGCGCGCAACGGCCATCTGTTCGTCGATACAGGCGTGATCAAGATCCGCAATGCGTTCCATCGCCACGATGATTCGCCGCTGGATCCGACCTGTGACTGCTACACCTGCAGCAACTTCTCCCGCGCCTATCTGCATCACCTGGACAAGTGCGGCGAAATGCTGAGCAGCATGCTGAATACCATCCACAACTTGCGCCATTACCAGCGCTTGATGGCCGGTTTACGCGAGGCTATTCAACAGGGTAAATTGGCCGCCTTTGTCGACGCCTTCTATGCCAAGCGCGGGCTGCCTGTGCCGCCTTTGGACTGACTGTTCGCACCAAACTAATTAAAACTTAAGCAACTGGAGTGCCCAATGAGCTTCTTGATCCCCGCCGCCTACGCGGACGCTGCAGCACCCGCCGCTGGCCCAGCCGGCACCGGCTTCGAGTGGATTTTCCTGGTCGGTTTCCTGGTTATCTTCTACTTGATGATCTGGCGCCCGCAGGCTAAACGCGCCAAAGAGCAGAAAAACCTGCTGGGCAACTTGCAGAAAGGTGACGAAGTTGTCACCAACGGCGGCATCGCTGGCAAGATCGTCAAGGTTTCCGACGATTTCGTGGTCCTGGAAGTGTCCGACACCGTCGAGCTGAAGTTCCAGAAGGGCGCGATTGCCGCGACCCTGCCAAAAGGTACGCTCAAGGCTATCTGAGTTACCGGTTTATTTTTCCAGTCGGGGCGCGCAACGCGCCCCGCGTCTTGAACGGGCGGCGTGATGCTGAACAAATACCCTCTGTGGAAATACGCACTGATCGTGCTGGTACTGGCGATCGGTTTTATTTATTCCGCTCCCAACCTTTACCCGGATGACCCGGCGGTGCAGATCAGCGGTGCCAGCTCGGCGCTGCAGGTGAACCAGGCCGACCTCGATCGCGTCAGCAAGGCGCTGACCGAAGCCGGTATCACCGTCAAGGGCGCGAGCCTGGGTGAGAAGGGCAGCGGGCTGGTGCGTCTGACCAACCAGGAAGACCAACTGCCAGCCAAGGATGTAGTGCGCAAGGCACTGGGCGATGATTACGTCGTGGCCCTGAACCTGGCCCAGACTACTCCGCAATGGTTGCGTAATGTGGGCGCAAGCCCGATGAAGCTGGGCCTGGACCTGTCCGGTGGTGTGCACTTCCTGCTGGAAGTGGACATGGACAAGGCCATGAGCGCCCGCATGAAAGTCTACGAAGGCGAGGTCAAGACCTTGCTGCGCAAAGAGCGCGTCCGCTACCGCAGCCTGCCTCAGCAGGATGGCGGCATCATGCTGGGCTTCGCTGACGATGCTACCCGCGAACAGGCACGTGCCCTGATCCGCAAGAATTTCAGTGATTTCGACCTGACCACCACCGAGCGCAACGACCTCGCCGTGCTGCGTCTGGCGCTGACTCAGGCGAAAGTCGCCGAGATCCGCGAATACTCGATCAAGCAGAACCTCACCACCGTGCGCAACCGTGTCAACGAGCTGGGCGTGGCCGAGCCGCTGGTACAGCGCCAGGGCGCCAACCGCATCGTGGTCGAACTGCCAGGCGTGCAGGACACAGCCGAAGCCAAGCGTATTCTCGGCAAGACCGCCAACCTCGAGTTCCGCTTCGGCGCCGAGCCAGGTGCGTCCAAAGCCACCACCGAGGTCTTCGAGTTCCGTGAGGGCGGCCGTTCCGCACCGGTCGAGCGCGGCCTGATCATCACCGGTGACCAGGTCACCGACGCCCAGGCCAGCTTCGACGAGCACGGTCGCCCGCAGGTGAACATTCGCCTCGACGGCCACGGTGGCGAGCTGATGAGCCGCGCAACGCGCAGCAATGTCGGGCGCAGCATGGCGGTGATCTTCATCGAGCAGAAGCCGGTCACCCGCTACGTCAAGCAGACTGTCGACGGCGTCGAGAAGGAAGTTGCCGTACAAAGCTTCCAGGAAGAGAAGAAAATCATCAGCCTGGCGACCATCCAGTCGCCGCTGGGCAGCCAGTTCCGCATCACCGGCCTCAACGGCCAGGGCGAATCGTCCGAGCTGGCGCTGCTGCTGCGTGCCGGTGGTCTGGCTGCGCCGATGTACTTCGCTGAAGAACGTACCATCGGCCCAAGCCTGGGTGCCGACAACATCACCAAGGGTATCGATGCATCGCTGTGGGGCATGCTGTTCGTCTCGCTGTTCATCATCGCCATCTACCGCGGTTTTGGCGTGATCGCCACCATCGCGCTGACCGGCAACATGATCCTGCTGCTGGCCCTGATGTCGCTGCTGGGCGCGACCCTGACCCTGCCGGGTATCGCCGGTATCGTGCTGACCATGGGTATGGCGGTCGACGCCAACGTGCTGATCTTCTCGCGGATTCGCGAAGAGCTGAAAAACGGCATGTCGGTGCAGCGCGCCATCCACGAAGGTTTCAGCCGTGCCTACACCGCGATCATCGACGCCAACCTGACCAGCCTGCTGGTCGGCGGTATCCTGTTCGCCATGGGTACCGGCCCGGTCAAGGGCTTCGCGGTTACCATGTCCCTCGGGATTTTCACCTCGATGTTCACCGCCGTCATGGTGACCCGCGCAATGGTCAACCTGACCTGCGGCGGGCGTGACATCAAGAAGCTGTGGGTTTGAGGGAATAACCATGAAAACCATCAACTTCATGGGCGTGCGCAACGTTGCGTTCGCCATCACCGTCCTGTTGACCGTACTGGCGTTGTTCAGCTGGTGGCAAAAGGGCCTGAACTTCGGCCTGGATTTCACCGGCGGTACGCTCATCGAGCTGACCTACGAGCGCCCGGCGGATCTCAAGGCAGTGCGCGCCGAGCTGGTTGAGTCGGGCTTCCACGAGGCCATCGTGCAGAGCTTCGGTGCGACCACCGACCTGCTGGTGCGCATGCCGGGTGACGATCCGCAACTGGGCAGCAAGGTTGCTGCGGCCCTGCAGCAGGCAGGCGGTGACAACCCGGCCACACTCAAGCGCGTCGAGTTCGTCGGCCCGCAGGTGGGTGAGGAGCTGCGCGACCAGGGTGGTCTGGGCATGCTCTTGGCGCTAGGTGGCGTATTGCTTTACCTGGCCTTCCGCTTCCAGTGGAAATTCGCCGTGGGTGCAATCGTTTCGCTGGTGCACGACGTGGTCGTGACCATGGGGATCCTGTCGTTCTTCCAGATCACTTTCGACCTGACGGTGCTGGCGGCGGTATTGGCGATCATCGGTTACTCGCTCAACGACACCATCGTCGTGTTCGACCGGGTGCGTGAGAACTTCCGTGTAATGCGCAAGGCATCGCTTATCGAGAACATCAACGTCTCGACCACCCAGACCCTGCTGCGCACCATCGCCACCTCGGTATCGACCCTGCTGGCCATCGCCGCGCTGCTGTTCTTCGGTGGCGACAACCTGTTCGGCTTCTCGCTGGCGCTGTTCATCGGCGTCATGGCTGGTACCTACTCGTCGATCTACATCGCCAACGTGGTGCTGATCTGGCTGAACCTGAACAGCGAAGACCTGATTCCACCGGTCAAGGCTGAGGGTGTGGACGACCGTCCATAAGGGTTATGCCCTGCGCCGTTTGGCGCACGAAAGCCGCGAGTGTTGAACTCGCGGCTTTTTTTTTGCTCCAAGGCTGGGAGAAGCGCGGGTTGATACCCGCCGGTACGATCAGGAGGTTCACGTGAATAAATCAATGCTGGTGGGTGCGGTGCTGGGTGCTGTCGGTGTTACTGCCGGAGGTGCTGTGGCGACCTACAGCTTGGTGAACAAAGGCCCTGAGGTCGCCCAGGTGACTGACGTGCAGCCGATCAAGCAGCAGGTGAAAACCCCGCGTGAAGTGTGCAAGGACGTGGCTGTGACGCGTCAGGCGCCGGTCAAGGACCAGCACCAGATCGCCGGTACCGTGGTCGGTGCCCTGGCGGGTGGCTTGCTGGGTAACCAGATTGGTGGCGGCACTGGCAAGAAGATTGCCACCGTGGCCGGTGCAGTCGGCGGTGGTTATGCCGGCAACAAGGTGCAGGAAGGCATGCAGCAGCGTGATACCTACACCACCACGCAAACCCGTTGCAACACGGTCAATGACATCAGTGAGAAGGTCGTTGGGTACAACGTGACCTATTCCATTGGTGATCAGGTGGGCAAGGTGAAGATGGATCGCGAGCCCGGCTCGACCATTCCGCTGGACAAGAATGGCAAGTTGATCCTCAGCGAAGCTGGCCAGTGATTTGTGTAGTTTGAACTGGCCTCTTGGCGGGGCAAGCCCGCTCCCACAAGGTCTGCAGCAATGCAAAACCTGTGGGAGCGGGCTTGCCCCGCGAAGAGGCCGTTCCAGGCGCCACAAATGGCAGGCATAAAAAAGCATCCTCGACGGATGCTTTTTTTATGCACTAGGCGCTTAGCGCTTCATGCTTTCTGGCAGGTGCGGCTGGATAGCAGTCAGCACGGCCTTGAAGCACTTGATGTTGCCGGCAACGATGTGGCCCTTGTCGAGGAAGTCGTGGCCACCGTTGAAGTCGCTCACCAGGCCGCCTGCTTCCTGGATCAGCAGCACGCCGGCTGCCATGTCCCACTCGGACAGGCCCGACTCCCAGAAGGCGTCGAAACGGCCGGCGGCCACGTAGGCCAAGTCCAGGCTGGCGGAGCCGGCGCGGCGGATACCGGCAGTCTGGCCAGTAAGAGCGCGGAACATGCCCAGGTAGTTGTCCAGGTCGGCCATCTGGCTGTCACGGAACGGGAAGCCGGTGCCCAGCAGGGCGCCGTCCAGGCTGGTGCGCGAGCTGACGCGCAGGCGACGGCCATTGAGCTGGGCGCCACGGCCACGGCTGGCGGTGAATTCTTCCTGGCGTACCGGGTCGAGAACGACGGCGTGTTCAAGGCGGCCACGGTATTTGCAGGCAATGCTGACGGCGAAGTGCGGGATGCCGCGCAGGAAGTTGGTGGTGCCGTCCAGTGGGTCGATGATCCACAGGTAGTCCTTGCCTTCTTCGCCGGTGCCCGCGTGCATGCCCGTCTCTTCACCCTGAATGGAGTGGTTCGGGTAGGCCTTGCGCAGTGCGTCGACGATCTTCTGCTCGGCGGCGCGATCAACCTCGGAAACGTAGTCCTTAGCCTCTTTCTCGTCCACCTTGATGCTATCCAGGCGTTCGATGGAGCGGAAAATCAGTTCACTGGCGCTGCGAGCGGCGCGCAGGGCGATATTCAGCATAGGCTGCATGGGCGGGTCACCTGGAGATGTTAAAGAAGAAAGCCGATCATTCTAGCAGAAAATTTTGGCGGAAGAAGTGTCACATTTGCTTTCATAGCGTTACGCTGGTCGGTTCTGTAAGATCGAAACCTCTAAAACCCGCATCTGTGAGCACAACACCTTGCTGCAAAATATTCGTGTTGTTCTGGTCAATACCAGCCACCCCGGCAACATCGGCGGCGCTGCGCGTGCCATGAAAAACATGGGCTTGTCGCGCCTGGTGCTGGTGCAGCCCAAGGAATTTCCGGCCGCCGAGGCCAGTGCGCGCGCCTCGGGCGCCGATGATGTGCTGGCCAGTGCCCAAGTGGTCGACAGCCTCGAGCAAGCGCTGGTCGGATGCAGCCTGGTGATGGGCACCAGCGCCCGCGAGCGCAGCATCCCCTGGCCGTTGATCGACCCCCGTGAATGTGGGGCCAAGGCCGTGGCGCATGCCGTCGGCGGTGAAGAAATCGCCCTGGTGTTCGGGCGCGAGCACGCCGGCCTGACCAACGAAGAACTGCAGCGATGTCACTTCCACGTGCACATTCCCTCGAACCCCGGCTTCAGTTCGCTGAACCTGGCTGCCGCCGTCCAGGTGCTCTCTTACGAGGTGCGCATGGCCTGGCTGGCTGCTGAAGGTTCGGCGCCGCAAGCCGAGAAGGTCGACGCCAGCGAGCTGGCGACCATGGACGAAATGGAGCTGTTCTACGAACACCTGGAGAAAACCCTGGTGGACATCGGCTTCCTTGACCCCGAGAAACCCAAGCACCTCATGGCGCGCCTGCGCCGGCTGTATGGGCGAAGCTCGGTGGAGCGTCCGGAAATGAGCATTTTGCGCGGCATCCTCACCGAGACCCAGAAGGTCGCACGGGGCGAGCCGCATAAAAGGAAGGGCTGACAGATGTTCGAACGTCTGCGTGAAGATATCCAGAGTGTTTTTCATCGTGACCCAGCGGCGCGTAACGCCTTCGAGGTATTGACCTGCTACCCGGGCATGCACGCCATCTGGCTGCACCGCCTGGGCAATGCGTTGTGGAGGCGCGACTTCAAGTGGCTGGCCCGGCTGGTGTCGAACTTCGGCCGCTGGATGACCGGGATCGAGATCCACCCCGGCGCAACCATTGGCCGCCGCTTTTTCATCGACCACGGCATGGGCATCGTGATCGGCGAAACCGCCGAGATTGGCGATGACGTCACCCTGTACCAGGGCGTGACCCTGGGTGGTACCAGCTGGAACAAGGGCAAGCGTCACCCGACCCTGGAAAACGGCGTGGTGGTAGGGGCGGGCGCCAAGGTGCTCGGCCCGTTCACCGTCGGTGCCGGGGCCAAGATTGGCTCCAATGCGGTGGTCACCAAGGCAGTGCCGGCGGGTGCGACTGCGGTCGGCATCCCGGGGCGGATCATCGTCAAGAGCGAAGACAGCGAGCTTGAGGCCAGGCGCAAGGCCATGGCCGAGAAGATCGGTTTCGATGCCTACGGCGTCAGTGGCGACATGCCTGACCCGGTGGCGCGCGCCATCGGCCAGATGCTCGACCATCTGCAGGCAGTGGACGAGCGCCTGGAAGGCATGTGCGGCGCGCTGACCAAGATGGGCAGCGACTACTGCGCCAAGGAACTGCCGGCCCTGCCGGACGATGATTTCAGCGAGGCCGCGCAAGCGCCACAGCGCGACGTTCAGTCGCATTGATCGCGCCGCCGTAAAGGCATCCTGACATAAGGGGCGTGTGCTCACGCCCCTTAGCTGCTACAATCGCGCCCGCCTTCCAGCTGCCAAACCCGACTAAAGCAGTAGGTCTAATAGTTGACTTAAATGCTCGGGAATCGCATACTCGCTCACATCCTGTAACTCCCGTGGTACCCAATAGCCATGCGACTGACTACCAAAGGCCGATACGCCGTGACTGCCATGCTTGACCTGGCGTTGCACGCGCAGCATGGGCCGGTGTCTTTGGCCGACATTTCCGAGCGCCAGGGCATTTCCCTCTCTTATCTGGAGCAGCTGTTCGCCAAGCTGCGCCGCAGCAGTCTGGTTTCCAGCGTGCGCGGTCCGGGTGGTGGCTATCAGCTGTCGCGCGGCATGGAAACCATCCAGGTAGCCCAGGTCATCGACGCGGTCAACGAATCGGTTGATGCCACCCGTTGCCAGGGGCTTGGGGACTGCCATGCCGGTGATACCTGCCTGACCCACCACCTGTGGTGCGACCTCAGCCAGCAGATCCACGAATTTCTCAGCGGCATCAGCCTGGCCGACCTCGTCATGCGCCGTGAAGTGCAGGAAGTCGCCCAGCGCCAGGACCTGCGTCGTGTCGCAGGCCGTTCTGCCCAGCTGGACAAGATTGAGACGTCCGCCGTCGACTGACCTTTAACAGTGACGACGAGCGACGCCACCGCCTGATAGGAGATACTCAATGAAGTTGCCGATCTACCTCGATTACTCCGCGACCACGCCGGTCGATCCCCGTGTCGCCCAGAAAATGGCCGACTGCCTGCTGGTCGACGGTAACTTCGGTAACCCGGCCTCGCGCTCCCACGTGTTCGGCTGGAAAGCCGAAGAAGCGGTCGAGAACGGCCGCCGCCAGGTTGCCGAGCTGATCAACGCCGATCCGCGCGAGATCGTCTGGACCAGCGGTGCCACCGAGTCCGACAACCTCGCACTGAAAGGCGTGGCGCACTTCTATCAGACCAAGGGCAAGCACATCATCACCTCCAAGATCGAGCACAAGGCGGTCCTGGATACCGCTCGCCAGCTCGAGCGTGAAGGTTTCGAAGTGACCTACCTCGAGCCAGGCACAGACGGCATCGTCACCCCGGCCCAGGTCGAGGCAGCACTGCGCGACGACACCATTCTGGTGTCGCTGATGCACGTCAACAACGAAGTCGGCTCGATCAACGACATCGCCGCCATCGGTGAACTGACCCGTTCGCGCGGCGTGCTGTTCCATGTCGACGCCGCCCAGTCGGCCGGCAAGGTCGAAATCGACCTGCAAAAGCTCAAGGTCGACCTGATGTCGTTCTCGGCGCACAAAGTCTACGGCCCGAAAGGTATTGGCGCGCTGTACGTCAGCCGCAAGCCGCGTGTGCGTCTGGAAGCCATCATCCACGGCGGTGGTCATGAGCGCGGCATGCGTTCGGGCACCCTGCCGACCCACCAGATCGTCGGCATGGGCGAAGCCTTCGCCATTGCCAAGCAGGAAATGGCCGCCGAAAACGTGCGCATCAAGGCCCTGAGCGACCGCTTCTTCAAGCAGGTCTCGGACCTCGAAGAGCTGTACGTCAACGGCAGCAGCACCGCTCGCGTGC
>Ga0213824_1000822_pt1 | contig 20898 bp, 25 predicted proteins | sample MC6MC0906MG_FD_179892 | JGI IMG/M metagenome (GOLD analysis project Ga0213824, IMG submission 179892) | Enriched soil aggregate microbial communities from Iowa State University, Ames, United States - MC6-MC0906-MG | ecosystem: Environmental > Terrestrial > Soil > Unclassified | place: USA: Iowa...
GAAATATAATTCTGGAGAACGTGGCATAAAAATAAAAACGCGATCGCCTTTTTCTACATCGCCATAATTTTTCAGGACGTTTCCTGCTTTATTAGAAAAATCCTTCATTTCCTTAAATGTATACTTCTCTTTTCGCGATCCATCTTGATAATAAAGGGCTACTTTATTTTTACGATCGGATTTCGCATGCTTGTCAATTGCCTCATACGCCATATTTACTCGGCCTGTCTCATTCCAAGTAAAGTTTTTATTAACCTCTTCCCAGTTAAAATTCGCGTATGCCTCATCATAATTCGGCAAATTATTTTCTCCTTTAATGACAGGAAGCGTTTCTACTTTCATACTTTACATCCCCCTCCTATGTATTCTATTATCTATTATAATGATATTATTTAAAATTTTCAGTATATTTGTTGATTTTTAGACAAATTTTTAATGACAAAATTCGATTCACATCGCATATATTATAAAGTACGATATTAATAGATTCACAAACCCTCAAGGTGGTGAGCAATAAATTGATTCATAAAAAAATATATAATGCCAGAAGCTTAAAAACAGCGAAAGGCACTTTAATTATTGAAGGCCCTGTCTCTACACATAATCTTGAAATGTATGAATTTCATCCAGACTTAATTGCGTTTCGTCCTGCCGAGCAGCAATATAAAGCAATTGTCGAAATTTCTAAGTTACCAGAAGCTCGTCTCATTATTGCTAGACATGACCAAACGATCGTTGGATATGTTACATACTTGTATCCTGATCCGCTCGAGCGATGGTCAGAAGGAAAGATTGAAAACTTAATTGAACTTGGGGCGATTGAAGTTGTCCCAGCCTTTCGCGGTTGCGCTGTCGGAAAAAACTTATTAGAAGTTTCAATGATGGACGACCATATGGAAGATTACATTATATTGACGACTGAATATTATTGGCACTGGGATTTAAAACAAACAGGATTAAATGTTTGGGAGTACCGAAAAGTAATGGAAAAGATGATGAATGCCGGTGGCTTACAATGGATGGCTACAGATGATCCTGAAATTTGTTCGCATCCTGCCAACTGTTTAATGGTCCGCATCGGTAAACGCGTTGATACGGATTCTATTCAAGCATTTGATCGTCTACGTTTTCACAATCGTTTTATGTACTAATAAAGGGGGCAACTGGAATGATTGTAGAAGAAATTATGAATCAAGATGTAGTGACACTACATCCAAACGATACAATTGAAACAGCAATCCGAACAATACGCACGAAAGGCATTCGGCACATTCCAATTGTCGATCAAAATAATCATGTCGTAGGCATTATTTCTGATCGGGATGTAAGAGATGCAAGTCCGTCTATTTTAGATGAACAAGTTTCACTCGATATGCTGAAGCAACCACTTGAACTTATTATGAAACATCCTGTTATGACTTGCCATCCTCTCGATTTCGTTGAGGAAATTGCTACGTTATTTTTTGAAAATAAAATTGGCTGTCTCCCTGTTACAAAGGCTGGAAAATTAGTTGGAATTATTTCTGAATCTACTGTACTGCACACGTTAGTGAAATTAACAGGAGCACATCAACCGAGTTCACAAATTGAAATTCAAGTAAAAAACGAACCTGGTATTCTTGGAAAAGTCGTTGCCATTTTTAGTGATTTGCAAATAAATATCGTGAGCGTTCTCGTCTACCCAGCAAAAGATGAGAATGATAAAGTACTCGTTTTCCGCATTCAAACGATGAATCCGCTAAAAGTGATTGATGCACTTGAAGCAGAAGGCTACCGCGTATTATGGCCGAACATTATGGGGATGCAAGCATGAGTAGCGCGTTTATTTATTCGGATGACTTTCGGGGCTATTCGTTTAGCCCTGATCATCCTTTTAACCAACTGCGCGTCACACTTACGTATGATTTATTACAAAAGAGCGGTTTTATCTCTCCCTCTCAAGTCATCCCACCACGAATGGCTACAGATGAAGAGATTGCCTACATTCATACAGAGGAGTACATAAATGCGGTAAAACGTGCTGGAGAAGGTAAGTTAGAAAAATCGATTGCGATGACATACGGACTTGGAACAGAAGATACACCGATGTTTCCAAATATGCACGAAGCAAGCGCATTACTCGTTGGTGGTACATTAACAGCTGTCGATGCTGTTCTTTCCAGGAAAGTAAAACACGCGCTTAATTTAGGCGGCGGCTTACATCATGGCTTCCGCGGTAAAGCTTCTGGCTTTTGCATTTATAACGATAGCTCTATCGCAATGAAATATATACAGAAAAAATACGGTTTACGTGTTTTATATATTGATACAGATGCTCATCATGGTGATGGTGTACAGTGGTCTTTTTATGACGACCCTAACGTATGCACTATTTCACTACATGAAACTGGGCGTTATTTATTCCCTGGAACTGGCGCAGTAAATGAACGTGGACAAGGAAATGGATATAATTATTCTTTTAACGTTCCACTCGACGCTTTTACAGAAGACGAATCGTTTTTAGATTCATATCGAACAGTTGTAAAAGAAGTGGCAGCATACTTTAAACCGGATATTATTTTAACGCAAAATGGTGCTGATGCACATTATTACGATCCACTTACACACCTTTGCGCAACGATGAACATTTACCGTGAAATACCGAAGCTCGCTCGCGAAATCGCTAATGAATATTGCGATGGTCGCTGGATCGCTGTCGGCGGCGGTGGCTATGACCACTGGCGCGTCGTCCCAAGAGCTTGGGCACTTATTTGGCTCGAAATGAACAACATCCAAAACATCTCAGGTTATCTCCCTCCAGAATGGATTGACGCTTGGAAAGGACAAGCAGAAACCGACCTTCCCCTTACATGGGAAGATCCAGACAACATGTATAAACCTATCCCTCGAAAACCAGAAATTGAAGAAAAGAACGCATTAACTGTAGCGAAATCCCTTGAAATTATTCGGAATAATATGACAAAATCTTTGTACTAAACGAAAAGGAGGCTCGTTTTTTAATAGCCTCCTTTTATTTATTGTCGGTTTTTGTTGGTAAGTCGATATATTTCAGTTACTGATGGACTGGCCCAACTCGTATAAGAAAAGGTAGTGATATTATGTGGACACAACAAATGATCCACACGAAACGTGGTACATTTGAACTCTTTACAAAAGGAAATGGCGAACCGCTTTGTATTGCACATCACTATTCACAATTTAATGAAACTGGCGATTACTTTGCAGATGTTTTCACTTCTACGCATCGTGTATTCCTTATTAATTTACGAGACGCTGGTAACTCAGCAAAAGCTCATTCAGAAAAAGAATTAACCATGATTGAAACCATTCACGACTTAGAAGCAATAAGAGAAGCTTTACAACTTCCAACATGGCATTTCGCTGGTCATTCAACAGGCGGTATGCTTGGACTTTTATATGTCATTACATATCCAACTTCCTTGCAATCATTAGTTATCGTCGGAGCCGCAGCAAGTAACTATACCGAAACACCATTTTGTATTTATAACCCTGCACATCCGCAGTTTCATTATATGCAACAACTCATTGAAAACTTAAAAAGCCCTCACCTTACAAGTGAAGAACGGAAAGAACTCTCTACTAAGAGGACAAAATTATCTTTGTATAAACCTGAAAACTACAACTCTTATTTTTGTAAACCAATCAAAAAAACAATGGCTGCTAGCCGGATGAACGCTTTCTCTCACGAATATCCTTCATTTGATTTAAGAAAGTACTTACCTTCTATCAACATAAAAATGCTAATTATTTGCGGAAGACACGATGTGCAGTGCCCAATTCAATATTCTATCGAAATGCATGAAGGCATTCGTAATTCTATTTTTGTGCCGTTTGAGGACAGTAACCATTATCCTTTTTTAGAAGAAGCCAATCGGTTTACTTCCACTACTCAAAATTTTTATAACAAAAACAGCAGGCTTTAAACCTGCTGCTTTTCTATCATATTTATTTCCCTACAAACGTGACTTACTCGACAGGTTTCCTACACATTAAAGCGATAACCAGCTCCCCACACTGTTTCAATAAATTGCGGGTGAGCAGGGTCTCTTTCAATTTTTTCACGTAGCTTTCTTATATGAACAACAACCGTTGCTAAATCGCCAGCTGAGTCTAATCCCCAAATACGTTCAAATAACTGTTCTTTATTTAACACTTGATTTGGATGCATTACAAAAAAGGTCAATAAATCAAATTCTTTCGTTGTAAACGCAACTTCTTCATTATTTATAAAAACTTTTCTCGCTCGCTGATCAATGGAAATTCCGTGAATGTATAATGTATCACGCTTCTTAACCATATTTCCTGATAATCTTTCATAACGAGAAATATGTGCTTTTACTCGTGCGACTAACTCACTTGGACTAAATGGTTTCGTTATATAATCATCCGCACCTAATCCGAGTCCGCGAATTTTATCTATATCTTCCTTCTTTGCTGAAACAAGTAAAATCGGAATATCTTTTATGGCACGTATTTGTTTGCAAATTTCAAATCCATTCATCTTCGGAAGCATAATATCTAAAATAATTAAATCATAATCTTCCTGCAAAGCCATTTGTAAACCTGTCTCTCCAGAATGCTCTACATCAACATGAAAATCACTAATTTCTAAATAATCTCGCTGTAATTCTGCAATACTTATTTCATCTTCTACTAGTAAAATTCTCTTCATTCTACTCACCACATTCCTGTACTTTTTTCAATGAGAAGAAAATACTTGTACCTTCCCCAAGCTTGCTTTCCACCCAAATTTCTCCGCCATGTTCTTCAACAATTTGCTTCGCTATCGCTAAGCCAAGTCCACTTCCACCTGTGCCAGAATTTCGCGATTGCTCTGCACGATAAAACCGCTCAAATATATACGGCAGTGTATCAGCTTCTATACCTGATCCATTGTCCATTACTTTCACAGTAACTTTATTGTTCTCACTCAATACTGTTACAGTAATTTCCTTCTCTTCTTTATCCATGTATTTCACACTATTATGAATTAAATTTGATATAACTCTATTTATCTTTTCGCAATCGGCCGTTACATATAGTGGTGATGAATGTAATTGTAAGTGTACTTCTATACCTTCCTCACTTAAATCCATCTGCATCTCTTCTAATAATTCCTGCATAAACATGTTTAATTCTATCGTTTCAAACTGAAAAGGAACTCGATTCAAATCAAGCTTCGAAAACAAAAAGAGCTCATCAATGAGTGTATCCATATGTTTTGCCTTCGTATGAATGGTCGTTAAATACTTATCCATTTTTTCTGGCGTATTTGCTACCCCATCTTTTATACCTTCCACATATCCGATAATAGAAGTAATCGGTGTTTTTAAATCATGAGATATGTTCGAAATGAGCTCTTTTCGATTTTCTTCATACTGCGTTTGCACCTCAATCGACTCTTTTAATTTCTTTCTCATTTCCTCAAACCCTTGATTTAATTGTCCGATCTCATCATGCGATGTAACTGGAATTTGAAAATCTAAATTTCCTTCTTTAATTCTCCCAGTCGCATCTTTCAATACAAAAATTGGTTTTATCACACTTCTTGAGACGAAATAACTTACTAATCCAATGAGTAATATCGCTAACAGTAAAAGCGCTACGAATAAAATCGGAAATAATTTTTGTGTAAGATCGACAAATGAACTTTGCCTTTTTAGTACAAATATACTCCCTTCTTCATCCCCAGGAAAATAAAAATCAAATTTTACATATCGATAAAATGTATCGCCTAGTTCCGTTGTACCACGACTATTAATATTTGCTGATTCAAATTTCGGAAGAGCTTCTTTTAAAGATACACTTTCAAATACTTTTGTAGCATAAGAAATGGCTTCTCCCTTTCTGACAACTATTTTCACACCCTCTTTTTCAAGTGATGAAACGAACGATTCATCTAATAGTTGAGATTGATTTTTCTTTGCCGCTAATTTCAATTCAATATACGCATTCTCTTCTTCTGGTGTAAGCGGCTTTTGAATATAGGAACTTTTATAGAAATTTTTCACTGATTCTAAGTCTCCTGTTATTGAAAAAACAATTAAAAATCCTGCGACTAATATAAGCGTAATGGAAACGAGAATAACAGCAATATAAGAAAATAAAAACCTTGTTTTAATAGACATCATTTACATCCTCACTTTACCCATCCTTCATATTCATAAGCATAAAAATATATGTTCAAATACTCAAGTGATTTTATAGTAATTTTAGCGTCAGTTTATAAAAATTTAATGTTCTTCTTTTACAGTTGAAATTAGGAGGTTGAAATTCCATGTTCAAAAAAACATTAAGCATGATATGTTGCGTAATTTTTTTACAAGGCTGCTCGCAGGAACAAGAAGTTAAAAAGGAGATGACAACCATGGAGACCGCATTACTAACAGCTACTGAGAAACAGGAAACAAACACTGTTATATCGTTACTCAAAAAAGGGGCTGATATAAATATAAAGGATAGTAACGGGCGCACTCCCCTTATGATTGCTACATACAAAAATGATATAAACACTGCAAAAGCCCTTATCGATGCTGGTGCTGACGTAAATATCCAAGATGATATGAAAAACAATCCCTTTCTATACGCCGGTGCAGAAGGTTACTTGGATATTTTAAAACTAACGATTGACGCCGGTGCAGATCCATCGCTTACGAATCGTTACGGGGGAACAGCTCTTATCCCTGCCTCAGAACACGGCTATATTGATGTTATAAAAGAACTCCTTACTCGAACAGATATCGATGTAAACCATGTAAATAACCTCGGATGGACAGCTTTAATGGAAGCCATCGTACTAAGTAACGGAGATGAAACACAGCAACAAGTCATTCGCCTTCTTATTGAGCACGGTGCTGATGTAAATATTCCAGATAACGATGGTGTTACCCCGTTAGAACATGCTCGCGCTCATAACTTTGAAGAGATAGAGAAGATTTTGCTAGCGACAAATAAATAAAAGCTCATTTCCTATAAAAAACGTATCATTTTCAAATCTATTTTTTGCCATTCTCCCCAGTCTATGCTACAGTTATTTCGTCACATAGCTATACAGCTAGACAACTTATATATTTATAATAGGGTGGGAAAAAACATGAGCAAACCTCGTATTGGAATGATTGGATTAGGTAGCATTGCACAAAAGGCTTACCTTCCAACACTGACAAAGGAAACTGATTGGACTTTTGTGGGAGCGTTTACACCTAATGTTAATAAAAGAAAACAAATTTGCGAGCAATATCGTATTCAAGATTTCGCTAACCTTCAGGCACTCGCTTCAGAATGTGATGCGGCTTTCGTTCATAGTTCAACTGCTACACATTATGAAATCGTTTCTGAACTTCTGAAAAAAGGAATCGACGTTTATGTTGATAAGCCGCTAGCAGCTACAGTGGAACAAGCTGAGAAACTAGTCGAGTTGAGCGAGAAGTATAACCGAAAGTTAATGGTCGGATTTAATCGCCGATTCGTTCCTATGTACGTTGCTGCCAAAGAGCAAGCTAATGATATTTCATGGATTCGAATTGAAAAGCACCGCACAAATAAGGTGGGGCCATATACGTATGACTTTACTATGCTAGATGATTACTTACATATTGTAGATACTGCTCGCTGGTTAGCTAATGATGACCTTAACGTCGTTCACAATATGATGCAAATCAATGAAAAGAATGAACTTCTTTACGGACATCATACATATACAACTTCAAATGGACTATTACTTTCTACAGCGATGCACCGCCATGCAGGTACAAATTTAGAGCAAATTGAACTTGTAACGACAGGGAAAATCATTCGTGTAAAAAATATGAATACATTTGAAATTGAACAGGAAAACTCGGTTTCACAAAGCGGTTCCCCATCATGGGATACGACGTTAAAACAACGTGGTTTTGAAGATGCTGTTCATCATTTTATCGAATGTGTACATGGAGATACAAAGCCTGTTGTAGATGGATTAGAAGGACTAAAAACGCAGCAACTATTGCAATCTCTACTGGACGATATAAACAAAAATTAAAACGGATACATTTTTCAGAATTTACTTTCATTCCCATTTTCCCTTTATTTCTGTCGCAAATTTCTATAGAATATGTTGATAGGAATTATAAATTTCATAATGAATCGTGGAAAGGATGGGATTAACACATGTGGAACGAGTTTAAAAAATTCGCGTTCAAAGGGAATGTAATTGATTTAGCTGTCGGGGTTGTAATCGGTGCTGCATTCGGTAAAATCGTTAGTTCTTTAGTAAAAGATATCATCACACCATTACTTGGTATGGTATTAGGTGGCGTTGACTTTACAGATTTAAAAATTTCATTCGGTAAATCATCTATTATGTATGGTAACTTCATCCAAACTATTTTTGATTTCTTAATTATTGCAGCTGCTATCTTTATGTTTGTTAAAGTTTTCAATAAACTAACATCTAAAAGAGAAGAAGAGGAAGAAAAGACAGAAGAAATTACAGAACCAACAAAAGAAGAAGTTCTTCTTGGCGAAATTCGCGACTTACTAAAACAGCAAAACTCTTCTAAAGATAGAGCATAATTGAACGGATAAAAGGCATGCCCCTCTAGGGACATGCCTTTTTTTATGCTATAACGTTTCCGAATTCATATGAATAAATGCAATAATACCTGCAACCATAAGTACCATAATGCTACCTGCAAATAGTGTAATACCAATAAACATTAAGCTCGTACTTAAATCTATCGAAATACTTTCAGTAAAAATTGAAATTACATACGTGATAAGGGCGATTCCTGCAAGAATACTTCCTGGAACAAATCGCTTTAAGCCATTTTGTTTTAACGTCATATATGCAAAAATAGCAGTCATACAAAGCGTAATTATCCAAAGAACGATCATCTCTTCTCCCCCCTCACAAGCCTTTTCTTTCTATTATACATGACATTGCCCTATAATAGGTGAATTTGCACTTATGTGACATATAACAAGGAATCTCCCCCACTGTAGCGAAAGCATTACGACATACACTTACACAATAAGGAGGCTTTCATTTGGAATACACTACCACATGCAATTTGGAGCTAGCCGAAAGATTCGATTATGTTACAATCGACTTAGAAAAACAATTTTTTTACATCGAAGTTATAAATTTACAAAGCAATACAGCTGTACTAAAAATATCAATTAACTTGGAAAAAGATGAAACAATGGTAGAGGGAAATATAATTCAGTACGATACTTTGTACATAGACGCATTATTACAAGGATTAAAATGTATTGCTCAAACATGTATTGATCGCAATTTAAGAAACCAGGAGGAACTGTTCGCATTTTTAGAAGAAAATTAGCCCTAATAATAAATGGTTATTTTTTCTTTTTTATTGATATAATTGTTATATAGAAATATTCTTTGTAAGGGAGTGTTCATAATGATCTGGATTTCACTAATCGTATTAGCCTATTTCATCATTCTCGTCCCAATACAGTACAACTATATTAAGATGCTTAAGACAAAGCAGGAAAAAATGAACGTTTCGCAGGATGAACTTTACGCCAAAATGTCTTATGAAGAGTCCCAAATACATTATCACTATCAAAGTAACGTATTTACAATACCTGCTTCGCTTATCGCAAGTATTATTTATAGAGTGAAACATGCAGCATAATATGTACGCTGTAAAATTATTGTTTGAATCTGTTCATTTTGGTGAGCCTGACCCTGCTAAAATGGATGAGCATTATGAAGAGAATCACGATACACTTTTTGAAGAAAGCATTATTCTTGTTAAAGCAAACAGTTTAGAAGAAGCTCATGAGCTAGGGGAAAAGGTAGCTATACAATCTGTAGATACATACGATAATATGTACGCTCAGCAAGTAACGTGGAAATTCCGAAAAGTGCTTCATGTTTTCGAGTTAGACGATACGCCATTTGATACAGGAAAAGAATTGTACGCAAGATTTTTACATGTTAAGAAAAATGAAACTGTAGATACAGTAGTAAAAAAATACTACCCTGAATATGAATAAAAGCTCACAGCAATCGCTGTGAGCTTTTTTATTCTTACTTCGTTGAATCTCTAAATTGGATACGGTGAGGTAAGATAACAGTGTGATCTTCCACTTTTTCTTTGTTCATATATTTCGTTAATAGACGCATTGCTACTGCACCGATATCATACATTGGTTGTACAACTGTTGAAAGCTGCGGGCGTACCATTAATGCAAGGCGTGTGTTATCAAAACCAAGCACTTCTACATCAGTTGGTACATTTAATCCAGTGTCTTGTGCTGCGTGGATTACACCTAGTGCCATTTCGTCAGAAGATACGAAGATTGCTGTTGGTTTCTCATCCATGCTCCAAAGCTTTTCAAACGCTTCGATACCTGAATCATATGTGTAATCTCCATCAATTATAAGATTTTCATCATATGAAATACCAGCTTCTTCTAAAGCCTTTTTATAACCTTGTAACTTCTTCGCGCTTCCCGCTTTATCAATGAAAGGACCAGAGACGAAACCGATACGTTTATGTCCTTGCTCAATAAAATGCTTCATTGCATCGTAAGCTGCTTGTGTATAATCAATATTTACTGATGGCGTTTCATTTTGCTCATCAAATGATGCTGCTAATACAATCGGTACTGGAGATTTTTTGAATTCTTCAATGTGAACATCTGTAATATCTTCACCCATGAAAACAATCCCGTCCACTTGTTTCCCAAGCATCGTATTTAATAAGTGGAACTCTTTCTCTTTGTTTTGATCAGAGTTACTTAAAATGATGTTATATTTGTACATTGTTGCGATATCTTCGATTCCACGAGCAAGTTCTGCATAAAACGTATTTGAGATATCAGGAATAATAACACCCACTGTAGTTGTCTTCTTACTTGCTAGTCCACGTGCTACCGCATTTGGGCGGTATCCTAAACGATCAATTGCTTCTAATACTTTCTTTCTTGTTGTAGGCTTTACATTTGGGTTACCGTTCACAACACGTGACACGGTAGCCATTGAAACATTTGCTTCACGAGCTACATCATAGATTGTTACGTTCATCTCTTCGCACACTCCTTCTATTTTATGTTATCTATTTTTATGTATCGGTTCACTTGAATGAAAAAAAGACATCAACTCTATTTGCAGATGCCAACAATCGTCCCGAGTTCTTCCTTTTACTAATGATACGATAAAAACGCAGGCTCATACAATATTTTCCCGCAAAAGTTTCGAAAAAATTCGCTTCTTTTCTCGTATTTTCGTATTTTTTATGCAAAAAAGGGCAATTTTTGTAAAAACTCTATATAACAACGGCTACATAGACTAAAAAATCTTTTTATAATTTACTTCCGAATGCTTTTAATTCTTTCATAAACTCATTGAATTCTGGAATATCCATTTGTTGTGCTGCATCTGATAATGCAACTACTGGGTCCGGATGTACTTCAGCCATAATAGCATCAGCACCAATTGCCATTGCCGCTTTTGCAGCTGGTAATAAAAGATCACGTCGCCCTGTAGAATGCGTTACATCGACAACGACAGGTAAATGTGTTTCTTTCTTTAAAATTGGCACAGCGGAAATATCAAGCGTATTACGCGTTGCTGTTTCATATGTGCGAATACCTCGTTCACATAAAATGATATTACCGTTCCCCTCTGCCATAATATATTCTGCCGCATTAATAAATTCTTCAATTGTTGCGGATAAACCACGCTTTAATAATATCGGCTTATTTACAGCACCAGCTGCTTTTAATAGCTCGAAGTTTTGCATGTTGCGAGCGCCAATTTGAATAACATCAACATAATCTAATGCCATTTCAATATCATTCGGATTTAAAATTTCACTAATAACAGCTAAATTATATTCATCTGCAACTTGGCGTAAAATTTGCAATCCTTCTAATCCAAGACCTTGAAAATCATATGGAGATGTACGAGGCTTGAAAGCACCACCACGCATTAGTTTCAGACCTTGCTCTTTCATTGCTTTTGCAACTTGGCGTACTTGTTCATAGCTTTCTACAGCACATGGTCCCATAATAAAATGTTGGTTTCCATCGCCAATTTTCTCTCCATTAATCTCCACAATCGTATCTTCTGCTTTTTTCTTACGAGAAACAAGTAGCGCTTTGCGATGATCGTCTTCTTGTAGTTCTAAACCAGCTTGAAAAATTTGTTTAAAAATATGTTGTAAGGTCGATGTTTCAAATGGACCATTATTATTCTCCGCAATTAAATTCAACATTTCTCTTTCACGTACAGGATCAAAACGTTTCACACCTTGTACTTCTTTTAAGTTTCCAACCTCTTGTACGAGACGGCCTCTTTCATTCAATAACCCTAATAATTGTAGGTTGATTTGATCGATGCTAGAACGTAATCGATCTAATTTCTGTGATGCCATAAGAAAGCCACCTCTTTTAAATTTCTTCATTAACTTTTTTAAGATAACTTATTATAGCTGATACATACGAGGTTGTCACACGATATACAACATAGAATAATGTATGAAACAGATAGAAAAAAGACGTGGAAATAGCGTAATAAGAAAGCAGAAAATCCGTAGTATAAATTTAAATTACTGTATTCTGGAAAATCTATAAAATAAAAAAGACAGCTTAAAAACTGTCTTTTTTATTTTATAGGAAAGAAACGAACGGTTTATCGCTGTTCTTCTCTTTTATAATAACAGCCTCGATTTTATTCTCAGACTTTATCTGTAATTGAACTTTAGCATCTTTAGGGAATTTTTCTAACATACTTTGAGCAGCCATTTGAGAGAGCGCCATTAATTCTGACTTACCATTATATTTAACGACAATATCCATCTTTAATTTATCCATCTTATTTTGCTTATAAGAAATCTTAGCATTAACAGGGATATAATCTCCTTGAGAGAATTTCTTTATTGCTTCTGAAAAATCATCTAACTTTTTATTGTCTTCTCCTTGTGCTCCCGCAAATTCTTGAGAAGGATACGAATACGATTTTTCATCAATAGTATCCCAATTTCCAAGGTTAGTCTCGTTCTTTTGAACAGTAGCGCTTGAAATATAAGTACCATTCTTTAAAGAGCTTGTGCTTTCTTGCTTAAATATAGCAAACGTAATTGGAGATTTGTTATATTTATCATTTTTATTAATAGCTTCTATAAGTTGCTTGGCAACTTCAGTACCTTTAGAAATAGCCTCCTCATTAGATACGCTTGAAGACATAGATAAACCAATAACTACACCAGCTAAGCTTAGTTCATTTGAATTCTGTTTGCCGAAGTAGTCCTGTTCTATAATATTAGTCAAAACTGGTACTTCTTGTTTCGTAACTAATTCATCAATTGTTTTCTCTGGAATATATTGATTTAATTGTAATACGTAATTTTCTGTATCAAATTGTTTTGAAGCAATATTCATTAAACCATTTTCATATTCTGCCAAATCTAGTTTAGAATTAGTTTTAACATTAACTGTATTAATTACCTTTTGTTCTTTTAAAGGAATAACAGTTCTATAGTAATCCTTAGAAACAGCATTTCTTGGAATCATACTTTTTTCTTTCGTATCTTTCTGTACAACTTCATCTTTCTTCTCAATAGTATTATTACTGCAAGCTCCCAGTAATAAACTTAAGCTTGCGATGAATAACGCCATTTTCTTCATTGCTTAAAACCCACTTTCAAAAGTCAATTTACTTAGTTTTAAAGTATCTCTAGTGTACCACTAAATATATTGCAACAAAATAAAAAAGAAGCAAGCCCTTCGCTTGCCTCCCCCTATTTTACATTCTCTTCTAAAGCTTCTTTTTTAATATTCCAATGCGATGTATGCCATACTACCATTCCATCTTTTATATATAACACTTGCGGAGATTCATGCTTAATGCTGTACTGCTCTGCAACATGGTTCGAAACATCTCTCGCTTCTTGTACGTATAAGTAATATGCTGGCACTTCTCTTTCTTCACCGCAATACGCTTGAAACTCTGTATATGCACCGTGACTAATTGGGCATGTCGTACTATGTTTAAAAAGAACGTAAGGCTCGTTCTTTTCTACTAACGCTTCAAGTTCTTCAATTGTTTCAATCTTCATCATATTCATCATTACTCACCTCTCATGCGAAGTCTAGAGCGTTTCTCTCTCTTTTCAGCCTTCTGCTCAGCTTTCTCAAGTTTACGCTCTTCTTTTTCAATCTTTTTCTCTTGTCTCGTAGCACGGTAATGGTTGTATACTTCAATTGCTGCACTGCTCCATTGCACAACTTGTGCTACTTTATCTGCATTATTTTCAATTTCGTCCGTAACAGACTCTGATACATTGCGAAGCTTCGTATTTAAAGAGTGAATCGTCGTTCCAATTCCATCCACACCTTCTACTACTTTATTTAGCGACTGTGACTTCTGTTGAATATCATCAGCTAACGCATTTGTCTTATGTAATAATTGCTCCGTCTCTACGCTTATTCCTTGCATTTGCTTTTCTAAACCTTCTAACGTACCCGCAACGTTTTCTAACGTTTTCTGAACCGATAACAATGTTCTGCATACATACACTACTAATACAGCGAAAGCAACCGCGATAATAGCCGCACTTACATATAGAAGAACTTGCATTTCATCACTTCCTTTATCTTTTTCATACTTTCTCTCATTATACAATCATTTTCCGTTTCGTTCTAATCCCTATCTTTTCATTAGAATTTTCACACTTATTCGTTAACTTTAACATAAATGATTCAACAAATTCCACTAAGTAGGTTACAATAGGAGAGGATACATAATTAGTAGGGAGGCTTTACATATGAAAGATCCACGCATTGAAAAGTTAGCATACAATTTAATTAACTACTCTATTCGCTTACAAAAAGGCGAAAAAGTATTAATTGAAAACTTTGGCTTACAAAAAGAACTTGTAACTGCACTTGTAAAAGAAGCATATGCAGCTGGTGGTTTCCCATTCGTTTCTTTAAAAGATCATCAAGTAGATCGCTCTTTATTAATGGGTGCTACTGAAGAACATTTCGAACAAATCGCTGCATATGAAGCGAGCGTAATGAAAGATATGGACGCTTATATCGGCCTTCGCTCTGGCGATAACATTAACGAACAAGCTGACGTTCCAAGTGAACGTATGAAAGTTCACGGCCAAACAGTTGGCAAAAAAGTTCATAGAGACATCCGCGTTCCAAAAACGCGATGGGTTGTTCTTCGCTACCCAAATGCTTCTATGGCGCAGCTTGCTAAAATGAGCACAGAAGCTTTCGAAGACTTCTACTTCGAAGTTTGTAACTTAGACTACGGTAAAATGGATAAGGCGATGGATAGCCTTGTTACATTAATGAATAAAACAGATAAAGTTCGCTTAACTGGTCCTGGAACTGACTTAACATTCTCTATTAAAGACATTCCAGCTATTAAATGCTCAGGCCATTTAAACATTCCAGACGGTGAAGTATATTCTGCACCAGTTCGCGATTCTGTTAACGGTACAGTTTCTTACAATACACCATCTCCTTACAACGGTTATACATTTGAAAATGTACAACTTAAATTTGAGAACGGCCAAATCGTTGAAGCAACTGCAAACGATTCAGAGCGTATTAACAAAATCTTCGATACAGACGAAGGCGCACGCTACGTTGGTGAGTTCGCAATCGGCGTAAACCCATACATCTTGCATCCAATGGGAGACATTCTATTCGATGAAAAAATCGATGGCAGCTTCCACTTCACTCCTGGACAAGCTTACGACGATGCATGGAACGGTAACAACTCTAACATCCACTGGGATTTAGTATGCATTCAGCGCCCTGAATACGGCGGCGGCGAAATTTACTTCGACGACGTACTAATCCGTAAAGACGGACGCTTCGTTGTAACTGAACTAGAAGCTTTAAACCCAGAGAACTTAAAATAATATGAAAAGCGCTCGGAATTCTATCCGAGCGCTTTTTCATTAATACTCTAATAATTTTTTAGCTACATCTTCTGGTACTTTAAAACTATTTTTATTTTTTATTTTATTAATTTTCAATTCAACCTCAACATAAGGAACATCTTTATATACTGTCATAGTACCAATTTCATGTAACTCTTTTTTATCTTTACCCGAATCCAATAATTTCGGTGTATCCTCTTGATACATTTTAAACGTTTTCCCTTGCGGAGTATCTAAAGGAGCCGATTCCATTTCCCACTCATCCATTTTGATTGATTCAAACAACTTTGTAATTTCTTTCTTATCGGTAATTGTTTTTTTATCACTCGAATCAATAAGCGATTCAATTTCAATTTTTTGTGCCTTTTCTAAACTAACATCAGACTTCTCTTTCTTCGCACTACATCCTATTAAAAGAATCGATGCAGTTAGCAGAAACAAAAACAACATATAGATCTTTTTCATTTCTAATCCCCCTGCACTATATAGAACTACTTTTATCGCTTTTTGTTTGCTGGAAATGAAAATAAAATAAAAGCGTCACTGCGATAGTACCTATTAATATCGGAACATATAAGGGCAGATCCCATTTCATATATGCTCTAGTACAAATGGCAAAAACTAAAAAAAACTCAAAACAAAACAAAAGTTTTACATATTTCATTTCTTACCTAACATTTCTATTTTCACATTTGGATTTTCTTTTTCTACAAGTGATACAAACTGCGTCATATCTCGCGGCATCGCAATCATATGTACTTTGTATGCATTCGTCGTAATTTCAAGGGACTTCCCAACTTGACGAATGATTCTTATCTCTTTCAATACGATATCATCATTTAAAATACCGTACTTTAATACGCCATTTTCCACCTTATGTTTTTTAATAAATATTTCCCAAACGATTGGTACATTTACAATGAAGCATAAACCCATTCCAATCAACGCTGACATCCACTTCTCTTTATTTGTGAAAAGCATGACAATTGGATACACAAACATAAAAGCTAACGTGAGACTAACGAAAATTACTGCTGACTTACTTCTTTGAGTTGGAATGCTCATACACGCACCTCCTAACCTAAATTATACCACTTTTTCCATTTTAGTTCATAAAAAAAGGCCATTTCTGAATGACCTTCTTAAACGATATATCTATAGAATTTCTTATCCACCTGTAACACTGGAAAACTTTTTGGCAACTCGTCTATACTCACACTTTGGAAATTATTCTTTTCATAAAACCGATGCGCCGCTAAAAATTTAACTGTTGTTCCTAAATAAATGTCTTCCAAGTTCTTTTCTTCCGCCCAAGAAATTGCCGTTTGAAGTAGCGTATGCGATGCGCCCCATTCTTTTCCGCGGAACTCTTTCTTCACGAACATTTTTCTTAGCGCTACTTGATGCTTTCCAATATCTAATAAAGCTATCGTTCCAACTACTTTCCCATCATAAGTTGCTACCCAAAAATTTCCGTTGTCCCTTTGATAAAACGTTTCTATTTCAAGTAAGTCTGGCTGCTCTTCTTTCGTAATGGGAACATTGTACTCTTTTTGCTGAATATGAACGATAAGATCTACTACTTCATCTTGAAACGTACTTTCATACGGAATAATGCGTATTTTCTCGTTCATCGGATCTCCTTCCACTCTGAAGCTAGTAAACTATATACAGCGATATCGTGAAAATGATCATATAACCATTCTTCATCTCTTAAAATACCATCTAACTTAAAACCTAAACGCTCTGGAATCGCACGGCTTTTCACATTTTCAACACCGCATCTAATTTCCACTTTATTTAATTTTAAATTCTCAAATGCATAGTGAAGTACAACCTTTACGCTACGCGTCATAATACCTGTCCCACCAGCATCTTCTGCCAGATAATATCCGAGACTCGCCGCTTTCTTTCCCCAGCTTACCGGATGAATACCTACCATCCCAACGAGCTTTCCTTTGTAGCGTATACCACTTTCAAAACCGTCTCCCTCTGCAAACTTCTTTAACCACATCGGACAAATTTCATCATACGCACCAGCAGATTTCATCCCATCTACCCAAGGAAGCCATCTTCGTAAATGGTTACGGTTTTGATCTAATAATTCATATAATTCCTCTTTATGATGTTTTTCTAATAGCTGTAGTTCGATTTCTTCATCTACTCGAAGTGTGAACATGTTTTTTTAGCCCCTTTTATTTTTCTTATTATTCTAACATTTAAAATTAAAGAAATGCACCATAATGTATCAACAATTTTTAAAATATATCGACGTTTCGACAACACTGTACACCCACAACAGCACAAAAAAGACGCACAGCCAAGCTATGCGTCTTTTCTATTACTTCTCTGCAACTTGAACTTCTTTTACGTAAGCTGCTTCGAATTTTTGGATGTCTCCTGCGCCCATGAAAATTAGAACGCCGTTTTTATGTTTCTTCAATACATCTGTTGTTGTATCTGTAATTAGTTCTGCACCGTCAATACGCTTCTGCAGATCTTCAATTGTTAATTCACCTTTGTTTTCACGTGCTGATCCGAAAATATCACATAAGTATACTTGGTCAGCTTTACTTAAGCTTTCCGCGAACTCATCTAAAAATTTCTCTGTACGTGAGAATGTGTGTGGCTGGAATACAGCGACAACTTCACGCTCTGGATGTTTTTGACGAGCTGCTTCAATCGTTGCATTAATTTCTGTCGGATGGTGTGCATAGTCATCAATGATAACTTGTTCTCCCATTGGCTTTTCATTAAAGCGACGTTTTACGCCTCCAAAAGTTGTTAGCTGACGCTTAACTGCTTCTACATCAACGTTTTCATAATGGCAAAGCGCGATTACTGCTAATGCATTTAATACGCTGTGATCGCCATATCCTGTGATTTTAAACGTGTCATAGTACGTATTACGAACGAATACTTCGAATATAGTACCATCTGTTCTCTTTTGAATGTTACGTGCTTGGAAATCATTATCTTCTCCAAATCCATAGAAAATAACAGGTACTTTCGCTTGAATTTTTTGAAGTTCTTCATCATCTCCACATGCAATAATGCCTTTTTTCACTTGCAATGCCATCTCTTGGAATGCACTGAATACATCATTGACATCTGTAAAATAATCTGGATGATCAAAATCAATGTTTGTCATAATTGCATAGTCTGGATAGTAAGACAAGAAATGACGACGATACTCACAAGCTTCAAATACAAAATACTTACTATTTTCTACCCCATGCCCCGTTCCATCTCCAATAAGGTATGATGTTGGGTGTGCACCTTGCATTACATGGGCTAATAAACCAGTTGTTGATGTTTTTCCATGTGCACCAGTTACAGCAACACTTGTGTACTGATTCATAAGATCACCTAAGAAGTGATGGTAACGATGTACTGGGATATTTAATTCTTTTGCTGCTACGATTTCTTCATGCGTATCAGGAAATGCATTTCCTGCGATAATCACTTGTCCTTCTTTAATATTATTCTTATCAAAAGGAAGGATGGAAATACCACGCTTTTCCAATGCTGTTTGTGTAAAGAAACGCTTTTCATAATCAGACCCTTGAACAGTATGCTTCATGTCATGAAGAATTTGCGCTAATGAACTCATTCCTGTTCCTTTAATTCCTACAAAATGGTAAACTGTCATCTTAAAGAACCTCCAACATTTCGAACTAATACAACGGCCTATCTATAAGACAGTATATGAATCTTTTCTTATTTTGGTAATCATCATACATTTCTGATGAAGCGAAGTTTTCTTTAATCTTCACTTATCAGGATAACCACGTACGTACTTCTTTTTATGTCCATAACAAACTTATTATAGCAAAAAACCAGCTGTTATACTATGATAACAGAAAAACTGATAGGGTCAATCACCTATCAGTTTTTCTCATTTTTACATATCTTCTTTTGTTTCTAATTGAACACGCTCTAAACGTGGATTTGGACGGTATTTACGACCAGCTTTTGCTTCTGGTTTTCCATTTAATTCTACGTTATCACCAGTAAAGCCAATATTCATTTTTAATAAGCTACTTCCTACTCCGTATATATCGACAGGAACATTTTGAGCTTCAAATTCACGAATACGCTTCTCATCAAATCCACCAGTTACAACGATATCTACATGTTGGAACCCTTCCTCATCAAGAGCCTTACGAAGTGCAAATACAAGCGATGGATTTACACCACGTGGATCAAATGTTCCAAGTACCTCTGGGTGACGAATGAAGTATTGATCAATCATTGTACGAGACGTATCGACACGCACACCTTTTAATGTTGATCCAAATTCACGAGCTACGCGAAGTGCATCTGTAATCACATCATTATTGTAATCAATTAATACAACTAATTCATCTTCTGGGAATTTCTTATGATACGCTTTTGCAGCTTCAACAACATCACCATTAAACATTTGAATTAATGCGTGAGGCATCGTCCCCATACCACTTCTGCCCCACCACTCATTCATTGCATGCGTCGCTTGTGCGCTCATACCTCCGATGTATGCCGCATAACCGTCACCAGCTTGTTGCGTATAATGATCATCACGATCTCCCATGAAAATAACTGGTTTTTCTTTATCTACACTACGTGCAGCTTGGACAACGTTATATACGTTTGTCGCAACTGATGTACGACGAGCTAAAATCCCATCAATTACACCTTCTAAAAATCCGAAATTTTCATAAGGACCATGAATTGTTAAAACTGTTTCAAACGGACTAATATTATCGCCATCTTTTAAAGAATGAATTTCTAATTCCTCAGGATTTTTAGCAAATGTTTGTAGCAATGCGATTACCTCATCTGTTCCACAAAGAACTGCATGTTCCTTTTGGAAAAACTGCATTGTTACAACACTTTTCGGGCGAAATTCTTCAATGATTTCTCTAGTTTTTAAAAAGTAAACGGCAGAGAACCATCCTTCTCCAACGCGCTCGTCAAA
>Ga0213824_1000828_pt1 | contig 20851 bp, 17 predicted proteins | sample MC6MC0906MG_FD_179892 | JGI IMG/M metagenome (GOLD analysis project Ga0213824, IMG submission 179892) | Enriched soil aggregate microbial communities from Iowa State University, Ames, United States - MC6-MC0906-MG | ecosystem: Environmental > Terrestrial > Soil > Unclassified | place: USA: Iowa...
GACATGAGAAACGAAAAGTACTTGAGGCGTTTAAATTAAGGTATTTATGATTAACTATTGGTAACGAGGCATTGATATAATACGATGCCCCCACACAGATAATTTTAAAAAAGAATAGCCGTTTTAGGCAACCGTTCACAGATTACAAGTAGCCTTGGTGCAAAAATCGATGTCGCTCGTAATGAAATGGGCAGTGTGTCGCAAATCACAGCCTCTAGCTTAGAGCAAGAACATTGGACAGCAGCAATGCAGTGCAATGAACTCGGTCAAGAGATTGAGAGAATCTTACCAGGAGATGTCATCAGCAAATGGCAATATGATCTGACAGGTAGACCAACACACCACCGAATAAGTAGTCAAAATCGTGACACACGAAGACGCGTATATAATTGGGACGTCAATCATCGATTACGAAGCATGGTAAACGAGTTAACAGGTGTAAAAGTTACGTATGGTTACGATGAATTCAGTAACCTCATTTGGTCCAATCAAGGCGGTCAATTTGACTTCTTACATCGCAGTGTTGATGATGTCGGGAATTTGTATGAAACGAAAGAAAAGACAGATCGTGTCTATGGCGCAGGCAGCAGATTGCTTGAAACGAAAGAGGCTACCTTCTCTTATGATGATGAAGGGAATCTGGTTGAGAAGGTTGAAAAGAATGGTGATACGTGGAAGTACGAATACGATGGCAGTGGCATGATGTCGAGAGTCACACGACCAGATAAGATGGAAGTTACTTTTAAATATGATACTTTAGGTAGGCATATTGAGAAGAGTTTTGATGGGAAAACTACTTATTTTATTTGGGATGGCAATACGACTTTGCATGAATGGGTTGAAGATGGTGGCTGTACTTGTGAATTATGTACTTCGAATACGTCTACTAATAATGAAACTCACCATTCAGATGATATTGCTAAAAATTTGGTAACTTGGATATTTGACCCTGGAACATTTAGACCCTCAGCTAAACTTACGAATGAAGGCAAGTTTAGTATTATAACGGACTATCTTGGCACACCAGTTGAGGCGTATGATTCGAAAGGAAATAGAGTATGGTCAAGTGAGTTAGACATTTTTGGACGTGTTAGAGAATTTACAAGTGAGAAAGATTTTATACCGTTCCGTTATCAAGGACAGTACGAGGATGTAGAAACTGGTCTTTACTACAACCGATTCAGATACTACTCGCCAATCGAAGGGATATATACACAGATAGATCCTATTGGGCTTGCTGGAAATAATCCAACACTGTATGGGTATGTAAATGATCCTAATGCTTGGCTAGATATACTTGGGCTTTCATGTACAAAAGAGCTTAAGAAAAATATGGATAGAGCTAACAAAGAGCTGGGCAAAACAGAAGGATATATGAAAAGGGCTTGGCGTAAGGAGAAAGGCTCTGCTGCGCATCATATTGTAGCTGGTGATGATCTAAGGGCGCAACCTGCAAGGGATATCTTAGCTCATTATAAAATCGATATAAATTCAGCTGATAATGGTATTTATTTGAAACACATAGACCCTAATAGTAAACAACCAGGCGCATATCATAGGGTAATTCATACAAATATATATTATGAAGATGTAAACAAACGAATAATCAATGCAAGTAAGGCAGGAGGAAAATCCGCCGTAGAAAAAGAATTAGAGAGAATTAGGAATGAACTATTATTTGACAAGAAGGTGTATTAGCTGTGAATATTTATGAAATTAAAAGTGACTATGAGGTTTTTAAGTTTTTTGTATTTAAACCGGGAAGTACGTCTAACTATTTAAACTTTGAAGGTCAAAACTTAGGGGATAATTGGATTCCTTTAGAGTTAGAAATTTTCGAAGAAAAAGGAAAGAAAAAGGATAAACGATTTGAAGATTTTGATGCTTCATGCTATTTTGATGGTATCTTAATCGTGAATAATGACCTTAAAAGGATTTTTGAAGCTAATTATAGTGAAGAAATAGAAGTTTTGCCAGTTAATACAGATAGAGGCCCGTATTATTTTATAAATGTAACTAATAAAATTATATCGATAAAAAATGTAGATAAAATGTCTTCAGACGAAATAATGGAAATGGTAAGAAATAATAGGTACGTATTTGATCTTCCAATCGTAAAAAAACAAGCGATATTTAGAGATAGTAAAATGTCAGCGAGCTATTTTGTTACAGATTCTTTTATTGATTTAATGAATAATAATCAAATCAAAGGATTACGATATGAAAAAGTTGGACATGCAGAATAGTGTGAAAAGCAATATTTTTACATGTGAAACGAAAATATATGCAAAACAAAGGGGACTACTCAAACAATCATTGCGCTACTTATTGAAGTGCAGGACACAAAAAATGCTGTTTGTTTAAAAAACATTGAGCTCAAACTTTGATAAAATTAGTCTAGGAAAAATAGGTTAAAAGCTATAGGCTCTGGCGGAAAAAAGATAGGGATGAATATAGAAAAATTATTTTCGTTTATGCAAAAAATCCTAGAAAATGCTTTTGTGAATAATTTGGCATAGTCATGAATTGTATCATAAAGAACTGGTCAAATTTTTTATATACCGAAAACGTATGTAATGAAGATGCTCCTAAGCTCTTCATTACATACGATTTTTGTTAGAAATGAAATTTACTTCTCTTGTGCATATACTGAATACCGTTATTCGAAACCTGAAACCAGTGTTTTGTTACATGGTAAAATCATGGGGGGATAGTTGGACAGCGTATCAGGTCTAGGAAATATCATTCGGGCTGATTATTACGATGACACTTGGGAAACGTTTGGCTATGACAAAAATGGTTCGTTAATTGAGACTGAGAATGAGCATGTGGCCGTAAAGCTAGAGCGAGACCCATCTGGACAAGTAATCAAGGAGTGGCAAAATGACCATTGGATTGCGAATACCTATGATGAATTAGGTAATCGTTCACAGATTACGAGTAGCTTAGGTGCAAGAATCGATGTCGCTCGTAATGAGATGGGGAATGTGTCGCAAATCACAGCCTCTCACTCAGATCAAAAACAGTGGACAGTATCCATGCAGTACAATGAACTTGGTCAAGAGATTGAGAGAATCTTACCCGGAGATGTAATTAGCAAATGGCAATATGATCTGACAGGTAGACCAACACACCACCGAATAAGTAGTCAAAATCGTGACACACGAAGACGCGTGTATAATTGGGATGTCAATCATCGATTACGAAGCATGGTAAACGAGTTAACAGGTGTTAAGGTTTCCTATGGTTACGATGAATTCAGTAACCTCGTTTGGTCCAATCAAAGCGGTCAATTTGACTTCTTACACCGCAATGTAGATGATGTCGGGAATTTGTATGAAACGAAAGAAAAGACAGATCGTGTCTATGGTGCCGGAAGCAGATTGCTTAAAACGAGAGAGGCAACATTCTCTTATGATAAAGAAGGTAATCTTGTTCAAAAGGTTAAGAAGAACGGTGATAATTGGAAGTACGAATACTATGGCAATGGCATGATGTCGAAGGTCATCAAACCAGATAAGGAAGAAGTTACTTTCAAGTATGATTCCCTCGGTAGAAGAATCGAGAAGTGTTCTGCCGAGAAAACAATGAAATTCATATGGGATGGAAATACTATCCTTCATGAGTATTTCTCACAGAACAATTCATATGTGTTTGAAAATCAAGTTGAGTATTCCTCGTCGAATAAGTCTGAAATAGCAGATAATCTAGTCACATGGGTGTTTAATGATGGTTTTGTCCCTTCAGCTAAAATTACGAATGAAGGTAATTATAGTATTATTAGTGACTATCTAGGAACGCCTGTTGAAGCCTATGATGAAGAAGGTAATAGAGTTTGGTCAGCAGAACTTGATATATTCGGTAGAGTGAATGAATTTACAGGTGAGAAAGACTTTATTCCATTCCGTTATCAAGGACAATATGAAGATGTAGAAATTAGATTGTATTATAATCGATTCCGATACTACGACGCTGAACAAGGAAATTATACTCAAATAGATCCGATTGGATTAGCTGGTGGAATAAAACTATATAATTATGTTGATGACCCATTATTATACACAGATGTTTTTGGCTTAAGAAAAAGCAGAAAAACAGAATATCCAAAAACTAATCGTAAGAGTATACGTGATAAGGTATATGATAATCATACTGATACTCATGGAAATATAATTGATCCTGAGACGGGTAGTATTATACCTAAGGATCAAGTAACTATCGAACATATAGAGATGGTAGTAGATCATTGGAATACTGAAGGGTTTGATATGAGTAGAAAAGAACGATTTGATTGGTATAATAATATTGAGAATTTAACAGTAAAACCACGAAGTGTAAATAGTAGCGAAGGTGCTGCAAGTGGTAAAACATATAGACAAGATACAGGTCCGAATTACTCAAATAATAAAAGAACTAGAAAGAAAAGTTTAACAAAATACGATAGGAGATGATTAAAATGTTATTAGATGACCTACGGGAATATTGTGAAATAAGTAATATCAAAGGTATGGAAGATTGGTATTTCTATTCTAACAAAACGCCTGCTTTTATTTTTTCACATTATTTAAATTTCTCATTGTTAAAAGGATATATAATAAAAGTTTCAATAAGAGGAGAAATGGAGGTAAAAGTGATTTATGATTTTCTAATGTCCATTGAAAAATTCATAAATACTGATTGTACAAATAGAATAGTTAAGATAGAAAATATTGCATACAAGGAAACTGAGTTTAACTCAATGTTATTTATACCTTCGCAGTATCATACTAGTTTTTCAACTTTTAGTGACAAACTTTATCAAAAAACTATAGATGTATTTCCGATATATGGTTGTGAGTTTAGTGGAGATGAATCTCCTGATATTGTAAAATTATTGCGACAAAACATTGTTTCAACTGTAAATTGGAAACGGGAAATTTCCCCAAAAATAAAACTTCGTTATAAGAATAGTAAAACAAAAAGTGAAACAATTGGTAAAAAATTATATTTAGAAAAATGGAGTATTCTTTTACATGAACTCAATAATTTACAAGGGTGTACAGATTCATCTTCTTTTATTGAAATTGAAAATTACAAGAATGAATATATTCATATTTCAATATTAAATTCTAATGTAATGGTTATTAGAAATAAGAAAGAGGTATTGTTACAAGGAGAGTTTGAGGAGATAAAAAGATACGTCAATAATTTTATTTTTAATTAATTATTTGTCTAAGAGTCACTATGATTAAAGAAATTAAAACATAAGTAAAGAAGACCTAAGCACTTCTTTACTTATGTTTTTTTACGTTGGAAATAAAAGTGTTTCGCTTTGTATTTACCTTTATCTAAGTGCAGGTAGTTACAGTATTATCACCGACCATTTAGGCACACTGGTAAGTTCCTATGATAAAGAAGGTAAAGAAGTCTGGAAAAGAGAACTAGACATAAATGGCAGAGAAAAACCAGAACTAATTGAATACAAACAAGCGAAAAAATTCGGGGTATTCAGAAAATGTAAATAGTGGAAAGGACATTGAACACAGAAAATAAATGTCGCCATTAAATTTGGAAGGGGATGATATGATATGCAATTTAACATTATGACTGATACGTCCCGTTCAAAGGTTGAGAAGATGATTTAATAGAAAAATACGAATTAAAGAAATATAATCCTAATGAAATAGAACTATCTAATAAAATTAACAGCCCTGGAAAGAACATTAAGAAAAGTACTAAATGTAAACCTTAAGGGGGAAAATCAATGTATGATGTAATCAATGTAAAAACTAATTTTAAAAATTATAATGTGTTTATCCAAGAATCTAAATCCTTAGATATTGAAAAAAATTTTTTAAAGGTTAATAATAATGGAATATCTTTAGAGATGGAAGAGGAGTATTTACCAAATGTGAATTTTTTGAGTGAAATAACACAATTGGAATACTTAAATTTAGGTAGAAAAAATTATGGAAATTTGAAAGCTATCGAGAAACTAGTTAACTTAGAGTATCTCAGTTTAAAAGGAAACTGTGAAGAAAGCCTGGATTTATCAAAGCTCTTAAATTTACAAGATTTATTTGTTTTGTATAACAAAAAGATTGAAAACATTTTTGACTGCGTGAATTTAAAACGTTTAGTAATTCATCATTATAAAAAAAAGAATATTGATGAATTTACAAATTTAAAAAATTTACAGATATTAGTGGTTTGGTCTTCACCTATTCAAAATATAGATGGATTAAAGGATTTAATAGAAATAGAGCAGTTGGAATTGCGATATTTATCAAAATTAGAGACAATTGAAGGTATTAAAAACAACTCTTCGATTAAAGAGTTATGGATTCAAAATTGTAAAAAGGTTAATGATTGGGAGGTTCTTGGTACATTATCAAATTTGAAAGTATTGACTATAGAAGCATGTGGAAATATACCATCATTAAATTTTTTAGATAAGCTAGAATCACTAGAATCTATTAGATTAGTTTCAAGCACATTTATAGAGGATGGAAAATTATCATGGCTGATTGAAAAGGAAAGTATGAAATATTTTAATACCCCAATAGAAGATCACTATGATATTAGCCTTGAAACCCTTAGCAAATTTAATGATTTTGGGATAAGAGACAATTGACAATTGTTAACTTGTATAGGGATAAAATATAAAAGAAACAGGTCGTATCTAATTAGTTTTTATTTCAGCAATTGCTAATACACTATAGAATTTCATACAGAGTCGTAATTTTAATTCTTACACTGTAGTGCCGATGAAAACCGCAATTTCTATGAAATAAAAGAGACGAAATGTCGCATGTTTTTACATTACATGTGATTCGTAAGGATTAAAAACTCGGTGGTTATTATATAATTACATAAAAGAGTAGCATAAATTCTTTGGGGATTATTGCTACTCTTTTTTATGAATATTTGCCTTTTTGATAAGACTTTCGGATGCAATTAATTTTGCTAAGGAACAAGGTTATATAAAATGTCCTTAAAAACTAATAAAATGGAAGGGTGGATTTTAATTGTTTGCTCAATGCATTCCTTTTGATGATCATGTGAGAGGTAGAATAGGTGGTAATCCTCCAAAATTGATTGAAGAACAAATACCTGATGATTACAGGTTTTATGCAACTCTAGTTCATCCAGAAAAAGAGGATGTTATGCTTTCTATTATTATTCATAAGAATTTTGATACTTTATTGGAAAATAATATTTATCCTTCAATTGAAGTAAGGGTTATAGAACATAAATACTCCGAAATTGGAAGAAATACTGATAAAAGTATTTTAGATTTAGGTATGAACTCAATAAGCGATTATTCGGAAAACCAAGGGAATAATTTTTTGTTTATTAAAGTTTTGGGAGAACCACGTCTTATTCAACCTAAAAGTTATTATTATAAAGAGTTGGAAAATAATAATTATTCCTTTTTTCTCCAAATAGAGGAGGAAGGCTATTGTGATGATATGGATTATGTGTTTATGTACGGTGCATTATATCTATATAGGCATAATGAAACAGGAGAGGTCATTGCTGGTTTCTGGCAATACTCTTGAACAACCTAGCTATTAGAGTGTAAAATGCGCACCTGCCGGTTACTTTATTCAAATGCGATTGTGCGGATTGAGTAAAGTAACCCTCTTTTTCATTGATTTTGATGTAATTTTTGGCAAAGCCCCTTGTGATGGGGTTTATTTGAAAAATATAGATCCAAATAGTCTTTACAACATGGTGTATATCATAGAGTAATTCATACCAAAGCTTATTTAATTATATTGCTGATAGATTGGAGGTTGCTGAACAATTTATTTGCTTCTATAGCATGAAACGGCTATTGACATCATATGTTATATTCTGCTAGTATGTATCACGAAATAAATTTCCTTTAATACGGTCCAGAGAGGCTGAAAAGGGCTACGTGATATTTTTAAGCTAATAATATCTTTGCTTTGGTATGCCCTTTTTGTCCTCTGTGACAGAAGGGCTTTTTTTATCTTCATTCAGTAGAAGACTCCCACACCTCTAAAGGTAGTGAGATGAATGCTTTTATGGTTCCCTTTCAAAGGTTGTCCAAACACCCACTGAATGAAGATAAAGCCTCCGGCGGATGTCACGGAAATCGGAAAGGAGTTCTTTGTGCAAGCACAAAGCCGATTCCGGACGCAATTACGCCAAGGCGAAATTGATTTATAGTACCTCTTTTAAAGGGAGTCCCGTGAGGCTTCAAAAGAGAATGGACAAGACTTGTGTAATCCATTCCCTCAAATAGGCAAAAGAGATTTTTAATAATGGAAACTGGAGGATTGTAAGAATGGATTATCGTAAGAAAACAGTGGTAGCTTCGGTAGCTGGTTTAACGTTGGAAGGAATGGACATTATGTTTATCTCCTTTGCGATGACAATGATTATTTCGGAATTTAACATTGATTTCGCAACGGGTGGGCTCATTTCTTCTGTAACGAATATTGGTATGCTGTTAGGAGGCATCATTTTCGGGGTTTTAGCAGATAAGTATGGGCGTGTGAAAATATTTACTTATACCATCTTATTGTTTGCGATTGGAACAGCTTTAACTGGATTAGCAACGAATATTGAACAAGTTTATATTTATAGATTTATCGCGGGTCTTGGTGCAGGTGGCGAATACGGAATTGGTATGGCTCTTGTTGCCGAGGCTTGGCCGAAGAATAAGCAAGGAAGAGCCTCTTCATATGTTAGTGTAGGTGCTCAATACGGAGTTATTTTAGCAGCGTTACTAAGTGCCGTTATTCTTCCGACTTTAGGATGGAGAGCTTTATTCTTTGTTGGTGTGGTACCTGTTATTTTCGCATTTATTGTACGAAAGAATCTTGAGGAATCACCAGAGTGGCTGGCTGCTCAGAAAAATAAAAAAATCGATAAGCAACATGAAAAAGGTAAGCTGGCACAACTATTTGATACACCTCGAACGTCGATAACGACAATTTCATTAATTGTTATGGCAACTGTTCAAATTGCTGGTTACAATGGCTTAATGATTTGGTTGCCATCTATGTTGCAAAAATCGCAAGGTCTATCCGTTTCAAGCTCGGCACTATGGACGATTAGCACAGCAGTGGGCATGATTATCGGGATGCTAACATTTGGACGATTTATGGACCGATTTGGGGCAAAGCGTGCATTTGGTTTCTTTTTACTTGCTTCAGCATGTGCTGTGTTTTTATACTCATATGCCACAGGAAGTATCGCAATTTTAATCGGTGGTGCAATTGTCGGCTTCTTCTCAAATGGTATGTTTGCAGGGTATGGAGCTTTAATTAGTAGCTTTTATCCAGTGCAAATTCGAAGTACAGCTACAAACACGATTTTTAACTTTGGTAGAGCAATTGGAGGATTTTCACCGATTTTTGTCGGATATATTCTTCAAAGCTATGATATGACGGTCGTAATGATCTACTTAGCTGCCTTATATTGCATTTCCTTTATCGTGATGCTGACTTTAAAAAAGGGTTCAAATGAGGATTTACAACCGGTTGAAATAAAATAATGAAAACACGAAAGAACGAATTCCAATCAAAAGGGATTCGTTCTTTTTAGGAAGCTTTAATAGACGTTGTCGTCTAGGCTAAAGCGCTACATCCCCAAGGTCACTTCGATCCCTCGGGTAAAAGTGGTAGAGCGTTTATTTTTGCTTCGGGCTCTTTAGCGCTTTAACGCATTTGTTCTTATCATAAACCTCTTGAACGTTTTTCAGCCATTTCTACGAGGCGTTTTGTAATTTCTCCTCCAACAGAACCGTTTGCGCGAGAAGAAGCTTCTGGCCCTAACTGTACGTTAAATTCTTGGGCAATTTCATATTTCATTTGATCTACAGCCTGTTGTACACCAGGTACAAGAAGTTTATTTGAACTACGATTATTGTTAGCCATTTTTCTCACCTCCTTGTGATTAGAATGGTCGAGAGTTTACTTTTCATACATTTAAAAAGAAGGAAATGCGCAGTCTAAATATAATAGGAATTTCAGAAAGCTAGCTGAAAAAGTGATGCTCTCTGTTATAATTAAGCCTGGCATTTTATAATTTAGGCTTTATTAATACATAAAGGAGGTTTTTAAATGACGAATAATGATATATTAATTCGTTTGCGATATGCGCTAGATATTAAAAATAAGGACATGGTTGAAATTTTTAAGCTAGGTGGCATGGATTTTACAAAGGAAGAAGTATTGAACATGCTTATTAAAATTAATGATGAGGAAGAAGCACCTGAAGAATACATCAAATGTAATAATAAAATGGTAGAGGCTTTCTTAAATGGATTTATTACATTTAAACGAGGACCACAAAAGCCTAAGCCTGGTGAGCCTGAAGGACCACTACCTGTTTCAGGGAAAGAAAGCCCTAATAATATGCTGTTAAAGAAAGTTAAAATTGCATTAGCCTTAACGAGCGAAGACATGTTAGATCTTTTATATGATGGGGGCGTTAGCGTTTCAAAAGGCGAGTTAGGTGCCATTTTAAGAAATCCAGGTCATCGCAACTATAAGGAATGTGGCGATCGATTCGTGAGGAATTTTTTAAGAGGTTTGACATATAAATATAGAGATTAAAATAATGAATAACAAAGCAGCTGCAATTTTGTAGCTGCTTTTTTGCAAGCGGTTTTACGTGAATTTCTCGATTAGGTTAAAAAATACTGTTAAAAACGAAATTTTCTTAATTAAATCTAGTTGACAAAATGTGGCGAAATTGTGTACAATGTAATTGACACAAAGTTGTCACAAAGGGAAAATAAATGTTCACGAACAGAGGGGTGTTTTTATGTTTGGTTTAGATATTTTATTAGTTGCTATCGCATGTGTTACGATCCCACTTGTTGTTGCTTCAGTTATGTTAGATATCTTTTATGCAGAAAAGAAACAAGTTCGTTTTTCATTACGCCGTACATCTTTGTGGTATGTGAGTATGTTTACTGTATCATTTGTACCGGCAGTCCTAGTTATGACAATAAATGGATAATTAACTTTTATACGAATAATCATTTAGGGGTGAATGATTATTAAAAAATCATAGTAGCAGCTACAGCGTTTTATAATTGCGTTGTAGCTGTTTTTCTTTACGCCCTGAATAAAATCGAGGGGGATATCTCAAAGATTTACAATCCGTTTCAAAGTTTGATGTTAGTGTTAGCAATGTAGATAATTCCCACAGAAATTAAGAATGAAAAGATAATCGTTAGAATAAAATTTCTACTAATATGGATGCAATTTTTCTATTGATTATCTTTTGAAGGTGGGATACGGATGAAAACCTTTTTTCTCTTTTTTCTAGGGCTTATCTATTTATTACTAGCAAATGCAGTCGAAACAGCCATATTTAGTAAGGTTTATTTCTTAATTGGTTTAGGGCTAGTAATAACAGGTGTTATTCGGTATGTGAAAGAACGATATATTTATATTAGCTGGTTGAATGAAATGAAAGAGGCAAGTGAGGAGGAGCTAATGGCTATTCCTCATACACATTGCATCATATCAAATGATTGTTTAAGTGCTTTATTATTAAATGAGCCTACAAATACACTTTTCCTCGCAAGTAGAGAACATTTAGAAGAGGAATTGATTAAACAAGAAATCCCCTTTAATAAAATTTATGAAGTTGCTATAGTAGAGGACGAAATGTATATTGCAAGAACTAGTAATAACTTAATAAGTAGCTCATTACTAGGGGAAGATCACGATATAGAAGAGGAATTAGATGAAGAAGACGCTGAGGATAACGAAGTATCTCAATTGACGTTGAAAATTGTAGCTGATAACTTATCTGACCCTATTTTAGAATATGTTTTTATGGATAATGGTGAGCCGATATCAAGGGAAGAAGAGGACTATCAAGAGGCGCTAGAGTTATGTGAGGAATGGTTTCAGAAAATTAGTGTTATTATTAAACGCTATGAGCTTGAAAGGGTACCAATTAGACATTGGCAATAAGGCTATCTTAAAGTAGAAAGAGGCTGGGACAAAAAGAAAAAATGTTAGACCGATTGTATTTGGTCTAACATTTTTTTGATTTAGGAAGGAGCACTCTACACATTGAAGCGAAAAAGTTATTATCTGTTTTCGCTATTTTTCAAAATAATCGAGTTCTGTCCCAGCCTCTTTTTTCGGTAGAGATTACAAATGCTCCGGTAGCTACTTGAAGTGCTCTGGTGCCAGAGAAATGATCAGGTATCACCCCGAAGTGCTCGGGTGCATCAAAGAAGTGATCAAGCATCCCCAGAAAAGCACCCGGTCGGAACGGAGATCAACCACATGTTATGGTGATGAGCTACTTATACCTTAAATTTTAAATTGCTGTAGTTGTGAGTTTAACTCTTCAGCCATTCCAGCGAGCTGATTTGCGCTCTTTGAAATTTCTTCCATAGTAGCGGCTGTTTCCTCTACAGTTGCTGTTGTTTGTTCAACGCCAGCTGCAGACTCTTGAGAAATAGAAGCCATTTCATCAATGGCTGCATTGATGGATTTGGAACTGTGAGCAACTTTATTTAGATTACCTGAAATGGTATTTATATTAAGAATCATATCTTCAACAGCTACCGAAATTTGTTCAAATGTTTCATTTGTTTGATCTAGTTGTGCTGTTCCTCTTTTTACTTCCTCATAGCCTGATTGTAAAGCAGTTGTTACATTGCCCGTTTCACCTTGAATACGGTTGACGATTGTTGAAATATCAGTGACAGAGAATTGGACTTGTTCTGCAAGCTTACGAACTTCATCGGCTACTACAGCAAAGCCTTTTCCATGCTCTCCAGCACGTGCAGCTTCGATGGCAGCATTTAAGGCAAGTAAATTTGTTTGATTTGAAATGTCGTCAATGACTGAAACAAGTTTGGAAATTTCAGCGGACTGTACATTTAAGCCCTCAACTTTTTTCACTGAATCTAAAACAATTTCATTAATGGCAGCCATTTGTTGTGTGGATTGTACCATTAAGTCTTTACCTGTAGTTGTTAGATTTTGCACATGATCGGAGTGCTCTTTTAATTCAATACCTTCTTGTGTTGTTTCATGAATACTATGTTGGAAAGAAGCCATTGTTTCGGCTAAATCACCTGCTGTGGATGCTTGTGTTTCTGTACCAGAGGCTAGTTCCTGCATAGTCACGGTAATTTGTTCTGTACCTGTTTGTACTTCATTAGAAGATTGAGCAAGCTCTTCGCTACTAGCTGCTACTGTTTCGGAAACAGTATGAATAGAGCTGATCGTTTGCCTTAATTTTTCATTCATTTCATTCGCTGAAAGCATTAATTGACCAATCTCATCTTGGTTAGTTATTGGAAGTAGTTCATGTTGTAAATTACCATTGGCTAATTCGCTCATACGCTTTGAGACAATCGTAATTGGCTTAGAAATTTTGCTAGCAGTGATTATGGCAATTAGAATACCTGCAATTGTCAATACTACACTAACAATCAGCCCAATTGTTTTATTGTTTAAGCTTGTAGATACTACGTTTTCTCCTACTTTCGTAATTTCAGCTGAGCGAGTATTGGCTAATTTTTCATAACCATCACGAACTTCTGTTACAAGATCATTAGTAGCCGTTAAATTTTTTATTGCTAATTCTTTATCGCCTTTTTTATAGACATCGAATACCTCGGTATTGACACGGTTGCTCCACTCGCGTGCCATTTCTACCAGCTCCTCACGCTCAGGATTTTTATCGTATTTTTCCATGATGCTATTGCTTTCCTCAGCAATTTTACGATGTTCATTAAAAGTTTCTATGTATTTTTCATTACCTGATACAACATAGCTTAAAGCTGCAGAGAGACGAACGTTCACAGACAGTGCTAAATTTTTACTTGCCATTAAGACAATTAAATCTTCCTTCACTAAATCTTCTGCTTGTTTTTCCATCTTAGAATTGGAAATGTAAGTATAGGTATTAAAACAAACAACTAATACGATTAAAAGAAGAAATGCACTTAATATTCGGGCTTTAAGTGTTTTAAACTGAAAAATCTCTTTCATCTTTCCCATCCTTTCCTTTTTCAATTGTTATATTACAAATATTATTTTATAACTAAATCTATTTATAAATAAGTACTTTTGGTGGAAAAAATAAAAATAGTTTTTTAGTACAATAACACTTTGGTGTTAATGATGCGAGTAGTTAAATATATATATATTTAGTAAAATTCTGAAAATTACTTAATGCCTTTATGAATTTTTACCTACCTAATGAAAAGAGCACTTACTGTAAAAATGCAGCAAGTACTCTAAAATGTTTTTGTAATTATTGTTTTGCTTTTTTTGCTAGTCGTTCCCATTGTAGTAATGATGGATACGGATCAAATGCCCATTCTGTACGTCCATTGAACTTATATATGCCATAGTGAAGATGAGGCGGGAATTTTCCGGATGTCCCTTCTTTACCATAGCCAGAGCTACCAACCGTACCGAGAACAGTACCAGGTTCGACAAGGTCTCCAACTTTAATTTTCTTATTATAACTACCAAGATGGGCATAATAATGGTATGAGTTATGATTATCTCGAATTCCTATACGCCAACCACCAAATTGGTTCCAGCCCTTTATTTCCACTACTCCATAAGAGGTAGAAAGTACTGGAGTACCATAGCTAGCGAAAATATCTGTGCCTTCATGAATACGGCGTCCACCCCAGCCCCTATTGGCACCCCATGTACTCCGATAACTGTAATCGTAATTAGTAGAAACGGGGAATGTGTGGGCATCGAGCTCAGTTGTTTTGAAATGACTATACATTTTGGAAATGGTGAAGATTTGATTTACAGCCTGTTCACTTCCGTAATACTCCCATAAAGCTAATTTAAAATCCTCATCACTTGTTCCAAATTTACTTAAAAATGTAGCCATGGAGAAAATTATATCGACATCATCTTTTGGGCTGGCAACTCCGTCACCATTGCCATCTAATCCCATCCCGCCAAAGTAACTAATTGTTTCTGGGCGAGTATCATCTCGTACAGGATTTAAAGCACCTGACCAATATTCATCAGAAAATTGAATGGCAACGATACCATCTCGTTTCGGAATATCTTTACGAACAGATTGCAAATTTCGTTCATATTGGTCAATGGCTGCTAAGAAATGCCATGGGATAAGTAACTCGTCAAATTGTACGTAATAGGCCATACGTTCCTGCACAATTTCTTCTTGGGTTGGTTCTTCTTTTGCTAAAGCAACAGTGGGGAGAGTAAAGCTCCATAATAACATCCATGATAACAGGAAAATAAAATGCCGATTCAATAATGGACCTCCTTTCTACAGTTAGAATAACCGAAAAAGATTTTTTCATAAGTCCTTTTACACATCATAAATTGCCAATCTATAACGCTTATTTGAAAGGTTACTACCTAAGTCAAATGCATTCTAATACATATGCTATTTATAGGAAAGTGAGGTGATAGAATGGTAGTATATAACAATTCTATTACGATACTAGGTAGCTGCGGAGGTGTTGCGAAAGCGGTACTTGCGATATTAAATAAAACAGTTCAAGACAAGTCTGATCCTATTAATCCTATTATCGAAAAAAGCTTAATTCATTTAGTAGACAAAAGAGAAATTGATCAGAAGTCTCTTGCGCATTTATATCCAAATTTAAAAAATCAGCTTGTCATTCATCAATTTGATTTAATTAATCAAGTAGCATTAATGGAACATCTGAAAAAAACAAATACTACTGTTGTCATTGATGTTTCCTGGGCGGATACAGTGGAAGTGATGAAATGTTGTAATAATCTGGGCATTAATTATGTAAATACAGCATTAGAAAATCCATTTATAGATGAAAATGAGGAATTGTATGAGGGTTTTGGATTGATTGAAAGGATTAGGCATTTAGAAAAACACAAAGAGGAAATTTCAAATGCAGTTGCAATAGTGTGTTCTGGCATGAATCCTGGTGTTGTACAATGGATGGCATTTGAATTGCAAAAGGAAGTGGACGACGATTCATTAGTAGCTTGCTATATTGTTGAGCATGATAGTTCTTTCTTTAAGGATAAAAGCAAAGCCAAGAAAAATGTTATTTATACAACTTGGTCACCGGAATGTTTTTTAGATGAAGCTATATTGAGCTATCCCATGTTCATGAGTCAAAGAACTCCGCTATTTTTATACGAAAAAGTGTATGACGTAGAATTTAAAGTGACGCTAGGGGATAAACAATTTTTTGGTTGTTTAATGCCTCATGAAGAAGTGTATAGCTTAGGAAAAATGTTGAATGTGGAAAGTGGGTTTCTTTATAAAGTCAATGAGCATACTACTGAGTTAATAACATCTAATATTGATGATTTAGATGTATTATGGGATTTTGAAATGGAAGTGCTTGACCCACTGAATGCTCCATTGGATGGAGAGGATTTATGCGGTATTTTGCTTGTCTATAAAGGACGGGAGAAATATATGTATAATGTTATGAAAAACGAAGAGATTTTTTCTCAGTTTCAAACGAATGCTACGTATTTTCAAGTTGCATGTGGCGTTTATGCATCTTTAGCTGTCTTACTAAAAGATAATATTGAGAAAGGTGCTTATTATGTTGATGAACTATTGAAAAATACAACTAATCAGTTTGGAGACTACTTAACTTACTATATGAAGGATTTTGTCATAGGTGAAAATAATCAGTCGGATGGATTATTGTTAGAACGTATTAGGAGACGACGTTAAATAATTTTAATCCATCTACTGGACAAAATGTAGATGGATTTTTTAGCTTCATTCAGGGGAATAGGATGATTTTTTTACGTAAAAACCTTTAGTAAATGGTGTAGTTAGGCACTTTGCATAGAAATCTTTAAAGAATGCAAAAAAGTATTCGGCATCATAATGTCATTTACTTCATACTATGTTATAAATCAAGCCCTGAATGGAGGGAAGGCTATCAACATTTTAGATAAAGTGAAAAGCTATCGCGAAGAAGAAAATCGGCTGAAGTGGGAAGGAACATTTGCAGATTACTTAAATATTATCAAGGAAAGACCTGAAGTTGCTCAAACAGCCCATTCACGCGTCTACAATATGGTAAAAAGTGCTGGTGTAGAGGAACGCGATGGGCAAAAAATGTATGAGTTTTTTGGGCAAGAAATTTTTGGGCTTGAAACAGCAATTGAAAGACTGGTGGAGGAATATTTCCATCCGGCGGCGCGAAGATTGGATGTTAGAAAACGTATTTTGTTATTAATGGGACCAGTTAGTGGTGGTAAATCAACAATAGTGACCTTGTTGAAACGCGGACTCGAACAATTTTCGAGAACAGATGAAGGTGCAGTTTTCGCCATTAAGGGATGTCCAATGCATGAGGATCCTCTACATTTAATTCCACATCATTTGCGTAATGATTTTTATGAGGAGTATGGTATACGAATTGAAGGAAGCTTATCGCCTTTAAATACGATGCGTCTTGAAAAAGAGTACGATGGACGTATTGAAAATGTGATGGTTGAACGTATTACTTTTTCTGAAGACAAACGTGTGGGCATAGGAACATTTACGCCATCAGATCCAAAATCACAGGATATTGCCGATTTAACAGGTAGTATTGATTTCTCAACAATCGGAGAATTTGGTTCAGAGTCTGACCCTCGGGCTTATCGTTTTGACGGTGAGCTAAATAAGGCAAACAGAGGTATGATGGAGTTCCAAGAAATGTTAAAGCTTGATGAAAAATTCTTGTGGAATTTATTATCTTTAACGCAAGAAGGTAATTTTAAAGCAGGGCGATTTGCATTAATTAGTGCAGATGAGTTAATTGTTGCGCATACAAACGAAACAGAGTATCGTTCATTTATTTCAAATAAAAAGAATGAGGCGTTACATTCACGTATTATTGTCATGCCAATTCCGTATAACTTAAAAGTGAGTCAGGAAGAATTGATTTACGAAAAAATGATTAAAGAAAGCGATATGGCACATGTTCATATTGCGCCACATGCATTGAAGGCCGCAGCAATCTTTTCGGTTCTAACAAGACTTGAAGTACCGAAAAAGCAAGGTGTGGATCTTATTAAAAAAATGCGACTGTACGACGGAGAAAATGTGGAGGGATTTAATTCCGTTGACTTAGAGGAGCTTAAAAAAGAGTTTCCAAACGAAGGCATGAACGGTATTGATCCACGGTATATTATTAATCGTATTTCTTCTGCTATTATCCGAAAAGAGGTACCATCTATTAATGCGTTAGATGTTCTGCGAGCACTAAAGGATGGGCTTGACCAGCATGCTTCAATCTCTCAGGAAGATCGAGAAAAATATATGAACTATATTGCAGTTGCTCGAAGAGAGTATGATGATATTGCCAAAAACGAAGTACAAAAAGCTTTTGTTTACTCGTATGAAGAGTCTGCAAAAACATTGATGAATAATTACCTCGATAATGTAGAAGCGTTTTGTAATAAAAATAAAATTTTAGATCCTTTGACTGGTGAAGAAATGAATCCTGATGAAAAATTAATGCGCTCTATTGAGGAACAAATTGGCATCTCGGAAAATGCAAAAAAGGCATTTCGTGAGGAGATATTAATTCGTATTTCTGCGTATGCTCGAAAGGGAAAACGTTTTGACTATAATTCTCATGAAAGATTACGAGAAGCAATCCAGAAGAAACTATTTGCGGATCTTAAGGATATCGTAAAAATTACAACATCCTCGAAAATGCCGGATGAATCACAGCTGAAGAAAATTAATGAGGTTGTAGCAAGACTCGTTGATGAACATGGCTATAATACAACGTCTGCTAATGAATTATTGCAATATGTAGGTAGTCTGTTAAACCGTTAATGGCTTTGACCTATTCAATGGAAAAATGAAGACTATTGATAGGAGTGATTAGGAGTGTCCCATTTTAGGGCACTCCTTTTATCTTCATTAAAAAACGAAGTGTAATTGATTTTACTAAAGGAGTTCAAGAAAGCGAATTACTAGCATAGTATAGAAAAAGCAAATTTGATAGATGGGTGAGGATAAAAATGACTGAACACGAAAATAAACGCTTTGTCATCTCTCAGGAAAATTGGTCCCTCCATCGTAAAGGGCACCAGGACCAGCAACGTCATATGGAAAAAGTGAAAGATGCTATCAAGAATAATTTACCTGATTTAGTTAGCGAGGAAAGTATTGTGATGTCCAATGGTCGAGAGGTTATTAAAATTCCTATACGTTCACTTGATGAATATAAAATTCGATATAACTATGATAATTCCAAGCATGTTGGGCAAGGACAAGGAGATAGTAATGTAGGTGATGTGATTGCACGTGATGCCAGCAGAGGCAATCAGGCTAATGGTCAAGGAAAAGAAGCTGGTGACAAGCCAGGTCATGACTATTATGAAGCTGAAGTAAGCATGGAAGAAATTCAGAATGTGCTATTTAATGAGCTTGAACTACCAAACTTACAACAGAAAGAAAAAGCAGATATTAAAACGGAAAAAATTGAGTTTAACGATATCCGGAAAAAAGGTCTGATGGGGAATGTTGATAAAAAGAGCACAATCCTTAATGCGATAAAGCGTAATGCGATGCAGGGTAAACCAGAAATTACGCCGATTCATAATGAGGATCTACGTTTTAAAACTTGGGATGAAGTGGAGAAACCTGAATCGAAGGCAGTGGTTCTTGCGATGATGGATACAAGTGGCTCGATGGGCTCCTTCGAAAAATATTGTGCTAGAAGCTTCTTCTTCTGGATGACGAAATTTTTACGCTCAAAGTATGGAACTGTAGAAATTGAGTTTATTGCCCATCATACAGAGGCGAAAGTAGTGACAGAAGATGAATTTTTCACGAAGGGAGAAAGCGGAGGAACCATTTGCTCATCTGCCTATATAAAAGCATTAGACCTAATTCGGGAAAAGTATAATCCTTCTCGCTACAATATTTATCCAGTACATTTTTCTGATGGTGAAAATATTTCAATGGACAATGAAAAGTGCTTGAAGCTAGTCGGAGAGTTAATGGACGTATCGAGCATGTTCGGGTATGGTGAAGTCAATCAGCATAACCGCTTTTCTACACTTATGTACACATACAAAAAAATAGATGACCCTAAATTTAGGTATCATATTTTGAGGAAAAAAGGCGATGTTTACGATGCCTTAAAGAGCTTTTTCAAAAAAAGTGAATCTTAAATGGTGACCGAAGTTGAATTATGGTAAGTAATCATGTTCAAGGGAGGGGGCGGAAAAATGGAAATGAAAGAGCTTCAACGAGCGATTGATGAAATTACAGAAATTGCCTCAAGCTTTGGCTTAGATTTCTTTCCAATGCGCTATGAAATTTGTCCAGCAGATATTATTTATACATTTGGCGCATATGGTATGCCTACCCGATTTTCGCATTGGAGCTTTGGCAAACAATTTCATAAAATGAAGCTTCAATATGATTTAGGGCTAAGCCAAATTTATGAGCTAGTCATTAACTCAAATCCATGCTATGCATTTTTACTTGACACAAATACGTTAACACAAAATAAGTTAATTATTGCGCATGTATTGGCGCACTGTGATTTCTTTAAAAATAATGTACGCTTCTCCAATACTAGAAGAGATATGGTGGAGAGCATGACAGCAACAGCTGAACGGATAGCTGGGTACGAAAGGGAATATGGAAAGGATGAGGTCGAACAGTTTTTAGACGCAGTTTTAGCGATTCAGGAGCATATCGATCCATCCCTTTTACGACCAAAATTGTCTTGGAATACGGAGGTAGAATCTGATGAGGAAATTCTTCCAGCAAGATCACCGTATGATGATCTATGGCGTTTAGATGATAAGGAAAAAGAGTATAAATTGATAAGGCGAAAAATAAAGAACTTCCCGCCAAGACCCGAAAAAGATTTATT
>Ga0213824_1000830_pt1 | contig 20836 bp, 18 predicted proteins | sample MC6MC0906MG_FD_179892 | JGI IMG/M metagenome (GOLD analysis project Ga0213824, IMG submission 179892) | Enriched soil aggregate microbial communities from Iowa State University, Ames, United States - MC6-MC0906-MG | ecosystem: Environmental > Terrestrial > Soil > Unclassified | place: USA: Iowa...
GAAGGAGCTTTCAAAGTTGAACAACCTCCTTATGATTTAAATGTCATTAAACCATTGGATTACTATTATCCTCCAGAAGAACTGTTAGAACAAATGATTGAAGATCAAGAAAAAGGTACAGAGCAATCGGTTAGATATACGCTTGCTTTACGAGATAAATATTGCCGATAAACTGAAATCAAGGAAGCAAGGGACTAGTTCCCTTGCTTCCATTCTGTTTTCAACATTTTATAATGGTACTTAAATAGCAATAGTAAAGAACAGAGAAGGTACTTAGGTCATTTGAAAATTTTGGAGCATAAAACATCATTCTATATGTAATAATAGGTATCTTACATTTTTATACTAGATTCAAACACCATTTAATAGTTATCTTCAATAATTCTAAAATGGTGTTTTTCATGTATTGCCAGAAGCTGAATGGCCTGAATTAAGTTAGGATAATTAGCTATTGGATCTAAAAACACAATGTGTCCGGCAATATCTTCTTCCATATTTTTAACTAATGCTTTCATTTCATTTGTTTCGTTCAACAGCAGCCGCTCGATTTCTTTCCCATCCATAGAGTGGCGTATTCTTTTTGGGGGGACTAAAATCCAAGGAGCTTTCATCCCTCTTCCTTTTTTTTCTTTAAATTCTGTATATATATCATGGATTTCAGTGGGAAATGGCGAGTTTCTTTTTATTTTGGCATATGGAATAAGTATGAAGGAGAATTTGGTTGCGACTTTAAGCATTCTTAGAATTAAATATAAGTGATATAAATGCTCTCCAATCGACCATTTTCCATCTTCTTTTCGATCCCATAGTTTTTCTTGCGGCAATGATTGTATTTTGAGCATGATTGGATCTCTTTGCTGAGATAATGTATGAAAATGTTTTGATAAACTTTCAGATTTCATCTATTAGAATCCTCCGATTATCTGTTGCTTAGAATCGAATCTATAATAATGAGCTGTCCCCGTGATTCCTAAATAAAGCTTAATGGGATTCGTCTATATCGTTTGTACTATACATCTAAAACAAAAGGTACTTACAAATTATAACATTTGATGAGCAGGCAAATAAAGAAATAGGCATTATACTAATATAGTAGCTCTATTTTAGGATGAGCTTACAGCCGGTGATTGGCTAGTGGTATTTTTCCATTTTGCCAGTGCCGGTTTTTTGTTAGATAATAATGGATAACAGATTCTTTTAACTAAAGGAAGGTGGCGTTTTGAAAAAGATAGACTCTATTACCAGGAGGGAACGAATAGCAAGTTTTTATATTTATTCTATTTCTTTTCTTGGTGCGATTGCTATTATCTTTTCCATATTTAAAAGTGAAATACCTTTTAAACCCATAACTCTTTTGCTGTTTGCAGTGTTTATGGGGATTACTGAGTATTTTCCGATCCGGATTGGAAGAGGGGGAATTACACTCAGCCTTACGCTTATTTATCCAATAAATTGGGAGTTTGGCATACATTTAACAGTTGTTTTTTGCGTATGTGCAATGGTATTAACTCATACCCTTCGCCGCTTGCCCATGCAAAGGACACTATTTAATTGTACCCAATTTGCTTTTAGCATCATTTTGGCAGAATGGTTTTCCAGCAAATGTATTTCTTTTTTTATTCACGATATGAACCTACCAGTTTTGTCTGAAGATTTAATAGGCTTGCTTTTATTTACTGTATTTTTTTGCCTGATCAATACCCTTTTATATGATTTTTTAATGATGCTTCTTCCTCAGCCATATTCACTGGAACAGTGGTATAAGAAAAATCTACTACTATTATTAAGTGCAAGTTTTTGCCTAAGTTACGCCTCCCTTATATATATTTTAAAACACCGATATCACGGAGAGTTGGATGGAATCACCGTTCTGTTCTTCTTTTTCCCGCTTGTAGCAATCTGCATTATCAGCTCCTTCATTCGGCAAATACGGATTGAAAAAGAACGATTATATAACCTTTTTACCATTACGACGGAGTTAAGTCATGGACTGTCTGCAGGAAACTTACAGCAGATGAAACAATCACTTAACGGATTCTTGGGGATACAGGCATATGTTTTATGGACAAAAGATGAAGGAAACTGGACGATTCTGCTAAAGGATGGAAAAGTCCATTCCAATCGTTCAAGTTCTTCTGATCTCCATCTGAAATTTGAAGAAATATCCGAAACCTTTGTTGTTACTGAGTGGAAAACAGGTATGGCTCCGGGAGATGAAGTATTTGAAGATGTCATTCGTTCCCTTGTCTATCTGCCTCTTAAAATAAATCATGAATTGGTAGGGATGTTTGTTGCAGGCAAAAGCAGGGGTGCGAGTTTTATCCCCGAAGATATACAGTCCTTATCTACGTTTGCCAATCAATTGGGCAGCTTGCTTAAAACACGGTCGCTCGTCTCAGAGCAGGAAAAAAGAATGATTCTGGAAGAAAGAAATCGACTTGCTCGGGAAATTCACGATGGAATTGCACAAGTATTAGCCGGGGTCATATTTCAGTTGGAATCTGCTTTAAGGCAGGCCGCAGATCAATCAGGAAATATGGAGCAAGTGGTAGACAAAAGTATAAAAAAATTACGGAATAGTTTAGGGGAAGTTCGATATTCGATATATGCTTTAAAGCCATATCCTACCCAAAGGCTAGGTCTAAAACAAGCAATTGCCAAAAAAATTCAATCGATTAAACAAGAGTATGATCTAGCGATTAAATATCATGAAAGGGGCCGTTCTCGAACACTCAGTTTTACAAAAGAACGAGTCATCTTCGATACTTTACAGGAAAGCTTGCAGAATATTGTAAAGCATGCACAAGCGGACAAAGTGGACATTCTCCTAAGCTATCAACGTGAACATGTGCTTTTAAAAGTGAAGGACAATGGGATTGGTTTTTCCCTTTTTGAATCCATGATTAAAACCAAGCATGAGCCTCATTATGGTATTTTGCATATGAATGAACAAGCTGAACAACTTGGGGCTACCCTTCAGATTGATAGTTCCATAGGCAAAGGTACAGAAATTACATTATTAATTCCAGATTCGGAAGCAAGGGAGGAGTATCATGATTCAAGTATTATTAGTAGATGATCATACGGTTTTGCGTGATGGGATTCGGAGCATATTGGATCTCGAATCCGACATCCAAGTTGTAGGAGAGGCCGTATCCGGGGATGAGGTATTGAAGAAAGTAGAGGTCTACCGACCTGATTGTATCTTGATGGACATCAATCTCCCTGGAAAAAATGGCATTGAGGTCACGTCACTCGTGAAAAGTCAGTATCCGAATTGCCGCGTTCTTGTATTGACGATGTTTGAAGATGATGAATGTTTAATGGAAGCGCTTCGGGCGGGGGCAGATGGCTATTTATTGAAGGATTCGTCATCTGAACAAGTGGTAGCTGCGATTCGAATGGTATCACAAGGGGATTCGGTTATTCATCCCCGCATGACCAAAAAGCTGATCACGTATCATCACCAGCAAAAGAAATCCGAATCAAATGAAAATAGGCTAACAGAGCGAGAAAAAGAAATACTGTTTGAATTGGTCAAAGGTCTTAGCAACAAAGAGATCGCTGAAGCCTTATTTATCAGTGACAAGACCGTTAAAATTCATATCAATAAGATCTTCAAAAAACTGAATGTGAAAAGCCGTTCACAGGCAGTCATTTATGCTGTTCGAAATCAGCTTGTTCCATTTTCTTAAAGAACTTCCTGCACCTGAATAAGGTGCGGATAGTACTTTTGTTTTATACTGATATAGAACTAGTAACTGCAAAATTTACTTCCTATGTATTATTATCAGAAAAGTAGAAATGTGGGATGATAATTGTTGAAACATAGTTTACTAGTTTCGTTCATTCATTTTTAAATGAACAATTATATTGGACAAGGGGATACGGTATGAAGAGGAAAAAAATAAGGAAGATCCTTACAGGGACATTAGCTGTTGGCATGTTACTATCTCAAGGCGCTCCATATAGCGTATTGGCGAAAAGCCCGTATGAGCTGAATCCAGTGGATCATGCGGAAGAACTTCTAAAGAGCCTGTCTGCGGAACAAAGAAAGGCATTAGAGCAATTGGATGCCAAACCAAACTTTACGATTTCTCCGGATTTAAATGTGAATAGTCCGGAATTAGTTAAAGTCATCGTGGAATTTGAACAGGCGCCAGCGAAAATTGAAGTGATGAAACAAGCGGCGAAAGGAAAGAAACTATCTTCATCTGCTGCGAATGAAAAAGTTAAAGAATCTCACAGAGCTTTTAAAGAGCATGTGCAATCATTGAAATCACAGAAAAACGTGAGCAAATACAATGCAGAAGATGTAAACATCACAAGAGAGTATACAAACGCCATTAATGGTGTCGCGATGACTCTGCCTGGCGTGGCCGTGCAGGAGTTGCTGCAATCTGGAGTAGTAAAACGTATTTTTAAAGATTACGAAGTGAAAGTGGAACCGCCGGTGAAAACGAAAGAAGCCATCGATCCGAAAATGGCAGACAGTATTCCGCAAATTGGCGTGGACAAGCTTCATGCCGAGAACATTACAGGTAAGGGAATAAAAGTCGGTGTTCTTGATACAGGTGTTGACTACAATCATCCAGACTTAAAAGATGCTTATAAAGGCGGATATGATTTTATCGATAATGATGCTGATCCAATGGAAACGACTTATGAAGATTGGATCACTGCTGGTAAACCATCGGCCCCAGGCTATGTGTATTACACAAACCACGGGACACATGTCGCAGGGACAATTGCAGCCCAAAAGAAAAACAATGTCGATTATGCTGTAAAAGGAGTTGCGCCTGAAGTAGATTTATATGCTTATAGAGTATTAGGCCCTTGGGGTGGAGGAAATACAGCGGGAATTATTGCAGGAATCGATAAAGCGATCGCAGATGGCATGGATGTCATCAATATGTCGCTCGGCGCCAGAACCAACGATCCGTTATATGCCGATTCAGTCGCGGTAAATAATGCTATGCTTTCAGGCGTGGTGGCCGTCGTTGCCGCGGGTAACTCCGGACCTGACGAAAAAACTCTCGGTTCTCCAGGAACGGCTGCTCTCGGCATTTCAGTAGGAGCAAGCGATGTTTCGATGTCGATTCCTACATTTATTGGAAGCGCTTCCTCCGAAAAATTTGAAAATATCCAGCTGTTGGGTAAAGATTTTTCTAATAAGTTAGAAGATTTACAAGGGAAATCCTTACCAATTGTTTTTACGGGACTTGGTAAAACAGCTGATTTTATAGGGAAAGATGTCAGCGGGAAAATTGCATTGATTGAGCGTGGGGAAATTACGTTTGATGAAAAAATAAAAAATGCTAAAAACGCTGGGGCTAAAGCAGTGATCGTGTATAACAATGTTGACGGGCAAATACCTGCCTACTTAGGTGAGGCCGTCGGCTTAATTCCGTCCTTCCGCCTGTCAAAAGCAGATGGTGGGCGGTTAAAGGGGCTGGGCGAAGGCTCTTTCACATTTGAAACATTAGGCAACACAAAAACGGAAGGCGATCATTTAGCAGATTTCAGTTCACGCGGGCCGGTAAATGGAAATTATGATATTAAGCCGGATGTAGTCGCTCCAGGTGTGTCAATATTCTCTACTGCACCGGAATATATCAATGATCCGCAAGATGGCATTAATTACGGCAATGCCTATGTACGCTTATCGGGTACGTCTATGGCTACTCCTCACACAGCAGGTACAGCAGCATTGATTTTGCAGGAGCATCCTGAATATACTCCTTTCGATGTAAAATTGGCACTCATGAATACTTCGGATGATTTAAAAGGGAATAATTCTGTATACGAAGTGGGCGCAGGACGAATCGATGCCTATCAAGCGGTTCATACAGATACATCCATCAAAGTATGGGATAAGACACAAAATATCGAGAATGGAAACGTCGTAGAAATTGATGAAGAAACAGGTTCCATTGTATTCGGCAAACATTATAAAAAAGATGATCAACCCATTGAAGCAAGTAAAAAAGTGACGGTTCAAAACAACAGCCAGGAAGAAAAATCTTTTACACTAGAAGTGGAGTATCACGGTGAGCGTAAAGGGATTCAAGATGCAGTGAGTAACGGTGTTACAGTGGATGTGCCTTCATCGATTACAGTGGGAGGCGGCCAAATACAAGCGCTTCAGCCAAAAATAACGATACCAGCCAGCGCTGCGGAAGGAAGATATGAAGGGTATATTCATGTGACTAATACCAACAATCCGACCGAAACCTATCAAATTCCATTTGCTGTCATGGTGACGGAAAAGGGATTTGCTTATCTGAAAACAACTAGACCATCCGTGACAAATACGACGCCTTTCTGGGAATATCATGACTCAGTTATCAATGGCATCATGAAGTTGAATAGCCCAATGAAAACCATGGATGTGCTTGTAAAAGACAGTAAAACAGGTAAAGCTGTAGGGTTCAGAGGAACAGCGGACTTGAGTAGATTATTAGTAGATGTAGAAACTTATTTTACTGGTGTATTCAGTGGTACAGTCTTTCCGTTTACAAATGATTCATCCAACCCAATCAGTGATGTTGCTATAAAGCTTCCAGATGGCGACTATATACTAGAAATGATTGCACATGATGCGGATGGGAAATCATATGTTTTTGAATATCCGCTTATCGTGGACAATGTAGCACCAGAAGTGACCATGGATATAAAATCGGGTGTAATCGAAATCAATGATTCTATGTTTACAGTAGAAGATGGCCAAAAAGCAGTGTGGCTGCATGGAACAGCTAAGGATGCGACAGTGAATCTATTACAATCTAAAGGGGTGGACGTCGATCAATCGTCCAACACTATGGCTTACTATGCAGGTGACGATACAAGAATAGCTGGGTACTTCCCGGTTCAAGCGAATGGAGATGTAAAAGTAGGAATTGAAGAGAGTGATATTGCAAAACAACCTTTAAGATTTTGGTTGAGAACGTGGGATACTGCAACGGCAGTTGGTTACCAAAAGTATTTCTTCATGAAAGAAGGGACGGAATATACGACTACCAGTTATGACAAGAAAGAGTTGAAAGTCGGCGATAATATTACGATGACACTCAGCCTTAATAATGTGAAACAGCTTGTCTCCGGAGAATTTAATGTAGAATTCGACAAAGGCTTCTTCTCGTTTTCGAATGTGAAGCTGAACAAGGCAGTAAAACAATATGCAAAGGAAAAAGGCTTACAGGTATCACTCCATGAGCCAGTTGTGACGGAAGTAGGACCAGAAGGACCATACCTTAATAGTGTGAAAATCGGTGCTTCCATTACTGGAAATGCATTCAGAGGACTGGAAGGAGATATGCCGTTCCTCGATGTAACGATTAAAGTATTGAATGATGAAGTTTACGAAGATATTCGTGGATTTGAGGTCAAGAAGGGGTCTTATAAGAAATCGGGACAAATAGCAGGCACTTCCATTCCTTTTTACGGCACTGAAGATTTTAAAATAATTCCTAATCATACACAGTTGCTGGGATCCATCAAGCCGGAAGCATTTTTGGTAGGGAATCCAGGGAGTGAATTTTTGGGGAAAGGGGATTATTCAAAAATAGGAGCGCAAGTCTACGCTCTTTCCAGAAGCGGTAAAAAGTATAAAGGAACAATTAATAAAAATGCATCTTTCACAATCAATGATATTCCAGCTTCCGATCAAGTATATACAGCTGTTTTCGAAGTTCCGGGGCATCTTAAAGTGATGCAGAAGTTCATTCCTGGATATCATGATGCAAAAGGTGAGCTACGTGGGCAATATATTAGACTAAGTGCTCAAAGAAGTATTGCAGGGGATGTGAATGGCGACAAAATGATTGATATCCTCGATATCCAGAGCGTCGTGGATGCATACGGTACGAAGGATTCATCCATCGTGCCGCAAGATCTCAATCAAGATGGTGTAGTGAACGAGACAGACATTCGCTTCGTTGAGAAAAATTTCTTAACGAAGGGACCGGATGCACCTGCTGATAAACAGCCAAAAGAAACAATTGGCAAGAAAGGGCTGGAATACTTCCTGCGTCTTGTCGGTCTTGAGCCGAAACAATAACAGGTGTGTTGATAGAAAGGGAGGAGTGCAGAATAGGAAAAACACATATTGCCATCGGACTGGGACTAGAGGCCATACAGAAAGGATTCAAGGTATCCTTTTATACCATGGGAGAATTGATAAACCTTTTGAAAACACAAGAATACTTAAGAAAATCTCAGCTTCAATTAAAAGCCATCATGCAGGCTGAGACTTGGTAATCATTGACCACTTAATGTATATGGCGATGGACTAACGCGAAGCAAATATGTTCTTTCATCTGGTAAATGACCTGTATGAACGAAGTTCATACTGACTTCAAATAAGGGACCCGAACAATGGGGCGAATTAATGGGAGACAAGGGAATAACAACGGCGATCCTTGATCGGCTGCTTCATCGGGTAGAAGTAATCCATTTAAATGGAGAGAGCTATAGAATCAAGAACAGAACGAAAATATTTGAAGCAGAAAGTGTTCAAACATAATGAGTAAAAACTGTTCAAAACTACTTGACGGTTACATGCAGCTAACATTGCATTATTAAATTGCATATCTCGTAATGTTTTATTGGTTTTATTCATTGAATATAAATAAGCTCTAATAAGCATTTCTTTTAGGTCGGAAGTTGTTTTTTCATACGATTTCATATCCAAATAGCGGAACCAAGCTAAATAATGATTAAGATACTTGGAAGCAACTCCGTTAAATCGAACCATCCATTTTTTTAGGCGCCTATGGGTCTCGACAAAGCTTATGTCGAGTTTGGGAAGGCATCCGCCACGCTACTTTCCTAGTCCAAATACAAACAAAAAAGCAGCAAAAGAAAAACTATTCGTTTTCCTTTTGCTGCTTTACATTTTTAGGGACTTATCGGACAGCCCCATTAAACTTATCTCAAGCCATAAGCCTTAATGACATCTTGAGAAATTTTGTTGCCTAGATCATCCCAAGCAGCTGCTCGTAATGATACAGATTCAGCATTCTTCGGATTGTTGATCTTGGCTACCCACTTGTTATCTGCTGTTCGCTCTAGTTCCACACTCTCCCACGACTCACCTTCATTAAGGAAACCTGACTGGTTTATTTAAAATAGTTTGTCCTTTTTCTTCTATAAGAAGAGTATCTCCTTGGTACAATTTAAGTGTTTGATTTTTTACGGATTCAGCAGATGTGACCTGACCTGTAGATATACAGAGCTATTCAGAAACAGACCCTAGAAACAGCATAAGGAGCACACACTTTGCTCCTGTATTCCCTATCATCTCTAAACTTATCTGCTACTTTGCGGTCTATGACAGCAACCCTGTGACCAGGCCTTATAAAAAACAAAAAGTGGGAACAGCTCTTTTCGTTTATGCAAAAGATAAGGCAGGGAATTTAGGTAAATCGAAAAAGGTTGTGGTGAAAAAATAAATTAGGTCTGTATTTATTCTTGATCAGATGAGAAACTCTAACCATATGTTACAAACGGGTGCATTTCTTCAATAAGGTCTTTGAAATGCTCTTCCGTAAAACAGGGGCAATAGAGAAAGAACGTTATTAATGTCTTTTAAGATTATCTTGAAATCGAGTTTTCTGTTAAAGGGCGCTTTTCTGAAATAAGGAAAGTGTCTTTCTTCATGAAAAGGGCCAGATTGTTGAATTAAAAGTTAAATTGTATAGTGAAGATTGTGATGAAATTCACTTAAACTAACGGGCAGTTTACTTCAATAAGAGAGAAGAAGAAAATGCTAGTTTTTTATTCTTCTTCTACTAAAGTAAAAGGGTCAATTATTTTTTTTTCATGAGAAGATAACACGATATTCGTTGAGGGTGTACCGTATTGCATTGAATCATCAATAAATTGTTCTAAACTCTCCACAGAATACGTTGCTAATTTGACAATATAACTTATTTCTCCTGCTACTCTGTAGCACTCAAGTACATCTGGATGGTTATAGCAAAAGTTCGCTAATGCTTTACAATCCTTAGATTCAAATAATACAATTGCACAAATTGGGCGGTTCATTTTTTTTAGAGCGACATGTGCATGATAACCTTCAATAATTTGTTGCTCCTCTAGTTTACGTACACGCTCAATTACCGACGGAGAGGATAAATGAACAACTTCTGCAATTTCCTTCATTGAAATTTTTGCATTTAACTGTAATATCCTAACGATTTTTTTATCAATTTCATCCATATGTTCTCCCACCTTTTTTTATTAAATAGACTAACCTAAATTCTTAATAAATTAAAGATAAATAACCTAAAATCCTTTTTAAACTTATGTAAGAGTTGTCTTTACTTTTATAAAATAAGGGAATAAGGAGGAGATTTAACGATATGAAAAAAATTTTATTATTGTTGGCTGATGGATTTGAAGCAGTAGAAGCTAGTGTATTTACAGATGTGCTAGGTTGGAATAAATGGGAGGGAGACGGTTCTACTGAGGTCGTGACAGTTGGTCTTCGGAATAAATTAACTTGTACATGGAATTTTACTGTCACACCCGAAAAAACGGTCAATGATATTCAATTAGATGAATTTGATGCACTTGCTATTCCAGGAGGATTTGAAGAAGCTGGTTTTTACGAAGATGCCTTCAGTACGCCATTTTTAAATGTTATCCAACATTTTCATACCAAGCAGAAGCCGATTGCTAGTATCTGTGTTGCATCATTAGCACTTGGCAAAAGCGGAATTCTTACGGATAAAAAAGCCACCACATACAATCATCCAACGAGTAAACGAAAAGAGCAGTTAAAGAATTTCGGTGCAGTTGTACAAAATGATTTAATTGTTCAGGATGGAAATATTATTACTTCTTCAAATCCAGGTACAGCTTTTGATGTTGCATTTTTATTACTCGAAAAACTAACATCTAAAGAGAACGCAGAGCATGTAAAAGAGCTTATGGGATTTTAAGAACAATTGTGAATATTGTACTTTAGTAATAGGGAGCCTTAATTAAACAACGGGGGTTGCTGCGGTAACCCTTTTCCTTATTAAATTAACGGGCAGGTTAGTGGAAGTTGGACATAAAAAATGATATAACAAAAGACGAACATATATTCCCATTGGAAGGATTGATAATTATGAGTACATACTGTAAAAGTGCATTAAATCAAATTGAAATAGCTTTAAAAACTACCGCAAAAATAATCGATACTTTAGAAGATGCGGACTTACAAAAAAGACCATCTTACAATAAGCGTTCAATAGGTGAATTGTTAGAACACATTGCAATTATATGTAAAGCTGATTTACTCATTTCTAACGGTGCAACACAAGAAGAGATGAATGAATTTTATTCAGGTATTTCATATAAGGACTTAAAAGATATAAAAGATGCTTTAGTTGTTAATTATAATTCCCTAAAAGAAAACTATATGAAATTTACAGAAACTGAACTTCAAGAAAATATTACCTCTTATTGGGGAGTAACATATACAAGATATGAGTGGCTTTTAGAGATACTAGCACACGTATATCATCATAGAGGTCAACTACATACTATGATTGTTCATTCTTATGGAAAAGACCCAAACATTTTATTATTTGAATAGATGTTCTTATTAAGCTAACGGGTGCAAGAGTTAAAGAACGGGGATTGCTGCGGCAATCCTTTTTTGTTGTTGAGCTAATGGGAGTTTAGTTGAACAATGGTCATTAGCTTTTTTTCAACAATCGGGCCAGATTGTTGAATAAAGAAATTATATTTATTGTATAGGGATCAGTTAATAATAGTTTTGTCTTTCTAAAAAGGAATCCCTCTTAATTAATACGAATAACCTTATAAAGAAAGTATTATATAGTAAACCCGCTGGAGGATGAAAATGAAAAACTCAACAATTAAACCTGACTATAGAATTGATGCCCCGGGAGTGATTCGAAACTTATCCTTTATAAGTATTGCTGGGCTTGTTTTAGGTTTCGCTACATTTTGGCTCCTTAGGATGAAATGGCAATGGATAGGCTGGTTATATTATAAGGAGGTTAATTATGTTGAAGAAGAGTACAAATTCAGGTAGAAGGTCTGCAGTAATTACTGGGGTGTTATTAATAGCCGGGTTGGTTACAGGTATATTTAGTGTTGTTCCTGTTATAGATGGAGCGGACTACCTTGTCAAGGCTTCTACAAATGAAAATCAGGTACTAATAGGAGCGTTTTTCCAGTTGTTAATGGTTGTTGCATATGTTGGTATTCCTATTTTGATGTATCCGATTTTAAGTAAGCATAATAAAGGTTTAGCTCTTGGATCTGTTGCTTTCGGCATCATTGCGGGTGTGTTCATTATTATTGGAGTAATCATTCTTCTGTTGCTATTGACATTAAGCCACGAATTTGCAAAAGTTGGAGATCTGAATGTATCGTATTTTCAGACTCTAGGTGGATTGTTACGGGAAGGACGTGATTTGGTGAACCATGTAGCAACGACACTGGCATTTGTTTTGGCTATGTACTTGTTTAACTGCATATTTTACCAAACAAAATTCGTTCCACGTTGGTTGTCAGTTTCGGGTCTTATTGGGTCTACATTGTCCATATTGGCAAGCTTATTATTTATGATTCGCTTCATCGGTCTGGATGCAACCTACATGATGATGAACATTCCAATAGCCTTTCAACAATTGATTTTGGCAATATGGCTAATCATTAAAGGATTCAACCGGGCGGAACAGGATCCTGTATCCAATTAAGATGAATGCTCTAGAAAAGAAGGTGAAACTGAAATGAATAAACCAGAAAGTTTTTGGGACAAAACAGCAAATAAATATGATCAATTAGAGATGAAGGATGAACAGACTTACATCAATATAATAAAAAGAACGAAAACGCATCTCAAAATAAGCGACATTGTTATGGATTACGGCTGTGGGACTGGATTGATATCAAATGAAATTGCAGAATATGTGAAAGGGATTCATGCGATTGATATATCTTCTAATATGATAGGAATTGCAGAAAAAAAGGCAAAAGAGCGAAACATTGCAAATATAAACTATGCTCATTCGACTATCTTTGATGAAAGGTATAAGAAAGGCTCATTTGATGTCATCCTGGTTTTTCATGTTCTGCATTTGTTGAAAGATGAACATATCGTTCTACAAAGAATAAATGAACTATTGAAACTAGGAGGATTATTGATTTCTGCAACACCATGCGTGGGAGAAAAGTTATTTCTAAGAAACTTGTTATTCTTTGCAGGTATAGTTGGTTTAGTGCCAAATATAAGATCATTTAAAATAAGCAATTTAGTCGATACAATTGAGGAAGGGGATTTTTCAATTGTCGAATCGGATTGCTTAAAGAAAAGTTCACAGGAATATTTCATTGTTGCTAGGAAGATTTGATATGTTAAAAAGGAGCCGTTTCACCGTTACTTATGGTACGGTTCACCAAGTATGATCTTAAAATACGCCACCCGTTCGTAATATATGGTTAGCCAGATTTTTCTGGTTGACCATATATTACGAACCAGCTAATAGAAGCTACTCAGTTATTCCATTAAAGGGCGCTTTTCTTTAGTAAGAATGCGTCTTTTTGATATACCCCTAAACATTAAGGGATTAGATTTTGTAAAGGTAAAAAAAGATTGTGAAGATTTACACTTAAACTAACGGGTGCGTTACTTAAAGAAGGAGAAATGCCCTTTTTTGTTGAAGTAAAGGGACAGATTTTATGGAACAGTGAGGTGGGTGGTAATATGGAACAAGTAAATTTTTTTGAAAACAGGATTTTTTATGAAAAGGCAGAGAAAACCTTCCTAGTTCATAAACAGATAATTAAAGAACGTATACCAGAAGCTGATGTCCAGCACGTCGGAAGTACAGCACTACCTAATAGCCTTACTAAGGGTGATCTGGATATACAAGTACGTGTTACCCCAGACCAATTTCCAAAGGCAGTTCAGTCACTTACAGCATTGTACCAACTTAATGAAGGTAGTGACAAAACAGAATGGTTCAGGGCATTTAAAGATGATTCAACTGATCTTCCACTGGGAGTGCAATTAACTATCATAGATTCTGAATATGATTTCTTTTGGAAATTTCGAGATATTTTATTAATGAATGATGCTTATAGAAAAGAATATGATGAGTTAAAAAGGAAGTTTGAAGGGAAAGAAATGGATGATTATAGGGAAGCTAAAAACGAGTTTTTTCAAAAGTTAATGAACTCTCCTGAATTTAATAAACTGTGACTGTTTGTTTTTTTAATAAGTTATTCTTATTCAGCTAACGGGTGCATTACTTGAATAGCCGGCAACCATTGCAGGCTATTTTTGTTATTCAACTAAAGTGGCAGTTATCTTCAAGAGGATGGGTATCTTATTATTCTGAGTTTCCAATTACTATTCTGAATAGGGAGGTCAAAATGAATATTATTACTAAAGAAGAAATTGAAAATTTGTTTGAGACTTTACATCCTAAATTAGATTCATCTAATATTATAACTGTCGATGATGAAGAGTTATCAAAGGTATTAAATTTTTTTTGTTCTTAAAGCAGTGTCCCCAAGACATAGTAACTAATTCTTCATTTAAACGGGAAACGTTCAAAACATGCTCGTGTGGTGGATCAAAGGTTTCTTTTCTATTCAGAGCAATTGGGGTTCAAGATGACACCGCACACCTTGAGACACCCCTTTGCTGCTCACCTGGCGATAAAAGGAATGTCACTTGAATGCATTCAGGTTCTCTTAGGCCATGATAAGTTTGAGACTACCCATGTATATGCCCGATTGTACGACCATGCCCGGAAGGAGATGTATGATGAATGGATGTAAAAATCCCCCTTTTCAATCAAAGGGGGATTAACGGTCTCCTACATCAAGGGTAATGGGCTCGCTCCGCATAAAACCTTTTAACGTGAATAAAGGTAGATGATTAAATCGCTTGAAACCCTTGATACCATTGGAATTCAGCGATTTTTTTACATTCCAGTTTTTCAGTAAAAGAAGGATTAACGCTTTTTTTAAGAATTAACGCTTATTTTTGTGGTACTTCTTCAACTTTGGACAGGGGAGTTAAAGAAAGAGAAGTAGTAGAAAATGGACTAACACTTGGGAGTTAAATTAGATATTTATTCTAAAATAGTTTGAGATTGTGAAGGAATGTACTTAAACTAAATGGCAGGTGTGCGGCCGAGCCTAGGTCGTATCATATAACGGGTGGGATTCCCGTCGAGTAAGAACTAGCCATTCGCTCGTAGCGAGTCTTGGAGGGCTAAAGGTAACTTTAGTCTTTAAGCGTAGACAGTTAGATGGAGCAGCCGTCAAGGCTGAGAATCTTATGGAGTGAAAGTCTCCTGTCATCAATTGACCGATCCGGATGACTAGCATATCCAATGCGTAGGGAGGTAACAAACTACGTTCTGCTTGGAAGTAAAAGTCACGGCGGCCTATTCTACACAGAGAGAATAAGGTCGGAACAGTCTGTGTGGCGAGCAAACACAGAGGCCAGAAGGATTAACGAATACTGCAATCCCGAAATCTACGCCCCTCAAAGAAACTGTTCGAGGGATGTTTTGCTTAGCGTCGACCTTTGTCTAACGGGGGAAGACCGATGTCTTACAGGAAGAAACGGTCAAAAGCACTGTAGGAGCAGCCGGGGTATGGGTTCTGGCATCTGTGGAAAGATTTTCAGAGATAACGACGGGAAGGTCCTACTTCAAATTGGGAAGGTACTAACCAATAAAGACCTATCATATAAGAGGCTAATAGAAAATGTTAGGATGATTTAGGACTGGCGCATGAGGTCGTAGTAGCGATGAGGGAAGGGTAATGCCTTCTTAAGTGTAAGGTAATTGCACTTCTATCAAGGTAACTCCTATGATAGAGCGAAGGACCTCTGGGCACTTGGATAGTCAGAACATCAAAGACACAGAGCTTTTTTTTATTTGTTCATTGACTAGCATACAAGTAAACCAATAGTTGATGGGGGAATATGTGTACCAACATTTAATCCTGCGGTTATTAGGGAAGGCGAGTATGTGATATAATCCAAGGTCAGAACCGGACTCGGGAAATCCGACCGTCCGGGATCGTAGGGGGGCTACAAGAAATGTGAATCATTAACTATTGATTGCGCGCGCTTGTTTTCTACCCGACGGCGGGCCGAAAGCCAAATGGTTGAAGGGATTGAGTTCCATAATGTTAGTAAATCGAGAGGGCTGATGCTTTACCTGCAACAGAAAGCAACATTTTATCCTTCGTTTAAGGCAAGATGGATAAAACCTCTCTGGAGTCAGAGACCTTGGCACGTTACACATTGATATGATACGGCAACTCGGGAGATCCTACCGGTCTTTTCTTGTTGGAAGAGTATGGTGTACAAGCGATAAAAAGTAAGGAAACCAAATGCCGGTGTAGGGAGTCGGATAGCAGCGTATTACCAATGAAGTTGGGTAATGCCGATGGAGGAAAGGCTAGCTACCAGTTATCACCCTTGCTAGGGACACATTTATTACACACAGAGGTAGGAATAATAAATGGAGACAAAACTAGTAAGGATAGCAGAATTAGCAAAATCTGATCTTAAGAGATTAGCAAGGTTTTGTGAATGGTAACTAGGAGGAGCCGTGTGCGTTAATAGCTCAAGCACGGTTCTGTGAGGGGGAGGAACACAATCTACCGTAAGGTAGAGAGGTTCCTTTCTACTCGACTAGTTGAAGAAGAAGGATACTTTAAACAGATATACCAAAGTGGAATTTTAAATTCCATCACTATATTGAATGAATATCAGAAAGAAAATGTGCAGTAGAGATGAGTGTGTTGTTCTTACAATGCAAAAACAACCGTCATTTTAAACGGTTGTTATGAATTGCTATTTACTTACTTTAATAATAGTACCTTGATTGATTCTTAATAAGTCTTGAACATTTATTTTAACTAATGAGTTTTCAGAACCACCACCAGTATATATGTAATCCATATTTATTACTTTGGGGTCAACTAAAAACTTTGCTTGAAAACCAAAAGAAGGAACTCCACCTGGTGGGAAACCAGTATGTTCAATAATTTCATTTCCGTTAGCAAGTCTTGGTTTTTCTATGTTTAATGATTTGGCAACACGAGTTGTACTAGCTCTATTGTTTCCTTTTACAATAGCAACTATTAATTCATTATTTGAGTCAATCATGCAAATATTTTTTACAAAATCGTCTTCCGAACCATTAACTGCTTCAGCAGCCTCTTTTACGGAGTGGCATGATTGATTAAATACGAAGTGTTCAGCTTTTACATTATTAGAGTCTAAAAATTCTTTAACTTTAGTTTCATACGAATTCATAAAGGTCTCCTTTTAATATTCTTATTTGTGTAAATATTAGCACAATAATGCGAGTTTTAATACCACTACTACTGAACAATGTGAAGAAATTAATGAATAATAATCCACTACTTTTTACGAATATCCAAGAATTTGTGAAGAATCATACTTTAACTAACGGAGGCTTTACTACAATTAGAGGAGCTATAATCAGCTACTCTTTGTTATGCAGCTAATGGGGTAGTATAGTGATATAATTAAAATCAACTTTTTTAAATTATTCTTTTTAATCTTAAAGTAATTGGAGGAACTAGGATGTCAATAACAGAACATTTTATATAACGTTGCTTATTGCTAATTAGAGAACCTCCTTATAGGAATACGTATAAAGAAATTAAATATTTTAGGAGGAGAAAAAATGCGTTCAGAAAAAGAAATGATGGAATTAATATTACGAGTTGCCGAGAAAGATGAGAGAGTACGAGCTGTAGGAATGAATGGTTCTCGAACGAATTCTAATGTACCTGAAGATACTTTCAGAGATTATGATATTGTTTATCTTGTATCTGACTTGCAATCGTTTCTAATTAATCCTGATTGGGTAAATGTTTTTGGGAAAAGAATAATAATGCAAACACCAGAGGATATGGCAATGTTTCCACCTGAATTGGGTGGGAGATTCACATATTTAATGTTATTTGAGGATGGCAATAGAATTGATTTAATGCTGATTCCGATTGAGGAAAAAGATATTTATTGTTCTGAAGATGGATTAACAGTTATTTTATTAGATAAAGATGGGAATATGCCTAAGCTTTCTGAACCAACAGATAAAGATTACTGGGTAAAAAAGCCTTCTGCTGAATTTTTTGCAGATTGTTGTAATGAATTTTGGTGGGTTTCAACCTATGTAGCAAAAGGGTTATGGAGACAAGAAATACTTTACGCTTATGACCACTTAAATAGTGTAAGAGAAATGTTACTAACAATGCTTGAGTGGAAAGTTGGAATAGAAACCAATTTTTCATTGAGTGTAGGTAAAAACAGTAAGTACCTAGAGCGCTACGTTAATAAGGACATATGGAAAAGATTGATGAAAACATATCCTAGTGAAGATTACGAACAAGTTTGGAATTCGTTGTTTGAAACAATTGACTTGTTTGAGCAAATAGCTATTGAAGTAGCTGATATTCTTGAGTATCAATACCCTTTTGAAGATGCGAATAAGGTAAAACAATACCTTACTAAAAATTAAACTCAATATTTGTGAAGGTATACACTTAAACTAACGGGTGCAATAGTTGAAGATCCAGCTGCCATTTAAGCGGCTTTTCTTATTGAAGTAACTGGGCAGAATAGTTGAATAAGGAATGGTTTAATTATTATCAAAATAGTTGTTTATAAGTATAGTTATTATGAATAAGCAATTTATTAAATTTAAATAACTAAGATGAGGCAAATTATTATGATATATAATTTTTATCTGTTAAAACCAAGAATGATAAGTACCGATTTTTACTATAAAGTGTACGTTACAAATAATTATTTATATTTTATTAAAATTGGTGGTCAATTTTATAGTCGTGATGCTTATTTTAACCAATTAAGTGGTGGAGTAGGGATTTTATTCTGGTATTGGTTTAAAAAAACAGAAAAAAAGCAAGCCTGTTTTGAAGCTGAAATTGATCAAAAAATTGAATGTGGAGAAATAACTGAAATTCTACAAAATAAGCATAATTATAAGATATTAATTGAAACAATAGATGAAATTGTAACTAATAAAAGTAAAAATTTTCATACATCTTTTAATGATTATGGGACAATTTCATTTAAATTAAAAGATGGGAAAATTATTAAGTTTATTATTCCAGATACAAATTTACGAATAACGGTGTTGAGAAGTTTAAAGCAAATTTCTCAAACAATTACGATTAAAGAAGTAAAGTAGTTAAAAAATTGTTAGTAAAAATTTATAGAAGATTAGATATTTCCTTATTGAACTCCCTCAGTTAAATACGATTTTCTTCCGAATACTCGCTAACAGGTGCGATTCTTCAATAACGAAGGATCGTTTTTTCTTACTCAAGTAACGTGGCAGGTTTGTTGAAGAAGGTTAATTACAAACAAGTATAGAATTATTGTGTATATAAATATACAGGGAATGATGTTGATGAAGCCGCACATCTCAATAGAGGTTGATTTGGAAACTTTAGAAAACAGGCAAAACGTTACTGGTGACATATATTTCGTTATAGATTACCATCGTTATTTTCCTGAAGAAGGATGGTCTGACTTTGTTGTTATTGTATTAACCTGGTGGATAAAATCAATCAAAGGGTTAATTGTTTCTGATTTTGGAAGAACATATGAGTTTGACTTTATGGATGGCACTCCAATTGTTTTGGCAAAGAAGCTAGATAGTGAAAATTTGGAGTTACGTTTTTGTATAGATGAAGAAGCAAAACGGCGAGAAATTTTTACTGCAATTTGTTCAATCAAAGATGTTAGGGATTCTATCCTGTCTGTTTCAAAAAAAGTAATCAGGTCATTTGAACGAAAAAACTGGAAAAGTGAAGACATTGATGAACTTAAGGATTTAGTTTTATCCTTGGGACGATACCCATATGCTTATTAAGCTAACAGGTGCAAGAGTTGAAGAACGGGGATTGCTACGCGATCCTTTTTTTCTTGTGCTAACTGGCAGTTTAGTTGAACAAGGATAACATAAAATAAGTTATAATAAATGTATAATCTTATATGTTAGGGAGACTATAATTTGGAAAAAATCAAGACCTTTTTAAAAAGGGATTCTGATATTTTAAGGAATGTTATTTTACTTCTATTTGGTTTAATTTTTGGTATCTGTAAACTAATATTTGACCATAGTTTGATGTCTACCTTTTTTGGCTTGCTTTTAATTATGGGTACTATTGTTTTAACAGTAAACATAATAAAGGAATTTAAACGACTAACTAAGTAGTTATTAAAGAGTGCGATTCTTCAGAAAGAAGGTCGCCTTTTTTCTCTTTCTACTAAGAAAGTTTGTGAAATGTAGTTCTTCAACTATCGGGGCAGGTTAGTTCTATAAGGGAAATGGTCTTTTATGGTAAAATCAACAAAGGAAGGGAACTTTTACCTTTTTTTGTTTAGTTTAATAAGAATCAATGGTAAAATGATGAGAATTAATTATGCTATGGGGCTGGTCAGTTGTAATTTTATTAAGGAGTTGTGAGAAGTTGAAATATCGTAAAGCAAATATCGATGATATTGATAAATTGGTCGTGTTAAGAAAAAAGCAATTAGTTGATGAGGGGATAGAACCTAATATAGATATTGATAGAGAACTATATGTTTTCTTTAAAAATAAACTAAGTGATGGTACTTTAATTCAATGGCTAGTGGAGGATAATGAAGAAATTATAGCTTGTGGTGCAGTAATTTTTTATGAATTTCCACCTTGTTACACCAATAAGACTGGAAAAAAGGCTTATATCACAAATATGTATACTAATGAAAATTATCGTGGGCAAGGAATCGCAACAA
>Ga0213824_1000833_pt1 | contig 20813 bp, 14 predicted proteins | sample MC6MC0906MG_FD_179892 | JGI IMG/M metagenome (GOLD analysis project Ga0213824, IMG submission 179892) | Enriched soil aggregate microbial communities from Iowa State University, Ames, United States - MC6-MC0906-MG | ecosystem: Environmental > Terrestrial > Soil > Unclassified | place: USA: Iowa...
CGCTTCCACGGCCAGATCGTGCCGGGCGTAGGGTTTGATCTGCGGGTAGAGGGTCTGCATTGCGCACTCCGTGTGAGGATTAAGTCTGCCGTTGGGCATCATAAACCTGAATTGCGCTTTGAGCATGTGTCTGTGGCCAGATCATGTTATGCACAGGGCGCATGCCGCGCTGGATAGCCTCGCCGCTTTATCAAGCGAGGCTCGCAGATGACCGATATCCCCCACCCTCAGGCCCTGATCACTGACAAGATTCCCGCGTGGATGGTCAGTGCCACCGCGCAAACGCATCAACACATGCGCACTGCCCTGGGCTCGCCCGCCCCCTGGTTTACCAAGGCCTGCCAGTGGCAACCAGCTGTTGCCCAAACGCTGGCCAAGGAGTATGCAGCTTATCGCAAGGCCGAAGATGAGGTGGGCGCGCTTTTGGCGCCCCTTCCCGAACTGCAGCCGTTCGCCGAGCGACTGCTGGCCTCGGCTATCCAGCAGCGTTTCGGCCTGGATCTGGATGTTAACCGGACCTACCTGTTCAACGCTGCCAAGGCTGAGGCCTATCAGGCGGGCCTGAATGCAGACCCACTCATCAGTGCACAGCAGGCATTCACACTTGCAACCCAGTCCTTGCTGCACTGTGCCTTGCAGAACTTCGAAGCTGCCGAGGCGCAGCCTGGCGGCTTGGACGGGCACACGTTGCAGTCAGTCGTGCTGGACAGCAATGCATTCCTGGGCTTGCAGCCTGCCGGAAACCCGGTTCAGCTCAATGCCCAGGCATTCGCCTCATTGGTACGCGAGCTGGATATTGGCGGCCAGTATCAGGCGTTGGTTACGGCCGCCTACAACTCCGCTTCCGGCGGCACGCTAAGCAAGGCCGAGCAGTGCGCATTCAGCCTCGAATTGCACAAGGCCCATCTAGGCAGCCTGATCGACCAGCCCCTGTATGAGGCCTTGCTGAAACTCTGCCGCACCGGCGAGGCCGAGTACCTGGGCAGCCCCCTGCGCTGTGCTTTCCTGGAACTGTTTGACGCCTCGTTTACCGGCGCGCTGATCATAGGGCTAGTGCCTTCTCCTGAACTGCTGTTGAGCTACGACGTCACGCAGCGTCCGTACAAGGATGTACTGGTCACTTATCTGCCGGGTGCGGCAGTACCGCTGAAAATGCACGCTAGCGTTGGCGAAGTGCAAGCGCACCTGCGTGAGCAGTTGTGGACCCTGCAGGTGCACCACCTGCAGCAGGCCGTGCCTGCCCGCGACAGTTCCACCTTCCTCGAAAAACTGCGCGACTGCCTGCAGCCGATAGACTGGGCATCGTTCACACCGATGCCAGGGCACCAAGGCGGCCAGGCCGAGCGTGTACGTGACCCCGAGGCCTGGGTAGCCGTGACGCTGCAGCCCTTTAACCGGCCACTGATCGACGAACGGGTCAGCCAGAAACGCCAACGGCACCTGGGCGATATCGCATTCCATGCCGTGTCGACCGCCCAGGAAGACCAGAAAAGTGCCGAGAAACGCAAGGCCTACTTTGCCCAGCTGGCGTTCGGCGCACTGAACATTGGTGCATTCGTCGTGCCGGGCCTGGGCCAGCTGATGCTGGGTTTGTCAGTCATTCAGTTGAGTTACGAGGTGTTCGAGGGCATCGAAAGCTGGGCTGACGATGATCGCGGACAAGCACTCGACTACCTGATGGACATCGTCGAGAACGTCGCGCTCACGGCGGCGCTCGCTGCAACCGGCGTGGCCGACGGCACACCAGCCACCGAGCGGATCCCAGTGGAAGCACCTTCGTTCATCGAGGAGCTGGCGCCGGTGGTCATGCCCGATGGCACACACCGCCTTTGGCTACCGGACCTGAAACCGTTCGCACACGACATCCTATTGCCTGCCGGCCTGCAGCCGGATGAATTGGGTGTCTATCACCATGAGGGAAGCACTTGGCTGGCACTCGATGGCAATACCTATTCGGTCACACAAGCCCCCGATAGCGGCGGATACCGCGTTGTACATCCAACCAAGCCACTGAGCTATGAACCACCCCTACGGCACAATGGTGCCGGCGCATGGCTACACCCAGCGGACAAGCCCGAGCAGTGGCAGGCACTGATGCTGCTGCGCCGTGCAGGCCACCTCAGCGGGCAATTCGACGATGAAACCGCCCTGCGCATTTTGCATGTCAGCGGCACCCAGGAGGACGTACTGCGCCAAGTGCTCAGAGCAAATCAGCAACTACCAGGGCCACTGCAAGACACCCTGTCGCGCTTCAGCCTCTACCAGGCGCTGCAAGCATTGCCTGAGCTGGCAGAGCCAGGCCAGCTCCACGCTGCATTCGAAAAACACTATCGCCAGCTGCCTGCGCCCCAGTCACCCGGTGCCGCTGCGGTCCAGTACCGCTATCCCCAGCTACCACCGCCCGTCACAGCAGAGCTGATACGCCACGCCAGCCCAGCCGAACTGGAAGCGCTGAGCAAAGGCAACGTGCCCCTACGCCTCGCTGAAGAAATTCGCCCGCTTCAGCAACAGGTGCGGCTAAACCGTGCTTATGAAGGGCTTTACCTTGAACGGGTACGCAACTGGGATACCGATGTTCTGGTCTTGCACACCCTTGAGCAACTCCCTGGCTGGTCGGCCGACACCCGCATCACCCTTGAGCAGCGTCAGCACTCACCCGCCCAGTTCGACAGCATCGGCCGCGACGACATGCCAGGCAAATCGATCATCAGCGCACGGGCAGGCTATGCGGTCCTGGACAGCCACAAGCCAGACGAACTGCTTTGCCTTCACGATTCGCTTTATGGGGCGCTGTTCGAGGTATTGACCCCGGCGCAAGGTATGGCGCTGGGGGTCGAGGATCAGCAGGTACTCAAGCGCTTGGTTCAACAAGCACCGCTCTTGCCTCGCGCAACATTGAGGCAGGCGCTGGGTATGCAGAGTGTGCGCCCAGGTTGGCGCTCGCCCATGCGACTGGCCGATGGCCGGCCGGGCTACCCTCTGGGCGGCACCCGCTCCCGCGCCACCAGTTTTTCAAGGCAGACCTTGCTCAACGTGATCCGGCAGATAGGCCAGGATGCCCCTGTCACGAGGCCTGCCGAACACATTCTTACCGCGCTGGAAAACAGAAACCTGACTCGCGCCCAGATCGATGAGATGCTCAGGCACCTGCTGGAGCAGCGCAATCAACTGCGAAGCACGCTGGCTGAGTGGCGACATAACGCGACACTGATGCCTGACCAGACGCCAGATGGTTTCGAGAGGCAGATGACTGCCATTTCGCAATACTGGTACGAGCGCGCATTTCTGCCGCCCGACACTGCCAGCGCGCCGCTTCGGCTTGAACACCTTTCCTTGGCTCAATTCCCCCTGCAACTGCCTGATTTTTTCACAGCCAGCGTCACGGACCTGCAGTTGATCGAAACATCGCCCGCAACCTATCAAGGCTGGAATCTGCACGCGCCGCAACTGCACAGCCTGCTTCGCCAATTCGCCAACTTGAGGTCGCTGGACATCAGCCGCCCCTACCAGCCAGAGGCTTTACCCTCTGCTTTCCAGTTCAGCTTGCCCGCTATTGCTCAGCACTTGCCAGCGCTCGAGTCGCTTGCCCTGACCCATCAGAACATCTCGCTTTCGGCAGTCGATATCGAGAGCTTGGGCCAGCTCACTCGGTTGCGACGGCTGGACCTGAGCGGCAACCGGATTTCCGGCCACTTCCCGCCCCTTTCCAGCGCACTGGGTCTCGATTACCTCGGCCTCGACAACATGGCGCTGGACCACTGGCCGCAATGGCTGGGTGAAGACACGGTGACCCATGTGCGTCACATTACCCTGCGCCACAACCAGATCAGAAACCTGCCGCGCTTTTTGCGGGATAACCGGATCAACATGGCGAACCACGCCCTGATCTCATTGCAGGGCAACCAGATCATCGACACCGATATGCTGAGTGTGTTGCTGGCCGAAGATGGCCGCGCGGCCCGCTTCGAAATGGACCTGACCGAAGACTTCAGAGCACGCCTGGCGCTTCAGCTCAACCAACGTCAGCAACTGCGCGACTTCATTGACAACTATGTAAACGCCTCCAGTTCAAGCGCCCCTGTCAGCCATGCAGCGATGGCCAGCAGGACCCGTGTTGCAACCGCTTTGAACGAGTTCTGGCACTTCCAGGAAATTGGCCTGACGCGGGCAGCTCTGCGCCTGAACGATATGGCGCTGGAGCATTTTCCAAGGCGCTTGCCGGCGTTCTTTACTTCACAGGTGCATAACCTTGTGCTTGAGAGCGTCAGCGGCTCAACCGCTCAACTCGATGCAGTGCTCAGCCAGTTTGGGCAGGTGACCCGCCTGACTGTCGACGACTACCAGCAGGCAGAACAGACACTGCCTTCTGCCGTGCTCCGCCTGCCGCGGCTTACCGACATGGCGTTGCGCCAATCGGGCCTGCTGATCGACCAGACGCTGATGAATACCCTTGGGCGTTTAACCACCCTCAACTCGCTGGACCTGACGGGTAACCAGATGGGTTCAATCACACAGGCCCCGGCATCCTTGCGCTCTCTACGACGGCTCGATCTGAACAACATGGCCCTGGATCACTGGCCGGCCTGGGTGGACAGCCTCTTCCCACTGGAAATGCTGGACCTCAGTGAAAACCGTCTTTCCGAGTTGCCCCCCCATATACTGGCCAACCTGGAGAACGACTTCCCCATCAGCTCCATCCTGTTGTTCAGCAATCCACTGAGCGACGCAACCATCATGCGGGCCCGGGCATCCTCAGACAGCCAACGCAGCTTTACCTTCGCGCTTGACCTGTCGGACAGCACGAGCGAAACGACCGAGTCTTCGGAAGAAGGCTTGATGGGCGGCCACTTCCACCTCCCCTTTCTGGACCCGGCTGCTGACGCACCCAATGTGAATGACTGGCTGCTCGCATCGGACGTCGAAAACCAAGCCTTGAAAGATTGCTGGGAGCAACTCCAGGCATCCGGTGGTGCCGAGAATCTCCTGGCGCTGGTAGGCCGTCTGCGTAACGCCGCCCCTTACCAGAATGGCAAAACCCGCGTGTCGTTCTGCGAACGGGTGCGCAAGGTGCTGGTGGGTGCAATCGTCAATCCGGACGACTTGGCGCTGTTCAATGAACAGGCCAGCGAAGCACTGCCACAGGATAACGGCGACCAGACCTGCCATGACGGCGCGTTGCTGGTGTTCCAGAATATCGAGCTGTTCATCGCCAACCAGCGCTTGCAGATCGATGCGGTAGATACCGAGGCCAACCTCTACCGGGAGCTGCGCCGCCTGTATCGCCTGCAGGCACTGGATGACGTGGCCAAAAGCGAAACTGGCAACAGGGATGAAGCCGAGGTTCGCCTGACCTATCGCCGTGAATTGAACGCCACGCTGGGGCTGGGCCAGCCAGACGACACCCTGCGTTACGCAATCAATGCCAGTATCGGCGAGCTGACATATGCGGAATTCCAGGTGCAGCGTGGTGAACTTGGCGAGGAATTCCTCAACTTTGCAGCCAGCAACACACGGTGGGTACAGCACTTGCGCCAGACCTACACTGAGCGTTTTGCAGAAATCGAGCAAACCTATCAACGGCAGGTGAATGAACTTCCGGATCGGTACCCGGACAGGTCCCTCGATAGCCTCGATGCGGAGTTCGAAGCATTGGAGCGAAGCAAGCAGGCGCGCGAGTTGCGGCTGATTCGTGAACTGACCTCCTTTGCCAACCCTGATCGCAGGCCACGCTCATCGACTGAGTAGGCATAAAAGCGCAACTGCCTGCGCGGCGTCTCATCAGCCGCCGCGCAGGTGTGTGTTTGGCCGCTAACAACCGTACCGCTCACGGCCCCATGCCAGCGCGGTCTCCAGCAGCTTGCGCAACACCCCTTGAGTCGGCTGCGCAAGGTCCTCGCGATAAGCAAAAGGCTCCACTTCCTCCATGTAGGTGCTCTGCGCCAGCTCCAGTTGCACGGCATGAATGTGCTGCGCCGGGTCGCCATAGTGGCGGGTGATATGGCCACCCTTGAAGCGCCCGTTCAGCACATGGCTGTAGGCCTGCGCTTCGGCACAAACGCCACGCAGCCGTTCGGCCAGTTCCGGATCGCAGCTGGCACCGTTGAATGTGCCCAGGTTGAAGTCCGGCAGTTTGCCGTCGAACAGGTGCGGGATCAGCGAGCGGATCGAGTGGGCATCCCACAGCAGCGCGTAGCCGAACGCGTCGCGCAGGCGTACCAGCTCACGTTTGATAGTTTCGTGATACGGCCGCCAGATCTGCTCCAGGTAGGCCTTGCGCTCATCGGCGGACGGCACCAGGCCTTCCTTGAACAGCGGCTCGCCCTCGAACAGCGTGGCCGGGTACAAACCTGTTGTAGCGCCAGCGTAAAGCGGCTTGTCGTCATCCGGCCGGTTAAGGTCGATGACGAAGCGCGAATACTCCGCCGCCACCACGCTGGCACCCAGCTCACGGGCGAAGTCGTAGAGGTGCGGGATATGCCAGTCGGTGTCGGGAAGGCTACGCGCCGGCTCGACCAGGCCATCGTGCACGGCCGGGGTGAGTTGCAGGCCCGCATGGGGCATGCTGATCAGCAGGGGCAAACGGCCCTGGTGGAAACTCAGTACCTTGTCCATCTTGCCTCGCTCAGTTGGAAATTTCGTGGCCCTTGCGCACCACGCGCTTGGGCAGGTCGCCGCCCAGCCAGTAGGCCAGGTCGGCAGGGCGCTCGATATTCCAGGCAACGAAGTCCGCCACCTTGCCGGCTTCCAGCGTACCGTGGCTGTGGCCCAGGCCCAGCGCCGCGGCAGCATGCGTGGTAACACCGGCCAGGGCTTCTTCCGGAGTCATGCGCAACAGTGTGCACCCCATGTTCAGCATCAACCGCAGCGACAGCCCGGGAGAGGTGCCGGGGTTGAGGTCGCTGGCCAGGGCGATCTTCACGCCGTGACGGCGCAGGGCGTCCATCGGAGGCAGCTGGGTTTCGCGCAGGAAATAAAAGGCGCCCGGCAGCAGCACGGCGACGGTACCGGCCTTGGCCATGGCAATGGCGTCTTCCTCGGCCATGAACTCCAGGTGGTCGGCCGACAGCGCCTGGTAGCGCGCCGCCAGGCTGGAGCCGTGCAGCGACGAGAGCTGTTCGGCGTGCAGCTTGACCGGCAGGCCCAACTCGCGGGCCTTGATGAACACTCGCTCGACCTGGGCCGGGGAAAACGCCAGGTGCTCGCAGAAGGCATCCACGGCGTCTACCAGCCCTTCCTTGGCCAGGGCCGGCAGCATTTCGTCGCAGATGTGCGCAATGTAGTCGTCCGCCCGGCCCGCGTACTCCGGCGGCAGGGCATGGGCAGCCAGGCATGTGGCGCGTACTGCCAGCGGCAGCTCGTCGGCCAGGCGCCGGGCCACGCGCAGCATCTTGCGCTCGTTGGCCAGGTCCAGGCCGTAGCCGGATTTGACCTCGATCGTGGTCACGCCATCGCGCATCAGCGCCTGCACGCGCTGGCGGGCGCTGGCGAACAGTTGGTCTTCACTGGCGGCGCGGGTAGCCCGCACCGTGCTGGCGATACCACCACCCTGCGCGGCAATCTCGGCATAGCTCACGCCCTGCAGCCGCTGTTCAAACTCGCCGCTGCGGTTGCCGCCGAATACCGCATGGGTGTGGCAGTCGATCAACCCGGGGGTGACCCAGGCGCCGCCGAGGTCTACCGTGCGGGTGATGTCCAGCGCCGGCACGTCGGCACGCGGGCCGATCCACTCGATCAACCCGGCATTGCTGACGATGGCCGCGTCCTCGATGATCGAGTAGCTGCCCTGGGCCATGGTTGCTGCATGGCAGTGCTGCCAGAGGGTTCTCATACACAGTCTCCGTTACTAGCGATGGAGCTCGGCGCGGTCCCTGGCCAGCTCGCCCTGCCCGGCCCGTGGCTTGCACCACAACCGGTAGGACGCCACCAGGAACGCTACCCAGACCACGCCGACGAGCACGGCCGCCTGGGTGTCGGGGAAGTAACCGAGCACTCCGAAGATGAACAACATGAAAGCAATGGCCAGGGCCGGCCCGTAGGGCCAGAACGGCACGGGAAATTGCAGGTTGGCGGCCTCCTCGCGGCTCATGCGCTTGCGCATGGCCACCTGTGTGACGAGGATCATCAGCCACACCCAAACAGTGGCAAAGGTGGCGATCGAGGCAATGAGCAAGAACACGTTTTCCGGGATCAGGTAGTTGAGCACCACGCCGATCAGCAGCGCAGCGCCCATCACCAAAACGGTCAGCCATGGCACACCTTGCCTGGACAGCCGGGCGAACCCACGCGGTGCCTGGCCTTGCTGGGCCAGGCCGTACATCATGCGCCCGGCGCCGAAGATGTCGCTGTTGATGGCCGAAACCGCCGCCGAGATCACCACCACGTTGAGCAGCGCGGCTGCCGAGCCGATGCCCAGGTGGCTGAAAATCTGCACGAACGGGCTGCCCTGGCTGCCGATCTGCGGCCAGGGGTACAAGCACATCAGTACGAACAGGGTGAGCACGTAGAACAGCAGGATGCGCAGCGGCACGGCGTTGATCGCCTTGGGGATGACCCGCCGCGGGTCCTTGGCCTCACCGGCGGTGATGCCGATGATCTCGATACCGCCAAAGGCAAACATGACCACCGCGAACGAGGCGATCAGCCCGCCGACACCATTGGGCAGGAAGCCGCCGTGCTCGAACAGGTTGCTGACCCCCACCACGTGATCACCGCCCACCTGGCCCAGGCCGAAGGCCATGATGCCCAGGCCCGCGAGGATCATCGCGACGATGGCGCCAACCTTGAGCAGCGACAGCCAGAACTCCATCTCGCCGAATACCTTGACGTTGCACAGGTTCAGCCCGCCGATCAGGAACACGATACCCAGCACCCAGATCCAGCGCGCAACCTCAGGGAACCAGAACCCCATGTAGATCCCGAATGCCGTGACGTCGGCAATGCAGACGATGATCATCTCGAAGGCGTAGGTCCAACCGAGGATGAACCCGGCCATGGGGCCGAGGTAGGTACTGGCGTATTGGCCGAAAGAGCCGGCCACCGGGTTGTGCACGGCCATCTCGCCCAGCGCGCGCATCACCATGAACACCGCGGCGCCGCCGATCAGGTAAGCCAGCAGCACGGCCGGGCCGGCCATCTGGATGGCCGAGGCAGAGCCGTAGAACAGGCCAGTGCCGATAGCCGAACCGAGGGCCATGAAGCGGATGTGGCGGGCCGTGAGGCCACGATGGAGTCCTTGTGCGGATTGCATGTCGCGTCCTTATTGTTGTTTTGCGGTGCACTCGGGGGCCGCGGTGCGGCCCCGGCTCTCTCACAGGCTCGGCAGTACCCCAGCCGGCAACAAGCCGGTCAGCTTGCCTTCTGCCAGCAATGCACTGGCCATCTCGATATCCGGCGAGAAGAAGCGGTCACGGTCATAGTGCGGCACTTCGCGGCGCAGCACCTGGCGCGCCGTCTCCAGCTTCACCGATGTTTTCAGCCCTTCACGCAGGTCCAGGCCCTGGCACGCGCCCAGCCATTCGATGGCCAACACCCCCCGGGTGTTCTCGGCCATCTCCCACAGCCGCTTGCCCGCTGCCGGGGCCATGGACACATGGTCCTCCTGGTTGGCCGAGGTCGGCAGGCTGTCGACGCTGTGCGGGTGCGACAGGGCCTTGTTCTCGCTGGCCAGGGCCGCCGCCGTCACCTGGGCGATCATGAAGCCGGAGTTGACCCCGCCGTTTTCCACCAGGAACGGCGGCAGCTGCGACATGTGCTTGTCCATCATCAGCGAGATACGGCGCTCGCTCAGGGAGCCGATTTCAGCAATGGCCAGGGCCAGGTTGTCGGCAGCCATGGCCACGGGTTCTGCGTGGAAGTTGCCACCCGACACCACATCGCCTTCGGCGGCGAACACCAGCGGGTTGTCCGACACGGCGTTGGACTCGATCGCCAGCACTTCTGCAGCCTGGCGCAGCTGGGTCAGGCACGCGCCCATGACCTGTGGCTGGCAACGCAGCGAGTACGGGTCCTGAACCTTGCCGCAATGCTTGTGCGACTGCGACACCTCGCTGGACTCACCCAGCAGGTCGCGGAAGCACGCGGCGGTATCGATCTGGCCGCGCTGGCCGCGCGCGTCATGGATCCGTGCATCGAATGGCGAACGCGACCCCAGCACGGCCTCGACCGTCAGGCCACCGCAGGCGATTGCCGCGGCGTACAAGTCTTCAGCCTGGAACAAGCCACGCAGGGCGTAGGCCGTGGATGCCTGGGTGCCGTTGAGCAGCGCCAGGCCTTCCTTGGCGGCCAGGGTCAGCGGCTCCAGGCCAGCGACCGCCAGGGCCTCGCTGGCCGGCAGCCACTCACCTTTGTAACGCGCCTTGCCTTCGCCCAGCAGCACCAGCGACATGTGCGCCAGCGGCGCCAGGTCGCCGGAAGCCCCCACCGAGCCCTTGAGCGGGATGTGTGGGTAAACCTCGGCATTGACCAGGGCGATCAAGGCATCGATGACCTTGCGGCGGATGCCGGAGAACCCGCGGCCGAGGCTGTTGATCTTCAGCACCATGATCAACCGCACCATGGCGTCGTCCAGCGGCGCGCCGATACCGGCGGCATGTGACAGCACCAGCGAGCGCTGCAGGTTTTCCAGGTCATGGCTGGCGATGCGGGTGGAAGCCAACAGGCCGAAACCGGTGTTGATGCCGTAGGCGGTGCGGTCTTCGGCAATGATCCGTTCGACGACGGCCACGCTGGCATCGATGGCGCTACCCGCGCGGGCATCCAGGCTCAGACGCAGCGGTGAGTTATGGATGCGGCGCAGTTGGGCCAGTGTCAGTTGGCCAGGGATGAGGTTCAGGGCTTCCATGTGCATTCTCCTTTTAATTGTTCAATGCAGGGTCGGCAGCACAGGCTGCGGCCCTTGCGACGTTTTCAGCAGCGCAGCGGCGAGGGCGATGTCCGGAGCCAGCCAGCGGTCTTCCAGGTAGGCCGGCACCTGCTCGCGCAACAGCCGCCAGGCAGCATCGGTACCAGCGCCAAAACGCTGTGCCTTGAGGAACTCGAAGGCCTGGGCGGCCAGCAGGTATTCGATGGCCAGGATCTGGGTGCAGTTCTCCAGCACCTGGTGCAGCTTGAGTGCGGCATTGGTTCCCAGGCTCAGGTGGTCTTCCTGCAGGCCAGAGGTGACGTAGTTGTCGAGCACCGCCGGTTGCGCCAGCTGGCGGTTCTGCGCGCACAGCGAGGCGGCGACGTACTGGGCGATCATCATCCCCGAGTTGACCCCTGGGTTGCTGACCAGAAACGCCGGCAAGCCACTGACATGCGGGTTGACCAGGCGGTCCAGGCGGCGCTCGGCGATCGAGCCGATCTCGGCCATGGCAATCGCCAGCAGGTCGGCGGCCATCGCCACCGACTGGCCGTGGGGGTTGGCCTGGGAGACCACGCGGAAGGCATCCGGGGTGCCCAGCAAAAGCGGGTTGTCATTGGCGCCGTTGAGCTCCGCCTCGATCTGCTTCTCGGCGTGGGCGAACTGGTCGCGGGCCGCGCCGTGCACCTGTGGAATCGAGCGGATGCTCAGGGCGTCCTGGGTGCGAATGCCCTTGCTGGCGGCGATCACTTCGCTGTCCGCGAGCAAGGCGCGCAGGTTTTCGCCCACCCGCTGCATGCCTGGGTGAGGCTTGAGCGCGATGATCTCGGGGTCGAAGGCGGCGACCTGGCCGCGCAACGCCTCGAAGCTCATGGCGCCGATCACGTCGGCCCACTGCAACAGGCGGCAGGCGTCGTCCAACGCCAGGCTGGCCAGGCCGGTCATGCACGGCGTGCCATTGACCAGGCACAGGCCGTCCTTGGCACCCAGCTGTACGGGGGCCAACCCTTCGGCGGCCAGTGCTTCAGCGGCGTCGACGATCTGACCGTGATAGCTGACCTTGCCGATGCCCAGCAGGCACACGCCGACATGGGCCATGTGGGTCAGGTAGCCGACCGAACCCTGCGCCGGCACCTGCGGGGTGATGCCGTGATTGAGCAGCGCCAGCAGCGCCTCGACGACGCCGCGCTGGATACCCGACTTGCCGTGGCTGTAGTTGGCGATGGCGGCGCAGATGATCGCTCGGGTTTGCTCATCGGGCAGCGCCGGGCCAACGCCACAGGCGTGGCTGAGCAAGGTGTTGCGCGACAGCTGGCTGAGCTGCTCGCCCTGCAGCGACACATTGCACAGCGCGCCCAGGCCGGTGTTCACACCGTAGGCACGCTCACCGCTCTCGACGATATGGCGGACGATCGCCTGGGCATTGTCGATGCGCGACCAGACCTGCGGCGCCAGCGCCAGGCGCGCGCCCTGGCGGGCCACCGCAGCGATGTCTTGCCAGCGCAGCGCGGCGCCGGTGAAAGTGACGGTTTCAACGTGCGACATGCTGCCCCTCATACCGCGACCGCGCGGCGCTGGACGAAGCGGTCGACGTATTCGTCGGCCGGGTTGTGGAGGATCTGGTGCGGCGTGCCCACCTGGATCAGCCGGCCGTCCTTGAGGATGGCAATGCGGTTGCCGATGCGCACGGCTTCGTCCAGGTCATGGGTGATGAACACGATGGTCTTGTGCAGGGTCTTCTGCAGCTCCAGCAACTGGTCCTGCATTTCGGCGCGGATCAATGGGTCGAGGGCGCTGAAGGCCTCGTCCATGAGGATGATGTCGGTGTCCGCCGCCAGCGCCCGGGCCAGGCCGACGCGTTGGCGCATGCCTCCCGACAGCTGGTGGGGATACTTCTTCTCGTAGCCCTTCAGGCCCACGGTCTCGATCCAGTGCTGGGCGCGCTCGGCGCACAGTTGCTTGCTCTCGCCGCGCACCTTCAGGCCGTAGGCGACGTTGTCCAGCACATTGCGGTGCGGCAGCAGGCCGAAGCTCTGGAACACCATGCTGATCTTGCGCCGGCGAAACTCGCGCAGGGCCTCCATGTCGTACTGCAGGATGTCATCGCCATCGACCAGGATCTGCCCGCTGGTGGGGTCGATCAGCCGGTTGAAGTGGCGCACCAGGGTCGACTTGCCCGAGCCGGACAGGCCCATGATGACAAAGATCTCGCCGCTGCCGATGGACAGCGACAGGTCGTTGACCCCGACCACACAGCCGGTCTGCGCCAGCACCTGCTCTTTGCCCTGGTTGTTGCGGATCAACCGCAACGCCTCATCGGCACGGTCGCCGAAGATCTTGAAAACGTTCTTCACCTCGATCTTGCTGATCGGCTGCGTGCTCATTTGCTCACCTCATGGCGTGGCCGGCCATAGGCCTGGGTAATGCGGTCGATCACCACCGCGAGAATGACGATGGCCAGGCCCGCTTCGAGGCCGCGGCCGACGTTGAGGGTCTGGATGCCCACCAGCACGTCCTCGCCCAGGCCACGGGCGCCGATCATCGAGGCGATCACCACCATCGACAGGGCCATCATGGTGGTCTGGTTGATGCCGGCCATGATGCTTGGCAGGGCCAACGGCAGCTGCACCCCGAACAGTTGTTGCCAGCGGTTGGCGCCGAAGGCATTGATCGCTTCCATCACTTCGCCATCGACCTGGCGAATCCCCAGGTCGGTCAGGCGGATGAGTGGCGGCGCGGCGTAGATCACCGTGGCGAAGATCGCCGGCACCTTGCCCAGGCCGAACAGCATCAGCACCGGGATCAAGTACACGAAGCTGGGCATGGTCTGCATGATGTCCAGCAATGGCATCAGCACCGCGCGCAGGCGGTTGCTGCGCGCCGACAGGATGCCCAGCGGGATGCCCACCAGCACCGAGATCAGCGTGGCCACCAGCATCAGCGCCAGCGTCTGCATCAGCTTGTCCCACAGGCCGACGGCGCCGACCAGGAACAACAGGCCGGTAATCACCAGCGTGGGCAGGATGCGCCGGGTGGCGTGCCAGGCGATCACCGCCACCACGCCGAGCATCAGCCACCACGGTGTGGCGCGCAGCACGCCTTCGAGGCTGACGATGGCCCACAGCAGGGTGTCGGAGATGTGCCGGAACACATCGCCATAGTTGGTCACCAGGGCGTCAACCCAGCCGTTGACCCAGTCGGCGATGGAGAATGTCAGGTTGTCAGGAAACATAGGTTCCACTCATCAGCTGTGGACGCTCAAAGCGCCGCGTTGATCTTCTTGGCAGCCTCATCGCTGACCCAGGCCTGCCAGACTTCAGGATGTTCCTTGAGGAACACCTTGGCCAGTGCGGGCGACTCGATCCGATCCTTGGTCATGCGCGCCAGGTTCTGGTTCAGCAGGTCGATCGGCAGGTTGACCTTTTCCAGCACGGCGACCAGTTCTGGGGCTTGTTCGTGGAAGGTTTTCGACAGCCCGACCTTGATCGACACGGACTTGTCCACACCGTCTTTTTCCTGCAGCTTGACCAGGTCGACCTGGCCCATCAGCGGGGTCGGTGTCCAGTAGTAGAAGAGAATCGGCTCGCCGCGTTTGTAGCTGGACAACACGGCGGCATCCAGGGCCGGGCCGGTGCCGGGACGGAAGTTGGTGTAGCTGCTTTCCAGGCCGTAGTCCTTGAGCATCTTGCTGTTGTCCAGTTCGCAGGTCCAACCGGCCGGGCAGTTGTAGAAGCGGCCTTTGCTCGGCTCTTCCTGGTCCTTGAACACGCTGGCATATTTAGCCAGGTCCGCCACGTTCTTGAGGTCGGGCGCCTTGGCTTCGAGCTTGCGCTTGGCATCGCCCTCGATCACGTAGCGCGGCACGTACCAGCCTTCCTCCGCGCCCACCACCGGGGCGCCGACGCCTACCACCTTGCCGGCGGCCTCGGCCTTCTTCCAGACCTCGCTGCGGCCGACCCACTCTTCGGCGAACACTTGGATGTCATTGGTGCCCAGGGCGTTTTCCATGGTGATGGAGTTGCCGGGCAGGCTGTCGGTTTCGCAGCCGTAGCCGTTCTTCAGCACGAATTGCATCACGTCGGTCAGCAGCATGCCGCTTTCCCAGTTCAGCCCGGCGAACTTCACCGGCTTGCCAGACTCGCACCAGCCGGCGGCCTGGCTGCTGCCGGCAGCGCCGAGCAGGCCGAGGGCGAACAGCGAGGCAAGCAAGGTCTTGTTGGTTTTCATTGCGTGACGCTCCCAAACTTGAAAATGGAAATCGGCAGTCCTTGCAAGGAAAAATGGCCGAGCGGGGCTGCGCAGCAGCCCCAGAGGCCTGTCAGCCCGTAATCATCGGCAGGTTCAACCCCTGCTCTTTGGCGCAATCGATCGCAATCTGGTAACCCGCATCCGCGTGGCGCATCACCCCGGTGGCCGGGTCGTTGGTCAGCACGCGGGCGATCCGCTCGGCCGCTTCGTCAGTACCGTCGCACACGATCACCATGCCAGAGTGCTGCGAGAAGCCCATGCCTACGCCGCCGCCGTGGTGCAGCGACACCCAGGTGGCACCGCTGGCGGTGTTCAGCAACGCGTTGAGCAGCGGCCAGTCGGACACGGCGTCCGACCCGTCCTGCATGGCTTCGGTCTCGCGGTTGGGGCTGGACACCGAGCCCGAGTCGAGGTGGTCGCGGCCGATGACAATCGGCGCCGACAGCTCACCGTTGCGCACCATTTCGTTGAACGCCAGGCCCAGCTTGGCGCGCAGGCCCAGGCCCACCCAGCAGATACGCGCCGGCAGGCCCTGGAAGCTGATGCGCTCGCGGGCCATGTCCAGCCAGCGATGCAGGTGGGCGTCATCCGGGATCAGCTCCTTGACCTTGGCGTCGGTCTTGTAGATGTCCTCGGCATCGCCGGACAGCGCCGCCCAGCGGAACGGGCCGATGCCACGGCAGAACAGCGGGCGGATGTAGGCCGGGACGAAGCCTGGGAAGTCGAAGGCATTGGTGACGCCCTCCTCCTTGGCCATCTGGCGGATGTTGTTGCCGTAGTCGAAGGTCGGCACGCCTTGCTTCTGGAAGTCCAGCATGGCCTGCACATGCACGGCCATGGATTGTTTGGCGGCCTTGACCACGGCGGCCGGCTCGGTCTGCGCGCGGTTGCGGTACTGCTCCCAGGTCCAGCCCGCCGGCAGGTAGCCGTTGAGCGGGTCGTGAGCGCTGGTCTGGTCGGTGACCATGTCCGGGCGCACGCCACGCTTGACCAGCGCCGGCAGGATCTCGGCCGCGTTGCCATGCAGGGCGATGGAGATGGCTTTGCCTTCGGCGGTGTACTTGGCGATGCGCGCCAGGGCGTCGTCGAGGTCCTTGGCTTGTTCGTCGACATAGCGGGTGTCGAGGCGGAAGTCGATGCGGCTCTGCTGGCATTCGATGTTCAGCGAACAGGCACCGGCCAGGGTCGCCGCCAGTGGCTGGGCGCCGCCCATGCCGCCCAGGCCAGCCGTCAGTACCCACTTGCCCTTGAGGCTGCCGCCGTAGTGCTGGCGGCCAGCCTCGACGAAGGTTTCATAGGTGCCCTGGACGATGCCCTGGCTGCCGATGTAGATCCAGCTGCCGGCGGTCATCTGGCCGTACATGGCCAGGCCCTTGGCGTCCAGTTCGTTGAAGTGTTCCCAGTTGGCCCAGTGCGGCACCAGGTTGGAGTTGGCGATCAGTACGCGCGGGGCATTGGCGTGGGTCTTGAACACGCCGACCGGCTTGCCCGACTGCACCAGCAGGGTTTCATCGTCATTGAGGTGGGTCAGGCTCTCGACGATCTTGTCATAGCAGGCCCAGTTGCGCGCGGCGCGGCCAATGCCGCCATACACCACCAGCTCTTTCGGGTTTTCGGCAACCTGCGGGTCGAGGTTGTTCATCAGCATGCGCAGCGGCGCTTCGGTCAGCCAGCTTTTGGCCGTCAGCTTGTTGCCACGTGGGGCGCGGATCTCGACGTCACGGAATTTGTTGAGTTTGTTGTCAGTCACGAAAAGTGCTCCTCGGGTGCGTACAGCGCGAAGGGGGACGGCCTATCCACTTTCGCGCACTTGGCTTTACTTGTACATACAAGCATATGCAATTGGATTGCCAAGTTGTGTGAGGGTGTTTTTTTCAGGCGCAGCAAGGTAGGTGGAGCCCTTGTGGATCAAGGGGTGCAGAAAATGGGGAAACGCTGGGAGGGGATTGCAGAGCGGGCTGAGCAGCTAGACGGCATTGCGCCATCTTGGGGCGATCGGTAACAGCGTGGCCGGTTTTGAAGCGTTACCGGGTAACTTTTATGTGGCTGTACAGACCTCTTCGCCGGCTTGCCGGCGAGAGGCCTGCGGCATCACTAGAAAACCTGGGTCAGCTCGATGACACAGCAGCGACCCAGCACGTCCATCTCCAGCAGACGGTCGTTACCGCTCAACTGCAAGCAGTCATACAGCCCCAGCGCCGGCTGCGCCTGCCCATCGATACTCACCTGAAGTTCGGCCTGAGCACTGAACACAAGCACGTTGCTGGCAGCACTGAACAGCCGACTCCCCCCGTTGAACCACTGCAGCCTTGCCCGGTAACGCCCCGGGGCATAAATCAGGTTGAAGTCACGAATCGGCCCACCCAGCAAGGTGCAGTTCACCTGGCTCTCGCCACTGAATGCATAGGCATCGAACGGCAGAAGCGGCCGGCTGTGTTCGCCGTCCACCGTCAGGCGCATGCCATCGCCCTGCAACACGGTGATGATGCGCTGGTAACCGGTAAAGCTGGAAAAGCCACCGGACGCCTCGATGTCGGCAATCGACAGGCGCCAGCCGAAGCCGTCCAGCCCGTCGCCCGCATCGCGGGTGATCTCTGCGGTAAAACCACCGCCGTTCTTCCACGGCATGCGTGGGTAGTCATTGGCGCGCAACCACTGCAGCTGGCTCATTTGCTGAAACGTCCTTCCAGGCGATGACGGGAACCGGGGTGGATCAACCGTGCAGCGGTCACCGGCTGGCGGCCCGACCAGGTGCGGCGCCGAATCAAAAGGCACGGCTCGCCAGGCTCGATCTGCAGCAACTGACACTCGTCGGGCTCGGCGAGGATGGCTTCGACCACGTGCTCGCCCTCGGTCAGCGGTGCCACCTGGGACAGATAGGCGTAGGGCGTCTGCCGGGTGAAGTCCTGCTTGAGGTAGTCCGGAGCGATTTGCGCGTTGACGTAGCGGTCTTCGATCTGCACCGGCACGCCGTTTTCGTAATGCACGATCAACGAATGGAACACCCGCTGGCCTTCGCGCATGTCCAGGGCCAGGGCGCGTTCGGAGCCGGCCGCTTCCTCGGTCAGGGTGATCACCTGGCAGCTATGCTGGTGGCCACGCGCGGCGATCTCATCAGCGATGTTGTTGACCTCGAACAATGCCGAACGGGACTTGGGCTCGGCAACGAAAGTGCCGACGCCCTGCATGCGTACCAGCAGCCCCTCAGCGGTGAGTTCACGCAACGCACGGTTGATGGTCATGCGGCTGAAACCCAGCTGGCTGACCAGCTCGCTCTCTGACGGCACCCGGTGGTGGGGCGGCCAGGTGCCATTCTCGATCTGCTGGACGATCATCTGTTTGACCCGGGCGTACAGCGGCGCCGGGCCCTCGCCCATCTGGGCTACCAGCGCGGAGACAGGAGGTGTCGGCACGGCGTTTGATCCTTGTGCGAATGGAGTGAGCGGTAGCTTGCCGGAGTTTACCCGGCAGGCAAACGGCTGTATATGTATATACAAGTCAAAAAAAACAGGAAAGCGCAATGCCCGCCTATTACGCCGAACGTGCCCTCCTGCCCAACGGTTGGGCCCACAATGTCCGCTTCGAGGTGGCCAATGATGGCTACCTGGCTGCGGTCGAGGCCGATGCCACCCCTGAGGGCGCCGAGCGCTTGCACGGGCCTGTGATGCCGGGCATGCCAAACCTGCACTCGCATGCGTTTCAACGCGCCATGGCGGGCCTGGCGGAAGTGGCGGGCAACCCCAACGACAGCTTCTGGACCTGGCGCGAGCTGATGTACCGCCTGGTTGGCAAGATCACCCCGGAACAGCTGCAGGTCATCGCCCAACAGCTGTACATCGAGATGCTCAAGGCCGGCTACACCTCGGTCGCCGAGTTTCACTATGTGCACCATGACCAGGCGGGCAAGCCCTACTCCGACCCAGCTGAGCTGTCGCGCCGCATCAGCGCCGCCGCGGCCAGCAGTGGCATCGGCCTGACCCTGCTGCCAGTGCTCTACAGCCACGCCGGTTTCGGCGGCCAGGCGCCCAACGAAGGGCAACGGCGCTTCATCAATTCCACCGAGCAGTACCTGCAGCTGCAAGCGCAGCTGGCCCCGATGCTGGCGGCGCAACCCGCGCAGCAGCTTGGGTTGTGCTTCCACTCGTTGCGCGCGGTCACGCCCAGGCAGATCCACCAGGTACTGGCTGCCGGCAATCAACAGTGCCCGATCCATATTCATATCGCCGAACAACAGAAGGAAGTCGACGACTGCCTGGCCTGGAGCGGCCTGCGCCCCCTGCAATGGCTGTATGAGCATGTGCCGGTGGATGCGCGCTGGTGCCTGGTGCATGCCACCCATGCACACACCGACGAAGTCGCAGCCATGGCCCGCAGTGGCGCCGTGGCCGGGCTGTGCTTGACCACCGAGGCCAACCTGGGTGACGGGATCTTCCCGGCAGTCGACTACCTGGCCCAGGGTGGGCGCATGGGTATTGGCTCCGACAGCCATGTGTCACTGAGCGTGGTCGAGGAGCTGCGCTGGCTGGAATACGGCCAGCGCCTGCGCGACCAGCGCCGCAACCGGCTGTACCGGGAGAATCAGCCGATGGTCGGGCGTACCTTGTATGACGCGGCACTGGCTGGGGGGGCGCAGGCGTTGGGCCAACCCATTGGCGAACTGGCGGTGGGCAAACGTGCCGACTGGCTGGTGCTCGATGGCCAGGACCCGTATATCGCCATGGCCGATGGTGATGCCATCCTCAACCGCTGGCTGTTCGCCGGGGGCGATCGCCAGGTACGTGATGTGATGGTCAATGGGCAGTGGGTGGTGCGCCAGGGGCGGCACGGGCAAGAAGCGCAAAGCGCCCAAGCGTTTGTTGAGGTATTGCGGCAATTGCTGGGCTAGCGGTTGCTTGTACCGGCCTCATCGTCGGCAAGCCGGCTCCACAGGAATAGCACGCCCTGAAGAACGGCGTTGTACCCGCGGGGGCCGGCTTGCCGGCGATGAGGCCGGTACTGACAGTTCAATGCATCTGCACGATCTGCTTGTCCGCCATTCGCCAGATCAGGCGGCTGGTGTCGTAGCCCTGCTGGCGGGCCTTGGCCAGCAGGTTCTCGCGCTCCCACGCCGGCAATGACGGCGTGCGCGACAATATCCACAGGTACTTGCGGTCCGGGCTGCCGACGATGGCCGTGCGGTAACGATCGTCCACGTACAGGATCCAGTATTCGCCCTTGGTCAGGCCCGGTACCAGGCGGCTGAACCAGTTGTCGAACTCGACCCACAGCCTGTCGGTATGCCCCGGCTGCTGGATGTTGGCGTGGCCTTCGACACGCAGCCATTCGTCACCCATCGTCCGGCAGCGGTTCAATACCCCGTACGAGCCGTCAGGCTTGAGGTTGTAATGCGCCTCGGACTGAGCACATTCGCTTTGGTAAGGCATCGGCAATCGTGCCAGTTCGTACCATTTGCCCTGGTACCGCTTGAGGTCGACGTTACCGGCAGTCTTCGGCGCCAGCGGGTCGTTGGCCGAAGTGGCGCAGCCACCCAACAGCATCACCAGGCACAACCCCAGCAGCAGGTGCAGACGCGTCATTTGAGGCCCTGCCCTGAGTACATCAATACCTTGTCAGCCGCGTACTGCACGCTGATGAAGCTCTTCTCGTCCCCCCAGGTGCAGCTGCTCATGCCCAGTGCGCCAGAGCACTCGGTGGGCGTGCCGAGCAGTTGCTCGACCTCGGCCTT
>Ga0213824_1000834_pt1 | contig 20810 bp, 23 predicted proteins | sample MC6MC0906MG_FD_179892 | JGI IMG/M metagenome (GOLD analysis project Ga0213824, IMG submission 179892) | Enriched soil aggregate microbial communities from Iowa State University, Ames, United States - MC6-MC0906-MG | ecosystem: Environmental > Terrestrial > Soil > Unclassified | place: USA: Iowa...
TAAAAAAATATCCTCATTGGACGTAATCCAATGAGGATATTTTTTATCAAAACATTACTTTTGATTTAGTGAATATCACGTTTTTTGAAGTTACCACCGCGTACTTCTGAAACATCAGAAATGACGACAAAAGCACTTCCATCGATACCTTTTATAATTGAAACAATCTTATTTTCTTCCATACGGTTAATAACACAGTTTAAAATTTCAGTTGGTTCATTTGAAAAACCACCACGCCCCTGTGTATAAGTAACACCACGACCTAAACGAGCTTGAATCGCATCTCCAATCTCCTCTGACTTCGCACTAACAACACGAACGTCTTTTGATTTTTCTAAACCATCTTGGATAATATCGATAACGTTTTTCGCAATATAGTACGTTAAAGCTGAATATAATGCGCTCTCCAATCCAAAAATAAAGCTTGCCCCTAAGAAAATAAAGGCATTAATAAATAATATAATATCCCCGACTGAAAATGGAATCTTTCGAGATAGTAGCACGGCTAAAACTTCAGAGCCATCTAAAGCTCCACCGTTACGTAAGACAATCCCAATCCCAACACCAAGTAACATACCACCAGCTAAAACAATTAATAAAGGATCTTCTGGACCTAAAATTGTTTTAACATCGTGTAAAAGGACTGTGGAAACAGATAAAGCTGCTATTCCAGCACAACTCATCAATGCAAAAGTTTTACCTACTTGTTTGTAGCCAATAAAAATAAACGGAATATTTAATACAAAGAGCAGCACGCCTAATGGAATACCAAAGAGATGTGCGCCCATAATACTAATCCCCGTCACACCACCATCAATGACATCGTTCGGTATCAATACCGCTTCTAGTCCATATGCTGCGATGACAGCGCCAATGACAATCAGAATAAATTTTCGTGTGTTTTCAACTAACGTTCTTTTTTTCATTCATCTTCTCCATTTCTGTATGTAAAATAATACTTAAGGTTTTGGAATAATATTTACAGCAATTGTTTTTGTCTCAGTCTCTTCAGTTGAGTCGGCCATATTATAGTATTTAGTTACTAAATTGTTCAATTCATTTTCAAAGTTCTTAAATTGATCATTCGTTAATGACAAGTCAAGAAATGAAAAAGTTGCAAAATCTGCCGTGCTTTCTTTTTCATCAAGTGAATTTAAATAATTTTGATATTGAGATAGTAAAGCTAATTGATAGTAAGAAACATAATTTAATTTTTGTTTGATAGTTAGTTGTGACCAATCCTCCTTACTCAGTTTTGCTGCTCCTTCATTTAATGCATAAAATTTCTCTGTAACAGAACGTACTTTTCGCTCTTTTACAATTTTTATAATGTTTTCATCCACCAAAATTTGGATATGGCGATATAAAGTAGCTTGAGGTACATCTTTAATGACAGTAATCATCTCCAAAGTACTTAAGCCTTCTTCTTTATTCAGAGCTTGTAAAATTTTCATTCTCACAGGGTGCATTAAGACCTCTGCTTTATTACGCATAAAACGATCCTCCTATAGAAAAAATGAGATGATATCAAGGGTAGTAATAAAATGTTATCAATATGAGAACATTCTCAAAAATATAATATATATTTTTTAAAAGGATGTACAGTAAAAAGTAGTGAAATTTTTAAATCATTCTGTTATCATTATTGATAATGATAATGAATGGGGGGTTTTAGTAATGAAATTACACTATGGTATTGATGATTTAAATCAACTGGATTGGGCAAGCATACTTCCAATCATTTTGCCATTTTTATTCGTAGGATTTGTTCTAATCATTGTTGCTTTATTCGATTTATATCGGCACCGAGATACGAGAGAAAACATACTTATGTGGGCAATTATTATTTTATTCTTTAATACGATTGGTTCTGTTCTATACTTCATTATTGGTAGAAAGGATGTAAATAAACGTGCGCTTAGAAATTAAAAATATTACGAAAAAGTTTAAACATAAAACGGCTGTGAATGGTTTTTCAATGGTCATTGATGCTAATGAGTGTGTTGGGTTAATTGGTCCAAATGGAGCAGGGAAATCTACGTTAATTCAAATCATTGCTGACATTTTGTATGCGGATGAAGGGGAAGTTCTTCTTGATGGTCAAAAGAATTCATCTATGAAACATCAAATTGGTTATTTACCTCAGTATCCTAATTTTTTCTCGTGGATGACAGCATTTGAAACATTGTCCTTTATGGGAACACTTTCTGGCATAGCAAAAACCGAATTGCAGAAAGAAATTCCATTGCTTTTAGAAAAGGTAGGCTTAGGGAAAGAAGCACATATCCATGTCGGAACATTTTCAGGTGGTATGAAGCAACGCCTTGGCATCGCACAAGCATTATTGCACAAACCAGCTTTAATGATTATGGATGAACCGGTATCTGCACTAGATCCAATAGGTAGGAGAGAAGTGTTAAATCTATTAAAAGAGATAAAAAAAGAAACGACCATTTTATTATCAACGCATATATTGAGCGATGCAGAAGAAATTTGTGAGCGCTTTGTGGTGATTAAAAATGGTCACAAAATAGAGGATGCTACAAAATCAGAATTGCTTAAGCGCCATCAAGAATCAGCTATCTTTTTAATGATTCGAAAGGAAGATTTTAAGTGGTTAACCATGATTGAACATTTGCCATACGTGAAGAAAGTCGAAAGCTGTGGAAATGGCTTTAAAGTATTTGTAGATTATTTGGAAGGGGATGCCCACCGATTATTACAGCATGGACTCGATGCAAAAGTGTTGTTTACTAAATTTGAAGTGGGTATTCAAGACAATCTAGAAGAAATATTTTTAGAATTGGTGGTGTAAGTGAATGCATGCTTTTATCGCGTTAAGCAAAAAAGAAATAAATCAAATGACAAGAGATTATAAAATAGTTTGGCTCCCAATTGTCTTTATCTTACTAGGGCTAACTCAGCCGATTATGATGTATTATTTACCAGTTATTTTACAATCTGCTGGTGGGGTTGAAGGTATAATGATTGATCCTAACATGGCAAAGCCAGAGGGAGGTGAGGTACTTGCCTCAACATTAAATTCACAATTTGACCAACTAGGCATTATTATTCTGGCAGTTGCCACTATGAGTATTATTCAAGGGGAAAAAGCGAATGGCATGATGGCATTTATCCTAACAAGGCCAGTATCGATATCATCTTATTTAAATAGTAAAATCATTATCCATTATATATTGGCAGTTATATGTATGGCTCTTGGCTATGCAGTGTCTTATGGCTACTCAGCGTATTTATTTACTACTGTTCCTATGACACAAGCTATTTGGGCATTAGTATTCTATTGTGTTTGGCTGTTATTTGTCATAACGTTTGTGGCGATGATGAGTACATTTTTCACTAGTCCTGCATTTATTGCATTAATAAGTATCGTTGTCCTATTCATATGTCGTTTCACTGCGGGGTTACATCCAATTTTAGACGTTATTAATCCTGCTAGTAATAGTTTGTATGCAACAAATATTTTGATGACAGGTAAAGTGGGAACTTGGTATGGCATTAATGTTATCGTAACACTGCTGTTGGTTTTATTGATGATCATGACTATGCAAAGTTTTATTGCTAAAAAGAAATTTTAACTTCTCTCAGCAAATGTCTTTTGTACCGAAAGCATAGCGACAGGTACAGAAGTTTCCATAAGCACAAAGCCGATTCCGGACGCAATTATGCCGAGGCATAATTGATATGAAATGAGGTGGAAAAACTGTTATCAATACAAAATTTACGGAAATCGTATGGACAGCATGAGGTATTAAAGGGAGTAGAGTTAAAAATAGAAAAAGGAGAAATACTGGGGTTTGTTGGTGGGAATGGTGCAGGTAAAACAACGACATTAAATTGTATTACTGGATTAGTTGAGCAAGATTCAGGAAAAATCATGATTAATAATGTGCCAAAATCGCAGTCACTCGACTATAAAAAACAATTTTATTTTATTCCTGATACCATTCATGTATTTCCAAATATAGCTGCATATGATTGGATACATTTCGTTTTAAAGCTATATGAAAAGACTGATGATGAAAAATTACAAAACTTCATTAACGTCTTTGATATGGAAAAAAGTATTTATAAACCAATTGGAACGTATTCTTATGGAATGCTTCATAAGATGGCGTTGATTACTGCTTTTACAATTAGTCCGCCCATTCTAATCATGGATGAGCCGTTAAATGGTCTGGATCCACTTGCGGTCGTTGCTTTTAAGAAGTGTATGAAGGAGTATGTTGAAAATGGTGGGACCGTATTCTTTTCTACTCATTTGTTAGATGTTGCAGAAAAAATTTGTCAATCAATTTCATTTTTAAAAGATGGAAAGATTGTCTTACATGAGCGTGTTGAGAATTTGCTAGTCGATGGGAGCTTAGAAACTATTTTTATGGAGAAACAAACCAATGAAGGATAATAGGCAATTAATTAAATTCTTTTTAACATCTTTTTATGCAAAGCCAAAGCAGCCAGTAATTCAAATACTCCTAATTATTGCATTTATTTATGTAGCGATTCAGTATTTTGCGCTTACTCTTATTATCTACTTTATAGCGACCCCAGAGGAGTATTTATTATACAATGTTCTTCTTTCAAATGGTGTGACGTATTTATTGATTTCATATTTTGCCATTTCGGTAGTGTTTAGTCAAAGCGATTTTGCTATTTTTGCTCATTTGCCCATTTCAGCAAAGCGGGTTGTCATGTCGAAAATAATAAGTGGCGTAGCTTTACCGATAATGGTTGTCAGTATCTTAACAATACCGACATTTTTTATATTACTGATAGAGTTTAAGCTAGCTGTTGCTGTAAAATCAATTGTATTTTTACTTGTCATGAACGTTTTAATTGTACTGTTCCTTTTGTTAATGTTATCCATTTTAAATCATTTTCGGAGTGAATTTACCAATACATCCGTGTATTTGCTTGTTAGGATGATTCTTATACTAAGTATTGGAATAAGCCCAATAGTGTACTTTTTAATAAAAAATTATCAAGCAATCAGCATTGTTTTAGCAAAATTAGATGCTTCAACAATAGCATCCTTAAGTGCTTCCATTTCAGATTTTCTCGATATAGGTTATCGTTTTGCAATGCAACAGTCATTAGTGGAGACGCTTTTGTCATTAAATACTGTCATAAGTTTTATCTTATTATTCGCACTATGCTATTTATTGTTTAAAGTAACGATAAAAATGATTGCGTCTAAGTATTATGAACATGGCTTGCTTGTCAGCAAAATAGAAAAAACGACTAAAGTTTGGGGGAGAGATATCAAAAGTAGTTGGTTCAATTATTTGCAGCGTGAATATTGGATTATTCAGTCTGAACCGTACTTTAAAATGCAAGCTATTTTGGGGATTGTTTTAACCCCAATCTGTACAATCATTTTTTTAATGCTCGTACAGACAAATATCTTAAGAACTGAATGGATTGTTAACTATGAATCTTTTATTTTTCCATATATGGTTTTGTTGATGAGTTGTATGAACAATATAAGTGGAACTCCTTATTCAAGAGAGGGGAAATACTATGCATCTAGCATAACATTGCCATTTGATACACAAAAAATTTATATGGCAAAAGTCGTGATTTCATCATGCATCAGCACAATATCGGTCGTAATAAGCTATATCATTTACATGCTATTTGGCAGAGGCGATATTATTACGGGACTGCTTTTATTGATTACAATACTATTAGTCATTACTTATAATTTATTGTCTCCTCTTTATGATAGAAGGCATCCATTACTTGAATGGACTAATCCATCGGAGGCAATAAAATCAAATCCTACAGTATTAATAAGCCTGCTATATGGATTACCTTTATTAATTGTTATGGGACTTCTTCATTTTAGCTTACGTACTTTCAATGTTTCTCCATTAATGACAGCCGTAATCATTTTGATTGTTGTAACTCTATGTACGATTACATTAATTTATAAAATATTTGATAAGAAAAATTCGGAATGCCCATCACCATAACGTTGACGAGGTCTATTTTGAGATGACCAAGGATGTATTTAATGAACTATATATAGAAAATACATTCTAACAATAAGAGATGGCATCTGTACTTTACAGAAGTCATCTCTTTCTCTTGGACGACGTTGTTTACCTGCACAATGTTAAATCAAAAACACTGCCACAATGGTTGTAACGACAAGCCCAATTATCACGGGCAATAAATTACGCCTTGCAAGTTCGAAGGGGCTGACGTTACAGATTGCAGCGGCTGGAATTAATGCCCAGGGAATGATTGTTCCGCCTCCAACCCAAATTGCTGTAATTTGCCCAAGTGCTGTTAAAGTTGCTGTACCTTCACCAATAGCATTGCCGAACAAACTACCAACAGAGCCTGCTAAGGAAATACCTGAGAAGCCTGAGCCATCTAATCCTGTAATGGCGCCAACGACTGTTAAAGTAATGACCGCAATTTCCTTTGTTAATGGTACGACAGCAGCTAGACCAACGCCGAGATCGTTGACGATACCATGTGAAGCGGCTGGTAAGTAGTCGCCGATAATTTGTGTGAAGCCAGAGTCTCCTAGATAGAAGAAGGCCGCAATGGGAATAACTGGCCCAAACACTTTAAACCCGAACTGGAATCCTTGAATTAAATAACTTGTTGTCTTTTCAAGGCCTTGGTTTTTATGAGCTACAACACAAAGCAACAATAGGATAAAGACGGATGTTCCACCTATTAAAGCTGTAGCATCTCCACCTTGTAATTTTAAGATGGACATGGCAATGACATCGAGGACAAAGGCAATTGGAATGAGAACTGCGAAAAAGCGTTTTTGTCCAAGTGTCAGCAAGTGTTCAGCAGTTACTTGTTCAGCGTCTTCACTTGTGTTGTTTGTAGCGTTCAAATATAATGCTCCACGTTTCATATCGCGTCGTAATAAAATATAGGCGACTAATGTTGTGACAACGCCCATCGTAATGACAAGAGGGATACTAGCAGCTACTACCTCACCAACTGGAATACCAGCAGCATCAGCAGTCAGTTTCGGAGCCCCCTGTATAACAAAATCACTCGAAAGAGCAATTCCATGACCAAATAAATTCATCGCCATTGCCACTCCAAGTGCTGGCAGACCTGCGCGTATTGCAACTGGCAAGAGAACTGCCCCTAAAAGCGCCACAGCTGGTGATGGCCAGAAAAACCAGGAAATAAACATCATTAACAGACCAATCGTCCAATAAGCTAGTGCTGGTGTTTTAATGATTTTCGTAAAAGGAGCAATCATGACTTCGTTAATACCTGAAGTCATCAAAACGCGACTCATGGCAACGATAATAGAAATAATTAGAATGGTTGATAAAAGCTCTGTAATCGCATAAATAAAGCTGTTAAAAACACCGCTTATAGATGAAGTTAAATCACCTGTAGCTACGATTGCTAGCATGAAGATGCCAATAATACAAATGAGGGTGGTATCGCGACGTTTAACCATAAAGCCAATGATAAGGACAATAAAAACAACGTAAATCCAATGGAGAGCAGTGAATTCAATCCCCATACGTTTCCCCCTCAAAATTAGGTCTGATTATAGAATATGAAGAGAAAAAAAGTTGGTGATGATTTTGGAGAACTAATTCGATGATTAAGATTTAACTTCTTTCAGCCAATTTTTTTTGTACTGAAAGCGTAGCGGCAGGTACAAAAACTTAAATTGGCTGTTTGGAGAAATATAGAAGGGATTTGTCTGTGGGTGTCGAACTAAACGAGAGTACAAATGGAGAGCAAATCGTGTGCTTTTTTAAATTGTACGGTCTAACGTTAACAATCCATCTTATGAGGAGTGATGTGCTATGTATATCAGAACAATAAGTTATTTTATCGGCAGGGGAAAACTAATTTTGTAGAGAACTCATGACAATGGATTTCTCTACTACTAGGGGGGAATCTGAAATTTGATTAGTTTAAAATCGATTGATCAAAGTAATTGGGAAGCTTGTATTGAACTGAAACCTAAGCAAGAACAGCAAGGGTTTATTGCCTCAAATCTGTATTCAATTGCAGAAAGTAAATTTTTTCCGCGCATGAATATAAAGGCGATTTATTGTGGAGAAAAGCTTCTCGGTTTCGCTATGTACGGGATAGATTCGGATGACGGAAACTATTGGATATACAGATTTATGATTGATGCGCACTATCAAGGGCGTGGACACGGCAAGAGCGCGATGAAGTTAATTATTCAAGACATTGAGAGTCAAGAAGATCGCACTGACGTCATATGGCTTGGATATCAGCCGGACAATGAGCAAGCAAGAAAACTATATGCTAGTGTAGGTTTTAAAGAAGCAGGTATGGCCCCCCGGGGAGAAATGTTAGCAAAGTATAGTTTGAAATAAAGTCGTACTGTTTTAAATAGATGCATCGTTTAATTCCTTTTCGATTAAAGGATTCTAAGTGAATATTAATCAAACTTTTTAACTTAAATCAGCAGAAGTCTCCCACCTCTATAGATGGGAGACTTCTGCTGTTATAAGGGTTACTATTCTCCTCAAAGAGTATTACGCCCGATGTTGATTTGCAATAAAGTCACGAAATGAGTTTTGATCAACTTTATAAATAACCATCAATTTAAATGGCTAACTTGAAATGGTAAAAATTAGTATGGAAATTGAAATTTATTGTCAAAAACGTTATATTATTATATTGTAAATATATTTTGGGAGATGAGTTTTTGGAAATAAATACATCAAGAGAAGACATAGCGTTAAGAGGGAAGCGAGGTTTGCATTTTATCCTTGCATCAATAATTATTTGGAGTTCAATTTTTATAATATGGTTACTTCCGATCAATGATATAGCAACTAGAAATTTTTTAACATTTTGTTTTACCGCCGTACTTTTACCATTAGCTTTTTTAATTTCGAAATTAATTAAGGCAGAATTCTCAACAAAAGATAACCCATTAAATAATTTAGGTATAATATTCTCCTGTAATCAAATTTTATATATTTTGATTGCTATATGGATTTATCAAGCAGTTCCAGAAAAATTAGTTATGATATTAGCTATTATATTTGGAGCTCACTTACTACCTTTTGGATGGTTATATAAATCTAAAGCATATTTTGTAATGGCTATAATCGTTTCTTTAACTTCTTTAATTATAGGAGTTAATTTTAGTCCAATAATATTGGCGCTTATTATGATGCTTTTGGAGATTGTATTTTCAATATGGTTATATGTTGAAATAAAAATGTTACATAGTAGGGTAGCTGTAGTACAACAAGGATAGCAAAAATAATCAAATTTTTTTATAAATATAGAACTAAATTTGCTAAAGACGAATCCATTTTGAACAATCTTTTCAAAATGGATTTATCTTATGTATCTAAAAATATGGATTTGCGGAAGTCAGCAATGTTAGGAAAGTAGAGGTTCCTACAACCTTTTGTTAGAAAAAAGGTAGAGGCTGAATATAGCTTGATATATAATCCTAAATATTAAAATTGTCCATTGTCGTTTTGATTTCTGAAAGGCCAAACGATTATGGACTACTATTATTTAGCTTCTTTAAGCAGATTAGAATCTGTACAGAAAACATTTGTGCTTTCGCGCAAAAAACATCTGTTGCCCGACTCCCCCCAATCGGAACTGAATTCAACCACACGTTATGGTGAGAAGCCATAAAGTTTTATAAAATTACCTTCAAAGATTTTCTTCAAGGTAATTTTTTTTTTGCGGGATATTAATGTTAAAAATGATATAAAAATTGTGAAGATATGTACTTAAGCGAACGACGCAGTTTAGTTGAATAAGATTTATACTAGATGGTATTGTAAATATTAGGGATATGGTAGAATAAACCATATGTAACATTTTAAAAGATACGGAAAAATATTAGCGATTTGATAGGAGGTTGAACATATGGATGATAAGAAGAAGGGAAAATTACAAGTCTCGGTAATAGTAATAATGATATTACTATTGGTTGCGGCGTTTGTTTTAGTTTTCAAAGGTCATTACAGTGTGGCGTTTGTTTTATTTGGTATTTTTATAGTGATTATTAATTTTATTAGTAATTGGACCGGATTAAAAAATGCAGATTACGTTTATAGAAAAAATCATAAGAATAATGAGAAGTGGTAATTACGCTTAAGTACGCCTAAGCTTTTTTAGAATTAAGTGTGTGAATAAATGTACTTAAACAAACAGGGTACTTTAATAAAATATTCGATTCACGAAATATCTGAACAAAAAGACAGCGTTCATTATACAAATTTTGTAGATTAATGCGGTCTTTTTGTTTTAACAGCAACAACATTTGAGAAAACGGGCTCTAATTAATACTAGGATTACTTTTAAAAAGTAGGTGTGAAAATGAAGGAATTGTATACTTGTGTATTAAAAAACGGTGATGTTATTTCTTTTAAAACAGATATGCCAAAAGAGAATATTAAAGATTTACCGACTTTTTCAAACCAACATAACTTTAATAGTTATTTTAAGTCGAGTGGTTACAACTTAGAAATTGATATAATAACAAAAACTCTTTGATTAAAAAGTTGTTTTCGAAAAGATTTCTTCTATTCAACTAACCAAGCAGTTTAATTGAAGAAATATATAATAACGGTTTCCTGCAGTATAGGGGTGAACAGGATGAAAAAATCATTTCAGGAATGATCATAGGAATTGTTATCGGATTCGGTCTTTATTGGCTATTCACTCACAAGGTCTATGACGAAGCATTCTATTTCCAAGATGGTTACGAAGGTTGTGCCTATGTTGTTTACAATATAGAAGGTACTCCTCAACTAGAAATTGAAGATGACACGATCCAATACCATTTTGATGAAGATGGTTTAGTGCTTACTAGTTCTCCTGAAGATTTTGGTTGGGAAGGGAGAGAAACTTCAGGATCTCATGAAACCAAATACTTCTACGTAAACGAGAATGGCGAGAAAATAAAAGAAATCCCTGAAAGTGAAATCGGGTTTGTCTCTTTAGGTAGTTATAGTCAAGATGGAAGAGTTCAAATTACTAGACTGTCTATCCCAGTGGGTAATAAGGCTAAGGCTTGTGACGAGAAGTACGAAGAATTAGAAGAGAAATTGGATGAAAAACTAAAAAATAGTTGAGTAAAAGCGGAGAATTCAACTATTAAGGTGCGTTTCTACAATAAGTGGAGACGCTTTTTTTACAAAAGTTCAGTTTAGTGCTATGGATAGGTTACACTAACGCTTTTGGAATGGGATAGCAAATACTTAAGCTAGCAGGGCGTTTGTGGGATAAAACTCATTGAAATGATTTCACTTTTTTATAAAAATCTTATACTTCAACTCCATTTTGATCAATTTTTTCAAAATGGAGTTTTTTCATTTCAAAGTTTGGAAGTTTTATTGTCATGAATTAAATTCCGAAATTTTCTGTCAATCCGGTATTTCGGTTCATCACCAAAAGTTGTGGATGACATTTGTATATAAATTGATTGGAGTGGAGACTGGGCGACTCCTTGGGGATTAGCGTCACAGATGAGACCCTGGAGCGAAGCGAAGCGGCTCATCGGACGCCCCCAGGAAGCTTTGCTCTGTGCGAAAGCGAAGCGGCAGCAACAAAGCGCCCAGTCGGAACGGAAATCAACAACACGTCGTGATGATTATCCAGTATTTTTATTAACAGGTAAAATTTTATAAAAGTATTTCTACGTTTGCTTTTTTTGTTCATTAATTAGAAGTTTTGTCGAAAAAATCCTGCTATTTAATAAAAGTAGTATGATTTATTTAATTAGAAAATATTTGTTAAAAGGAGATTCCCATGCTAAAGAACATGAGAATCTATATCTCAACAACATGCTTAATAGAAAAGTTAACGGATCCATCGATATTTTTCTAATTAGCCAAAAAATAAAAAGTAAATGTGAGGTAGTCTATGGGCTTTTTCAGAAAGAAAAGTAATTCTAAAATGCATTCCAATTCTATTTCAACTAGCCAAATGATGAAGACAAATTTAGCAAACGAATTAAAAACAAATCTTCAAGAAAATTTACAAAGAATAAAAGATTCCCTTGGGAAAAGCTCGGATATTATCATTCGAGAAATTCGAGTAGGAAAAGAAGAAAGTATTAAAGCCGGTATTATCTATACAGATGGATTAACCGATACAATCTCATTACAAAATTTCATTTTAGAAACGCTCATGCTAGATGTCGAAGGTACCGAATTACAGAAAAAGCTATCTCCTGAACAAAATCTGATTAGCATATTAAAAGATTTTGCCATGACAGTGGGAGAAATTAAAGAACTAACTAATTTTGAAGAGCTTCTTACTGGACTATTATCGGGGGATACGATTATTTTAATCGATGGATATGCCCAAGGTTTAATCATTTCCAATAGGCATTGGGTTGAGCGTGGCGTAACGGAAGCATCAGCCCAGGTGGTAGTAAGAGGACCCCGTGAAGGATTCTCCGAAAATTTGCGTGTCAATACCGCCTTAGTTCGTAGAAGACTAAAAGACCCAGATCTCTGGATGGAATCAAAAATTATTGGAAAACGTACGAAAACGAATGTTGCCATGATGTATATCAAAGGAATTGCAAACGACAAAATAGTGAAAGAAGTCCGTTTGCGTTTGGATAAAATAGATATTGATGGAATTCTTGAAAGTGGAAATATCGAGGAATTGATTCAGGATGCACCGTATTCACCTTTCCCAACCATATTCAATACGGAACGTCCGGATGTAGTAGCTGCAGCATTATTGGAAGGACGTATAGCCATTTTGGTTGATGGAACACCATTTGTCCTAGTAGTTCCAGCATTATTTGTTCAATTTTTTCAATCTTCGGAAGATTATTATCAACGAGCAGATATTGCGAGTCTTATTCGACTCCTTCGTTTTTTTGCATTTTCAATTGCAATGCTTGCACCTGCTTTATTTATTGCGGTCACAACATTTAATCATGCAATGTTACCCACTGGACTCCTTATAAGTCTGGCAGCCCAACGAGAAGGTGCTCCATTTCCGGCATTTGTTGAAGCAATTATAATGGAAGTCACCTTTGAAATCTTGCGTGAAGCAGGCTTAAGAATGCCAAGAACCATCGGTTCAGCCATTTCTATCGTAGGGGCATTTGTAATTGGAACAGCAGCGGTTGAAGCAGGCATAATCTCTGCTGCGATGGTAATTGTGGTTTCAATAACCGCCATTTCTAGTTTCGTTTCTCCAACTTACAACTTAGCTATCTCGGGAAGGATGCTACGCTTTGGGTTTATGGCATTAGCTGCTTCTTTTGGTTTATTAGGAATAACGATTGGTTTAATCGCTCTACTTCTGCATTTATGCAGTTTGCGTTCTTTTGGCGTGCCTTATATGTCTTCACTAGCGCCATTTAATCTTTCCGATCAAAAGGATACGTTTATTCTCTTGCCTATATGGAAAATGTTTACTCGGCCTCGTCTAATCAGTCAACAAAATATCGTTAGGCAACAAGATTCAGCCTCTGCAAAACCAGAACCGCCAAAAAATGAAGGGGGTTAAACGATGAAAAAGTGCATGTTGGTGCTCTTGATTCTTAGCCCCATTCTTACGGGGTGTTGGGACAAGAGGGAATTAAATGAGCTTGGTATTACGTTGGCAATAGGAATCGATAAAGTAGACGATGAATACCAAGTAACTGCTCAAGTGGTTGTACCTTCGGAAATACCCACGAAAACAAGTACTGGGCGTTCACCAGTCATCCTGTTTCAGGAGAAAGGTGAAACAGTATATGAAGCCTTTCGAAAAATTACAAAGATATCGCCTCGAAAAATATATCCAGGACATCTTCGGATGCTTGTATTAGGTGAAGATTTAGCGGAAGAGGGGATAGCGAAATCCTTAGATTTATTGTCAAGAGATTGGGAACTCCGGTCTGATTTCTTTGTTGCTATTGCTAAGGATACGACCGCAGCGGAAGTACTGAATGTTAGAACAACGATTGAAAATATACCTGCCAATAAAATGTTTAACAGCCTGCAGACATCAGAAGCGTCTTGGGCTGCAACAAACGGCATTAAGTTAGATGAGTTGATCGCTTCTATGACAAGTAATGGAAGGGAAGCAGTATTAACAGGGATACTAGTAACAGGGGATCAAGAAATGGGATCAAGCAAACAGAATGTGGAATCGATTAATCCTCCTGTGCGAATTGTATATGATGAATTAGCGGTGTTTAAAAAAGATAAACTGGTGGGCTGGTTAACTGAACGAGAAAGCAGAGGGTATAATGGCATCGTCAACGAAGTGCAAAAGTCTGTAACTGCTATATCTTGTCCTGAAGAGGGGAAAGCCACTATAGAGATTATTCAAGCAGATTCTAAAGTGAAAGGCAAAATAAACAAAGGTATGCCTGAAGTGGATATCAATATTAAAGTAAAAGGAAATGTTGGGGAAGTAGAGTGTCAAATTAATCTTAATGACCTAGATACGATTGTTGAGCTAGAGAAGATTACTGAAAAACAGATGGAAGAAACCATTAAGCTGTCCATTGAAACAGTACAAAAACAATTTAAGTCAGACATATTTGGATTTGGTGAAGCCATTCATCGTTCTAATCCGAAAGAATGGAAAAAGATGAAAGAGCAGTGGAATGAGGAATTCGCTGAGATGACAGCGAATGTTAAAGTAGACGTAGAACTTGTGCATACGGGTACAGAAGGTAATTCTTTCTTAGAAAAGATAGAGGTTAAATAATTATGATAAAAACAATAGGAATAATTCTAATTGCAGCAGTTATTCTGTGGATTGAAGTTCCACCTCTCTTGGAAAAAAAATATAAAAAAGAGTTACTTGTATTTTCAATTCTTCTTGCAATTGGGGTAGGTCTAAGTATTACACTTTTTGGATTTGAAAAACCTATTCCAAATCCATTTGATTTACTCACTTTTATTTTTAAACCGCTTAATGATTTTATTTCTCATTTCTTGAAATAAAAGATAAGTGTAGAGGGGAAGGGATGATATGAAATGATGCAAGACGTTAAAATAAATCCATACCAATTTCTGGTTTTAGTTATTTTATTTACGATTGGTACGAGCATCTTAACTGTGCCATCAGCATTAGCAACCGACGCAAAGCAAGACGCCTGGATTGCCGCAATAATTGGTACGGGAATCGGTTTATTAGTCGTATGGCTATTCATCACTATAGCACAATGGTTCCCTCACCTTACCTATGTCCAAATCATTGAAAAACTATTTGGAAGATGGATAGGTAAAGCTTTTTCTGCTTTTTTTGTATTCATAACTCTTCTTTATGCTTCAGAACTTTTATATTATTTTGGGCTATTCCTAAACATCCATATGCTTCCAAACACTCCGATGGTAGTCCTTAATATTCTTATGGCCGGGATTGTGGTGATGGGCGTCCGTCTTGGATTGGAAACCTTCGCTCGTACTGCAGAAATCCTAATTGTCGTGTTCTTCGTCTTTTTTTTCATTTTAGTGGTGTGTATTTCACCTGAAATGAAGTTAGAGAACATACAGCCTGTATATGAGACGGGGACAAAAAAGATCATTCAGTCATCCATTTTTTATGTTATAGTATCTTCAGTAAATGCCGTTGTTCTCTTAATGATTTTTCCTTCTTTTGTTAATAAAATGAAACAAGGTAAAAAAACTTTTTTAATTGGAAACTTAATAGGCGGCATCGTCATCATCGTTATTACATTTTTGTGTGTTACAGTATTAGGTTTTGAGAAAACTGCAGGCGAGATTTATCCAAGCTATGAATTGACCAAAAAGATAAATATCGGGAATTTTATACAGCGTATTGAGGGATTAATGGCATCACTTTGGATTATCACTCTCTATTTTAAGACGACCCTTTATTTTTACGTTTCCGTTTTAGGGATGGCACAAATTCTGAATTTGAAAGATTACCGCCCTTTAACTTTACCGTTGGGCATGATTGCCGTTGTTCTTTCTCTCGTGATTTATCCTAATATTATCTATCAAAAACATTTTGACGATACAACAGGTAATTCTTTAACATTGTCAATTGGATTTTTGTTACCTCTTTTGTTGGTAGTCGTATATGCAATACGAAAAAGAATGAAAAAGAACGAAATAGAAATTTGATATGCTTCCTAGTAGATAGACAGTTTAATAAAGAGCGGCAATTTGATGACTTTGGTATACTACCGGCGTCATCTTTTTATGTCCATTGCCTTCGAGTGGTTGTTTCGTAGGTTGATATGTATAATTGTTGATTTATAGATTGAATAGTTTTATTATTCGGTCTATAAGTGTGTTTTTTTTTACAGGGGGGACATAGATGGCATTACAAGTGGGAGAAAAAATTACATTTGAGCGTAAGTTTACAACAGAGGATGTTGAATTATTTACGAGGGTATCAAAAGATGAAGGGGTTCATCATATCACACCAGACGAACAAGGTCGGTTTGTCGTACATGGGCTTTTAACAGCAACGCTTCCAACGAAAGTTGGAGGTGATTATAACGTGTTAGCGCGTAAAATGGATTATGAATTTTTACGTCCAGTTTTTAGTGATGACACGATTCGTTGTGAAGTAATAATTGAACAGTATGAACCGGATGGAAAAAATCGTACGGCAATTACTGCAACATTTACGTGTACAAATCAACTTGAAAAAGAAGTGTTAAAGGGAAGCTTTTCAGGTATTATTCTATAACATTTAAAGGAGTTTACCATATGAAAACTGCAGAAATCCTATTTTTTGAGCGTCCATTTCCAAGTGCCAATAGTATTGTTATTCAAGATAATCAATCATTTTTAATTGATACCGGATTTGGTAGCGATATAGTTCGAACTGAGAAACTATTAATCGAAGCAGGGATATTACCAAAACAGTTAAATGGCATTATTAACACTCATTATCATAGCGATCATGTTGGAGGAAATCATTATTTTCAGCGGCAATATAACCTACCGATTGCAGTACATCTTTGGGAAGGAAAAATGGTTAATCGTTGTGATTTCGAATCTTGTAGTGCCCACTATTTAGATCAACCAGTGGAACAATATGTTGTGCAACAGTTACTTGTAGATGAAGAAGAGATTAATACGGGTCATAGTGTTTTACAAGTTTTACATACACCAGGACATACATTAGGACATATTTCTTTATATGAGCCAAAACAGCAGATTTTAATTTGTGGCGATTTATTTCATCATAATGATGTTGGATGGTTAAATATTTTTCGAGAAGGTGCAAACAGTTTAGGACGCATGAAAGTCTAGAGCGACTCGCTAAACTTTCGATAAAAAAAGCATATCCTGGTCATGGGCGTGCTATCGACGACCCATTGGTAATGATTGATAAAGCAAGAGAACGCATTGAAAAATGGATGGAATCACCAGAAAAAATGGCTTGGCATGCATGTAAACGAATTTTTTCCTTTACGCTAATGTTGAAAAATGGCTTAACGAAGCAAGATATTGCGCCTTATTTACTCAGCTGTGGGTGGTTTTACGATTTTGCTGTTCACACTTTTCACACTGAGCCAAAGGGATTCGTGCAACCATTGCTTGATGAAATGATTCGCTCAAAAGCTGCGATATGGGAACAAGACAAATTAATGGCGTCAGCACCATATGAAGAGCCAGATTCACAATGGATAGCAAACGATTGGAAACCAAATAATTGGATCAAATAAATTTGCAATTTTGTACGATAATGTTTTAAGAAATAGATGTAATCATTCAAAGAGATAAACTTGAAAGGGAGTTTACTCGTGAATATTGCATCTTTTTTAATTTACTGTTTTATTATAATAATATAACAGGTGTGTTGATAAACCATTTTTATCCGCCACAATTAATTAGAAAGCTCTAATTTCCGCTCCTGTCGCTTCGCTTTGTCGCTGACGCTTCGCTTTGCTCTGCGACGAAAGCGAAGCGACAGGAGCACTCGAGTAGCCTACGCTATAATCAGTTAAAAACTAGAATGTATCAGCGAAAATAGAAAAAAATCCTTTTATCGCTCAATTAAACTCTAAATTCATTGGCCAGTAGTTAAAGGTGGGGTTTAGTTGAAAAATATGAAACTATTTATCATTCACAGTCGTATAAAAAATTAAAAGCCAACGGATAAGAAAATCTACCATAAATATAAAAATACGGTAGTTAGTTTTAGTAATGGCAGTTCGAAGAAACATCAGTAATTATAGAGGGAAGTGTGTTATGCAATTTGAAGGTGCAATGTTAGAATATCGTTTGCAAAAAGATAAAGACAAGTTTGAACCAATCTATTACTATACTAATATTGATTTACCACAAATTTTAACAAGAAGAGAATGTGAATTTTTTATTAAAGAAGGGAAGACCTATAAACAGCTGTCTTCTGCGATTGAGGGTGAGCTCTTCGTTATTTATGTACAATTATACGAAGAAACACCAATTGAAATGCCAGAACACGTACATGAAGGGATTAAACTTGAAATTCGTGAATTAAATGCCTATAAAAATTATCCGCTTATTACATTTGAATATATGACCAATCATTTAGATATTTTAAGCATTATTGGCAGCGTATATACATATATCGAAGGCAAGGAGTGGGAGCGGGACTCAGTTGAAATTGATGAAGACCAAGGTGTGTATGTTTTATATGTTAAGCCAACAGGATATACGCTTATCACATAGGGAGGGAATTTTTAGCATGAATAAGACTAAGAAAATGATGACAGGAGCATTGGCAGCTGCGGCTTTGTTAACGTTAACTGCTTGTGGGGAAGAAAGGGGATATGCAGAGCCAACTGGAACAGATTGCGATGATTGGGATTGGGATGATGAAACGGGTACGTATTATTGTGATGATCATCATTCCACTCATGCAGGTAGCTACTACTATGGTGGGAAATATTACGGAACAAAAAATTCATTACAAACAAGTGCTGACTATAAAACTTATAAAACGAATTACAAATCAGGGATAGGTAGTGGTTCAAAAGGCGGCTTTGGAGGGTAAAGATGAACCGATTTCGTGAGAATCGACAACAATTTTTTAGCCAGATAAAAGATTTTTGGCATGATATATATGGTATGGAATATGCTCTATTTGATATTAAGAGAGAAAGTGCTGAAACGATCAATAAGATTCGCCAGGCGACCGAACAGATTGGCCATATTTTTTATAAATCGGCTCCTTTGTTGCGGATGCTAGATGATGAGACGTTGTTGCGTCTTGGATTTCCAACTGAAACGCACTCTTTCATCCGTTTGCAAACACTCCCAGTAGAAAGTGTCATCGTTCGTTTAGATTTAGTAGTGACGGATGAACAAGTGAAACTGCTGGAAATAAACGCAGATACACCTACATTTATAAAAGAAACCTTTTTTGTGAATGGAAGAGTGTGTGAACAGTTTGAGCTGAAAAATCCAAACGACGGATGCGAAGATCAGTTAAAACAAGCAATGTTGAAAGCTGTAACGTCGTCGCTTCGTTCGATGGGAAGATCTGGAGCTAACAATATTGTTTTTGCAGCCCATTCGGAACATGAAGAGGATAAACTGACAACCATGTATTTAAAGGAACTCATGGGATTAAAAAGTCAGTATATGGACTTTCATCAATTACAACTTGTAGATGAGCCGATTTTAAAAAGTGAAGAAGTTGTTATAGCACAAGGTCTATATGATATACACGGAGAAAAAATCGATGTTTTATATCGACAAACGTATCCTATTGAACATTTAATACATGATGTAGATCCTATAACGAAAGACAAAGTAGGTCAATCGTTAATGAAACTAGTGGAACAACAACAACTAGCCGTTGTGAATCCTCCTTCTGCTTTTTTACTACAATCCAAGGCAATAATGGCGCTTATATGGGGGCTTCATGAGGAGCAACATTCTTTTTATACGCCTCAAGAACATAACGCAATACATAAATACTTTTTACCAACCTACCTAGATTCAGATGTTTTTTTACAACAGGGACAAAGTTTTGTGAAAAAGCCTACATTTGGTCGTGAAGGAGACACTGTCGAAATTTTTTCAAATACAGGTAAAAAAATTGCGGAAGATTTTCATAAAACATATAAAGATGAACTTTCTGTTTATCAACAGTTTATCGAGCTACCACAAACGATTATTCAAACAGAACAAGGACCCAAACGAGCGCATTATATGTATGGTAGCTTTTATATTAATGGTCAGGCAAGTGCAATTGGCATTCGCGCAGGGGGACAAATTACAGATAACGGATCTTATTTTTTACCAATAGGCTATTAGAAAATGGTAAGAATTTTCTGATATAAAAGGAGAGTGTATGGAATGGGATTTTTCTCAGCAGATAGTTTTTTAAATTTTTTATTATATACAGGAACCGGATTTATTCTCATTTTGATTGGTATTGTTGCATTTGCTTTTACAACAAAATTTTCAGAGTGGAACTTAATTAAAGAAGGCAATATGGCTGTTGCATTAAAGCTATGGGGAAAAGTGATTGGATTAGGCATCACATTATATACAGTATGGTCTTCAAGTGTTCATATACTGGATGCTATTATTTGGGGGTTAATCGGAATTGTCACACAAGTAGTTGTGTATTTGATTATTGAATACGTGTTAACACCCAAAACAAGCTTGGAGAAAAAAGTTGAAGAAGGAAATACTGCAGTAGGATTCAGCTTATTTGCAGTGGGCATTACGGTAGGATTAATTATTGCAGGAAGTTTGTCATATTAATAAAGTATATTTGAGAGAATTATAATAAAACATTAGAGAGAGCATGTTAAGTGAAAAAACATGCTCTCTCTTTATGTGATCTGTCCATAGTAAAAACTCTACAATAGCACATGATCTAGCGTG
>Ga0213824_1000835_pt1 | contig 20800 bp, 20 predicted proteins | sample MC6MC0906MG_FD_179892 | JGI IMG/M metagenome (GOLD analysis project Ga0213824, IMG submission 179892) | Enriched soil aggregate microbial communities from Iowa State University, Ames, United States - MC6-MC0906-MG | ecosystem: Environmental > Terrestrial > Soil > Unclassified | place: USA: Iowa...
TGGCCTTCCGTGGCGCCTTCCTGATCGACACCAACGGTGTTGTCCGTTCGCAGATCATCAACGACCTGCCACTGGGTCGTAACATGGACGAACTGCTGCGCCTGGTCGACGCCCTGCAATTCCACGAGGAGCACGGCGAAGTCTGCCCTGCCAACTGGAAAAAAGGCGACAAAGGCATGAACGCTTCGCCAGAAGGCGTTGCTGCCTACCTGAGCGAGAACGCCGGCAAGCTGTAATTGCTGCGCGCATAAAAAACCGGCCTTCGTGGCCGGTTTTTTTGTGCCTGACTTCAGGGCTTCGAGTGCCTGTCCTGGCCCTTTCGCGGCCCCTGGATTCAACTCAATCGTTGAAATCGCGCCAGCCGCCCATTTCTTTCCAGCGGTTGACGATGCCGCAGAACAGCTCGGCCGTCTTCTCTGTGTCATAACGCGCCGAGTGCGCTTCACGCCCGTCGAAGTCGATGTCCGCGCTCTGGCAGGCACGCGCCAGCACGGTCTGGCCATATGCCAGGCCCGCAAGGGTCGCGGTGTCGAAGCTGGAGAACGGGTGGAACGGGTTGCGCTTCAGGTCGTTGCGCGCCACCGCTGCGTTGAGGAAGCCCAGGTCAAAGCTGCTGTTGTGGCCGACCAGAATCGCCCGCTTGCAGCCATTGGCCTTGAGCGCCTTGCGTACACCGCGGAAGATATCCGTCAGCGCGCTTTCCTCGCTGACGGCCATGCGCAGCGGATGGTCCAGCTTTATGCCAGTGAACTCCAGCGCGGCAGCTTCAATGTTGGCACCCTCGAACGGCTCCACCCGGTGGAAGTAGGTGTGCTCGGGGAACAGGAAGCCTTTCTCGTCCATGCCGATAGTGACGGCGGCAATTTCCAGCAGGGCATCGGTGGCGCTGTTGAAACCACCTGTTTCCACATCCACCACTACCGGCAGGTAGCCGCGGAAGCGCTCGGCCATCGGGTGGCGCGTACCGCTGCTGCCCTGGGCGTCCATGTCGTCTTCGTAGAGGTCTTCGCTCACACGGTTTCCTCCAGCAGGCGCCAGCGCAGTTTTTCACCGGCGCGCAGCGGGATTACGGTCTGCTCGCCAAACGGCAGGCTGTCCGGGGCGGTCCATTCTTCACGCACCAGGGTAATGGTGTCGGTGTTTGCCGGCAGGCCGTAGAAGGCCGGGCCGTGCAGGCTGGCAAAGCCTTCCAGCTTGTCCAGCGCGTTACGCTGTTCGAACGCTTCGGCGTACATTTCGATGGCCGCATAGGCGGTATAGCAACCGGCGCACCCGCAGGCGGCTTCCTTGGCGTGACGGGCGTGCGGTGCCGAGTCGGTGCCCAGGAAGAACTTCGGGTTGCCGCTGGTGGCCGCGTCCAGCAGCGCCACCTGGTGGGTGTTGCGCTTGAGGATCGGCAGGCAGTAGAAGTGCGGGCGAATGCCGCCAACCAGCATGTGGTTGCGGTTGTACAGCAAATGCTGCGCAGTGATGGTCGCGCCGACGTTGGCCGGGGCCTCGGTGACGAACTGTGCGGCATCGCCGGTGGTGATGTGTTCGAACACCACTTTCAGCGTCGGGAAGCGCTCGACCAGACGACGCATGTGCTCGTCGATGAAGCGCTTCTCGCGGTCGAAGACGTCGATCTCGCTACGGGTCACTTCGCCATGCACCAGCAGCGGCATGCCAACTTCCGCCAGCGCCTCGATGGCCGGGAAGATGTTGTCGATGCTGGTCACGCCCGAATCGGAGTTGGTGGTAGCGCCGGCCGGGTACAGTTTGGCGGCGTACACGATGCCGCTGGCCTTGGCCTCGCGGATGTCGTCGGCGCTGGTGCGGTCGGTGAGGTACAGCACCATCAGCGGCTCGAAGCGGCTGCCGGCAGGGCGGGCGGCCAGGATGCGCTCACGATAGGCGCCGGCCTCGTCGGCATTACGCACCGGAGGAACCAGGTTAGGCATGATGATGGCACGGGCAAAAGTGCGCGCCACGTCGCCAACGGTGTGGGGCAGGACGGCACCATCGCGCAGATGGATGTGCCAGTCGTCGGGGCGCAGGAGGGTCAGGCGATCGGACATTGGGGATTCCAGGCGGGTCGAACTCAAGCCCCAATGCTACCGGAAAACCCTGGGGCGAGCACGGCTATCAAGTTTTCCGGACGACGTCCGATAGCCTGCAGGTAAGCCGTCAGAATTTGTGGAGCCGCCCGTGCGCCAGCGTTACCTCACCCTGTTGACCCTGTTCGCCAGCCTGCCGGCCGGCGCACTGACTTTCCAGACGCGCATGGAGAACATTGCCTGGAAGGTCGAGGGGGATCAGTTCGAGTGCCGTCTGATCCAGCCGATAGAAGGTTTCGGCAGCGGTGAGTTTGTGCGCCGGGCCGGTGAACAACCCGTGTTCCAGCTGCGTTCGGACAGCAACGTACTGGGTGCAGGTACAGCCAGCCTGCTTGCGGCGGCGGCCCCGTGGCAGCCTGGGCGGGGTGATATCAACCTGGGCAGCGTACGCATGGCCCGCACCGGTGTGCTGTTCAGTTCCTCCCAAGGCCAGGCCAGCCGCCTGATCAACGGCTTGCTCGACGGGCGCAGCACCGTGGTGCGCAACTACACCGGTGAGGCCGGCAGGCCCATGGAAGTGCGTGTGCTGCCGGTAAGCTTCGTCAAGGCTTACAGCGACTACCAGGCCTGTGCCGGCAAGCTGCTGCCAATGAACTACGACCAGGTGCGCCAGACTCAGGTGGGTTTCCCGGGGGGCGGCACCGAGCTGGATGAGTCGGCGCGTGCACGGCTGGATGTGATCCTGGATTACATGAAAGCCGACCCGACGGTGAACCACATCGAGCTCGACGGCCATTCCGACAACAGTGGCAACCGCTTGACCAATCGTAACCTGTCGCGCCGTCGCGCGCTGGCGGTGGCTGATTACTTCAAGGCCCATGGGGTGACTGAAGAACAGATCACGGTGCGCTTCCATGGCGAGCAGTACCCGTTGGTGAAAAACAACAGCGCTGCCAACCGGGCGCGCAATCGCCGGGTGAATATTGAACTGGACCGGGTGGCGCCTGCTGCGCCGGCGCCAGCCCCAGCCAGCCCGCCAGCTGCCGCGCCGGGGGCGAAGGCGCCCTGAGATCGGGGTGCCTTCAGGTGTATGGAAAGAGATTGCATCAGGGCTACCAGGCGTTCGCCACAACGTTTTCAGCGCCTATCAGATCGAGCGCCGCCCGCGCGGCGCATCGCGAGCGAAGCTCGCTCCTACATTTGTTGCAACGTGCCGAACCTGCTACGCCATGGTTGCCTGCCTTGGCGCATGGCTTGAGCCTTACAAACAAGGCTGGCAACCATGGCCTCACAGGCATGGGCACGTTGCAACAAATGTAGGAGCGAGCTTCGCTCGCGATGCGCCGCGCGGGCGGCGCTCGATCTCATAGGCGCCAGAGATGCTGAGACATGCACCCGTCGCCCTTCCGACAGTTCCTGTCGCTTTGTCGTCAGAAGCTGTCGCCCCACTGTAAATTTATCCGTAAGGCCGTTAGAATCGATCCCTTTCCGTACAACCCCGTGGAGTGATGGCATGGCGGACGTAAAAAAGGTCGTACTGGCGTATTCCGGCGGCCTTGATACTTCGGTGATTCTCAAGTGGCTGCAGGATACCTACAACTGCGAAGTGGTGACCTTCACCGCTGACCTGGGTCAGGGCGAAGAGGTCGAGCCGGCCCGTGCCAAGGCCCAGGCAATGGGTGTTAAAGAGATCTACATCGACGACCTGCGCGAAGAGTTCGTGCGTGATTTCGTGTTCCCGATGTTCCGCGCCAACACCGTCTACGAAGGCGAGTACCTGCTGGGTACTTCCATTGCCCGCCCGCTGATCGCCAAGCGCCTGATCGAAATCGCCAACGAAACCGGCGCTGACGCCATTTCCCATGGCGCTACCGGCAAAGGCAACGACCAGGTTCGTTTCGAACTGGGTGCCTACGCCCTGAAACCGGGCGTCAAGGTCATCGCCCCGTGGCGTGAGTGGGACCTGCTGTCCCGCGAAAAACTGATGGACTACGCCGAAAAGCACGGCATCCCGATCGAGCGCCACGGCAAGAAGAAGTCGCCGTACTCGATGGACGCCAACCTGCTGCACATCTCCTACGAAGGCGGTGTCCTGGAAGATACCTGGACCGAGCACGAAGAAGACATGTGGCGCTGGAGCGTCTCGCCTGAGAACGCCCCGGACCAGGCAACCTACATCGAGCTGACCTACCGTAACGGTGACATCGTTGCCATCGACGGCGTCGACAAGACCCCGGCCACCGTTCTGGCCGACCTGAACCGCATCGGTGGTGCCAACGGCATCGGTCGCCTGGACATCGTCGAGAACCGTTATGTCGGCATGAAGTCGCGTGGCTGCTATGAGACACCTGGCGGCACCATTATGCTCAAGGCCCACCGTGCCATCGAGTCGATCACCCTGGACCGCGAAGTCGCTCACCTGAAGGATGAGCTGATGCCGAAGTACGCCAGCCTGATCTACACCGGCTACTGGTGGAGCCCGGAACGTCTGATGCTGCAACAGATGATCGACGCCTCGCAGACCAACGTGAATGGCGTGGTGCGCCTGAAGCTTTACAAGGGCAACGTCACCGTGGTCGGCCGCCAGTCGGACGACTCGCTGTTCGATGCCAACATCGCCACCTTCGAGGAAGATGGCGGCGCCTACAACCAGGCGGACGCTGCCGGCTTTATCAAGCTGAACGCACTGCGCATGCGCATTGCTGCCAACAAGGGCCGTTCGCTGCTCTGATTGTTGACGCGTGTCGTAAAAACCCCGGCCCAGGCCGGGGTTTTTTTATGGGTGCACAAAGTGCCCGCGTTCAGCGCTCGTCATTCACGGCATTGCCCTCAAGTGCACTGATCGACAGTTGCGCACATTGGCATCTGTCGAGGTTGCAAAAGCGCCAGGTGCGCCCCGGCAGGGGGGGATGAGCAAGTGCAAAGAGGACTTGCTGCTCCATCATGCGGTCGGCGTCGGGGCCGGAAAACATGAACGTGACAGGCTCTCCCTGAACCCCTACATGGGCACTGTTGGCCATGGCTGGGGTGACCACGGTGTTTGTAGGCTGCGTATTGTCGTACGACGTTCTGTCGGGTGAGGGGCTGTAGAACGACTTGTAGTTGAAATTGAGCGTCAGGAAAAACAGTGCAGTCAGAAAGAACGGGAAGCCCACAAGGAACCAGGTGTAGAGCGTTTGGCTGGACTCGCTGAGAAACGGCAGTGTCGCAAGGGCCGAGGCTTCGATAATGCCCGCAAAGATGGCAATGATCGTCAGCGGGGCGACAGGTTGTGCTTGGGTCATTGGGCCGTCTCCAGCAGTTTTCCCCATCTTTACCTTACCGTTGCGCTCAACTAAATACTGGATTGATTTCCGGATGAGGAATAATCGCCAAATAGCCTGGAGGCTTTGACTTTTCACCTTGTTTGAAGTGGATTTGTCTTCAAGAGCGCGTCAGTTTTCAACTGGTGCGCACGTCCGGCCAAGTGATACCGTCCGTTTGGTAATAAAGATGTGAGTTGTTACAACTGCCGCCGTTATTTGTAGGAAATTTCTGTAAGTGATGTAAGTTTCTTCTGCTCATGAGTTTCGTCGGGAATTCGCCGCGCCATCGCGCGTCCTGTCGGTTATCGTGGCGTGCCAACGCAAAAATAATGAATCAATGGATATCGCATGAATAAAGTGCTTATCGTGGATGATCATCCGGTCATCCGCCTGGCCGTGCGCATGCTGATGGAGCGGCATGGGTATGACGTCGTGGCGGAGACCGACAACGGGGTGGCTGCACTGCAACTCACACGGCAACACCTGCCGGATATCGTGGTGCTCGATATTGGCATCCCCAGACTGGATGGCCTGGAGGTGATCGCGCGCATGGCAACCTTCAGCCCGTGCAGCAAGGTGCTGGTGCTGACGTCGCAGGCCCCCGGCAACTTCTCGATGCGCTGCATGCAGGCGGGTGCATCAGGTTACGTGTGCAAGCAGCAGGAACTCACCGAGCTGCTGAGCGCTATCAAGGCCGTGCTGTCGGGTTACAGCTACTTTCCCAACCAGGCGCTTCATGCGTCGCGAGGCAGGGGAGGGGGTAGCGAGACGGATATGGTCAACCGCCTTTCGGCGCGCGAGATGACCGTGTTGCAACAGCTGGCGCGAGGGCGCTCGAACAAGGAAATTGCCGACAGCATGTTCCTCAGCAACAAGACGGTCAGTACCTACAAGTCCCGGCTGTTGCTCAAGCTCAATGCACGCTCGCTGGTTGACCTGATCGAGCTGGCGCAGCGGCAAGGCCTTAACTGACTGCCAGGCCGCAAAGCCTCCATTCAGGAGGCTTTGCCTGGGCTCCCGAGCAGCGCTACAAGTCGTAGTCGAAATCGGCCAACTGCTTTTGCAGGCGCCGTTCTTCCAGCATGTTGTCGATGGTGCGGCGTTTGCTCAGGTTGGTCTTTGCGCTCTCCACCGGGGGTTCCGCTTCATCTTCTGTGGCAACAAAATCATCTTCGATCGACAGGTCGTCTTTATCGGTGCTCATGAGTCGCTCCAAGCCAAGGGGCCATTGGCCGTCCTTATAACCAGAAAGCAGACGCCGGTAAAAAAGATTTTTTCAATCGCCGCGAGCGGTTTGAGCTATCGGCTCAATCGTCGCTGGTCTTGTGCTTGTATTCGCACAAGTCTTCGATCCGGCAACTGCCGCACCTTGGCTTGCGTGCCTGGCACACATAACGCCCATGCAGGATCAACCAGTGATGGGCGTCGAGCAGGTAATCCTTGGGTACGAACTTGATCAGTTTCTTTTCCACCTCCAGCACCGTCTTGCCCGGCGCAATGCCCGTGCGGTTGCTGACCCGGAAGATATGGGTGTCCACTGCCATGGTCGGTTGGCGGAATGCAGTGTTCAGCACCACGTTGGCAGTCTTGCGGCCCACGCCGGGCAATGCCTCCAGAGCCTCGCGGGTTTGTGGTACCTGGCTGCCGTGCTGCTCGACCAGCAGCCGGCAGGCTTCGATGACGTTCTTGGCCTTGCTGTTGTATAGCCCGATGGTCTTGATGTATTCGCTCAGGCCGGCAACGCCCAGGGCATAGATGGCCTCGGGGGTATTGGCGACGGGGAACAGGCGGGCGGTGGCCTTGTTGACGCCGACATCGGTGGATTGCGCGGACAGCGTCACAGCGATCAGCAGTTCGAACGGGGTGGTGTAGGCCAGTTCGGTCTTCGGGTCGGGGTTGTCTTCGTGCAGCCTGCGAAAAATCTCCAGGCGTTTGGCGGCATTCATGAAATCAGCGCTTTCCTTGACGACGTGAGTGGGCTAAGCCCGGACGCAGGCGATTGTACAAGGCCAGCAGCAGTCCGAGCAGTAGCAGCGCGCCTGGGGCCAGGCTGGCCAGGTGCAGACCGGTGAGATCGGCCAAGCCTTGGCGCAGGGCGCCGAGCAGCAGGCAGATGGCAAGCACGGCGCCAAGGTGCCTGGCGAGCAGGCGCCAGCGGCCCTGGCCAGGCAACAGGTGGTCGAAAGCCAGGCATTGCAGGCAAAGCAGCGCAGGATAATGGCCGAGGGCAATGGCCTGTGGCAGTAGCCACGCCCGCAGGGCCAGCTGCAGGCAGCTTGCCAGGGCCGCCAACAACAGCAGGCTTGCCAGCACGTATGCCCAGGTGGCGAGCCGCTGGCGCAAGGGGGCCAGCAGCAACTGGTGCAAGCTGCTGATCACTATCGCGCACACGCCGATGGCGGCGCCCTCGCGCAGCGTTCTGGTGGCGCCAAGTACGGGCACAAGGCTCGCGGCCAGCCAGTAGAAGCTATTCATGCGCGGTGCCCTCCAGCAGTATGCTGCGCTGCTCGTCGAAATAGCTCAAGGCTTCCTGTAATGCTGTGATCACTGCCCGCGAGGTCACGGTTGCGCCAGCCAGTTGGTCGAAGTCACCCTGGTCCCGCTTCAACGCCCAGCGGTCGCGCAACTGACGGTTGGCAAATTGCCCCAACCAGTCCACCTGCGGGTCTGCCAGGCGGGCGCCCAACCCAGGGCTTTCCTGTTGCTCGACCACCTGGCTGCCGATCAGTCGGCCGTCTGTGGCGATGGCAATGCTCAGCACGATCGGCCCGGCATAGCCTTGGGCCTGCGTGATCAGGATGATTGCGGTTGGCTCGCCTGCCCGCGTGGCCCGGTAAGCTGCCAGGATACGGCTGTTTGGCCGCTGTGCGGCGGGCCTTGGAAGGGGCGTGTCCAGTGGCTGGTTGTCGTAACTGCCTTCAGGCAGCACCGCCAGTCGTTGGCGGCTTTGCAGTTGCTTCTCGGCGCTGGCAATGGCAGTACCGGTCCATTGTCGCCATGCCAGCGTGGCAGACACAGCCAGTGCCCCGGTCAGCAGCAGCAGACCTGCATTTCGCGCCAGGCTGTTCATCGGGCGGCCTGCTGGCGCTGCAGGGCCAGGCGCTCTAGGCTCGGCGCCACGAGGTTCATCAGCAGGATGGCGAATGCTGTGCCATCCGGGTAGCTGCCCCAAGTGCGAATCAGGTAGACCAGCAGCCCTGCTCCCAGGCCAAAGCACAGCCTGGCCCACTCATTTTTGGGGCCGGAAACGGGCTCGGTGGCAATGAAGAACGCCGCCAGCATGGTCGAGCCGGAGAACAGGTGCAGCAAGGGCGAGCCGTTGGAGTCCGACCCCGAACCGTTCCAGCCCAACAGGCTGAACACAAATAGCCCTGCCAGCAAGCCCGCAGGCGCATGCCAGCTGATCACCTTGCGCTGCAGCAGAAACAGGCCGCCGAGCAGGAACGCCAGGTTGGCCCATTCGCTGCCCCTCCCACCCACACTGCCGAAGCCCGGGTGGCTGGCGAACAATTCATCCAGGGTGAGGCTGCGGTTGTGGCGCAGGCCGTCGAGCAGCGTAGGCCGGGCCCAGGCATCGATGTGTTCGTTACCCGCAAACACCTGATGCAGGGTGTCCAGCAGGCCGGGTGCGGGCCCTGGCCAGTGGTTCATCTGTAACGGGAAGCTCAGCAACACGAAGGCATAACCGACCATGGCCGGGTTGAACAGGTTGCGTCCGACACCGCCAAAGGCCTGCTTGCCGATGCCGATGGCAACGCTTGTGGCCACCACCGGCAACCACCACGGGGCCAGGGTGGGCAGGGCGCACGCCAGCAACACGGCGGTCACCAGTGCGCTGCCGTCGCCAAGCGCCGGCTTCAGCGTTTGCCCGCGCATTGCCAGCAGCAGGGTTTCGCACAGCAGGGCGGCACTGGCGCAGAGCAACAGGTTCAACAGCAAACCCCAGCCGTGCAGCCACAGCAGTGTCAGCAGGCCAGGTATGCAGGCCAGCAAGACCAGGCCCATGCTGGTGCGTAGTCGCGGGTCAGGGCTGGTATTCATTGTGCAAACAACCCATTGAAACCGGAAAATGCCATGGCCATTACCCCGGCACCGATCAGTTCGATAGGCAGGCCGCGCAGCACGCCGGGAATATCGGCATGGGCACTGCGCTGGCGCAGGTCAGTGAACAAGACCAGCGCCAGCCAGAAGCCACCACCGGCCAGCAAGGCTTGCAGCAGAATGGCGGGCCACGTGCTGTCGTCGCTGGTCTGCTGTAGCGCCAACCCCAGCGCTACGGCATTGCTCAAGAGCAGGGCTGGCAACCCCGTCACGGGCCAGGTCGGGCGCCATTTCTCCAACAGCCACGGCACACCCCAGGCAAGCAATGCCAGCCAGGGCACTAGCACGAACAGGGCAAGGTCGTGGATGTGCAACGGGGCAAGTACCCCTCGCATCAGCAACTGGGCACCGATCACGCCGAGCGCAATGCACAGCGCGCAGGCCAGGCCGTGCACATGCAGGTGCAGCCTGGGGGCTGACGGTTGTAGCAGGCATAGGTGATGGACCAGCGCGGCGCTGATCAGGACCAGGATGTAGTCGCTCATGAGATGACGATAGCCGGGAATCAGGGTGATTGTCCGGCAAGCAAGGCGCAGAAGGAACTGCCCCGGCACGAGGGCCGGGGCAGGGGCGTTACTTGATGCGCTGGCCTGGCTTGGCGCCGCTGTCCGGGCTCAGCAGGTAGATTTCTTCACCGCCAGGGCCGGCCGCCATGACCATGCCTTCGGACACGCCAAAGCGCATTTTCCGTGGCTTGAGGTTGGCTACCATCATGGTCAGGCGGCCTTCCAGCTTGGACGGGTCGGGGTAAGCCGACTTGATGCCGGAGAACACGTTGCGGCGCTCGTCACCGATGTCCAGGGTCAGCTGCAGCAGCTTGTCGGCACCCGCTACGGCTTCGGCCTTGACGATCAGTGCCACGCGCAGGTCAACGGCAGCAAAGGTGTCAAACTCGATTTCTGCCGACAGCGGGTCCTTGGCCAGCTCGCCATTGCCCGCCGGGGCCTTGGCTTCGGCGGCCAGCAGGTCTTCCTTGCTGGCGGCAATCATGGCTTCGACCTTGGCCGGTTCGATGCGGCTCATCAGCGCCTTGAACGGGTTCAACCGGTGGTTTTCCAGGCGCGACGGGTGGTCGTTCCAGGCCAGCGGGGCAACGTTGAGGAAGGCCTCGGCGTCGGCAGCCAGCACAGGCAGCACGGGCTTGAGGAAGATTACCAGCTGACGGAACAGGTTGATGCCCTGGGCGCAGATGGCCTGCACTTCATCCTGCTTGCCTTCTTGCTTGGCCAGTGACCACGGCGCCTTGTCGGCGATCCAGGCGTTGGCGCGGTCGGCCAGCGCCATGATCTCGCGCATGGCACGGCCGAAGTCGCGGCTTTCATAGGCTTCGGCGATAGACGGGGCAGCGGCCAGGAAGGCCTCGGTCAGCGCCGGGGCGGCATCACCGGCCACCATCACGCCTTCATTGCCTTTGTGGATGAACCCGGCGCAGCGGCTGGCGATGTTGACCACCTTGCCCACCAGGTCGGAGTTGACCTTTTGCACGAAGTCTTCCAGGTTCAGGTCCAGGTCGTCGACGCCCCGGCCCAGCTTGGCGGCATAGTAGTAACGCAGGTATTCCGGCTGCAGGTGGTCAAGGTAGGTGCGGGCCTTGATGAAGGTGCCGCGCGACTTCGACATCTTGGCGCCATTGACGGTCAGGTAACCGTGCACATTCACTGCAGTCGGCTTGCGGAAGCCGGCGCCTTCTAGCATGGCGGGCCAGAACAGGGCGTGGAAGTTGACGATGTCCTTGCCGATGAAGTGGTACAGCTCGGCCTTGGAGTCTTCTTTCCAGAAGGCGTCAAAGTCCAGCTCGGGGCGGCGTGCGCACAGGTTCTTGAAGCTGGCCATGTAGCCGATTGGCGCATCCAGCCAGACGTAGAAATACTTGCCGGGTTCGCCCGGGATTTCGAAGCCGAAGTACGGCGCGTCGCGGGAGATATCCCACTCCTGCAGACCGGAATCCAGCCATTCGGCCAGCTTGTTGGCCACCGCGTCCTGCAGGGTGCCGCTGCGGGTCCACTGCTGCAGCATGGCCTGGAAGTCTGGCAGCTTGAAGAAGAAGTGCTGGGAATCACGCAGTACCGGGGTGGCACCGGAAATCGCCGATTTGGGGTTCTTCAGCTCGGTGGGCGCGTAGGTGGCGCCGCATTTTTCACAGTTGTCGCCGTACTGGTCTTCGGCCGCGCACTTGGGGCAGGTGCCCTTGATAAAGCGGTCGGCCAGGAACATGCCCTTTTCCGGGTCGAAGTACTGGGTCACCGAACGGGTAGCGATGTGCCCGGCTTCACGCAGGCGCGTGTAGATCAGGCTCGACAGTTCACGGTTTTCTTCGCTGTGGGTGGAGTGGAAGTTGTCGAACTCCACCAGGAAGTCGGCGAAGTCGCCGGTATGCTCGGCCTGGACGTTGGCGATCAGCTGTTCCGGGGTGATGCCTTCCTTTTCGGCACGCAGCATGATGGCCGAACCATGGGCGTCGTCGGCGCAGACGTAGATGCACTGGTTGCCGCGCATTTTCTGGAAGCGGACCCACATGTCTGTCTGGATGTACTCGAGCATATGGCCAAGATGGATTGATCCATTGGCATAGGGCAGGGCGCTGGTGACGAGAATCTGACGTGGCTCGGACATGGTGGCTCGGCTACTTATCTGGCTACGGGGTAAAAATGAGGATGATCGGCCACTATAAAGGGCTGGCGAAGATATTTCACCCCGCATGCGCATCTGCTGACGATTGACGGGTTAGGATAGGCGCCTGTTCTACATCAAGTTTGCCAATGGGAGTGTCCATGAGTGCCGTCACCCGTGCCGCCGTCGAAGGCGTGCTTCGCCAGTACACCGACCCCTACCTGAACCAGGACCCGGTCAGCGCCGGTTGCGTGCGCGCCATCGATATCCAGGGCGGGCAGGTCAGCGTGCAGTTGCAGTTGGGGTATGCCGCAGGGCTGTTCAAGAACGGCTGGGCCCAGGTGCTGCAGACTGCCATCGGCAACCTCGAGGGTGTCAGCAGCGCCCAGGTGTCGATCGATTGCCAGGTGGCTGCGCACAAGGCCCAGGCGCAGGTGCCAGCAATGGCCAGCGTCAAGAACATCATCGCCGTGGCCTCGGGCAAGGGCGGGGTGGGTAAATCAACCACAGCGGCCAACCTGGCCTTGGCCCTGGCCCGCGAGGGCGCGCGGGTGGGTATCCTCGATGCCGACATCTACGGCCCAAGCCAGGGCGTGATGTTCGGTATCGCTGAAGGTACCCGCCCACAGATCCGTGAGCAGAAGTGGTTTGTGCCGATCAAGGCCCATGGTGTGGAAGTCATGTCCATGGCGTTCCTCACCGACGACAACACACCGATGGTCTGGCGTGGCCCGATGGTCTCCGGCGCGCTGCTGCAACTGGTGACCCAGACTGCCTGGGACGACTTGGATTACCTGGTGATCGACATGCCGCCGGGCACCGGCGATATCCAGCTGACCTTGGCGCAGAAGGTGCCGGTGGCCGGTTCTGTGATCGTTACCACGCCGCAGGACCTGGCATTGCTGGATGCCAAGAAAGGCGTGGAGATGTTCCGCAAGGTCAACATCCCGGTGCTCGGCGTGGTCGAGAACATGGCTGTGCATATCTGTTCGAACTGCGGCCATGCGGAGCACCTGTTCGGCGAAGGCGGTGGCGAGAAGCTGGCGAGCCAGTATGGCGTCGACCTGCTGGCATCGTTGCCGTTGTCGATGCTGATCCGCGAGCAGGCCGACAGCGGCAAGCCCACGGCGATTGCCGAGCCGGAAAGCCAGATTGCCATGGTCTATCAGGAACTGGCCCGCCAGGTGGGTGCACGGATCGTCTTGCAAGAAGCGGCGGCACCGGCGATGCCGAGCATTACCATCAGCGAAGACTGACGCATTTCCTGTGGGAGCGGCCTTGTGTCGCGAAAGGGCCGCAAAGCGGCCCCAGCAGTATTTGGTTGGATCACATATCTTGGGGGGTGCTTCGCCCCCCTTCGCGACACAAGGTCGCTCCTACACAGGCATAAAAAAACCCGCCAGAAGGCGGGTTTTTTTGAAAGCCAGGAAGCGAGATCGACTTAGGCGATCTGAACTTCTTCAGCCTGCATGCCTTTCTGGCCGCGGGTAGCGACGAAAGTAACAGCCTGGCCTTCTTTCAGGGTTTTGAAGCCGTCAGCTTGGATGGCTTTGAAGTGCACGAACAGGTCGTCGCCCGACTGAGGGGTGATGAAGCCGTAGCCCTTCTCATCGTTGAACCACTTGACAACACCGGATTGGCGATTGGACATTTTTCTGTCTCCTTGGACAATTTGATAACGGTCAGGAAAAACCCTGCCCGGGACTGAGCGCAAAGAGAGCAGAAAATTCAGCGATGGGCCGATCAGGATCGTGCATCAAACTAGAGATTCTCGGTGTCACGTGCAGCACAGTGGCGTCACCTTACCCCACTTTCCGCAACCTGCCAATGGTCTGAAGGTGCTTTAGGCAAATTCGGATCGACGGCGGCTGCAGCCTCCGCCTGGCGCGGGATGCGGCATAGAACTTTAACCTGGGCGCCGGGACCGGTAAGATGCCGATCACGATTTTTACCACGCAACTCTTCAGGACACCCCCGCCATGAGCATCAAATCGGACAAGTGGATTCGCCGCATGGCGCAGGAACACGGCATGATCGAACCGTTCGTCGAGCGCCAGGTGCGCGGCGAACAGGACAGCCGGGTCATTTCCTTCGGTGTTTCCAGCTACGGCTACGACGTGCGCTGCGCCGACGAATTCAAGGTTTTCACCAATATCAACTCGGCCACCGTCGACCCCAAGAACTTCGATGCCGGCAGCTTCGTCGATATCAAGAGCGACGTGTGCATCATCCCGCCGAACTCCTTTGCCCTGGCCCGCACCGTCGAGTACTTCCGCATTCCGCGTGACGTGCTGACCATCTGCCTGGGCAAGAGCACCTACGCCCGTTGCGGCATCATCGTCAACGTCACCCCGCTGGAGCCCGAGTGGGAAGGCCATGTGACGCTGGAGTTCTCCAACACCACCACGCTGCCGGCGAAGATCTACGCCAACGAAGGCGTGGCACAGATGCTGTTCCTGCAGTCGGACGAAGAGTGCGAAGTGTCCTACAAGGACCGTGGCGGCAAATACCAGGGCCAGCGCGGCGTTACCCTGCCCCGTACCTGAGCCGACAAACGCGGGGAATTACCCGTGCCTTTGGCACTCCAACGCAGTAATGCCGGTGCGCATGATGTGCATCGGCTTACGTCAGGAGCAGCCAATGAAACTCCATCCCGCAATCAATGCCAAGCTGGCCGGCCTGCAGCCCAACCATGTCGGGTTGTTGCCCTGGTCATTGCTGGCGCACCCGTTGCCGATGCAGGCGGGGGGCGTGCCCCACCAGCCTGGCCCCGATACGCCACAGCCAGCGGAACCGGGTGAAGCGCCCATAGAGCCGGGTGAGCCGACGTTGCCCGACGAGCCGCCTCCAGCACCTGTAGCCTGAACGCTTCACAGCGGCCAGACGCGCCCTGCGCCAGCCAGGTATACCCGGCCGTTGTCATCGGGGGCGATGGTCCAGCCGCCGGTGAACTCACCGAATGCGGGGAGCAGGCTCACGCCCTCGTCGATCAGGAAGCATGGCAGGCGCAGGCGCTGGCGGGCCTTGCCGCGCAGGACGAACACCGGGTGCACATGGCCTGCCAACACCGGGTGGGTGGGGTGTGGCCGGGGTTCGTGCTGTAGCGCAAACGGCTCCAGTATCCAGGGTTCGTCTTGCACCTCGATGCGCAGCGAAGCGGGTGGATCGCCCGCGTTGCGATCATGATTGCCACGTAGCAGGACTATTTGCAGATTCTCATGCCGTTCTCGCCATTGCTGCACCCTGGCCAGCGTTGCGGGTGCCCGGGCCGTTCGGGCATGAAGAAAATCGCCCAGGATGATCAGTAGCTCACAGTCATGAGAGGCCAGCAAGGCATCCAGCCGGGCGAGTGTGGCCTGGGTGGTACCGCGGGGCACCGGTTGATGGAGGGCGCGGTAGCTGGCGGCCTTGCCGATGTGCACGTCTGCCACCAGCAGGGCGCGGCGGGCGGGCCAGTAGACGGCCTTGTCGGGGAGCAGCCAGAGCGCCTGGCCATAGTGGTTGATGGGCTGATGATTCATTGTTCAGCCGAGTCCCTAGACGCAGCGCTCTCCAGGTCAGCGACCATCCGCGCAATCCGGTCCGCCAGTTTTTCGGTGCTCAGCGTCTCGCGCATGCCCTCTACCAGCAACGCAAACGCCAACGGCCCCGGCCGCTTCAACCTACGCAGGTCCAACCGCAGGCTGCCCATCTTCAGCAATTGCTGATGCAGCCGTTCGATTTCCAGCTCCTCGCGCAGCACCTCGTCCCGCGCCTGGCCAAGCAGCAGATTGTCGGCGTCATGCTTGCGGAAAACCTCGTAGAACAGCCCACTGGATGCCTGAATCTGCCGGGTGCTTTTCTGCGCCGCCGGATATCCGCCAAACACCAGCCCGGCAATCTGGGCGATCTCACGAAAGCGTCGCAACGCCATTTCCCCTGCATTCAGGCTCGCCAACACATCCTCCAGCAGGTGCTCGGTAGCAAGCGCCTGCGGCAAATACGCTGCCCAGTCCACGTTGCCAGGGCTGAGCAGTTCGAACCCGTAATCGTTGACGGCAATCGACACCGACAGCGGCTGCACGCGGCTGACCCGCCACGCGATCAGGTTGGCCAGGCCCAGGTTGGCCATACGCCCGGCAAACGGGTACATGAACAGGTGCCAGCCCTGGCGGGATTTGAACGTTTCGGCCAGCAGCGTGCCGGTGGTGGGCAACGCCGACCATTGAGCCTGTAGCGCCAGCAGCGGGCGCACCGCGCGCATCTCGGGGCCGTCGAAGCGCTGATGGGCTGCGGCGTCGAGTTGTTCGACCAGCGCGTCCGCCAGTTCGCTGGAGAGCGGCATGCGCCCGCCGTTCCAGCGTGCCACTGCTGCCTTGCGCGCTGTGCTGCGGCGCACATAGGCCGTCATGTTTTCCACGCGCACCAGCTCCAGCACCCGCCCGCCAAATACCAGGGTATCACCGGGCCGCAGGCGGGCGATAAACGCTTCTTCGACACTGCCCAGTGTCTTGCCCCCGCCGCCCTTGCTCCAGTATTTCAATTGCAGATGGGCATCACTGACGATGGTGCCGATGCCCATGCGGTGGCGCCGCGCCAGGCGTTCGCTGGCCACGCGGTATGTCCCATCGGCCTGGCGTTCGACGCGCTGGTAGTCCGGGTAGGCGCTGAGTGAGCCGCCGCCGTGGCAGACGAAGTCCAATGCCCATTGCCACTGGCTGTCGCGCAACTCGGCGAACGCCCACGTGCTGCGCACTTCGGCCAACAGCTTGTCGGCGCGAAAGCCACTGCCCAGGGCCATGCTGACCAGGTGCTGCACCAGTACGTCCATGCACAGCCGTGGCGAGACCCGCGCTTCGATATGCCCGGCTGCCAGTGCCTGGCGCGCCGCCGCTGCTTCCACCAGTTCCAGGCTGTGAGTCGGCACCAGGGTTATCCGCGAGCGCCGCCCCGGTGCATGGCCGGAGCGACCGGCCCGCTGCATCAGGCGGGCAATGCCCTTCGCGGAGCCTATTTGCAGCACCCGCTCCACCGGCAGGAAGTCCACGCCCAGGTCCAGGCTGGACGTACAGATCACTGCCTTCAGAGTGCCTTGCTTGAGGCTGCGCTCGACCCAGTCACGGGTATCCCGGGCGAGCGAGGCATGGTGGAGGGCAATCAGCCCGGCCCAGTCAGGGCGGGCTTCTAGCAGGGCCTGGTACCACAGTTCGGCCTGGGCACGGGTGTTGGTAAACACCAGGCAACTGGCGCTGGTGTCTATTTCATGGCTGACCTGTTCGAGCATCTTCAGGCCCATGTGCCCGGCCCAGGGGAAGCGTTCGATCGCCGCCGGCAGCAGGGTATCGACCTGCAGCGTCTTGTCCTGGCGGCCCTGTACCAACAGGCCGCCTTGGGGCAGCAATACGTCCAGCGCGTGTTGCAGGTTGCCGAGCGTGGCAGAGAGGCCCCAGGTGGGCAGTGCGGGGTGCCACTGGCGCAGGTGGGCCAGGGCCAGTTGCAGTTGTACCCCGCGCTTGTTGCCCAGCAGTTCGTGCCATTCGTCCACCACCACCAGGCGCAGCGTGGCGAAATCCTCGCGGGCCTGTGCCCGGGTCAGCAGCAAGGTCAGGCTTTCGGGGGTGGTCACCAGCACGCTGGGCAGGCGCCGAGCTTGGCGGGCGCGTTCGGCGCTGCCGGTGTCGCCGCTGCGCACCCCCACGCTCCAGGGCAGCCCAAGCTCATCAAGCGGCGCTTGCAAGGCACGGGCAGTGTCAGCGGCCAGGGCACGCATGGGCGTGACCCACACCACCTGCAATGCCACAGGTTGGCGGCCCTGTGGCAGGGCCTTGAATGCACGTAGCGCGGCCAGCCATACCGCGTAGGTCTTGCCTGCACCGGTACTGGCGTGCAGCAAACCGGACTCTCCCCGTTCAACGGCTGCCCAGACGCGTCGCTGGAAAGCGAACGGCTTCCAGCCGCGTTTGGCAAACCAGGCGTTGGCAAGGTCGGTGGCCGTAGGCATGAGGCAGAGGTCCGTCGAAGGTTGTGCTTCTACAGACCAGCCGCCAGGGGGAATGGTTTTACCGAATCAGTTGCCCAGCAGGTAGCCGCTGCGGCACACCTGCTCGCCTGCCACATGGGCGATGACCATGCCCGCCGTTGCCATGCGCCGCACGCTGCGGGCGTACAACAGGCCCGGCTGGCGGTTGCGTATGGCGGTCACCCGGTCGCTGAGAGGGTCGATGATTTCTGCGATCAACTGGCCGGCTTCCAGGTGCTGCCCTGGTTTGGCGTGATACACCAGCAAACCGCCCAGTGGCGTCGATACCGGCTCGACAGCGGCCAGCGCCGTGGCGGGGTTGAGCAAGGCCGGCAAGGCGGGGCTGGTGCCTTCGATGACACCCGCGTGGGTCAGGAAGTCGATTATCGCCTGGCAATCCTTGCTGGCCAGGTCATGGCTGACATCCGCCTGGCCGCGCAGTTCGACAGTCACCGAACAGCACCCCAGCGGGATGGGGAAGCGCTTGCCGAAGCGTTGCTGCAACTGCCACCAGACCAGGCTGAAGCATTCGTCGAACGACTGCCCGCCCGAGTCGGTGGCCAGCAGGCTGGCCTGGGCGCCCAGGTAGCGGGCCAGCGGCTCGATTTGCGGCCAGGCATCGGGCGTGGTGTACAGGTGCTCGACCGCCTCGAAATCGCAGTGCAGGTCCAGCACCAGGTCGGCGTCGCAGGCCAGGCGCTGCAGGATCAGGCGCTGGGCCTGCAGGGGCGTGCGGGCCGGGTGTGCATCCAGCCCCCGGCGCAGGTATTCGCGAATCAGTGCGATGTTGTGCGCAGGGTCCTGGGTCAGGTGTTCTTCGATCTGGTCGCCAATGCTGTCCGACAGGTCGACGAAGTTGCGGTTGAAGTTCTCACCGCTTTGCAGTTCGAAGCGCCCCAGTGGCGCATCCAGCAGCACTTGCTCCAGGCCGACCGGGTTGGCCACCGGCACCAGGATGATTTCACGTTGCAGGCGGCCTTGTTGTTCTAGTGCCATCAAGCGGCGCTTGAGGTGCCAGGCCACCAGCATGCCCGGCAACTCGTCGGCGTGCAGCGAGGCCTGGATATAGACTTTGCCGCCACCGCGGGGGCCGAAGTGAAAGCTGTGCAGTTGGCGGGTGATGCCCGGAACGGGTGAGAGCAGGTCGTGGGTTGAATGGTGCATGGTGGTCCTGGATGCGTGGCGAATACGGTCTGCGACACGGGTCGGCACAAAGATAGAAGCATAGTTTTTGGCCTTGCGCCTCCATCGCTTGCGCCTCGATCACCGTGCTGGCCTCTTCGCGGGCATGCCCGCTCCCACAGGTGCTGCGCCAGACCCGGATCTTGCACGCTACCTGTGGGAGCGGGCGTGCCCGCGAAAAGGCCCTCCGGGGGCCGAAACTGCCTCAGGCCAGCAATGCCTGCAGGGTCGCCAGGTCATCCGCCTCTTCCACCGGCTTGTCCAGCCGCCAGCGCAGCATGCGCGGAAAGCGCACGGCGATGCCGCTTTTATGGCGTTTCGATAATGCAATGCCTTCAAAGCCCAGCTCGAACACCAGCGTCGGCGTCACGCTGCGCACCGGGCCGAAGGTTTCCACCGTGGTCTTGCGGATAATGGCGTCGACCTTGCGCATTTCTTCGTCACTGAGCCCGGAGTAGGCCTTGGCAAAGGGCACCAGTGCGCGCCCCGGGGTGCCGGCCGGTGCGTCCCACACGGCAAAGGTATAGTCGCTGTACAGGCTGGCCCGCCGGCCGTGGCCGCGCTGGGCGTAGATCAACACGGCATCGACGCTGAACGGGTCGATCTTCCACTTCCACCAGGTGCCCATGTCCTTGGTGCGCCCCACGCCGTACAGGGCTTCACGTTGCTTGAGCATCAGCCCCTCGACACCCAGGCTGCGTGATTGCTCGCGCTGGCGGGCGAGGTCGGCCCAGTCCGGGCCCTCGAGCAGCGGCGAAAGCAGCACCGGGGCCAGTGGGTGGTCTTGCACCAGGCGTTCCAGCTGCTGGCGGCGTTCGTGCTGCGGCCGGCTGCGCCAGTCCTCGCCTTGCCATTCCAGTAGGTCGTAGGCTTGCAGTACCACCGGGGCATCGCTCAGCAATTTTTTGCCCAGGGTCTTGCGCCCGATGCGCTGCTGTAACAGGGCAAAAGGCTGTACGGCCAGTTCAGCGGGGGTATCGCCTGGCTTCCATACCAGGATTTCACCATCCAGCACGACGCCATCGGGTAACGTCTGCGCCAGGCTGTGCAGCTCGGGGAAGCGGTCGGTGACCAGCTCCTCACCACGCGACCAGACCCACAGTTGGCCCTCGCGCTTGACCACCTGGGCGCGGATACCGTCCCATTTCCACTCGATCTGCCAGGCACTTGGCGGCCCGAGCAGTGTGTCGAACTGTTCGGTTGGCGCTTGCAGCGGGTGCGCCAGAAAGAACGGGTAGGGCTGGCCGCCGCGCTGGCTGTGTTCATCGGCCGACTCGGCGGCCACCAGCATCTGGTAGCTGGCCGCCGTTGGGCGGTGGCTGATATCGGTGTAGCCGACCATCCGCTGGGCCACGCGTTTGGCGTCCAGCCCGGCCAGCTGCGCCAGGGCACGGGTGACCAGCAGTTTGGACACGCCCACGCGAAAACTGCCCGTGATCAGCTTCAGGCACAGCATCAGGCTGGGGCGGTCCAGCTGCGCCCACAGCGGCTGCAGGCGCTGCTGAACCTGCTCCGGCGGTAGCCCGCGCAGGGGCAGCAAATACTGCTCCACCCAGGTGGCAAGGCCT
>Ga0213824_1000837_pt1 | contig 20757 bp, 20 predicted proteins | sample MC6MC0906MG_FD_179892 | JGI IMG/M metagenome (GOLD analysis project Ga0213824, IMG submission 179892) | Enriched soil aggregate microbial communities from Iowa State University, Ames, United States - MC6-MC0906-MG | ecosystem: Environmental > Terrestrial > Soil > Unclassified | place: USA: Iowa...
AACCATCCGTATCCATATAATACCACTTTCCACGAATCTCCTTCCAGCCGGAAGCCATGGAACCGTCTGGCTCCATATAATACCACTTCTGATCCGTGTCCTGGTACCATCCCGTTCTCATATTTCCATACTCATCAAAATGATACCAATTGCCGTCATCGGTTTTCAGCCACGAATTCCTCTGTTCCTGGCCATCTTCCAGAATATAGCGCCACTTATCCCCATCCTGTCTCCACTCTCCTGCAAACGGCTGGATCGTAAATACCAGGTTCATGGCAGTCAGAACCGCCAGTAATTTAACTTTATTTTTACTTCTCATAGATTCCTCCTTGCTTATGATTGAAGTTAGTTTAAACTAACTGGTTTATTATAAAATATTCCCAATCATTGGGCAAGCAGATAAACGAGAAAATACCTCAACTGGTATCCAGTGATAATTTATTACCATTAAAAAGCAGGAAAACCACTAAGCGGTTTTCCTGCCTGAACATCTGTTTTAACCCTTAATTCCTGTGGAAGCAATTCCTTCTACCAGATATTTCTGCATGGTTAGGAAAATCAGAAAAATAGGAATCAGGGAAAAGGTTGCCATTGCAAACATCGCGCCCCAGTCTGAGCCGGCCGTTGGGTCCGAAAACATCTTTAATGCATAGCTGACCGGGTATTTCATAGGATCGCTTAAGAAAAGCAGAGCCGTCATAAAATCATCCCATCTCCACATAAAGGAGAAAATAGCGCTGGTCACCAGAGACGGTTTAATAAGAGGAAGGATGATCCTTATGAAAATGGAGTATATGGTGCATCCATCCATTCTGGCAGCCTCATCTAAATCAATGGGAATCCCCTTTATAAACTGTACATTTAAGAAAATGAAAAAGCCCTGACCAAAAAACTGAGGTACAATGATAGGAAGATAGCTCCCCACCCAGCCCATTTTATTAAAAATAATATACTGGGGAATCATAATGATCTGGAACGGAAGCATCATAGCTAGCAGCATACATGCGAACCAGAAGTTTTTAAACTTAAAATCAATACGGGCAAATCCATAGCCTACGATAGCGGAAGATACGACCGCCCCAACAGTAGAAAGGCCTGCAATGATAAAAGAATTCTTAAAAAACGTGCTGAAACCATATCCAGCAAAGCCCTGCCAGCCTACGCGGTAGTTTTCAAGTGAAAATTTATCAGGCAGCAGTTTGGCAGCAGTCCGGAATATTTCATTGGAGTTCTTAAAGGAACTCATCACCATCCACACAAGGGGATATATCATAACACATGCCAGCAAAAAGGTGAACACATGATAAACCACTGTGGTGGCTATTCTTCTTTCTTTATATCCTGTTTTCATATTTTATCACCCTTCTGATTCATAATATACCCATTTCTTCTGTGTCTTGAAAAGTATCAAGGTCAAAAGCCCAACTACAAACACCATAAACCATGCCATTGCACAGCCATAACCCAGCTTATTATATGTAAAGGAATTCTGGTACATGTATACTGTATAAAACAGAGTGGTGTCCTTTGGTTTTCCTTGAGTGATAATATAGCTTTGGGTAAATGCCATGAAGCCGTTGATCAGCTGATTAATAAGATTAAAGAAAATCGTTGGTGTCAGCATTGGAATCGTGATCTTAAAGAAACGCTGAATGCCATTTGCACCATCTACGGTAGCCGCCTCATAAAGACTTATAGGAATCTGTTTTAACCCGGATAAAAATATGAGCATGGAAGAACCAAACTGCCATACGGCTAGGATAATCAGGGTCCAGATAGCGGTATCCGCTCTTCCCAGCCACGCAATATCGGACGGCAGTCCAATAATACCTAAGATTGCGTTTATTACTCCGTCACTGGCAAACATCCGTTTCCAGAGTATCGCCACAGCCACGCTGGAGCCAATGATGGAAGGAAGATAATAAACAGCTCTGTAAAAACCGGACATTTTGGTGCTTTTTACAAGCAGCATGGCTACAAGCAGAGCCATGAGTAGCCGGAGGGGAACCGAAAATAGAACATAGTACATGGTCACGCCAAATACCTTCCAAAACTTGGGATCTGCTGTAAACATGGCCTTGTAATTTTCCAGACCTATAAAAACTGGTGATTTTAAAATATTGTATCTGGTAAACGAAAACCCTAAAGAAAAAATCATCGGAATGGCAAGAAAGGCAAGAAAGCCTATAATGAAGGGCAGGATAAATACATATCCTGCAACCTTCGGTGTGTTCATTACCTGAGTAAATGTTTTTTTTCTTTTGGGGGTCATTTGATTGTTCTTCATCTTATTCCCTCCAAACTTTTCTGTTACTATTTCGCTGCTTCTTCCAAAATCTTTTTCGCTTCAGGCACAAAGCTTGCTGCTGCTTCATCAGCGGTTGTATCACCATAACGGATTGCTTCTACCACGCTCTTGGTCAATGCTTCCACTTCACCCTTGCCGGCTGGATCTGGAGCATCAATCGGAACTGCAATCTCTGCAACTTTTGCAACATAGTCAAATACCTTCTGTGCAACAGCATCTACCTTTGGTTTAATTGCATCCGCTACCTCAGTATTAACCGGGATTCCTCTTTCTGCCATAAGAATTTCATTACATTCTACACTGTTCGTGAACCAGTCAATAAACTTTGCAGCCTCTTCTTTGTTTTTGGAAGTTTCAGCAATGGAGAAGAACTGGCTTGGCTTTAAATACATATTCTGTGAATCTTTTGTCAGAACCGGGTTCATAGTTACTTCTAACTCTCTTCCGGCTGCGTTTGAAAGGCTGATAAACTGATTGGAATATGGGAAGTCATTCCATGTAGTTTCATCTACAATCGGTTTTGTTTCAATGTTATCCGGGTTCTTCTCAACAAGAATATCTGGTGCAATGGAGAATTCTGCCTTCTGGAATTTCTCTACATTGGCGAAATGAATCTTTGTAGAGTCTTCTTTGCCAGCCATTAACTCATCGAATATATGGGAACCATTGGCTCTTGCTGTCATCTGCAGCATATTGATCCAGCCGTCGTAAACGGTCTTAACGCCAGTCTTCTCGTAAATAGTTTTGGAAATATCATATAATTCATCATAGGTCATCTGCTCAGGAATGGTAACTCCTGCTTTTTCTACAATGGCCTTATCATAAACCATCAGAGGTGCATTACTTCCAAGGCTGAGAGCATAGCAGTTTCCATCGATAGAGCCACTCTCAATGATGCTTGCCGGAATTTTCGAAGTATCTATAATGCCGGAGGAAATAAATTCTGATAAATTAGCCAGCTGTCCGCTCTTCTGGTACTGGTTTAAGTAGGAATAGTCCATCTGGATGATATCCGGTAAGTTGCCGCCGGCTGCCATAGCAGAAAGCTTATCCCAGTAACCGCCCCAGTCAGTAAACTCAACCTTGATCTCTACATTTGGATTTTTACTCATGTATAAATCCGCTGCTTTTTTTGTAACGTCATTTCTGGTCTGATTGCCCCACCAGCAAATGTTTAAAGATACCTTATCCCCTGATGCTGTCTTTGCGCCGTCATCTGCCTTTGTGGTTGCTGCCTCTGTTGCCGCGGCAGCTGTCGTTGCAGTATCTACTTTTTCTGTTTTGGAACCACAACCAGCTAAAGATGTTGCTGCAATTAATGCAGCGAGTGATGTTGCTAGTAATCTCTTTCTCACTTGTTAAACCTCCCTTTAATTTATTTGTGATATTCACATTTTATGGCAAATATGCACAACGGTAAAGTTAAAATGTGGCTTTTTATGATTAAAAAAACAGCTTTATGTGATATTAGACGGTTTTACAATTTCTTTTTTTAACTTTTTACTATATAATACGATTACTGAGGAAAGGATATGTGATTATGAAACGATGTACGCTCTGGTTTAACAATCTGTCTTTATACAAAAAAATATTGACTATTTTCCTGCTGGCTCTGCTGGCTGTTTGCATTACCTTCCTCATCAGTATCAGGATACTCACCTCCCGCTATAATGAGGAACTATACCGTACCAATGCAAATTCCTTAAATCATGTAACAACGTTTCTGGAATCGGAGATGCAGGTGATCCAAAGCCTATCAGACAATATGATCGGTGACCCCATCTTTCAGGACAATCTGGTGTTTTTAGCGGATAACCCTTACAGCAACCGACGGGCCCTGGCACGCCGGGATATTTACCAGCAGCTTTATTCCTATGTTTACCGCAGCAAATATATAAAATCCATTAACATTATTCTGGCTGACGGGACGAATATCTGTATGGGAAGCTCAGACGAAATCCTTAAATTCAATGTAAATGAGCTTGACGAAATAACCAGCAGTCTAAAAGGAAAAGCCACCTGGGCTCCGGCAATGGAACCTGGAGATGATACGGTATGTGCCAGACAGATATTAAAGCTGAAATATTTAAGCCTAAAAAAGCTGGCCGGGCTTTACATTACGGTGAACATGGAACGAATGATTGAGGATGGCTTAAAAAGTGCCGGAAGCCTTGAGGAAAACTCCAATTTCATCCTGATGTCAGGGGAAAAGAGAATCTACCCTGCAACTGCTTTTCACGATGCATACTGCGCGGAAATCATTGCCGGCAACAAGCAGCAGGAAAACGCCTATCTCATTTCCACACTGGACAATAAAAAAGAATTTATTATTTCCGGCCATGTTCCCTATGTGGACTGGAATTACATTTATTTCAGGGATTACGATCCTCTTTTTTACAGGATTCAGCTTATAAGCTTTCAGATTCTTTTCTTTACTTTTTTTATCATCTTTATTAATGCAGCCTGTGTTAACCTGATTTTCCGCCATATCTTCCGTCACCTGGACTATCTGATTGAGAAGATCCAGAAGTTCGGCAGCGGGGAGTCTCCGGCCTGTAACGTGAAATGCTATGACTATGAAAACCGCCAGGATGAAATCGGCCAGCTTCACCGGAGCTTTGATGATATGACCCACAGCGTTAAGGTCCTGCGGGATGAAAATTATGACAAACAGCTTTTGTTAAGAGATTCCACAATCAAGATGCTCCAGCAGCAGATCAATCCGCACTTTCTTTATAACACCTTGGATACAATCAACTGGATGGCGCAAAAATACGGAGCCGATGATATCTCTGTTATGGTCCGCTCCCTTGGAAACTTATTCCGTGCATCCATTGCCGGACAAAAGGATATCATTCCTCTGGAAGATGAGCTGGAGGTGCTGGATAATTACATCCGCATTCAGGAGATACGTTTTAAGGACAGGCTTCACTTTGAACTTAAAATACCGGAAAAAATTTCCCATATTTTCGTTCCTAAACTCTGTATTCAACCCCTGGTTGAAAACGCCTTAAAGCACGCCATGGAGGATACGGATGAAATGTGCATGATACAAGTCGTCATAGAGGAAATGGAAAAGGACTATGAGATCCGGGTGTCCAACACCGGCTCCCGGTTTGAATCGGATCTTTTAGAAAAGATCAGGAACAAAGAAATCACGCCCCAAGGTTCTGGTGTAGGCCTGACCAACATTCATTCCAGGTTAAAGCTGCTCTATGGGGATCATTATGGCCTGAAATTTTATAACGAAAGAGAAATGGCAGTAGTGATGCTGTCAATTCCTAAGGGAGAGGAGATTTGATATGCTGAGACTGATGATTGTAGATGATGAACAGATTATAAGAGAGGCCCTTTCTCAACTAATCGACTATGAATCCATCGGCTATGAACTCATCGCTACTGCGAAAAATGGAATGGAGGCATACGATATTATCTGTGACGATTATCCGGATGTGGTGATTACGGATATCCGAATGCCGATCTTAAACGGCCTGGACTTAATTGAGCGTTCTATAAAATCAGATTCCCATATTACCTTTATCCTCTTATCCGGGTACAATGATTTTGAATATGCCAAACAGGCCATGAAATACGGGGTTCGTTATTATCTTTTAAAACCAACAGATAAAAATGAACTGATCGAATCTTTGGTTTCCATAAGGAAGGAACGTCTTCAGGAAGAGGACAGCAGAAAGCTGCAGCAGCAGGATTTTTTAAGAAGCCTTCATTTTCCCTTGGAGCAGAGCTTTATTATGGAGGCATTGGAACACCAGGATTCCTTTCCTGCCGTATTCCGTAAATACCAGGTCCTTTTAGCCCTTCCTAAAAACTGCATTTATGCCTGTATCTGTTCTTTTGTGGAAGAAGGCTATATAAAAAGCTTTATCAGTGACGTCAGAAAGATTTTAGAGGCTTCCAAGGTTCCTATGCAGTTCTCTATTGTTTATGTTAAAAACACTGCAGTTTTTATATTCCCGGCTTTTACTCTGGCAATACAGGAACGGATCGAAAGCGCCATAACCAGGCTCCGGTATCCCGGCCAGTCCGTCACCTTTGAGGCAGAATTCCTCCATAGGGATTCAGCCGAGAAACTATTTCAAGAGATCATACAGAAGATTTCCCGTTTTGAACGAATCCTACTTTTCAGCGAAGGGGGTGATGTCCATGAAATCAGAAACCACATTGCTTCCCCTTGGATGATCAGAAGACTGGAGAACTCGATAACCACTGCAGAGGATATCGTACAGGCTGCTGAGCTCATTGACTCCGTTTTTATGGACTCCATACCTTTATCTACCGCCAGAAACCTAGCATTAGGCTTATTCCTTCAGATAGGCCCGGAGCAGGAAAAACTTCCTGTAGATGCTGCTTGTGATTTTTTCCGGCGCCTCTATTCCTGTGACACGGTATCCGGAATCCGGGAGCTTCTTCGTGTGGTATTGGTCCGGAAAGACGGCGCATGCGGAACCCATAAGACAGGCTCCAACATCGCTCTTTTAAAAGCCTACATCAGAGAACACCTATACTCTGAAAATCTCTCCTTAAAGTGGCTGGCTGAGAATTATCTTTTCGTAAGCGTTGGATACTTAAGCAAGCAGTTCGTAAAGGAAGAAGGGATGCGTTTTTCCGATTACTTAAATAAGGAGCGGATGGAGGAAGCCATCCGGCTGATGACCTATTATCAGAATGATAACGTAAAGCACATTGCCCGCCAGGTAGGATTTGGCAGCAATCCCCAGTACTTCAGTCAGGTATTTAAGCGGTATACCGGCTTCCCGCCGACCGAATATATAGAAAAGCTAAAAAATAAACTTTAAACAAACATGGAAAAAGGAGAAAGACAATGATGACAAATGAACAGCTGCTTGAAAAGATCCATCTGGTTGTGGAGAAACTGATGAATCTTGGAGGATATGACTATGATAAAGACAAGAACGTCAGCAGCACTGATACAAAAAAAGGGCTTATCCAAAGAGATTTTGGAATAGAGGAATGGGACTGGCCCCAGGGAGTCGGACTGTATGGCTTATATAAGCTCCAGGAATTTTACGGAGACAGCCGGTATCTTCCATTCTTTGAGAGATGGTACAGCGGACACCAGAAAAAGGGGCTTCCTTCCAAAAACATCAATACCACCGCTCCGTTTCTTCCCCTGTCCTTTTTATACGAAAGCCTTAACAATCCGGAGGAATTTTACAATCTATGCGTTCAGAGGGCGGACTGGCTCATCAACGACCTTCCAAAAACTCCGGACAATGGTTTCCAGCATGTGACCAGCGCCATCGGAGACCGGAATGGTGTAAATTTAAACAACGGACAAATCTGGGTAGACACTCTGTTCATGTCCGTGCTTTTCTTAAACAGAATGGGATACATATCCGAGAACGCCCTTTGGAAAGATGAAGCTCTCCATCAGTTCCTGGTCCATATCAAATATCTCTTTGATAAACAGACCGGCCTCTTCCATCACGGCTTCAGCTTTGAGCGCATGGATAATTTCGGAGGCATCTTCTGGTGTAGGGGAAACTCCTGGTTTACCTACGGAATCATGGAATACTTAGATACCTGCGGGGACGGCTTAGACAAAGGGGTTAAGGCCTTCCTGATCGACGCCTTCAAATCCCAGGCCTCCGCCCTTTTACGCCTTCAGTCCCCATCCGGACTGTGGAACACGGTTCTCACCGATGATTCCAGCTACGGCGAAGTCTCCGGCTCTGCAGCCATTGCAGCCGGGCTTTTAAGGGGTGTAAAAGCAGGAATCCTTGACGGTTCCTACAAGGCTGCTGCTGACCGGGCCATTGAAGCAATTTGTGCCGATATTTCGGAAGATGGAACGGTGTTAAATGTATCGGCTGGAACCGGAATTGGCATGGATTCCGATCATTATAAGAACATTGCTATCATGCCTATGGCCTATGGACAGGCTCTTGCCCTGACCGCTTTGTATGAGGCCCTGGAAAAGCAATAACATCCGGCTATTCTGCCCGGAAAAGAAAGAAGAAACATGGCGTTACCCTTGCCATGTTCCTTCTTTCTTTTCATTAAACCTTTCCTCCCTCTTATGACTAAGTCTCTCCCCCATCCTTTCTGTATTTTAACGGCGTCACATCCGAATGCTTTTTAAATACCCGCTCAAAATAAGTAATGCTTTCAAATCCAAGGATTTCCGATATTTCCGTAATAGAGTACCTACTGTTTGCAAGTAGTTCTTTCGCCTTTCTCACTCTGGCCAGGTTCCTGTATTCATTTACCGAAAACCCAGTTACCTCCCGAAAGATTCTGCTTAAATAGGATTTGCTGATAAAAAAAGCCTCCGCCAGCTCCTCTAAGCTCTCTCCTGTCTCGCAGTGAAGCGTTAAATATTCCGCCACCTCATGCACCTTTCCATGCTTTGCAGTCTGAACCGTAGGAGGCATCTCCTTGAGTACGGTCTTCTTTCTGCTGCGGTAGACCATCAATAAAATCTGGGAAAGCTTCAGCCTTACCATGATCTCATACCGCTCTCTCCGGTGAATCAGTTCCTCTGAAATCCCCAGCAACAGCCCCTTCATTTCTTCCCATTCCTCTTTCGAAAGCCTAGCCACACCATAATAGTCTCCAAACAGCTTCTCAAGAGAAGAGACCCCTGTCTGCTTAAGCCATGGCTCTAAAACTCTCCCGCTTAACTGGAGAAGAATCCGGTCATGCCTCCTGCTTCCAGCCTGGCTCGTTTTATGGACCTGTTCCCGGTTTATCAAAACTACATCCCCTGTTTTTACATAATAGGTTTCTTTCTCGATGAAATAGTAACGTTCCCCTTCCAGAAGAAAATAGAGTTCGTAGGTATCATGAAAATGCTTCATTGTCATAGAATATTCCTGGTCCCGAACCACCTCGTCAATGGTGATTCCCTCCATGCTTTCCGAAAATACGGTTTTCTCCATTCCAGCCTCCAAAATAGTAGCCAAAAGTATGATTTTATTAAAAAAAGCACCAATTATATAAGATTTATAATACTATAATCCATTATAATATAACTTATCTGAACTTGCAATGCAAGTGAAGATAAAAGGGCTGCTTTTAGCCCGTCCATCCGATTATGAAAACATCCTTTAGTTTTCATAATATAACTTATCTGAACTTGCAATGCAAGCTATTCCTGAACTTGCAACAGCGTCCAAGAAACCATTTACATAATAATTCTTTTAACAGGAGGAAACCCTTATGAAATATGCAAACAATCAAGTCAGCGATCTTAAGATCGCCTATATCGGAGGCGGCTCCAGAGGCTGGGCCTGGACCTTTATGACGGATCTTTCCATGGACGATTCCTTAAGCGGAACAATCCGTTTATATGACATCGATGAGGCAGCCGCAAAAAATAATGAAATCATCGGCAACAAACTGACAAACAGGGAAGATACCACCGGAAAATGGAATTACGTCACAGCCACCTCCTTAGAGGAAGCTTTGACGGGCTGTGACTTTGCAGTCATCTCTATTCTTCCAGGAACCTTTGATGAAATGGATTCAGACGTCCATCTTCCTGAAAGGCTTGGTATATATCAGTCCGTAGGCGATACCGCCGGCCCCGGAGGAATGATTCGTGCCCTCCGCACCATCCCCATGTTTGTGACTATCGCAGAAGCCGTGAAAAAATATTCACCAGATGCCTGGGTCATCAACTACACAAATCCAATGTCTCTATGCGTAAAGACCCTTTACCACGTATTCCCTCAGATCAAGGCTTTCGGCTGCTGCCATGAAGTATTCGGCACCCAGAAGGTTTTAAAGGGAATCTGTGAAGAAACCTTTGGTCTTGAAAACGTTGACCGCCGGGACATCAATGTAAATGTTCTGGGAATCAATCATTTCACCTGGTTTGACCAGGCTTCCTACAAGGGAATCGATTTATTCCCTGTTTACCGTGATTATATTGACGCTCACTACGAAGAGGGCTACAATGAGCCGGATAAGAACTGGGCAAACAATAGCTTTGAGTGCGCTCACAGGGTAAAGTTTGATCTCTTCCGCCGCTATGGCTTAATCGCTGCTGCCGGCGACCGTCACCTTGCAGAGTTCATGCCTGGAAGTGATTACTTAAAAGACCCAGAGACCGTTAAGAGCTGGAAATTCGGTCTCACCACTGTTGCCTGGAGAAAAGATGATTTAAAAAACCGTTTAACCAAGAGCCACCGGCTTGCAGGGGGCGAAGAGGAAATTGAACTGAAAGCATCGGGAGAAGAAGGAATCCTTCTCATCAAAGCCTTATGCGGTCTTGAAAAGACTGTAAGCAATGTCAATATCCCCAATTCTTTCTTACAAGTTCCCAACCTGCCGGCAGAAGCTGTTGTTGAAACCAACGCCCTGTTTAGCCGGGACAGCATTAAACCGGTGGTAGCAGGCTCTATTCCGGAAAATGTCCTTGAGCTGATCGAGCCACATGTTGCCAACCATCAGCGAATCCTGGAAGCTGCCCTTACTTATGACCGCTCCCTGGTATACGAAGCCTTCTTAAACGATCTTCTGGTAAAAGACAGGGCTGGGGAAGAAGAAATCAAAAAGCTGGCAGACGATATGATCGAAAATACTCTGGCTTATCTGCCGCAAGGCTGGAAATAGTCCTATGAAAAATAAGGAGCAGCTGCACATTTTGCAGCTGCTCCTTATTAGCTCCACATTTCGTTCTGAGCATTTTTTATTTATATAAGCGTTTATTTCTCCAGAAATTTCAGGGTAAAATGTGCCTCCCCCTGCTCATCAATCTCCATAATCATGTAGGAAGGCTTTCTCCCTTCTTGTCTGGGATAAGAAAGGCTGCCCGGATTTAAGATGGTGATCCCGTTATGTACCTCATAAAAAGGCCTGTGGGTATGACCATACATAGCAATATCAAGGCCTCTGTCCGCAGCTTCCTGTTCCAGGCGCTCAACCCCTAAGGATACATTATAATAATGACCATGGGTCAGCAAAACCCGGTACTTTCCTATCACCACTTCCCTTTCCCGGTCTAAATCCGAGAAAAAATCATTGTTTCCAAGAACCATCTGAAGCTCACAGCCTGCGGGAATCCAGCCCGCAATTTTATCTTCGCTGCCTTCCGAATCTCCCAGATGGATCAGCATGTCCAGTGATTCGGTCTCTGCAATGATCTTATGTAAACTTTCATCTTTGCGGTGCGTATCACTGACAATCAGTATTTTCATTATTCTCCCCTCCTGTAAAAGTTTCTATAAGCCGACCTTTCATGGCCTCCAGAGCCTTTCCGCGGTGGCTGATTTTATTCTTCTGTTCCAAAGTAAGCTGGGCGCTGGTTACTCCGAATTCCGGTATATAGAGGATGGGATCATATCCAAAGCCTTCTTTCCCAGCAGGTTGGTCAGCCAAAAGCCCTTCCATGGCTTCTTCCGTATGGAGCACCGTTCCATCAGGCAGCACAGCAGCAATATTGCATATAAAACGGGCGCTTCTTTCCCCGCCCCTTGCATGGGCAGCCCTGTCTAGAATATTCTGGTTTTTGATCTCATAGGAAGTATCCTCCCCCATATATCTGGCGGAAAGGATCCCTGGCTCTCCATTTAAGCAGTCCACAACCAGGCCGGAATCATCTGCAAGCACGATTCCTCCGGTTCTTTTCCACACTGCCCTGGCCTTTATCTCCGCGTTTTCCCCAAAAGTAGCTCCATCCTCCACAATATCTAGGATAGCACCGGCCTCTTTCATTGAGAGGATCTCCATTCCCAGGTCCTTAAGAATCTCCCTGATCTCCCGCATCTTTCCTTCATTTCCTGTGGCAAATACGATCTTTTTATCGTTCATCTATTCCGTCCTCCATAAAACCTTTTCACCGGTCTTTTGTGTACACCTTTAAGCACAGGTTACACCTCTTCTCTTCGGCCCGTTCCCATGTTACGCCATCAGCACTGATATAACCTTCTCCGTCTGAGATATTGACAAAGGTGCGTCCATCTCCCGAATCATACTCAATGGCTGCAGGATGGATTGCATCCGGCGTATTAATCTTTACGATAACCGCAAAGCGTTCCCCCGGGGAAAGTTCTAAGTCTTCCCGCTGATTTCCCATAAGAGGCACCGTATAGTATCCTCCATAGTCAAAATTTCCCCTGGTAAGAAGAACTTTCCGGTCGAAATCCTGACTTTCTAAAATATCAGATTCTTTCCCCACATGACGCACCACATAAATCTCATAGGAGGTGCGGGGACCAGTCGCATAGAAACCTGCCGCTTCAATGCGCTGAGAGGTTCCGGCCTCGTAAACATTAGAAAACCACACGGTATCTTCTCCATATCCCAGCTGGCCGACCCAGCCCCTGAGATCTGACTGATAAATGTGATCATAATTATCCGTATCTTCCACAACCGAATAAACAATGTTACTTCTTCCAATATTGGAATCGTAATAGGATACATAAAAATATCCCTGGTCTCCGAATCCATCTCCCCAGCTGTTCATACAGATAAATGCCCCATCTCCCTGAACTTCCCCATGAAAGTTCTCCTTAAGATAGGCATCATCCCAGCCAATAATCACGGAATCATGGTTCGGAGGCTCCGGACCAATGTAGCAATAGGCATAGGCCTCCTCATTATAGGATTCAGACCGGATGTCCCCTTCCGCAAGGGAGGTATAAAGGGAGCTTTGAACTCCGCCATACAAAAGTACGGCCCGTTTGATTTCCTCATAATCCTTATCCGGAAGGATCTGAATCTCCTGAATATGCTTTACCGATTTTAAGCCATCAGGGGAAATGCCGTCGCCATATGGGTCATCCGCTTCCAATACCGGTCCTCTCCATGACAGCAAATAGGCCATGGACATAGTATATTCCCCTCCCTCTTCCTGGGGAATACAAAAACCATTGTTCAAAGACATGTGATCTTCTGAAAACTCATAGCTTTCACCAGGAAGCAGAGCTGCTTCCAGGGCCTGAAGCGAGGCAAAAGCCCAACATGTTCCAATAGAACCCTGGTTTTTCACAGAGGGAACCCGGCCTTCCTCTCTTCCATCATAGAAGGCCGGGAGCTGCACATTTAAAATTTCCGATTTCCATGACATACACTGGCTGTTTGTCTGTACGTTATCTGACTCTATTAAGTAATCCTGGCCTGCTTTATTTGCAGGGACAATCTCCGGACTGGAAAACCGGTATCCTGCTGAAAAACAGATGATCATCAGAAATAGGAAAAACCATCTTTTATTCTTCAACCGAATCTCCTTTTACTCTAAGAAAGTTCGATTCGCCTTTGGCTCATCGAGGCCTTGGGGGCTTTGGCCCCATAAACTGATAGAAATAGGTTTTCATCATACCATTATAAATTTTCCGGTTTTTATCCGCCTTTCTGCCAATATATTTCTCAGCTTCCTCGTAGGCAGTGATCATATAGAGGGACCAGGCATCAAGAGCCTTATACCGCTCTCCAATCTGCCGGTATAGATCTGGTAAATTCTTCTTTTCCTCAATTCGCTCTCCATAAGGAGGATTCGTAATAATAAAACCATACTTTTTTGGATGACTTAAAGCAGCCAGGGGTCTTTCCTGGAAGTGGATCATGTGATCCACTCCGGCTGACTCTGCATTAGCTCTGGCAGCTTTTACAATGTCACCGTCTATGTCATAGCCCTGGATATCTACTTTGACATTGGAATCCAAAAGGTCGTTCGCCTCATCCATTGTCTCATACCAGCACTTTCTTGGAATCAGGTTTTTCCAGTCCTCAGAAAGGAAAGAACGATTCATGCCTGGGGCCATGTTAGCCGCCATCATGGCCGCTTCGATCACAAAGGTCCCGCTTCCGCAGAAAGGATCTACCAGAATCCGGTCCTTGTTCCATGGAGTCAGCATAATAAGGGCTGCTGCAAGGGTTTCCGTGATCGGAGCCTTGCTGGTTAATGTACGGTACCCTCTCTTATGAAGAGAATCTCCTGTAGTATCGATGCCAACGGTCACTTCATCCTTATGGAGGAATACCCTCAGAGGATAGCTGCTTCCGGTCTCTGGAAACCACTCCACGCCATAAGCCCCTTTTAACCGCTCTACCATGGCTTTCTTCATGATAGACTGGATATCAGAGGGGCTGAATAATTTACTTTTAATTGAGGAAGCCTTAGCTACCCAAAACTTCCCATCCTGAGGAATATAATCTTCCCAGCAGATTGCCTTGGTACCCTGAAAGAGCTCTTCAAAAGATTCTGCATGAAAGCTTCCCACCTTAAGTAAAACTCTTTCTGCAGTACGCAGAAAGACATTCCCACGGCAGATGGCCTCATCATCTCCAATAAAGGTAACCCTTCCGTCTTCTACTGATGCAATGTCATAGCCAAGATCCGTGATCTCTCTTTTTAAAACCGCTTCCATGCCAAAATGACAGGGGGCGATCAGCTCAAATGTTTTTTTCACTTTATTCTCCTAAGTTCATTTCTTTTATTATATTCCCGTCAAAATCCATGACGCGGAACACCTTATCCTCCAGCATTCCATAAGTAGGAGGATTACCGCCCTTTGGAATGGATACGGAGCCTGGATTTAATATGGTAATATCTCCAAAATGCTCCGCAGTAAGGACATGAGTGTGTCCATGAAGCAGGATGTCTCCCTTTTGTACCGGAGGCAGGTTTTCCTTATTGTAAATATGCCCATGAGTGGCATAGATTGTCAGGCCGGAGACGGCAAGCAGGGCATAATCCCCAAGAATAGGAAATTCCAATACCATCTGATCCACTTCCGTGTCACAGTTTCCCCTTACACTATAAATCTGGTCCTTGTAGCCGTTTAACATGGAAATCACTTCTTTCGGGGCATATTCCCTTGGAAGGTCATTTCTGGGGCCATGGTAAAGAATGTCTCCTAACAGGATCAGCCTGCCTGCTCCGGAAGTTTTATATACATCTAACAGCTTCCTGCAAAAATAGGCAGAACCATGAATGTCGGAAGCAATCATATATCTCATAGGTTGTTTTCTCCTTTTGTATTTAATAGGTATATTTTAAGGCTAGCGGGGTATTTCTGTCAATGAATTTACCTATCCTCGAACCATATATTTTCCTTTGTAATATGCGATTCCATTGGCTATATTGACTACATTATATCCAGATTGCTCCAAATTTCTGCAGACCACCATGCTTTGTCCGCCCCTGGAACAATAAATGATCAAAAGTTTATCCTTTGGCAAGCTGTTTACCCAACGATCCATATTTTCATATGGCAAATTTACGGCTCCCTTAATATGAGACTGCCTGTAGGACGATTGACTGCGAAGATCTATAATCATAATATCACTATAGTATTCGATATAGTGATCTACTTCCCATATCGGTATGGTACTGAACATATTATCACCTGTCCTTTCTAGTAATAATATATTCCATAATTCCAGGATTGCGAAAATCATATAGAAGCAGGAAGATTTCAACAAAAAAACGCGGGAAAGGACCTCTTTGTCACTTTCCCGCGCCTTTTCTCAAGAACAATTGGATCAGCTTCCGTTATTAGTTGAATCTGTTACGGTTGTTGTCTTTGCTGGAATCACGGCTGCTGTCTCTGCTGGAATCGCGGCTGCTATCTCTGCTGGAATCGCGGCTGCTGTCTTTGCTGGAGTTACGGCTGTTATTCTGATTGTTGTTTTGATTGTTGTTCTGATTGTTGTTCTGATTGTTGTTCTGGGAGTTCCTGGAATTATCCATATTCTTAGACATATTAAATACCTCCTGTAGGCGTTTTACGTTACATCGTTAGTATGGCGTGTTTCTAAAATTTTATACAATTGTTTTTTTATTTTAAAATTAATGAGGAAATGGTATATTATTCGAAAATGTAGCCATATTTTGTAAAAATACTTTGCATTTTTATCATAGCTATATTATAATCAAAATGAGGGGTTTTCCCCTCATCCTTATTAATTATTTATACTCCCCTCAGAAACAGCCGAGATAGCTCCCCTATTCCGGCTGTTTCTCTTTTTTAGATTATTTACATCAAAAGACCCCCGGCATAAAATGCCGAGGGTCTTATATCCCTTTCCAAAATCCGGTTGTCCGCTATTTCATTAATCGCCAAGCACGTTGACGATTTTTACAGGTGCCCGATAATTCCACGGAGAAGTCTTAATACCTGTTCTATAAGTTGATGAATGCACTACTTGTCCATTACCGATATACATGGCAACGTGGTTTATGGATGATCCGCTTCCATAAAAAATCAAATCGCCCGGACGCATCTGATCTGCGCCGACTGCTATTCCCTGGGAGGCCTGTCCACCTGAGGAACGATTTAAAGTAAGGCCTGCTGCATGCTGCATCACATATCTGGTAAATCCGGAGCAGTCTACTCCTGTACGTGGATCGCTGCCGCCATAGGCATAACGTCCGCCTACAAATTGAAGAGCGTAATTAACAATGCTTTGTCTGAAATTAACAACCGTCTCTGTCTGAGTCTTAACTTCCAATGCAGCCAGTGTTTCCTCATCGGTTGAAGATACGGTTGCATTGCCGTCTACTGGCATATAGCCATATGTATCATTGATCTTAACCTTCATGTATCCGTCGCCCATATCCTGCACAACTTCAAAAGAAGATCCTTTGGAAGCGGTCATAAGTGCTTCTTTACCAGCTTCATCCTTGCTGATCGTCACATTATCTGCATCAACGGTCACCATATAGTTCCCATAACTGAGTCCTGGACCGGAAATTTCATCTGCTCTTACATCTGAAGGAACTGCAACTACCATTGCTCCGCAAAAAGCCATAAGTCCTAACGTTTTCCATGCTTTGTTTATCATCGGGAAATTGCTCCTATTTTTACTTTTTGATTTTCAAATGTTACATAAGTATTAAATTCATTACGGTTATTATACAATTATTTTATCTTTTCGTCAAGTATTATTTAAAAGTGCACGAATTTAAAATTATTTTAGTTTAAAACCCGGACAAATTTCACAGGTTTGCGATACATGACGTTTGTTACGATAATTCCGGTCTTTTCTGTGGAAGCGTGGACTACCCGGCCGTCTCCCATATATAGGGCAACATGGTTAATGGATCCATTTTTTCCATAAAATACCAGGTCCCCTGCGCGGGCATCCTCGTAGCTGACGCTGCGGCCTTCTCCTGCCTGAGACCTAGAGCTATGGCTTAAGTTTACACCAGCCGCATTTCTTAACACATAGCTGGTAAACCCGGAACAGTCCACTCCTGTTTTGGGATTGACTCCTCCATAGACATAGCGGCCACCCACAAACTGAAGCGCATAATCTACAATTTTCTGGCGCTGCATCACAGACTTGTCCACCTTTTCCTGAGTCTTCTCGATCAGGGTCGCAGCACCACTTTCTATGTAACCTTCTCCTTCCGGAGTTTTTATTTTAAGCCAGCCATCTCCTGGGGATTCAACCACTTCATAAGTCTGACCTTCCCCTGCCTGGGAAAGAGTCATTCCCGACCCATCAGCAGCTTCTCTGACAGACACAGGCATATCCATCTTCGCATAAAGTGTTGTGCTGGTTTCTACAGCAACTTCCGCTGCTTTCGCCTCTACTTGGGGAGCCCAGCTTAAGCTTGTCAAAAGTCCTAAGAGCCCCATCGCCTTCCACATTTTATTCTTCATATTAAATCTCCTGTTTTTACGTTTTTCTGTCGTTCCCGCAATACTTCGTTAAAATGTTACATAATTGTTACATTTCGAATTATATACTTATTCCCCGATTTTGTCAAGCAAAAACGGCAATTATGGCGCTTTATGCGTCATAACTGCCGTCACAGTTTTGTAATATTTCCATGGATTTATTAAATATATTTGACTTTATCGTTTCGTTCCTCTTACAAACCAGACTATGAGAAATACCAAAAGCAAGGGGCCCATAATAGGCATCAGAAGGCTGAAAATCCCTGTAACAATGCTGGCAATCAGAAAGAAAAATAAGATGAGCACCGTAACTCCCAAAAGCTTCCAGTACCATTTACTCAAGTCAATGTAATGCATACGGCGTCCGAAATTACCCGGGTCCTCATACACATTCCGGTCCGCACCGGAGTAGGATTCATAAAAAGTCCTTTCGGATCCGCTGCTCTTTGCATTTTCGTTGGCCTCTAAAATAGTCTTGGCAATCAGTCTTGGATCGCCGATGGAGGCAATCACCGCCTCTTCCGTAGAACCATTTCTCACTTCCGTGCTGATATATTCTTCATAGTACCTGATATTTTCTTCAATCACGCTTCCAGGGACTTCACCTGATAAAGCATCCCTTAAGCGCTGTAAAAACTCCTGTCTGCTCATCTGAGCCTCCTTCAATTAAGTAAATAACTTTGATTATTGTATCATCCGACAGGTTTTTCGTAAAGAAACCTTCTCTGAATAAATTCTTAAAATTTCATAATATGGCTACTCTACCTTCTCCTTAATTACACCATCCCGGTATGCCGCCACTAACTCCTTTAAGTCTGCAATCCGTTCGGCTAACTCCGCACCCTTATCCGTATCCGCCACCATGACCCGGTTCTTCATGTTTTCAACAACCGAAACCTTTGGCGTGCTTTCCTTCTTGGGATCAAAGGGCTTGTGCTCCGCAAGAGCCAGATGATTGGAATTATAAATCAGCGTATAGCCTGCAATCCCTGTCTTAGTCTGATAGGCCTTTGACAGCCCTCCATCTATGAGGAACAGCTTGCCTCCCGCTTTCACTGGGGATTCCCCTTCCTTTATTTTCACCGGAACGTGACCGTTGATGATGTGAGAGCCTTTTTTAGGAAGGCCGAATTCTTCCAATATCTTATCACATGTTTCTTCCTTCATACTAAGCCTGTAATATGGGTTCATAGGCTCCTTGTGGGCAGAAGGATCTTCAATAAAATAATGTTCAAAGGTCGTCATCTTCCCCTTGCCGTAAACCGGAGATTTGGCTCCGCACCATAGATACCACATGAAATCTCTGGCATCCTCACTCTCCGCAGAACCCTCCGGCATAAAATATGCATTTTGAGCCTTTCGGTCCACATAATCCATTAACGCCTTTCCTGAGTAAGCTTGGTGATTCACCACGATCTCTTCAAAGGAGCCGTCCTCCCTCATGGGAATGCAGCCATGGTACAGGAGGTTTGAATTGTAGCATTTGTACATGCTTCCATGAGAATACAGAAAACGAATATGCTTATGAAGAAGCTCGTTATGCATGAAAGAAAGCTGAAGGGTGTGCAGAAGCTCTCCCTCCTCCTTGCTCAGTTTTAACGGTTCCTTCGGATCTACCGTTGGGAAAAATTTATCAAGCATAGGATATTCTTTACCCTCTACGGTCACAACGCCCCGGTCAAAGTCAATGGCCTCAATCAGGATCCGGTCGCTCATCTCATATTCCGGATGACGTTTTATAATCTGACCTTCTACCTTAAACTGGATGACTGCAATGGCCTTGTGCATCTTTGCCGCCAGTCCCGGATCCACCGCGTCATAGATGTTTTCATCAAGGATCTGGGGAATAAACCGATCGCACGGATCCTCCCGGTATACCCTGGCCGCAAACATGGATAAGGGACGGAGGTTGATGCCATATCCGTCCTCCAACACATCAAAGCTGTTATAGCTGATGGCAATACGCAGTACGTTGCAGATACATGCCAGATTCCCGGTGGCGGCTCCCATCCAGGAAACGTCATGATTGCCCCACTGGATATCAACATCGTGAAATTGCAGCAGTTCATTCATAATAATATCCGCCCTTGGACCGCGGTCGAAAATGTCCCCGATAATATGCAGGCTGTCAATGGTCAGGTTCTGGATCAACTCGCATAAGGCTATGATGAACTTATCTCCTACCCGGATGTCAATGATGGACCGTATGATTTCGTTATAGTATACACGTTTATTGTCATCATTATAATCCACATGAAGCAGCTCATCAATGATGTAGGCAAACTCCGGGGGCATTTTCTTCCTTACTTTGGATCTGGTGTACTTTGATGAAACCACTTTACAGATCTGTACCAGCCGGTAAATGGTCACTCTCTGCCAGTCACCGTCTGCCAGGCCCTTAAGCTCCAGCTGATTCATGATCCGCTCCGGGTAGTATATTAAATTGGCTAACGCCACTTCTTCTTTCTCTGGTATGATGTGACTGAAGGTTTCCGTGATTTTTTCGCGGATAACGCCTGAGGCACTTTTTAATAAATGGACAAATGCCTCATACTCACCATGCAGGTCACTGAAAAAATATTCCGTTCCCTTTGGTAAGCCCTGAATGGCCGTAAGGTTGATGATCTCGCTGGAAGCAGCCTTTATTGTCGGATACTCCCTCGACATCAGTTTCAGATACGCCAAACTTCTCATAATACCCTCCCCTTTTCCCTGAAGCGATGCTGCATTTCTATAGAGCTATAGTAACATAAAAGATTTCAATTTAAAACCCTTTTTAGCGAGACGCCCCCCATGGATCCAATCCTTCCTTTTGTTTAACTCCACAAAATA
>Ga0213824_1000845_pt1 | contig 20596 bp, 20 predicted proteins | sample MC6MC0906MG_FD_179892 | JGI IMG/M metagenome (GOLD analysis project Ga0213824, IMG submission 179892) | Enriched soil aggregate microbial communities from Iowa State University, Ames, United States - MC6-MC0906-MG | ecosystem: Environmental > Terrestrial > Soil > Unclassified | place: USA: Iowa...
AATGTATTAGTAGTGGGCGGAGTGTGAGTGCCTTGCGCGTGACGCACGAATCGAACGCAGCGAAGGTTATTATCACGCGCAATGATATGTCGGGATATTTCATCGATGATGGGCATGGTAGGGTGCCCGCACCGGCCCCTTCGCGGGCAAGCCCGCACACAGGTCCTATGCTGTTCTCAGCAAGATTCCTGTGGCAGCTTGCCCCGCGAAAGGGCGGTACTGACACTGCGCAATATGACCTAAGGCCCTACCGTGAACAGCACCTACCCACTCCCCAGACCCATTGGCATCGTTTGCCTGGGCGTATTGCAAATCCTGGTTTGGGGCGGTTCGTTCTTCCTCATGGCGGTAATGGCCGACCCGATCAGCCGCGACACCGGCTGGCCCAGCCAATGGGTATACGGCGCGCTATCGTTGAGCTTGATGGTCTCGGCCCTGTTTGCCCCATTGTCCAGCCGCCTGGTCGCCCGCTATGGCGGCCGCCCACAGATGGCGGCCAGTGGCGCGGTGGTGGCGGTGGGCCTGCTGTTCATGGCCGCCAGCCACAGCCTGGCGCTGTTCCTGCTGGCCTGGGCGGTGATTGGGGTGGGCATGGCCATGGGGCTGTACGAGGCCTTGTTCGCCACCCTCGGCGGGCTGTATGGCGAGGGCGCAGGCAAAGCCATTACCGGCATCACCCTGATCGCCGGCTTTGCGTCGACCCTGTCCTGGCCGACCGTGGCGCTGGCCATCGAACACCTGGGTTGGCGCGTGACCTGCGTGTGCTATGCGGTTGTGCTGCTGCTGGTGGTGGCGCCTTTGTATTGGCGGGTTTTACCGCCAGGCGGGCGGCTCGAGGTGCGCAAGGCGCAGGAAACCAACACTGCGCCCGGCGTGGACCGCCAGCTCTACTGGCTGCTGACCAGCATGTTCGCCATTGGTGCAATCATCATGACGGCGATTGCCGTGCAGCTGGTGGCCGTGCTCCAGGGCCTTGGGCATTCGCTGCCGGTGGCGATCGGCCTGGCGGCGATGCTTGGCCCCAGCCAGGTGGCGTCGCGGGTGCTGCAGATTCTGGCGGGCAAGCGCCACCCGATCTGGACGGCGCTGGCCTGGGTGAGCCTGGTGCTGGTCGGCCTGCTGCTGGTGACGCTGGTGCCGGCGGCCACGGCGGTGGGGCTGTTGGTGTTCGGTTGCGGCAATGGCTTGCGGGCGATCGTGCGCGGGCTGTTGCCGCTGGCGATGATGCCGCCGGCGCAATATGTGCTGCTGATGGGGCGCATGTCGCGGCCTTCGCTGATCGGTCAGGCGTTGACGCCGCTGGTGGGGGGCTACCTGTTCGAGCACTTTGGCTCGAGGGGGGTGCTGGTGACGCTGTGCCTGTTGGCGTTGGTCAATGTGGTGCTGGTGGGCGTGGTGATGCGGCGGGTGCGAAGCAGCGCTTGATCTGGGCTGACCCTATCGCCGGCAAGCCGCCGGTAGGGCCAGGCCTTCTAGATCAGTTCAATACCTGGAACCCATGCGTCCCATCGCGCTCCAGCTGTGCAATCAATCCAAACTCCCAGTCCAGATACCCCTGCATCGCCTCGCGGGGGTTATCGGTCCCTTCATAAGGGCGGCGATAGCGATCGGTTCGCGCCACAGCCAGGTGCGTCTCGCCACTCTCCAACGGCTCGCCCGCCGCAATCCATCGCGCCGTACCGCCCTCAAGCAGATACACCGGCGTTTGCGTCAGTGCCTGCAAATCAACGGCCGCAAAGCGCGCCAGCAGGCTGCTGCCACAGGTCAGCACATAGCGCTCGGCCACCGGCAGTTGCTCCAGCACTTGCGGCAGCTGCGCACGAATTGCCCAGTGTGCCCCGGGAATATGGCGTTTGACGTAGTTGGCACTGGCGGTGAAGTCCAGCACCACGGTGCCGGGTTCTTGCAGCCAGATGCGCAGTTGCTCGACGCCGATCTCTGTCGCCTGCGCCAAGGCCGGCAGCGGCGCCTGCCAGTCGCCGGGCTCGTTGAAGTCAGCAGCCGACAGCCCATCCACAACCGCCACTTGCCAGCCCATCTGTGCCAGCCACGAAGCGCTCATGTTGGCCCGCACACCGTCGTCGTCCACCAGTGCAATGCGCGCGCCGCGCACGCTGGCGACATGGTCGGTCTCCTGCACCAGTTGCCCACCGGGTACCGAACGGCTGGCCGGCACGTGGCCCTTGGCGTATTCCTCCGGGGTACGCACATCGAACAGGTAGGTGGTGCGGCCCGTGTCGGCCTGCCAGGCCGCCAGTGCTTCGCGGCTTACACGCAACACGCCGGCCCGGTCGGCCACCTTGCGTGCACGTCCGGCGGCGCTGGCGCGGGTGGTGTCGGTCACGGCCTCGAAGTGCTTGGCCTGCCCGTGGGCCAGTTGCTGGCCCGCCAGGGTCCAGCCGATGGTGCCGTTGCGCAAGGCCGCCACCGGGTTGGGGATACCGGCATTGACCAGCGACTGGGTGCCGATGATGCTACGGGTGCGCCCAGCGCAGTTGACGATCACCTGGGTGGACGGGTCAGGTGCCAGTTCCGCTACCCGCAACACCAGTTCGGCGCCGGGCACGCTGATGCCACCGGGGATGCTCATGGTCTGGTACTCGTCGAAGCGCCGCGCATCGAGCACCACCACATCAGCCTTGGCATCGAGCAGCGCCTGGACCTGCTCGGCCGCCAGGGATGGCGTGTGGCGCACGCTTTCGACCAGTTCGCCAAACGCCTTGCTCGGCACGTTGACGTCGCGAAACAGCTCGCCGCCCGCGCTGCGCCAGCCGGCCAGGCCACCTTCGAGCAGTGCCACATTGCTGTAGCCCAGGCTTAACAAACGCTCAGCCGCCACCGCCGCCAGGCCTTCGCCATCGTCATACACGGTGATGGCCGTATCGCGCCGTGGCACGCGGGCATACACCTCAAGTTCGAGTTTCGACAGCGGGATGTTGGCGGCGAACAGCGGATGCTCCTGGGCGAACGGGTCCTCTTCGCGGACATCGATCAGGGCCAGCTCCTCGCGGGCCAGCAAGGCCCGGCGAATGTCGTGGAAAGTGCGCGTGATGGCAGTGCTCATGGGGCAGGGTTCTCTTTGGACAGGTCCCAGATGTTGGGCAAACGGGTATTGGAATAACCGGAGATGAACGGCTTCTCGCTGCCATCGGGCAGGTACACCGCCCGGTTGACCGCGCCGATGTTGGCGCCGTAGACATGGATGCTGATCGATACCTGGTCGGCGAAGGCATTGCTGACCTGGTGGATGTCGCCAATGCGCGGCGACACCGCCTCCACATGCCCGGGGTCGATGCGCACGGGAGCGCCAGCGGGTACCAGGACGCCGTGCTCGGTGCGGGCGAAGCCTTGCGAATACTCGGCGCCGCGCAGCATGCCGATCAGACCCCAGACGCGATGGTCGTGGATCGGCGTCTGTTGCCCAGGCCCCCAGACAAAGCTGACCACCGAAAAGCGCTGGCGCGAATCGCAGTGCAGCAGGTACTGCTGGTAGCGGCTCGGGTCCGGTTGGGCCAATTCGTCGGGCAACCAGTCGTCATGGGAGACCAGGCTGCGCAGCAGGCCTTGGCCGTGATCGAGCAGGGTGGCTTCGTCGGCATCCCGGTCAATCAACTCGCAAAGGGCGCCGATGAAGTGGCGCAGGCGCTCATGGCGCAGGGGTTGGCTCATGGTTCGGGCTCGGCTGACGGTTTCAGGTAACCCTAGCAAAGCCTTTGAATATTCTCAAAATTCAAATTACGCATAAGCTAATATGCAAATAATTTATTTACAGGCGAGCCGTTATGTTTTGAAATCGGCGCATGTCGAAGGCATTAGGTTATGCCTAAAGCGCATTTCACAGCATCGTATCAAGCCTATAAATTATAAGTATTCGGTTATTTAGACCCAAAAAACATAAACGAGCGACGAGACCGTGCGTGCGGATCGGCCTGTCATGCCCCAAGGGCATCTGGAGATGAACGTGCGATACCTCAAGCAACTGGCGGCCGGCGTGCTGGCCACCTCCCTGAGCCTGGCCGCCGCGGCGCAAACCCTGGTGGTCGGTGACCAGAGCTACAACGCCCGCGCGGTGATGGAGGCGGCCGGCGTGCTCGACGGCCTGCCTTATACCCTGGAATGGAAGCAATTCACCGCAGGCTCGCCGGTGGCCGAAGCGCTGAACGTCGGCAGCCTTGACATCGGCCTGCTGGGCGACGCGCCGCCGCTGTTCCTCGGCGCGCTGGGCGCACCGATCAAGGTGATCGCCGTCAGCCGACAGAACCTCGATGGCGTGGCCATCCTGGCGCGCAAAGATTCCAACATCCACAGCCTGGAAGACCTGCGGGGCAAGCGTGCTGCACTCTGGAAGGGCTCCTGGAGCCAGCAGCTGTTGTTCAGCGCCCTGGACAAAGCGGGCGTGCCCCGCGATGCGCTGGAGCTGCGTTACCTGAGTGCGCTGGACGCCTCGCATGCGCTGGACGGCGGCTCGGTGGACGTGATCGCCACCTGGGAACCCTACGTGACCCAGCAGGAACGCCAGGGCGCACGCGTGCTGGCCACGGCCGAAGGGCTGATCCCGGCGCAGAGCTTCGTGGTCGCCAACGCCCAGTCGGTGGAGGCCAAACGCGCGCAGATCAACGACTTCCTGCAGCGCCTGAAGAAGGCCCGCGACTGGACCCTGAACAACCCCGCCAACACTGAGGCCTACGCTGACGCCTGGGCCAAGCGCACCCGCGCTGACCGTGACATCGCCCGCGTGTGGTTCGCCCGCGCGCGCACCGATGTGGCGCCGCTCAACCCGCAGGTGATCGTCGATGCGCAGAAGACCGTGGACTTTTTCGCCGGGCTCGGGCTGATCAAGGCCTACCCGGCAGCGACCCTGTTCGACACCTCGTTTGCCGCCGCGTTGGCCGGCGAGCACTGATCCTGCCGGCACAGGCCAAGCCTATTCAAGGAGTTCCCCATGACCACCCGCAAGATCAAACTCGGTGCCCTGACCATGGGCTGCGGCGGCCCAGGCCGGCACAACCTGTGGCTGGACCCGGAGCTGCCTGCCGACGCCAGTGTCAATATCGACTGGTACATCGACATCGCCCGCCAGGCCGAGGCCGCGCTGTTCGACCTGATGTTCATCGTCGACAGCCAGTACATCACGCCCGGCTCGCCGTCCCATTACCTCAACCGGCTGGAACCGCTGACGCTGTTGTCGGCGCTGGCAGTTTCCACGCGCCACATCGGCCTGGTCGGCACCCTGACCACGTCCTATAACGAGCCTTACAACGTCGCCCGCCGGCTGGCCTCGCTGGACCTGATCAGCAAAGGCCGCGCCGGCTGGAATGTGGTCACCAGCGGCGATGCCGGTACCGCCGGCAACTATGGTCGCGATGAGCATTACGACTACGACACCCGCTACGCCCGCGCCCAGGAGCATGTGCAGGTGGTGCAAGGCCTGTGGCACTCCTACGAGGACGGTGCATTCCCGCGCGACCGGGCCACCGGGCAGTTCCTCGATGCCTCGAAGCTGCACGCCCTGAACCACAAGGGTGAACACTTCTCGGTGGTGGGGCCCCTGAACATCCAGCGCTCGCCCCAGGGCCAGCCGGTGATCTTCCAGGCAGGGGATTCACAGCAGGGGCGCGAGCTGGGCGCCGCCACGGCGGACGTGATCTTCACCCATGCCGCGAGCATCGAGCAGGGCCAGGCGTTTTACCGTGACGTCAAGGAACGGGCCCGGCGCCTGGGCCGTGACCCGGAGCAGTTGCTGGTGCTGCCGGGGGCGGAGATCTACGTCGGTGACACGGACGCGCATGCCCGGGAGATCGAGCGCCATTACCACCAGCAGGACCATAGCTTCGAACTGGCGCTCAAGGAGTTCGGGCGCAACTTCGGCTGGCATGATTTCAGCCAGTACGAGCTGGATGCACCGTTCCCTCAACAGAGCCTGGAGTATGCGCGCAGCAGCTTCTTCACCAATGCCAAGCGCATTGCCGACCAGGCAGGGGAGAAGGGCTTCACTTTGCGTCAGGCAGTGGAATTCGGCCGGCAGTTGCGGCCGGGGGCATTTGTAGGCTCGGCCGAAACCGTGGCAGCGAAAATGGCCGAATGGTTCGAGGCGCGGGCGTTGGACGGGTACAACATCTACATCGGCCACCCAGGGCAGTTCCGGCGCTTTACCGAAGAAGTCGTGCCGTTGCTGCAGGCGCGCGGGGTGTATCGCACCGAGTACGAAGGGCGCACCTTGCGCGACAGCCTGGGGTTGCGGCTGCCATGAAACGTGCCGCACGGCGGCGGTTCTGGATCAGACAAGGGCCTAATCCTTGTCTGCCAGGCATGCGGTTTTTCCCAGGGCGAGATTGACCGCAAGCCAACCCTCCACGGTGGCCTCTCCGGCCTCGGCGAACACACGTTCCAGCAATTTCACTTGCTCGCGCCGCAGGGACTGCTCGAAGCGGGCCCCCGCATCCGTCAGTTCGAGCAACCGTTTACGCTTGTCGCTCTGCGACTCCACGCTGTTGACCAGGCGCATCTCCACGATCTGGCGCAGCGGCATGCTCAGCGCTTGCTTGGTCACGCCAAGCAAGGCGAGCAATTCCTTGACGCTCAGGTTCGGGTAGCGAGAGATAAAAAACAAAATGCGTTGGTGTACTCGACTCAGTCCGCGGCGCTCAAGCATGGCGTCCGTCTTGGCAGTAAAGGCGCGGTAGCCGAAAAAAAACGCTTCCATCGCCTGCTGCTGGGACTCACGATCTTTAAGGTCAATCATGTTGACATATCCGTTCAAGTCGTCGTAGTTTCGGTCAAGCAGTTTGACTAATTCTAATAATCCTTGCTAGCGGTGACCTCCTTGGCCTTTTCCGAACGTGTGTCGCGCCTCAAAAGTTCCTTGATCCGTGAAATCCTTGCCGCTGCCCAGCGTCCGGAAGTGATGTCGTTCGCTGGCGGCCTCCCGGCCGAGGTCATGCTGCCGGAAGTCGAGTGGGCGCAAATGCCGACCTTGATGGGCCAATACGGCGTAAGTGAGGGTGAACCCGCCTTGCGTGAAGCGCTGGCCGCCGAAGCGCGAGCGCTGGGTGTGCCCTGCGAGGCAAGCCAGGTACTGGTGGTCAGTGGGTCCCAGCAAACGCTGGATCTGGCTGCAAAGCTCTATATCGACAAGGGCACTGAGGTGCTGCTGGAAGCGCCAACCTACTTGGCGGCCTTGCAGATTTTCCAGCTGTTTGGCGCTGAGTGCATCACCGTTCCACTGGCCGCCGACGGGCCTGACCTGGAGGCATTGCGCTCCCGGCTGGAAAAACATCGCCCGGCATTCATCTACTTGATCCCGACCTTTCAGAACCCGTCGGCCGTTCGCTACAGCGAGGCCAAACGCAACGCCGTGGCGGATTTGCTGGATGAGTTTGGCGTGACGTTGATCGAGGATGAGCCCTACCGCGACCTGACCTTCGACAGCGGCAGCGCCACGCCGATTGTCAGCCGCTTGAAAAAAGCCAGTTGGATCTACACCGGCACTGTATCGAAAACGCTGTTGCCGGGGTTGCGAGTCGGTTACTTGATTGCCAGCCCCGATCTGTTTCCGCATTTGCTGCGGCTCAAGCAGTCGGCCGACCTGCACACCAATCGCGTGGGGCAGTGGCAAGCGTTGCAATGGATCGGTACTGAGCGGCTTCAACAGCACTTGGCCAAGCTGCGGGATTTCTACCAGAGGCGTCGCAACGCATTTCAGATCGCGTTGGAAACGCATTTTTCTGATCTGGCTGAGTGGAACGTGCCGCAGGGCGGGCTGTTTTTCTGGCTGACACTGAAGCAACCCTTGGATACTCGTACGCTGCTCGAGGCAGCGCTTGCAGCGGACGTGGCGTTCATGCCAGGTGAGCCGTTCTTCCCAGACCCTGACAATCATCCAGGTTACATGCGTCTGAACTTCAGCCACATTGACCCCGCCCGGCTCGACGAAGGCCTGAAGCGGCTCGCAGCGGTAGTGCGCAATGCCCAGCACGGGCTAGCAACGCGTTCGTAACTGCATAAGCTACGCCTTATAAAAATAGGTGATGGGTGGCCCACAGGTAGCTACAAAGCCCTGGCGCTGTGGGCGATACCGTTACTGGAAAGAGAAAAGCGGTTCACGGTTATTCGATGCCTGACGCTCAAGGCGCCCTTTGCCGGGTCCAGCAATTGCTGCCAGCTCTATCAATCCGTCTCGTGTTTTGCGTTGCCGTTTAGTACTGCAAGGAGAGCATCAGTGCTGCTAATGGATGAGCTTACCCAACTTGCCAGTCTTGCCAGTCCGCAGGAATGGTTCTCCACGCTCAAAGCGTTCAGCCTGCGCATGGGTTATTCGCGCTTACTGTTCGCGCTCAAGGGAAGTGTCAATGCGGATCATACCCAGGCGCACATACAGAGTGATTACCCGATGCATTGGCGTGAGCTTTACGATGCCAACGCATACGCCTCTATTGATCCAACCGTAACGCATTGTCTTTCGTCCAATCGCCCGCTGATTTGGCGCCGTGGGGACTATCAGATACCGGTTCAGGCTGCCTTTTTCGAAGAGGCGGCGTGCCACGGATTGGACACAGGCCTGGCACTACCGCTTCATGGTCCCAGCGGGCAGGCCGGCATGCTCTGCCTGCAACCTGCCGATACGGGGCGGTATGTGGAGAAGGATATGCTGCACAGCTTGGCGATGATGACGCTGCTGCGGGACTTTGCTCTGGAGGGGGCCATCCGGATGAGCGCCGAGCTTGGCTCGACTCAAGTGCGGTTGACCGGCCGCGAGCGAGAGGTGCTGCAATGGAGTGCAGCCGGCAAGACGACGTGGGAAATCGCGATGATTCATTCCTGCACCACCGCCGCGATCGAATTTCATTTCAAGAATATTCGCCGAAAATTTCAAGTCAGTTCACGCCAGGCGGCAATCGTGAAAGCCCTTCAGCAACGCCTTATTTGCCCCTGACCCGCTGCGCGCAGCGCAAGGTCGCCTCGTCCAGCCTGCCACTCAGGTAGAGGAACAGCAGGATATAAACGGGTGCTGAAACCTGACTGGTGCATTCGATCCTGCTGGCACCTGCCTGGCTGATTCCGAACTTCGACCAGAATTCTGTCTGGCTCTGGTTACGTTCCATGCGTAAACGGATCGCTTGGCGGGTCAAGTCTCGGGCGGCCGGTGAGTCGAGCAGATTCATAACGGCAGGGTCCTTCAAAACCCCGAGCCTAGCAGCTTTGATCCCAGGCAAACCACCTCCCAAATAAGGGAGGGTCTAATTTATTCATTTTGAATATACGTTTGCGATCTTTCCTGGCTTGATGAGTTCCGTTATGCGCTTTTCAATCGATCGCCGAAACAATCTAAATGATCATGCCTTGCAGTCCATGCATGTGTTGCGTGCGCGTGTATTCAAACAAAAGAAAGCGTGGGATGTAAGCCTCATCGCCGGCATGGAGATCGATGGCTACGATGCGCTCAATCCGTATTACATGATTATCACCCAAGGCGCAGAGCAATCCTACGTGTGTGGCTGCTGGAGAATACTGCCAACGGTGGGGCCGAACATGTTGGCACATACCTTTCCTGAGTTGCTGCACGGCCAGCCAGCCCCGCACTCAGATCGGGTGTGGGAGTTGAGCAGGTTTGCCATTGAGGTGCCGGAGGGTGGGTGTTTCGGGTTTTCCCATGAAACAGCGAAGGCCATTCACGCCATTGTTGATTTCGCCATGAGCCAACACATCGAGCAGTTTGTCACGGTCACTACCGTTGGCGTCGAGAAGATGCTCATTCGCCTGGGGTTGGACGTCAGTCGCTTCGGCCCAGCTCTGCAGATTGGGGTCGAGCGCGCCGTGGCGCTGCGTATCGAACTGAACGAAAAAACTTGGCAGGCGCTGGTCAAGCGGGTTGCGGGCGGCCTTTAGAAGCGACCCTACCAAATAGGGGAGGTAGATTAATTTTTCCTCTCGCGTATGGTCGCGTGCTCCGGTGCGCTGGTGATTTTTGCACGACACACAGTGGCGTAGGTGTAACGTCTGAGAAAGGAAGTGGGGTATGCAGGGATTCACTTACATAGAAGAAAACGGTGAAGTCGATCTGGATAAAGTCGCCGAACTGCTGCAGGCGGGGCAGGTGGGTGGGCGGGTACTTTATGTTATCCGTGAGGCGGTGGCGAGGGACCACTGCCTGCAGATGCAGCGTAACTTTTCGACCATTATTGCCAGGGAAATGAACAACCGACCGGACGACGGTTTTGTGAGAACCGAACAAATTGGTTCTTCCCAGTTTCACAAGACCGGTCGGGAATACATGGCATCCACTTTGGCATGTGGGTCCAATGTGATGGAACTCTTCGACGGGCTGGATAACCGAACGATCCGCTCCCTCTACCGAGATGAGCAACTCGAGCGGTATTTTGCTCAGCGACAGATGACCTATCGCCCCGCCTTGCATCTGACCACCTGTGCCAATTTCGCCACCACCCGGCGTTGGCTGGACAACGGTGAAATGTCACTGATGCCCCACGAAGACAGTGCACAGCTGGCCTTCGCTGCGCGCGATGACTTTGAAGTAGCCGGTGCGCAGAATGTCATCTCCTCCAATATCTGTATCAGTGATGCCTCCCAGGGCGGCGAACTGGTGGTCTGGAACCTCAAACCCGATGCCGCATTGCGCGAGTCATTCGGTGTTCAGGACACCGGTTACCCGTACCCGCTGGACTTCGTGTCCCGTTACGAGAGTTTCAGTGTTCGCCTGGCACCCGGCGACCTCTACTTCCTCAATGCCTCCTACTTGCATGGGGTGAGGAGTTCGCTACGTAACGAGCGCATCACCGCTGGCCGTTTCCTGGCGTCGCTGGGCGACAAGGTTGTGTATTGGTCATGAACAGTCGCGACATTGCCCAGCAACTGACCGAGCATGGCTTCTGCAAGTACAACCTGTTTGCCTCACCCGGCTGGACGCCCGATGCGGTTGAAGTCGACAGGCTTATTGAAAGCTATCCGCACATGGCATTGGATCCTTACTCGGCCGGTAATCGGTTACGCGCCTATATTCAGGTACGCGTTGAAGACGGCGTGCTGACGTTCGGCAAATTTGAGGCTTATCAGCAAAGTCGCAAATACAACCCCGTTACGGGTGGCACGGTGCGTGATTACCCCTGCATCCAGCCGCACATTCTTTCCAGTGAAGTTTTTCAGCGAATGCTCAAGCAAGACATCGAGGTCGTGCGTGCAGTGGAAGCCATCCCTGCGCCCGAGTCGCTGATGATCGGTGTCCATCTCTTTCGCTACAAAGCCGGCCAGCAGCCTGCTTACAGTTCACCTGCATGGTTGCACCGCGATGATGAAAACATCGTGTTCGTGCACCTCGTTGATCGGTCGCCTGAACTCATTGGCGGTGACAGCGTGATTGCCAGAAATGCGCGTGAGATTGACCGGGTCATCCGTCTGGAAAAGCGCTGGGATACCTTGCTCGTCAATCACCAGTGCCTGCACGCCGTGACGCCCATGGCAGCGCCTGAATGGTACGGCGAAAACGAGTATGTCCACCGCGATGTGATCCTGGTGACGTTCCAGATCAGAGAGGAAGTAGAAGATGCATGACAAGTTTGCAATTGTAACTGGTTCAGGCGGCAGCATCGGCGGGGCGATCGTCGAACGGCTGCTGGCTCAAGATTATTTCGTGTTGGGCCTGGACCTTGCCGACAATCGAGTACATTCCGCATTCACCTTTATCGAAGTGGACTTGTCGCATCCGCAGCACATTGACGCCCTGTTCGATGGGCAGATTGTGCTTGGGCGGCACAACGTATTGGTCAATGCCGCAGGCGTGCGTGAAATCGTGCCGATGCCGGCCTTGTCATTGGACGAATGGAACCGGGTACTTGCGATCAACCTGACCGCTCCCTTTGTGCTGTCGCGGCGCCTTGCCGTGGAGGCGCTGGAGCAGCATCGCCAGGCGGTCATCGTCAATATTGCCTCGGTCAGCGGCATGCTGGGCGAGCCTGAGCGCACCGCTTATGTCAGTTCCAAGCACGGCTTGATTGGCCTGACCAAGCAGCTGGCCATCGAGTTCGGCCATGCGGGGATCCGGGCAAACAGCGTTTCCCCCGGTGTAACCCGCAGCAACATGACCCAAGCCTATTTCGACGACCCGCAACAGATGGCCCTGATCAAGTCCGGGCTTTATCTGGACCGGGTGGGCGAACCCGACGATGTCGCGTCCTTGGTGTGCTACCTGGCCAGTGAGGAAGCGGGTTACATCACCGGCAGCAATTTCACCGTCGACGGCGGCTGGACTGCAGGAAAAAACCTATGACAAGTCGAGTCTCCAGTTTCCCCGGTTTCCCAGGGTTGCTTGCCGCCGCTGCAGTGGTGATGTGGTCGTTCTCATTCCCCGCCAGCAAGGTGGTTTATGGCTATTTCAATGCCATCGATATCGTCTTGTTGCGGTACCTGGTGGCCAGTGCCTTCTTTGCCATCCTGTTTCTGGCTGGCAAGGTTCGAGGCATTGCGCGCGCTGACTGGTTGAGAATGTGCGTGGTAGCACTCGTAGGCTGTACCGCTTACCAGTTGTTGTTTGTATCAGGTGTGGCGCTGGTTACGCCGGCTGCCGCCTCGATGATCATTTCAACAACCCCCATCTTCTCTGCGTTGTTGGCCCTGGCATTTACAGGCAAACGGCTCAACCGGTTGCAGGTACTGGGTACCCTGGTTGGCTTTATCGGCGTGGCCCTGGTGTGTTTCTCGCGGGGCGCGGATGGCAGCCTGCAGGGTTACCTGCTGCTGATTCTGGCCGCCTTGGCTATGGGCAGTTACTTCATTCTGCAGAAGCCGTTGCTTGAAAAGTACAGTGCCCTGGACCTGGTCTGCTACAACACCTGGTTCGGCTGCCTCAGCCTGATCTGGCATCTCCCTCGATTGACCGAGTCCCTTTCACCCGGCATTCCGTTGGAAGGCATCCTCGCCATTGTCGTGATGGGTGTGTTTTCAAGCGGTATCGGCTTCATCCTCTGGTTCAAGGCCATTGCCTCATCCAGCGCCACCAACGTGACCAACTTCATGTATCTGCAGCCGTTGATCGTCGGCCTCATGGCCTGGTGGTGGATTAAAGAAGTGCCCAGCATGCAAGCCGTCCTGGGTGGCGTGGTGGTGATCGCTTCGCTGATTATTTCGAATGGAAATTGGAAAAGGAAAGCACAATGATCGACACGCTTTGGCTGTCTTGGGATGAACAGCAGGCTTTGCGCAATTACGCCAGTGACTTTGGCTCGGTCGAAGACTTGGCGTTGCATGCCGCCGTGCCGGCCATGACTCAAGCGCTGCCGCACCTGCTGGCCAAGGAAAGTCTGGAGATGCTCGCCGGCTTCATGGCGGGCCCCGGCAATATCCTCAGGATCAACGGCCTGCCAATTGACGAAAACCCACCGTCAACGCCTTACAGCGGGTATGTGGATAACGCGCAAATTCCGGTCGGCACCGTGATGCAGAGCCTGATCTTTGCGGCCTGCCAACTGGCCCCGATAGCCTACGAGCGGGAGAACCGCGGGCTGCTGCTGCGCCATGTGGTGCCTACCCGCAAACGGGAGATGAAAGTCAGCTCTCACGGCAGTCGCTACACGCTCGACATGCATGTTTCAAACCCCATATTGCCGATCATTCCGGAGGCGACCAATGGGGTCTCGGCATCGCCAGAAGTCCTTTCGTTCTACGGCATTCGGCAAGACCCTAACGTTTACACCGAAGTCGTCGAGCTTGATGAAGTGCTGGCGCTTATCGAACCGGCGGTGATCGATCAATTGCGTCAGCCGGCGTATTACTTCCGCATGCCTTCATCCTTTGGTGGCGAGGAACTTCAAGGGCCTTTCCCGGTGCTGGCGCAGCGTGACGGCAGGTATTACAACCGCACGGACATGGACACGGTGATCCCGGTCGACTATCCGGCGTTACTCGCCTTGACGGCCTTCATGAAAGCGACACGCCAGGTCCCCAATTACCATCGCCTGCAATTGGCACCCGGCGAGATGTTGATCTTCAAGAACCAGCGCACCTTGCACTCGCGGCAGAAATTCCTGGCGCGGTACAACGGCCTCGACCGTTGGATGGTTCGACTTTACGGGACCAGCGACCTTTCGCGTCATCACCCTGCCAATGCTGCCGTGCCCTATGTTGGCGTGACCTACTGAGAACTGCCCATGACCCAATTGATTATCACCGCACCCGACATGCCGCTGTCTCGCTACGCCGAGCACATCCGTGAACCGGCTTGCGTGGTGACCCACTTCGCCTCGTCGCAGTTGCTGAAACTCGGCGAGGTGCAGTCATACGATGATTTGAACACTGCGGTTGCTCAATGCGACTCCATCCTGGTGTGCGTCCATCCCGAACAGTGGGATGACTTGCTGCTGGGGGACAAAGGGATCCTGGTCAGCATCAGCGAAGGGGTTGAGATCATCAACGCTGGCGAGCTCGACGATGCCCGCCATAACGTCTACAACCACTTCCTGTCATCCAAGAACCTTAGCTACATCGTTGTCTGAGACGTCGAGCGGAGTTTGCTGTCCAGGTGTGTGCGGGGCAGGATTCAGAATGGGCGATTCGCCCAGCTGGAGAATGGCCCGCCGCACATGGCCTGGGTTCTGTATGAAAAGCCTTGAGACGAAGGTCAGGCAAGGCGAAAACAGCCGAAGAAACGGTCGAAGCCGCGCTCGACTTTACGGGTTGTAAATGAGCATTCCGAGGCTGTTTTCAACGCAGCATCACCGAGTACCAAGGCGTTTCGTACAGAGCCTAAGAACCAGCCCCCTCAGAAGTTGTAGGTCACCCGCCCAAAGTAATACCCGCCGGTAAACCCATACGGCGAATACACCCCATACCCCTTGACCATGGTCTTGCTGCTCGGCGCCTGCCGCTCGGGATACACATCGAACAGATTGCGTGCACCGATCGCCAGCTCCAGGTCCTTGGTCAGCTGATAGCCCACGTCCAGGTCGGTAATCCAGCGCGCCTTGTACTCGCGGTCCAGCGAGCGGTCATTGGCCGCGTTCACCTCACGCCACGAGCCGTAGCGGGTCAGCCCCAGGTTCACCCGGTAACGGTCCAGCCGCCAGTTGGCGCCAAGGATCAGCTTGGTGTGCGGCTGCACATCGGTCAGCAGGTTGCGTGCCTGGCGGTTCATCAGCTCATACGAGGTGCCGAGGATGTTCACGCTCTCTTTGTAATCGAGGATTTCGGTGTCGTTCCAGTTGAACGCCGCCGTCCATTTCACCGCCCCGGCGCCGCCCAGGTCCTGGTCATAGCTGCTGACCAGGTCCAGGCCTTTGGTGCGGGTATTCGCACCGTTGGTGAAGTACTGGCCACCGGCGGTGGAGTCGATGCCGTTGGCCAGCAGCGTCTGCGTCACCTCTGGCCCCAGCAGCGTGCCGGTCAGGGTGATGCGGTCGCGCACGTTGATCAGGTAGGCATCGGCGGTGAAGGCCAGGCGTTCGCTGGGTTGCCAGGCCAGGCCAACGCTGTAGTTGGCGGACTTTTCCGGCTTCAGCGCTTCGGCGCCCAGCGCCTGGGCCGCCGCCGAATCGACGGGCAGCACGCCGTAATTGATCGACTGGTACACCCCATTGACCACGCCATAGGTGGTGGAGCGTGCGCTGAACAGGCTGTTGGCCAGCGACGGCGCACGGAACCCGTTGCTGACCGTGGCCCGTACGGCCAGCTCTGGCGTGAGCTCGTAGCGGGTGGTCAGCTTGCCGCTGCGGGTGGCGCCGATGCCGCGGTCGTAATGCTCATAACGCAGCGCCGCGCCCCAGTACCACTGCGGCAACGGGTTGAAACCGACATCCAGGTAACCGGCGTAGCTGTTGCGGCTGGCGCTGGTGGCCTCGGCCGGCGAAATGCCGTTGGTAACCTGGGCGCCGGAGGCGGCGCAGTTGTCGGGGGTGATGCAATAGCCACCGTCGGCCCAGCTGGCCCAGTCGCCGGCCTTGACCTGGTAGGTATCGCGGCGCTGCTCAAGGCCCCAGGACACGTCCAGTGGCTTGGCCAGGCCCACCTCGAAACTGCGCCGCAGGTCTAGGTTGCTGGTCAGTTGCGAGGAAATCCAGGTACCGGATTCGAAATGGTTCGGCGTGGCCTCGCCCAGCGACGGGTTCTGGTTGTTCCAGGTACCTTGTTCGGCCTCATTGCGCCCGTAGGTGCTGGACACGTCCCAGTCCCACTCACCGACCAGCCCGCGCGCGCCGAAGGCAGCCTGGTAGTCGTGCTCCTCGATGTACCAGGTGGGGGTGTAACCCGACGGGTAGCCATTGGGCCCTGTGGTGATGGTGTTGACGATGGTCGGCAGGCGAAAGTTCTGGCCCTGCTCGGCCTTGCGGTAGGACCAGGTGCTGAACGAGTACAGGGTCAGGTCGTCGCTGACCGGCAGTTCGGCGTTGTAGCCCAGGGTCAGCAGGTTGATCTTCGGCGTGCCATAGCCGCCGTAGGTGACCTTGCCGGCGCGGTCGAGCGCTTCGGCCTGGCTGTAGCCGTTGGCGCTGGCCTTGTTGTCGTCGTTCTGGCTGCGCGCATCCAGTGCGAGCTGCAGGATGCCGTCGCGGCCGATCTCGAAGCCCTTGTTCAGGCTTTGCTGCACGGTCTGTTTCTTGCCGTCGTAGCCTTGCCCGGCCTGGGTCACGGCCGTGCCGCTGGCGTCGGCCTTGAGGATCACGTTGATCACCCCGGCGATGGCGTCGGAGCCATACTGGGCGGCGGCGCCGTCACGCAGCACTTCGACGTGGTCGATGGCGCTGATGGGGATCAGGTCCAGGTCGCTGGGCGCGGCGCCGGCGTTGATGCCGCTGATGTTCAGGGTGGCACTGGTATGGCGCCGTTTACCATTGACCAGCACCAGCACCTGGGCGGCGTTGAGCCCGCGCAGGTTGGGCGCGCGGGCCATGCCGCTGGCGTCCCAGCCGGTCTTTTCCGGCAGGGTCAGCGACGGCACGCTGGCGCTGAGGGCTTCCATCAGGCCGGGTTTGCCGCTTTCTTGCAGTTGCTTGGCGCTGATCACGTCGATCGGCACGGGGCTGGTGGTGACGGTGCGTTTTTCCGAGCTGCGGTTGCCGGTGACGATCACTGTGCCCAACGCCGAGGCAGCGGGTTGGTCCGCCAGGGCGGTGGGCGTATTGAGCCCGGCGCACAGCGCAACGGGGAGCAGCGAGGCAGAGGTCAAAGCGTGCTTCATGCATGAAATTCCTTGTCAGGCGGTGTGGCGCACTCAGGGCGCCTTCGCCGCGATCGCTTCGATTTCCACCAGGGCGCCGGGCAGTGGCAGGGCCACCACCTGAATGGCTGTGCGGGTCGGTTTGCGCGGTTGTTCGGCGGTGGCGAAGAACTCGGTGTAGGCCGCTTGCAGGCCGGCGAAATCGAGGTGGCCGCCGTTGGCCGGGTCACCGACCAGGAACACCCGCAACTGGACGATATCGCCCAGGTCCAGGCCCTGGCCGCGCAGCGCCGTGCGCAATTTGCCGAGCACCGAACGGGTCTGGGTTTCGGTATTGCCGTAGGCCGCGATGCTGCCTTTGGCCGCCTGGGCGTCGGCGACATCGGGCAGCGTGCCGCTGACGAAGGTCAGGTGGCTGCCGGCCGGCACGGTCACCAGTTGCGAGATGGGGAAGTTCGAGCCTGGTGGGTCGATGCGCTTGATGCTGTCGGCCTGGGCAGTGAGGGTCAGCGACATGAGGGCTCCGGCGATCAGGGAGAGGCGTGGCATGGCGGTTTTCCTTGTGGGTCAGGCGGCGACGCCGCGGGTGGCTTGGCTGGCGTGGCGGGCGATCAGGCCGACCACCCGGCGGGCAGACTCGGCGGCGCTGTTCTGCCAGATGCCAACACCGCCATGGGCGAGGGCGTCGCTGGCCAGCCAGGTGCGGCCCTGGGGTTGGTTGAGGATGTCGTAGCCCGGCTGGGCGACTTCGTCGTGGACGATCCACGGGCTCTCGCTGAACGGGACCTTCGACCAGTTCACCGCCAGTGGCCGGCCCAGCTTGTGGCTGTGGCCCGGGTGCAGCGACTCGACCGCCTGGCGCGAGGAGGCGATCTGCGCGTCGATGGCCTTGTTGGCGAACTGCTGGGCGACATCGCCGGTGTTGTAGGTGGCCACCAGCACACCCTGTTCACTGTTGAGCCGATCGCTGGGGTACCACAGCGTGCGGGCTTCGTGGTTGATGTAGGAGAGCCCGCCGTAGATCTGGAAGTCGGTCTCCCAGAAGCGCGGCGACTGCCAGGCCACCTTATTGGCCTTGTCGCCCTGGGCCAGGCCGATGGCCTTGCGGTATTCGGCACTGAAGTTGGTGTCCAGCCGCGCCAGCAGCGGCAGGGGCAGGGTGACGATGGCGTAGTCGGCGGTTTCCACGTGCTGCTGGCCGCTGCTGCGGTCGCGCCACACCACCTTGCTGGCGCTGTCGCCGGTCTGCACGCTGAGCACTTCGGCACCTAGCTGCACGCTGTCCTTGACCTGGCGATAGAACGCCTTGGGTATCTGGTCCATGCCGCCGACCGGCTGGAACATGGTCGAGGAAAACTCCGGGATCTCATCGAACACCAGCGGCAGCAGCAGGTTGTTGTCCAGCAGCTGCTCCAGCGGCACTGGCTGGCGCTGGATGGGTGTCTGGTCACCGGCACCGGCAAACCGGGTGTAGCCTGCGCGCACCGAACCGCGGTACTGCTGCTGGGTGTCGAGGTCGCCATAGACCTTGAGGAAGTCCAGCAACGCTTTGCGCTGTGGGGCGCTGAGCTCCTGGTCGAGGCTGTTGCGGCTGACGCTGCGCGCCAGCAGTTCACTGAAATGGCCGCGGGTATCGTTGACCGCCTGGCGCAGCAGCAGCGGTGGCCGGTTCAGATCGGGCTGGGCGAGGGCGTTGCGGCTGCTGTTGACCAGCACCTGCAGCTCGACGCCCAGCTCACGGCAGTAGCCGAGGATGGTCAGGTGGTGGCTGGCCAGGCGCGCGGCGCCAGCATTGAAGAACAGGCCCGGGTCGAACTCGACGGTCTGCCGGCTACCATCGTTGTGTTCGATGCGGTCTCCGTTGCGCAAGGTCCACACCCGGCCGCCGACGCGCTCGCGGGCTTCGAGTACCTTGACGGTGAAACCGGCCTTGCGCAGCTCGTAGGCCGATACCAGGCCGGAAATACCGGCGCCGACGATGACCACACGTTTGCCGTTGCCGCCGTTGGCAGCCAGTTTCAGGGGTTCGAAGGTGGCGGCCAGGGCGTTCTGGCCAAAGGCACCCATGGCGGCGGTGTAGCCGCCGAGGGCTGCGAGGCGGGTAATCAGGTCTCTGCGGGACAATCCCATGTTGCGGTCTCCGAGCAGTCAGGTTTCGGATGTGCGCAACAGGGCGAGCGGACGCATGGCGGGCCCGACGGCGGTTGGCACAAATCCATTTGCCTCCGCCATGTCGGGGTCGGTTTACAGAACCTAATGGTCTTTTAACCGGTTGTGAAAGGCTTTTTAGTTCTATGTTAATTATGTTTTACATTCATTGTATTTGTTGTTTTAAATGCAAGTAAGTAATTTTATGCTGCTTGCCAGATGACGCTCAAGGCTGCCGCTCGGCCACGGCCCGAAGCGTCCTCAACGTCACCACCGGCGCATCGACCACAAAGCGGTTCGCCAGCCACCCCGGCACATCGCCCGCTGGGTCGGCCTGCAGCTGGTAGGTCACTTCGGTCTCTCGCTCGCCCAAGGGTTTCATGATCCACTCGCCACTCAAACGCTGCACACGGATCAGCCCCGGCTGCTCTGGCAGCCTTCCCGGGTCGGCGCTCAAATGCCGCACCAGGGTACCGTCGTCCAGGCGCTCGCTGGTGACCTTGAGGATGATGTCCCGTGGCAATGTCGGCCACGGCAGGTTGGTGGTCAGGTAGACCCACGTGCTGTCGCCGTCGACGTCCAGCAGGCGCATCTGCTCGCAGGCGTACAGCCATTTGCAGGCCACGCGCAGGTTCTCCTGCAGGTCGGTGAGCGTTCGCATGCTGGCGTTCATGGTGCTGACGCCACGGAACTGCTGGTACGGCGAGTCGCCAGCTGCGCGCAGGTACACGCGGATGCCTTCGCGGTCGTAGGCAAGGTTCCAGTCGTCGGCAGCCTGTGCGCAGGTGCAGAGCAGCAGGGCGGCAAGCAAAAGGCTGCGGTTCATGGTGAGCACCGCGCGGGGAGTAGGCCCTTGAGTATGTGCGGCAAACACAAAGCCCGCCAGGCGGCGGGCTGTGTTGAAGCGGTCAGGGCTTAGCGCTGTGGGTTCAGCGTCAGGTGCACGTGACGGTTCACATCTTTGTACAGCAGGTAGCTGAAGTTGCCTGGGCCGCCGGCATAGCAGGCTTGCGGGCAGAAGGCGCGCAGCCACATGAAGTCGCCGGCTTCCACTTCGACCCAGTCCTGGTTCAGGCGGTAGACCGCTTTGCCTTCCAGCACATACAGGCCGTGTTCCATCACGTGGGTTTCGGCGAATGGGATCACGCCGCCCGGTTGGAAGGTGACGATGTTGACGTGCATGTCGTGGCGCATGTCGGCCATGTCGACGAAGCGGGTGGTTTTCCAGCGGCCTTCGGTGCCCGGCATTTCGATGACGGTGGCGTTGTCGCGGTGGGTGACGAACGACTC
>Ga0213824_1000848_pt1 | contig 20541 bp, 19 predicted proteins | sample MC6MC0906MG_FD_179892 | JGI IMG/M metagenome (GOLD analysis project Ga0213824, IMG submission 179892) | Enriched soil aggregate microbial communities from Iowa State University, Ames, United States - MC6-MC0906-MG | ecosystem: Environmental > Terrestrial > Soil > Unclassified | place: USA: Iowa...
TAAAGCGCCGATCGGCAAGGACGACGCGGTCGGCCGAGACGAAGTCGGCCTCTTCAAGAAGCAACAGGTTCACGGTTGGGTCGCTGGCGGCTGGTCGTTGTGGTCGTTCGCCGCTTCATCGTCGGCAGGGTTGCGCTTGCGGATCAGGCTGCCACACAGCACGCCGATCTCGAACAGCAGCCACATGGGCACGGCGAGCAGCGTTTGCGAGAAGATGTCCGGCGGGGTGAGGATCATGCCGACCACGAAGCAGCCGATGATCACGTAGGGGCGGATCTTTTTCAGGTACTTCACATCGACCACGCCGATCCACACCAGCAGCACCACCGCCACCGGGATCTCGAAGGCGACACCGAAGGCGAAGAACAGGGTCATGACGAAGTCGAGGTAGTTGGCGATGTCGGTCATCATCGCCACGCCTGCCGGGGTGGCAGCGGCGAAGAACTTGAACATCAACGGGAACACCAGGAAGTAGGCGAAGGCCATGCCGGCGTAGAACAGCAGGATGCTCGACACCAGCAGCGGAATGGCGATGCGCTTTTCGTGGCGGTACAGCCCCGGTGCGATGAAGCCCCAGATCTGCTGGAGGATGAACGGGATGGCCAGGAACAGCGAGACGATCATGGTCAGCTTGAACGGCGTCAGGAACGGCGAGGCCACGTCGGTGGCGATCATCGTCGCGTTGGCCGGCAAGTGGTCGCGCAACGGCGCCGAAACCAGGGTGTAGATCTGCTGGGCGAAGGAGAACAGCCCGGCAAAGATCAGGAAGATCGCGGCCACGCAGCGCAGCAGGCGCGTACGCAGTTCGGTCAGGTGCGAAACCAGCGGCATGGGCTGGTCGTCTTGCGGTTTTTCGCTCATGGGGCTCGCGGCGGTTGAGGCTGGTCGGGCTGCTCAGGCGCAGTGGTCGGCGCAACAGGTGCTGGCGTGAGCGTCGCGGCAGGCTGCTCGGGCACCGCGACGGCGGGCGGCGGTGCCGGCGGCGTCAGCGGGTTGAGGATGCGCTTGGCTTCCTGCTCCATCTGCAGGATGTGCTCGTTGTGCAGCTGGCGGCGGATGTCGTCGGCGCCGATCTCGCGCTCGACCTCCATCTTGATCGCGTTGAAGCTGCGCTTGAGCCGGCCGATCCACAGCCCCGCAGTACGCGCGGCGCCAGGCAGGCGCTCGGGGCCGAGCACCAGCAGGGCTACCAGGCCGACGAGCAGCAACTCGCTGAAGCTGATGCCGAACATGGGTCAGTCTTTCCGCTGCGGCTCTTGGACCGGCTGGGCCTGGCCCTCGATGGTGTGGCCCTGCTGCGGCGCTGCGGCCTGCTGCTGGGTGGCCTGTACCGGTGGAACCGGCTGGGCTGGCGGCGGGGTCGGCTCGGCCGGCTTGGTCTCTTCGTCGTTCATGGCCTTGCGAAAGCCCTTGATCGACTCGCCCAGGTCACCGCCGAGGTTCTTCAGCTTCTTGGTGCCGAACACCAGCACGACGACAACCAGCAGGACGATCCAGTGTTTCCAGTCAAAAATACCCATGGTGCTCTCCTAGAATGCTATTCGCTCAGGCCGAGGGCTGGCGCGCGGCCTTTTCATCGTGCCCGGAAAGGCCGAAACGGCGTTCCAGTTCGTCGAGCACGGCTTGTGGATGCTGGCCCAGTGCGCTGAGCATGACCAGGCTATGAAACCACAGGTCGGCAGTTTCATAGATGACATCGCTGTAATCCTTGCTGACCTCGGCGTCCTTGGCAGCAATGATGGTCTCGACGGACTCTTCGCCGAGCTTCTCGAGAATCTTGTTCAGGCCCTTGTGGTACAGGCTGGCCACATAGGAGCTGTCGGCGGCTGCGTGCTTGCGTTCTTCGAGCACTTCGGCCAAGCGGTTGAGGGTGTCGCTCATGTCAATGTCCTGCGCTGTAGATGGCATCCGGGTCTTTCAACACCGGGTCGACGGATTTCCACTGGCCGCCTTCGAAGACGCGGTAGAAGCAGCTCTCGCGGCCGGTATGGCAGGCGATATGGCCCAGCTGCTCGACCATCAGGATGATCACGTCGGCATCGCAGTCCAGGCGCATCTCGTGCAGCTTCTGCACATGGCCGGACTCCTCGCCCTTGCGCCACAGCTTGCCACGGGAGCGTGACCAGTAGATGGCGCGTTGCTCGGTGGCAGTGAGTGCCAGCGATTCGCGGTTCATCCAGGCCATCATCAGCACGCGTCCGGTCTTGTGGTCTTGGGCGATCGCCGGCACCAGGCCATCGCTGTTCCACTTGATCTCGTCCAGCCAGTCTTTCATCGTCGACTCCAAAACCGGGCCCGCTCCTGTACCGGGCCCTTTGCGCTAGTGTGCCAGCCAGCAGCGCGGCTGGCTATTGGCGCACGATCAGGTACAGCCCGGCGGCCAGCATCAGCCACGCCGGCCACGCGGCGGGGGCGGCGAGGCTGGCGGCTTCGGCGGCGCCGGCCGCCAGCACTGCACCGCCACCGAGCAGGCCGGCACCGAGCAGGCGCAGCGCCCAGCGGTCGCCCTGGCGGCGCCGCTCCGGCAGTTGTGGGTCGTGCAGGTGAGGCTGCGACAGGCGTTCGAGCAAGTCACGGGTCATGTCGGCCAGGTGCGGCAGTTGTTCCACCTGGCTGTGCAGGTTACCGAACATGGCCTTGGGGCTGTAGCGCTCGCGCATCCAGCGTTCGAGGAACGGTTTGGCGGTGCTCCACAGGTCCAGGTCGGGGTACAGCTGACGGCCGAGGCCTTCGATGTTGAGCAGGGTCTTCTGCAGCAGCACCAGCTGTGGCTGCACCTCCATGTTGAAGCGCCGTGCGGTCTGGAACAGGCGCATCAGTACCTGGCCGAAGGAAATATCCTTTAACGGTTTTTCGAAGATCGGTTCGCACACGGTACGGATCGCCGCTTCGAACTCGTTGACCTTGGTGTGCGCCGGTACCCAGCCCGAATCGATGTGCAGCTGTGCAACGCGGCGGTAGTCACGCTTGAAGAAGGCGATCAGGTTGCGCGCCAGGTAATCCTGGTCCTCGGCGGTGAGGCTGCCGACGATGCCGCAGTCGATGGCGATGTACTGCGGGCTCCATGGCTTGACCGTGCTGACGAAGATGTTGCCGGGGTGCATGTCGGCATGGAAGAAGCTGTCGCGGAACACCTGGGTGAAGAACACCTCGACGCCGCGCTCGGCCAGCAGCTTCATGTCGGTGCGCTGGTCGGCCAGGGTGGCCATGTCGGTCACCGGCACGCCGTAGATGCGCTCCATCACCAGCACCTTGGGGCGGCACAGGTCCCAGTACACCTGGGGCACGTACATCAGCTCCGAGCCTTCGAAGTTGCGCCGCAGCTGGCTGGCGTTGGCCGCCTCGCGCAGCAGGTCGAGCTCGTCGTAGATGGTCTTTTCGTAGTCGCCGACGATTTCCACCGGGTGCAGGCGGCGGGCGTCGGCCGAGGCGCGCTCGGCGGCCGTGGCGATCAGAAACAGCCAGGCAAGGTCCTGGGCGATCACCGGCTTGAGGCCCGGGCGCACCACTTTGACCACCACCTCTTCGCCGCTTTTCAGGCGCGCGGCATGCACCTGGGCCACCGAGGCCGAGGCCAGCGGTTCGACGTCGAAGCGGCTGAACACTTCACCGACCTTGGCGCCCAGCTGCCCTTCGATCAGCGCCACGGCCTGTTTCGGGTCGAACGGTGGCACGCGGTCCTGCAGGCCCATCAACTCGTCGGCGATGTCGGTGGGCAGCAGGTCGCGTCGGGTGGACAGTAACTGGCCGAACTTGATGAAGATCGGCCCCAGGTCCTGCAGTGCCAGGCGCAGGCGCGCACCGCGGGTAAGCTCGGAAGGCTTGCGCGGCAGCCAGCGCCACGGCATCAGCAGGCGCAGGCTGCGCAGCCACCAGGGCAGTGGTAGGTCGAACAGCAGGTCATCGAGACGGTAGCGGATGACCACGCGCTGGATGCGGAAGAGACGGCGGACGGCGAGCAGCTTCATGCGTTATCGCTGGTATCAAGGGATCGGGAGAGGCGCAGCAGGCGCGCCTCGAGGCGTTCTATGTCGACCTTCAAGGTATCGAGCTCGCTGAAGGCGGCTTCGGCTTCGCGCTTGCCCACCAGGGTGCGCGACTCTTCGGCCAGGTATTCGGAGAGGTTCTGGCTGAAGCGTGCCAGGCCCTGACGGGTCCAGCGTGCACGCAGGCGCACGTGGCCGGCGAGCAGCGACGTGGCAACCGGGCCGAGCCAGCGTTGCAGCTCGTGCTCCCAGTCCAACTCCAGGTCCTGCAGCACGCCGAACAGGTCGAGCAGCACGGCGCTGTCGCCATGCAGCTCGACCTGCGGGCTGTGCAGTATGGCGCTCTTGTCCTTGGCAACGGCCAGTTGCAGCAGGCTGCCGGCCGGGGCGCGCAGCCTGCAGTCGACCTCACCCTCCCAATGCGCGGCGAGCATCAGCCCCTCTTCATCGGGCAGGATGAACACCTGCAGGGCCGGCTGGCGGCAGTCGATTTCGATGACCCTGCCTTCCAGCGCGGCCAGCCGCGGCAGCGCCGTGCTGTCCATGCGCAGGACGCGGTTCAGGCCATGTTCGACGCTGGCGAGCAGCCCTGCCAGCAGCATCAGGGCTTGATTCCCCGGTGCACGGCGACGATGCCGCTGGTCATGTTGTGGTAGGTGACGCGGTCGAAACCGGCCTCGACCATCATGCTCTTGAGGGTTTCCTGATCCGGGTGCATGCGGATCGATTCGGCGAGGTAACGGTAGCTTTCCGAGTCATTGGTGATGAGCTTGCCGGCCAGTGGCATGAAGGCGAACGAGTAAGCGTCGTAGGCTTTGGACATGAGCTTGTTGGTCGGCTTGGAGAACTCCAGGATCAACAGGCGGCCACCGGGCTTGAGCACGCGCAGCATCGAGCGGATCGCTTCGTCCTTGTGGGTGACGTTGCGCAGGCCGAAGGCGATGGTCACGCAGTCGAAGTGGTTGTCCGGGAACGGCAGCTTTTCGGCGTCGGCCTGGACGAACTCGATGTTGCCGGCCACGCCACGGTCGAGCAGGCGGTCACGGCCGACCTTGAGCATCGAATCGTTGATGTCGGCAAGCACCACCTGGCCGGTCGGGCCAACCAGGCGCGAGAACTTGGCGGCCAGGTCGCCGGTACCGCCGGCGATGTCCAGCACCCGGTTGCCGCTGCGCACGCCTGACAGCTCGATGGTGAAACGCTTCCACAGGCGGTGCATGCCGCCGGAAAGCACGTCGTTCATCAGGTCATATTTGGCGGCCACCGAGTGGAACACCTCGGCGACTTTTTTCGCCTTCTGGCTCTCGGGGACGTCCTGATAGCCAAAATGCGTGGTGGGTTCGGCGTGTTCGCCTTTGCGCTGGTCGTTCATATCGCTTCACCGGAAAAAATTACCGCCATTCTAGGGCGAACGGGCGGATTTGTCTTGGCGGGGTGTGCCATGGGGCAGGGGCGGGCATAATGCCGATTATGTCTTCATATCCAGGAACAGCCGCATGACCCAGATCAGCGTCGAACGCAAACACTCCCTCGGCCGCGAGGCCGCCCGTGCCAAGGCCGAAGCGCTGGTGGACAAGCTGAGCCGTGAATACGACCTCAAGGCCACCTGGAACGGTGACCGGGTCGATGTGGCCCGCAGCGGCGCCAACGGCAGCGTGCACATTGGCGAGGACAGCATCCGCGTCGAACTGAAGCTGGGCATGATGCTGTCGATGATGAGCGGCACCATCAAGGGCGAGATCGAGCGAGCGCTGGACAAGGCCCTGACGTGATGCCGCCTGCGGGCCGGCGAGCCCTGCAGCTACCCGTCGAGCTCAAGGCATCGGGAACGGAATGATGTCCTTGTCACGCTCATATAACAGGTCGCCACCATAGATCTTGAGCCGTTCATTCCTGTTAGCGGCGCGCATGAGTTGCTCGCTGCGGGACTTGGCCTTCGGCAGTTTCAGGTGGCCCTGGGTAAAGGCATGGGCGGGCGCATTTTCGCTGGGGTAGTGGAAGTGTGCTTCCCAGAGCAGTTCAGCGGTTGGGATCTTGTCTATCCGGTAGATATCCAGGTAATGCCCATCTGCAGTACGAGTACGCGTGCCCACCCGCCTGACGTTGATAGCGCCGAGGTCCTTTAGCGCACGCACCACCCAGCTCTCCGGATATTGGCTGTTGAAGTAGACGGTGGTCAGTGATTGGTGCTTTGCATCGCGGGTGCGCTTGATGGCTTTGAGAAGGTTGTCCTTGAGCGCGGGACTGCTTTCGGCATTCAACTCATTGTGGATACTGGTGAGTTTGTCCATGTGCTGATCGAGCCGGTCAGCCAATGTTTGGGGTTGCTGCATGTAGCGCTCGGCGCTGCGGATCTCTTCCTCCGTCTGGGCTACCAGGCGCGTACCTTCACTACGCAACTTTTTTTGACTCTTGCCGGGTTGTGAAACCTTGGGTGCTTCCAGCCATACGTCGCCATGCTGTTCGAGTTCGGAGACTGTTGTTTGGCTCACAGGGTCGTACTGGATTGCTCGACCGTTCTTCAGCGTCTGTTCAACCAGGGTTTTCTTGTGCCGGGCGGTACGGATGCTTTTCAGCTTCCTTAACGGCTGAGTACGGATCTTCGCTTGCCCGTGCGCAGGGCCGGGTGTAAAGGGGGCTTGTACTGACTGCGCGTGTCCAGCCTTCTCGTCCCTTTCGTTGTAGGCGGCGTCCAGGGCGCGTTCGGCGAGGTTACGCAGTTTGGTGACTTGTGCGACGAAGCCCTGCAAGGGCTGCGTGTCAATTGCCGGATCGTCCAGAGCCAGGAGTTCCTCGGCAATATTGAGGGAGGCGGTGTACGCCTGGCGCACACTGCTGAGCACTTCGATCTGATCGTCCAGCGATTGTTCACTGGCCAGCAAGCCGTCATGGTTCAGTACGGCCTTGCGAAGTTCGGGGCCGCAAAGGCGTTGAGGCTGGCTGTCGATGTGCTCGATACGCTCAGGCGTCAGGTTTTCCCTTTTGAATGCCAGTGAGGCCAAGTCCACGCATGTTTGGGCACACAGCATGACTGTCGAATAAGGGCGATGTTGCGTGGCCTTCGCCAGTACTGTCTGTTTGTTTGTAAAAGCGATGCGGGGGTCACTTGATGCTTTTGTCAGATTGCGATCAAGGCGTTCGCTGGCCTTGAGCAAGCGCTTGCTGATGTCGAGGGCGGTGTTGCGCGCTTCTCTGTATTGAGTAATGGCGTGTATTTCTTCAGGCGTTCTGGGCAGGCGGGGAAGTTGCCTCGCCACGCTGTCGAGGTGGATGTAGTCAGTCTCCATCAATAACCGATTGAGGAGGCTGACGTCATTGTCAATTGACAAGTGATAAAGGTTGCCAAGGTTGTCTATGTAGCGTTTGTTGCCAAACTGCTGATACACCGGCTCGCACAGTTCGGAAGTGTCGTTTATGGTCGCGGTGAGGATGGCGGCGCGTTCTTCCAGCAGGGTTGAGGCTGCTTTCACGGAGTGCCCGAGCTCAACCCGCAGTGCTCTCAACGCTTGCAGATCGTCCAGTTGCTGCTGGGACGGCGTTGTCTCGGCGTCGCCCTGCTCGGGCACCTTGTAAGTGTCTGCGTAGTTTTTCACCTGTTCATCGAGCGTTTGCAGGGTCAGCAGATTCTTGGGAATCGTTTCGTCGTAGGCTTCAAGCGCCTCGATCCGTTCGATGACGGCGTTGCTCATCCTCTGGAAATCCACCTTGGGGGTGGATTTCACAGGCATGCCGCCGGCCATTCTCAGTTGAAGTGCCCATTCACCATTCCACCGGCTGATCCAGGGCCCCTTGTCGCGCGTGCGGCCTACGATGTGGTAACCGTCGGCTTCCCCGCCCCATTGGGATTGCCATTCGCCCTGGCTCTGCTCAGGGCCGATGATCTGTATACCGCTCCAGCATTCCTGCACTTCATAAGGCGTGTCGTGCAGCGTGACGTAATGGCGCCCTTCGACTTCGTAGAGGCCGCGCAGGCGGCCTGTAGCGATTGGAGCATGCCCTTGCAGGGAAAGCCTGGCTTGCAGCTTGCCCAGCGCGGTGCGCTGCTCCTGCGGCAGGTTGGTCAGCCGTTGGCTGTCGCTCCAGTGGCTGACCCTGGGGGCGGGAAATGCCTGTTCATCCTGAGTGGGTTCCCAAGGCAGCTCCCGCGGCGCTTCTGCGAGTATCGACGGTGTCAGGCCTGCCGAAGCCGGTGCGGCGAACCGCGCTGCTGGTGCTGGGCGCGCAGGTGTGCGGGCGTGTGGAGGCGGCATTTGGCGGTGTGCGAGCAACATCGCCAGGTTGGTCAACAAATCAGTGACTGCGACTGCTTTTTCCTGTTCCGAGCCATGCAGCAGTGCAGGAATATCGTCTTTCAACGTGGCGACTGCCTGCAGCAGCCATACTGCGCTTGCTGCAGGGCCGCTTAACAGCATGGAACCGGTGTTGAAAACTGCCCAGGCAATCTGTTCGACCAGGGCCCATTTCGCTTGTGCATTGGAAACGCTGCTACGTGTGGCCATGAAGAGCATGGCGTCTACCCGGCTCTTGAACATGTGCGCGTCAAGATCGCCTGCCCAGGCCTTGAACGTTGCCTCGACGGGAAGTGCTAGCTTTGCCAGCAACGTGTCCACCACTGCGCTTTCTGGGCTGACCAAATGGGCCAGCTGGGAAAGGCGAGGGTGCAGATGTGGGCGGAGAAACCCACCGTTTTCGTAGAGCTGTCGGGCGTCTTTATCCAGCCATTCGAGCATGCTCTGTTGCAGGTCGCCGCCTTCGCGGACGCTGTTCATCAACGCATCCAGGCTGGCGAATTGCAGGATCGTGTCTTCTGGGTAAAGGGGGCGATACAGGACCCAGCGGTTGGTTGTGGTTGGCAGACTGATCAGGTACATACCCTGCACCGCATCGCTCGACGAGGCGCCAGGCGCGCACAAGAAGGCCAATGGGGCCATGCTTGTCGCCTGCGATTGTTTAGCCGTCTGGCTAAATTCGATCAGTGCCTGACAGGCACCTTCACTGAGCTTCTTGTTGATCGTGGCCTGCAGGGCATTGAGCATCAGGTTGCTCCGCCATGCTTTGGCGAATCGGGCAATCCGGGCGGTTTTCCCGGGGGGGCCGTCGATCATGTGACGTACGTAGGGGCAATAGTGGCCGCCGATGTCGACCTTGAGTACCAGGCTTTCCACCTCCTCGATGGTCAATGTGCCGCTGATGCCAGCATGACTGGCGTCGGTGATGGCCGTTATTGCCTCCAGCTGGCCGGCTTGCAGGCGGGAAATGGCAAGGTCGGTCAGGGAGACGCGCCTGCTGAACAGCGATTGCCCTCCGCCTGCAGGCCCGGAGGGCACGGCTTGATCGATGCTGATGAACACTTGGTCCGGGTCGTGGACCGCCTTGTCAGGGTATTCGCTCACCCACTGTTCGCGCAGGCGGCGGTTGGCGAAACGGTGCAGGCCGTCGATGTCGCCAAGGGATGTCAGCCCTTTCGATTGCCCTTGACTGGCTGCAAGTTCAAGCATTGCCGCGTGGTAATTGAAGCGATCGGTATCAGAGGCATTGGCCAGCCATTGGGGCAGTTCGATATCGGGCATATCAGTGTTCAGGTAGCCAAGCTCGGAAAAAAATCCGGAGGGATCAGTGATGGTGCTGAACACCGTTTCCAGTTGGCCGGCTTCGGTCAGGTTGCCCAGGCGTAGGCGGTTGATGCGATCAAGGATGCTGTTGAGCACCTGGGCTGCCTGCCAGGCGAAGACGTTTTCGCTCAATGCCCGCTGCGTCCATGACAGGCTTTCAAAGCGATAACTTTCGGCCAGTTCATGCTGTAGCGACGCAGCCAGCGCGGGAAGGTCGGCATGGCTGCTGATGTGCCCCGAGGGCCTGCAGCGCAGCACGGATGTACGATTACCGTGCGTTTGCGTGAGGATCAAGTCCGGTATGGCGAGCGGGTAGGAGGCTCCGTTGTCGCTGAGGGAAACTTGCAGGGCGCTGACCGTCAGCCCGTCGCTGCTGCCCACGAGCATCGTGTAGAGCGCGTGCTTTTCATCTTCGTCCAGGCCTGGTTGCTGGATGTTGGCAAGCAGTGAGGCCTTGATCACCTGCTGCAGCCAGCGCAGGCGCGTGACATCCGACTCGCCGAAGCCGTTCCAGTAGCTGATCTGGGCCTGTTGCAGGTTCTCCCTCAGCCCCGAGAGCAGGGTGTCGAAGCCGCTATCGAGCCTGCGCATGTCCAGATCGATCTGCGGTTGCGCAGTGGCATCCAGCCCCTGCTCTTGAGCGCGAAACACGGCGGGTGGCGCGATGCTCAAAGGGCCCAGGCTTTCCAGCGACAAGCGCTCGCCTGTCACAAGGTGTTGCAGCAGCCTGTCGACCAAGCCCGTGTTGGCATCCTCTGCGTTGAGCAAGGTAAAGGCTTCGAGGGATTTGAGGCTCGGGCTATGGGTTGCGATCCAAGGATAGCGATCGAGCAGCATGGCGAAACCGTCGGTGGCGATCACCTGGCGTAAGGTTGGGCGATTGGCGAAATGGTTAGCTACGAGTTGTCGGAACGTGTTGCGCTGGGGCATGGTTGGGAGGCTCCGCTTGGCGGTCGTCGGGAAGCATGACGCTAGCGCTGCCTGGCCTGCGGTCGGTGTTGCATAGATCTGTTTAGGGTGCGAATTCTAATTTCCCCCCCTACCTTATGCTCAAGCCCAACCTCCATGGGCGGTTCCTCCCCTCCACTCATGAGCATGAGGTACAGAGCATGGCCAAAGTGAATGTGAAGATAAAGGATGACGCCCAGGGTACGCTGGGTGAAGTGCGCGGCTACGCGCGCAAGATCTGGCTGGCTGGCATCGGCGCTTACGCACGGGTTGGCCAGGAAGGTTCCGACTACTTTCAGGAGCTGGTGAAAGCCGGTGAGGGTGTCGAGAAGCGCGGCAAGAAACGCATCGACAAAGAGCTCGATGCCGCCAACAACCAGATCGACGAAGCCACCCAAGAAGTCAGTCGCGTACGCGGTAAGGTCGAGGTTCAGCTCGACAAGATCGAAAAGGCTTTCGACGCACGGGTCGGTCGCGCCTTGAATCGCCTCGGCATTCCGTCTAAACATGACGTTGAGGCGTTGTCCATCAAGCTTGAGCAACTGCATGAACTGCTTGAGCGCGTCGCGCACAAACCATAAGGAGAGCAGGATGGCTGGCAAGAAGAATTCCGACAAAGAAGGCAGCTCCTGGGTCGGCGGGATCGAGAAATACTCCCGCAAGATCTGGCTGGCAGGGCTGGGTATCTATTCGAAAGTCGACCAGGACGGCCCGAAGCTGTTCGACTCGCTGGTGAAGGATGGCGAGAAGGCCGAGAAGCAGGCGAAGAAAACCGCAGAAGAAGTGGCGGACAGCGCCAAGGCTTCGACCACTTCGCGTGTGTCCGGTGTTAAAGACCGTGCACTGGGCAAGTGGAGCGAGCTTGAAGAGGCCTTCGACAAGCGCTTGAACAGCGCCATCTCGCGTCTGGGCGTGCCGAGCCGCAACGAGATCAAGGCCCTGCACCAGCAGGTCGACAGCCTGACCAAGCAGATCGAGAAACTGACCGGTGCTTCGGTCACGCCGATCTCTTCGCGTACCGCAGCAGCCAAGCCGGCTGCCAGCAAGACGGCCGCCAAACCGCTGGCCAAGGCAGCAGCCAAGCCCGCAGCTAAAACGGCGGCGGCCAAGCCTGCAGCCAAAACCGCTGCAGCCAAGCCGGCAGCGAAACCTGCGGCCAAGCCCGTTGCCGCCAAGCCGGCAGCCAAACCCGCTGCGGCGAAAAAGCCTGCAGTGAAAAAGGCCCCGGCCAAACCTGCCGCTGCCAAGCCGGCAGCACCTGCTGCCAGCGCCGCACCGGCCGCTACCGCAGCGCCGGCACCCAGCGCCGCTCCGGCCAGCAGCGCGCCGTCGGCACCGGTGAGCGCGGCTACCCAGGCCTGATACCGCGTCGCCCTCTTCGCGGGTTCACCCGCGAAGAGGCTACCGCCGGTTCAGCAGGCTTAACCCTCCAGGTACCGCACCGCCAGCTGCTCCGCTGCCTCCCGCGCCTGCGCCTGCAGATGCGGCGCCACCAGCATCATCACCTGATACACCACGATCCCCACGTCCCCCTCGCGCCCCAGCACCCGCTGGTAGTCCAGCGAGAACATCAGTGTCAGGGTGATCTGCTCCACCAACTGCCCCAACGCCTGCGTTTCACTGACCACCTGGCCCTGGCCCTTGAGGCTGGCCAGCAACGCTGCCAACGTGCGCTTGAGTGCATTGATCAGGCTGCGCATGCCACGCGCCAGTTTCGGCAGGCGCCCGGTGAGGTTTGACAAGTCCTGGAAGAGGAAGCGGTACTGGGCCATGCGCTCGACGATCAGGTGCAGGAACAGCCAGTAGTCTTCGGCATCCAGGCGCACCTCCAGTGGCGGGTCCAGCAGTGGCATCAGTGCCTCTTCGAAACGTTCGAACAGGCCGATGACCAACGGCTCCTTGCCGTGGAAGTGGTAATACAGATTGCCTGGGCTGATGCCCAGCTCGTTGGCGATTTCAAGTGTCGAGACGTTGGGCTCGCCCTGCTGGTTGAACAGCTGCAGGGCGCATTCGAGGATACGGTCGCGAGTCTTCATCCAGTGGTTGTGCTCATCGGGTCAGGACATAGGTGCCTGGCGCGGGGCCCAGCGGTGGATAGGTGGCGTTGCCCAGCTCCATGCGCGGTGCCTTGAGCGGGCCGGAGCGCGGGGTGATCCAGTCCAGCCACAGCGGCCACCAGCTGCCGTCGTTGCGCTGGGCGTCGTGGAACCAGGCGCGGGGGTCGCTGGACAGCTTGGGGTTGTCCAGGTAGTAGGCCTTGGGGTTGCCGGGCGGGTTGATGATGCTCTGGATGTGCCCACTGTTGGACAGCACGAAACGCCGTTCGCCCCCCAGCAGCAGGGCCGAGCGGTAAACGGCATCCCAGGGGGTGATGTGGTCGTTGCTGCCGGCCACGGTGAAACTGTCCAGGTCGACCTGCTTGAGGTCGATGGGGGTACCGCAGACCTCCAGCCCGTTGGAGTGGGTCAGCGGGTTGTGCTTGAAGAAGTCCAGCAGATCGCCATGCAGGGCGGCCGGCAGGCGTGTGCTGTCGGCGTTCCAGTAGAGGATGTCGAAGGCCGGCGGCGTCTTGCCAAGCAGGTAGTTGTTGACCCAGTAGTTCCAGATCAGGTCGTTGGGCCGCATCCAGGCGAAGATCCGCGCCACTTCGCCACCGTCCAGCACACCGCGCTGGTAAGAGCGGCGCTTGGCCGCCTCGATGGTCTGCTCGTCGGCGAACAGGCTGGCGGGGCTGTCGAACTTGCTGTCGAGCAGGCTGACCAGGTAGGTAGCGCTGCGTACCCGGCGCAGCTGGTGCTTGGCCTGCAGGTGGCCCTGCAGCGCGGCCATGGTCAGGCCGCCGGCGCAAGCACCCATCAGGTTCGGGTCGCGGTTGCCGCTGATGCTGCGGCAGGCGTTGAGCGCTTCTTCCAGCGCCTGCACGTAGCTGGACAGCCCCCATTCGCGGTGGCGTGGGTCGGGGTTGCGCCAGCTGACCATGAACACCTGCAGGCCGTTCTTGAGCATGTACTGGACGAAGCTGTTGGTCGCCTGCAAGTCGAAGATGTAGAACTTGTTGATCTGCGGCGGCACCACCAGCAACGGCCGGGCGTGCTGCTTTTCGCTCATCGGCTTGTACTGGATCAGCTCCAGCAACTCGTTGCGAAACACCACCGCGCCCGGGGTCGACGCCAGGTTGCCGCCCACTTCGAAAGCGCGCTCGTCCACCTGGCGCGGCAGGCCGTCGTTATGGCGCAAGTCGTCCAGCAGGTGGGCCATGCCGCGAACCAGGCTCTGCCCACCGGTGTTGAACAGCTCCTTGACCGCCAGTGGGTTGAGCAGCGAATTGCTCGGCGCCAGGGCGTCATTGATCAGGTTGAACAGGAAGTGCGCACGGGCCCGGTCATCGTCGTCCAGGTGGCTTTCCTCGATCCACAGGCGGCTCTGCTTCTGCCAGGCCAGGTAAGCCTGCAGGCCCCGGCGGTAGAACGGGTTCTGGCTCCAGGTCGGGTCGTTGAAGCGGCTGTCGCGCGGGTTGGGCTGGAGCGGTGTATCGCCCAGTACCACGCGGCCAAGTTGGCCGCCCAGTGCCAGCAGGTGGCGAGCGGTGTGCAGCGGGTTGGTCAAACCATGGCGGCCGACATTGCGCAGCGTGGAAAGCAGGTCGCGACCGCGCAGGCCGAGGATGGCGTTCTGCGCGTTCATGCTGGTGGCGGGAAGCGTTGTCGTTCCTTTGGCCGGTTTCTCTTTCATGGCAGCACTCCTTCGTCAGGCCACGGTCAGGTCAGAACGACAGCAACACCCTAGCCGCCGGAGGCTGGGCGGGGGTGCATGACTGCACGCTGACGTTCTTGCTGGAGGAACTTCATGATGATCGGGGCGACGGCCTCGGCCCGGGTGATCAGAAACAGATGACCGTCGTCGATAATGTGTAGCTGGGCATTGGGAATTCGCCAGGCCAACAGGCGCATGTTGACCAGTGGGATCAACGGGTCGTCGTCGCCGGCCAGCACCAGGGTCGGCTGCTGGATCTTGTGCAGCCAGTGGATGCTGGTCCAGCCCAAGCCGGCAAATAGCTGCCAGTAGTAGCCCAGCTTGCCGCCGGAGCGCACCTTGGACGCATGGTGCATGGCCAGGTCGGGGTCGCGGCGAAAGGCGCCGCCGTAGATCAGCGGGGCGATGCGGATCACATGCGAGGGCTGGATGTACCGCCGCGGGCTGGCCATCATCCACAGCACCTTGGGCTTGCCCGGCACCATCACCGCACCGGCGGCGGTGGCGGCCAGCACCAGCTTCTTGCAGCGCTCCGGGTAGTCGTGGGCGAACTGCTGGGCCAGGGCCCCGCCCCAGGACACGCCGATCACGTTGACCTGGCCATAGTCGAGGTAATCGAGCATGCGCGCGGTCAGCTTGGCCAGGCCTGGGAAGCGATAAGGGTGGCGCGGGGTGGATGAGCCACCCACGCCCGGCACATCGAAGGCGATGACTTCCAGGTCCGGGTCCAGCGCCTCGATGAACGGGAACACCAGTTCCAGGTTGGCGCCAATGCCATTGAAAATCAGCAGCGGCGTGAGATGCGGCTTGCCCGGGCGCACCGCGGTGCGGATGGACTGGTCGTCCAGCTCGACGGTCCTGAAAATGTAGGGTGGCGGCATGCGCGAGACTCTGTGGTGAATGAAGCGCCGTGGCCCCTCCAAGGGCCACGGCGTTTACAACTCAACGTTCGTGAACGTAAGTCCCCGGTGCAGCTTCACCGGCGGCATAGGCACGGTTGCCGAGGCGGGCGGGGGCTTTTTTCAGCTCGCCGGCGCGCTCGCCCAGCCAGTTCTGCCAGTACAGCCACCAGGAATCGGCATGCTTGTCGGCGTTCTCTTGCCAGGCCAGCGGGTCGCCAGGCCGGTCGGCACCGGTCATGTAGCGCGACTTGGGGTTGCCAGGTGGGTTGAGAATGCTCTGGATATGGCCGCTGTTGGACAGCACGAACTCGATCTTGCCGCCGAACAGGTGCGCCGAGCGGTAGCACGATTGCCACGGGGTAATGTGGTCGTTGGTGCCGGCGACGCTGAAGATGTCGCACTGGACCTTTTTCAGGTCGATGGCGGTGCCGCACACTTCCAGTGCATCGGAGCGGGTCAGTGGGTTGTTCTTGAACATCTCGATCAGGTCGCCGTGGAAGGCCGCCGGGAGGCGTGTGGTGTCGTTGTTCCAGAACAGAATATCGAACACCGGCGGCTCGTTGCCTAGCAGGTAATTGTTCACCCAGTAGTTCCAGATCAAGTCGTTCGGGCGCATCCAGGCGAACACCTTGGCCATGTCGCTGCCTTCGAGCACACCGGCCTGATAGGAGTGGCGCTTGGCCGATTCGAGGGTCTGTTCGTCGACGAACAGGGCGACCTGGGTGTCCAGGGTGGTGTCGAGTACGCTGACCAGCAGGGTCAGGGCGTTGACTTTCTTCTCACCCAATGCGGCGTAGTGGCCGACCAGCGCGGTGCAGGTGATGCCACCGGAGCAGGCGCCGAGCATATTCAGGTCCTTGCTGCCGGTGATCGCCAGCACCGCGTCAACCGCCTCTTTCAGCGCGTCGATGTAGGTCGACAGGCCCCACTCGCGCTGGGCCTTGGTCGGGTTGCGCCAGCTGATGATGAAGGTCTGCTGCTGCGAGCGCAGACAGAAGCGCGCCAGGCTCTTGTCCGGGCTCAGGTCGAAGACGTAGAACTTGTTGATCTGCGGCGGCACTACCAGCAACGGGCGGGCATGCACTTGCTCGGTGATGGGGCTGTACTGGATCAGTTCCAGCACGTCGTTGCGGTACACGACGGCGCCTTCGCTGGTGCCGAGGTTCTTGCCCACTTCAAAGGCGTCCATGTTGACCTGGCTGGGCATGCCGCCGTTGTTGACCACGTCCTTGGCCAGGTTGGACAGGCCGTCGAGCAGGCTCTTGCCGCCGGTTTCGAAGAAGCGTTTGACCGCTGCCGGGTTGGACAGGGTGTTGGTCGGTGCCATGGCTTCGGTCATCAGGTTGATGACGAACTGGCCGCGGCTGATGTCCTGGGGTGACAGGTCGCTGTTGCCGATCCAGTCCTGCAACTCCTTGCGCCAGGCCAGGTAGGTTTGCAGGTAGCGGCGGTACAGCGGGTTCTTGCTCCAGGCCGGGTCCTGGAAGCGACGGTCGTCGCCCTCCGGGGTCAGGCTCGATTTGCCCAGCAGCACGTTCTTCAGCTCCAGGCCGAAATGCGCCACGTGCTTGGCGCTGTGCAGCGGCTGGCGCACGGCCTGGCGCAGCACGGTGCGGGCTGAACTCAGCAGGTCCTTGCGGCGTATGCCGATCACCGGGTTCAGGCCCAGGGTGTTGTCCGAGGCTTGCCGCTGCAACTCATCGTTGTTCTTGCTACTCATCTACGACGCTCCGTTGTCCTGAGACGAGTACCGGTTTGCTGTGGCACATGCACAGTCGACAGCCCGGTACTGCTACTCGGGTGACCAGTGATAAGGAACAGCGGTGCTGCGGGCCGGATGCATTCGGCGATGAGCTGCGGGGGAATCTGCGTGTGAAGACTGCCTGCTTTCGCTCGCGACCTCTACAAACCGGCCTGGCCCTGATTGCCTGGAAAGCAATGCAGGGAACTTGCCAGCTCCATTGGTAACCCGACTTCATGTAATGCGCAAGACAGCGCTTGAAAGAGCTGTCTGTAAGGCATTCAAACAGATGAGATTAGAAAATGCGCTCTAACTCTTGGAAGGCCTGACCTAGAGCATCAGTTTAACCACCGATTCGGCAGGGTCGCGGGCTTTGCCAGCCTTGTGCAATTCATCGAGGTACTCGGCCCAGAGCTGCTCCTGGCGCAGGCACAGCTGCTCGAGGTATTCCCAAGTGAACAGGCCGCTGTCGTGGCCGTCGTCGAAGGTCAGTTTCAGTGCATACTGGCCGGCAGGCTCGAGGCCGGAAAGGCCGACGTTGATCTTGCCAAATTGCAGGATAGGGTTGCCGTGGCCCTGCACTTCGGCGGAAGGCGAGTGCACGCGCAGGAATTCGGCGGGCAGGTGGTAGACCTCGTCGGGGCCGTACGTGAGGCTGAGGGTCCTGGAGGCTTTGTGCAGATTGATAGCGGTGGGCAGGCGGGCCATGGGCTGAATCTCTGGTTAGCTGATAATGCAAGCTTCGAGAGATTCCCGCCTTTGTGCAAGGGCCTGGTGTGCAGCCCAATCGCCGGCAAGCCGGCTCCCACAGGGTTCAGCAGTGCTGCGGACATTGTGGGAGCCGGCTTGCCGGCGATTGGGCCGCGAAGCGGCCCCTTCGGTCTTACAGGATGTAACGCGACAGGTCTTCGTTCTGCGCCAGCTCACCCAGGTGGCTGTTCACATAAGCGGCATCGATCTGGATCGGTGCTTCGTCATGTGCACTGGCCAGGTCACCGGCACTGAACGATACCTCTTCGAGCAGGCGCTCGAGCAGGGTGTGCAGGCGGCGGGCACCGATGTTCTCGGTCTTCTCGTTGACCTGGTAGGCGATCTCGGCCAGGCGCTTGATACCGTCGGCCTGGAACTCGATGTTCAGCCCTTCGGTCTTGAGCAGCTCGCGGTATTGCTCGGTCAGCGAAGCGTGCGGCTCCTGCAGGATGCGCTCGAAGTCTTCCGGGGTCAGTGCCTTGAGTTCGACACGGATCGGCAGGCGGCCTTGCAGCTCAGGCACCAGGTCGCTCGGCTTGCTCAGGTGGAACGCACCCGACGCGATGAACAGGATGTGGTCGGTCTTGACCATGCCCAGTTTGGTGTTGACGGTGCAGCCCTCGATCAGCGGCAGCAGGTCGCGTTGCACGCCTTCGCGGGATACATCGGCACCGCCGACGTTGCCACGCTTGGCAACCTTGTCGATTTCATCGATGAACACGATACCGTGTTGCTCGACCGCTTCCAGGGCCTTGGCCTTGAGGTCGTCGTCGTTGACCAGGCGGCTCGCTTCTTCGTCGCGAACCATCTTCAGCGCTTCCTTGACCTTAAGCTTGCGCGCCTTGCGCTTGCCCTTGCCCATGTTGGCGAACAGGCTCTGCAGCTGGTTGGTCATCTCTTCCATGCCGGGCGGCGCGGCGATTTCGACGCCGGCGGTGTCGGCAACTTCGATCTCGATTTCCTTGTCGTCCAGCTGGCCTTCACGCAGGCGCTTGCGGAACAGCTGGCGGGTGTTGGAATCGCTGCTGGTCTGTGCGGCTTCTTCGCTGAAGCTGGTCACCCGGGCCTGCGGCAGCAGGGCATCGAGGATACGGTCTTCGGCGGCATCTTCGGCGCGGTGGCGCACGCGGATGATTTCCTGCTCACGCAACATCTTCATGGCCGCGTCGGCCAGGTCGCGGATGATCGACTCGACATCGCGGCCAACGTAGCCGACTTCGGTGAACTTGGTCGCTTCGACCTTGAGGAACGGCGCATTGGCCAGCTTGGCCAGGCGGCGGGCGATTTCGGTCTTGCCGACGCCGGTGGGGCCGATCATCAGGATGTTCTTCGGGGTGACCTCGGCACGCAGCTCGGCAGGCAGCTGCATGCGCCGCCAGCGGTTGCGCAGGGCAATGGCCACGGCGCGCTTGGCGTCGTCCTGGCCGATGATGTGGCGGTTGAGTTCGTGGACGATCTCGCGGGGGGTCATGGACATGATGAAAATGGTCCTCGAGCAGAGCAATCAGTGTGGAAAAGTCCCGCTCTGGGCGGGACGCCAAAACAACTGATCAGTCGGCCAGGTCCTGCTCCTCGATGGTCAGGTTGTGGTTGGTGAACACGCAGATGTCACCGGCGATGTTCAGGGCTGTCTCGGCGATTTCACGGGCCGAGAGGTCGGTCTTGTTCAGCAGGGCGCGGGCTGCGGCCTGGGCGTAGGCGCCGCCGGAACCCATGGCAATCAGGCCGTCTTCGGGCTCGACCACGTCGCCGTTGCCGGTAATGATCAGCGATGCATCCTTGTTGGCCACGGCCAGCATGGCCTCCAGGCGGCTCAGGGAACGGTCGGTACGCCATTCCTTGGCCAGTTCGACAGCGGCACGCACCAGGTGGCCCTGGTGTTTCTCAAGCTGCCCTTCGAAGCGCTCGAACAGGGTGAATGCATCGGCGGTGGCACCGGCGAAGCCAGCGATGACCTGGCCGTGGTACAGGCGACGAACCTTTTTGGCGTTGCCTTTCATCACGGTGTTGCCGAGGGATACCTGGCCGTCGCCGCCCATGACGACTTTGCCGTTACGGCGGACAGAAACGATGGTGGTCAAGGGGGAGTCTCCACGCAGCGGGGCAAAATTGCCTGATGCAGACTCATATGGGGGTGGGGGGAAGGATTTCAACCGGGGGGGATGAATGGTTGGTGGATGTCTGTGCTGGCCTCATCGCCGGCAAGCCGGCCCCCACGCAGGTTTTAGCGCTGCAAATCCCTGTGGGAGCCGGCTTGCCGGCGATGAGGGCGGTGGGGCCTAGTCAGCCCTCGTGGCAGACATGCCCATCGACCAAGGTATAACGCACCGCCCCAGGCAGGCAGTGGCCGATGAACGGGCAGTTGTCGCCGCGTGAGAACCACTGTTCACCGGCAACGGTCGAGGCCTTGGCATCGAACAGCACCAGGTCAGCAGCTGCACCTACCTTCAGCTCACCCGCCGGCAGGCGCATGGCCGCCGCAGGGCCGCTGGTCAGGCGAGCCAGCAGGGTTGGCAGGTCGAGCAGGCCGTCGTCAACCAGGGTCATGGCCAGTGGCAGCAGCAGTTCGACGCTGCTGATCCCAGGCTCGGTAGCGCCGAACGGTGCCAGCTTGGCATCGCGCTCGTGCGGCTGGTGGTGGCTGGAGATCGCCTGGATCACGCCCGACTTGACCGCCTGGCGTAGGCCTTCGCGGTCGGCGCTGCTGCGCAGTGGCGGCTGTACGTGGTACAGGCTGGAGAACTCGCGCAGCGACTCGTCGGTGAGGATCAGTTGGTACAGGGCAACGTCGGCGGTGACCGGCAGGCCAAGCTGCTGGGCTTGTTCGATCAGCCGCGCGCCACGGGCGC
>Ga0213824_1000849_pt1 | contig 20482 bp, 17 predicted proteins | sample MC6MC0906MG_FD_179892 | JGI IMG/M metagenome (GOLD analysis project Ga0213824, IMG submission 179892) | Enriched soil aggregate microbial communities from Iowa State University, Ames, United States - MC6-MC0906-MG | ecosystem: Environmental > Terrestrial > Soil > Unclassified | place: USA: Iowa...
ATATGTTCATACCTTTTCCCAAGGCCCACCCGTTCTAAAAGCATTAAGGCACGTTCTTCCCTTGTTTTTTTGGAAATGTGGGCATAGGTCATGGGAAGCTCCACATTCTTTAACGCGGAAGTTCTTGCAATTAAGTTAAAGGACTGGAATACAAATCCTATTTTGCGGTTTCTGATTGCCGATAATTCATCAGCAGAAAGTTCTGCCGTATCAATCCCATCAAGATAAAAATGCCCCATCGTGGGCCGGTCCAGGCACCCTAAAATATTCATAAGCGTTGATTTACCCGAGCCGGACTGTCCCATAATAGCTACAAATTCCCCTCGTTTTATGGTTAAGTTCACCCGCTTTAAACCCAGCACCTTAATGGATCCGGTGTCGTAAACCTTCACCACATCCACCAGCTTTATCAAATCTTCCCGGACATTCTCTGTTACGCAAGCGGGAAGCTTATCTTTCTTTTTCCACATACTGCCTCCCCCTTACTGAACCGGCGGAATCACGGTTACTGTCATTCCTTCTGTAAGCATGGAGGACGGAGTATCGATTACCTGCAGCCCTTCTGTTAAGGCCCCTTCTTCTTTTGGAATAATTTCCGCCTGAATATCACTCTCCACACCGGTTGTCACTGGAATGAATGAAACGGTATTGTCTTTTACACAAGCGATTGCCATGCTGCCATCTGGCTGCTGGATAATAGCGGAAATCGGAACAACCCATACATTCTCTGCCTTTTGAAGCTCTATCTTCGCCTTTGCAGTTATGCCCGCAATCAGCTGGGTGTTTTGATCTATAATCCGTATGGTGGTAGGGATAACTCTCTCCGTAGAACCATTTCCCTTCTCCTCACCGGTTGGAGAAATGGCGGTCACCTCACCTCTTGCAGTTTCACCGTTTAAAATATCGGCGCTGATCTCCACCGGCTGTCCGATGGCTACCTTTCCGATGGAATACTCGCTGACATTGATCTTCATCTCAAGTACATCTAAGTTGTTAATAATAAACATGGGTTTGTCATCGTCGGTTTTATCCGCAAAACGGCCTACCTTGCAGTTGACCCTTACTACGGTTCCTGCAATAGGGCTGGTAACTTTGGTATTCGTAAGCGCTTCCTTCTTCTGTTCCAGTTCAAAAGCCTCTTTCTCGATCTGCAGGGCATAGGACTCATTTGCCACAGGTCTTCCGTTCTTTAAGGTATATGTACTTATTTCCCTCTGTGCGTCATTCATGGTATTAGACGCAGCTTCAAGCTCCACCTGGGAAGCACTTCCGCCCTGGTAAAGAGCCAGTGTCCGGTTATAATTGGCTTTGGCCGTATCAAAATCCTGCTTTGCTTTTGCATATCCGTTCTCTGCTTCCAGCTGCTTATCCTGATAGGTGCTGACAGCCAGATCATAGGCGTTCTGGGCAATGTCTACTTCCTTTTTTGCATCCTTGTCATCAAGCACTGCCAAAACTTGCCCTTTTTCTACCCTGTCCCCTTCCTTTACCGGAAGCTCCAGGATCTCCGCATGAAGATTCGATACTACTTCCACGCTGTCTGTTCCCTGGACAGGGCCGCTGACTGAAAGCATATCGACCACCTCTCCCTTGGCAAGAGGTGAAACAGTTACCGGTAAGGCACCGCTGCCGCCCCCTGCCAGAACTTTAAAGGCAATAAAAAAGGCCCCAATGGCCGCTGCTCCAATGGTTATGATCTTTCTCTTTTTGCTCCATTTTTTTCTAGAGCCTTTCTTTTTCTTCTTTTTACCGCTATTTTCCTCTTCCATCAGGTTTTGTAACTCTTTATCAAAGGCTTCATCAGACATTTGCTCCATTTCCGCTGATCCGCCTGTTTCTTCCACATCGTTCTTAAATCTTTCCATGCCCGCTTCCCTCCTGTGCTAGACGCTACTTCTTTTTTCTCTATTATAGCGGGCTGATATAACTTTTTTAGGTATAAAATTCTTATTATTTTCTAAACTTTTCCATTTACTGGAACTTCTTTATTCATAACGCTTCCTGACAAGGGCTTTAATCATCGGTATATCCCAGGCATATATGCCTTTAAATTATCCATTAATTTAAGACAAACAGTAAAATAAAAAAACAACAAAAAAAGTTTTACCCTCACATGCCCATATTTACTGAATATAATTATACAAATGACAGAAATAGGAAAATAGCGAATGAACGATCATTATCCATTTGTAAATCCTCCCCTTCCATATGCTTACGATGCACTGGAGCCGTGCATCGACGCACTAACCATGTGTCTTCATCATGACAGGCACTTACAAACCTATGTGAACAACCTTAATGATACCCTCAAAGACTGTCCGGACCTGCATAGCTGGCCACTGGAAAAGCTGCTCTGCAATGTAGATTGTCTGAAAAAAAACATTCGGCAGTCCATCCGAAATAATGGAGGCGGCGTTTTCAATCATATCTTTTATTTTAGCGGCATGTCAAATTCTGAAACACGCTGTCAGGCCGGAAAGCTCTATGATGCAATTGCGGCTGAATTCGGTTGTGTAGAGGCTTTTTTTTATGAGTTTAAGGAAAAGGCACTGTCTGTTTTTGGTTCCGGATATGCATGGCTGGTTGTAGACCAAAACTGCAAGCTGCAAATCATAACCACAGCGAATCAGGATACTCCTATTGTCCTAAATTTTTGCCCTGTACTTACCATAGACGTTTGGGAACATGCTTATTATTTATTGCATTACAATGACCGGGCAGCTTACATTCAAAACTGGTTCAATGTGGTAGACTGGGAATGTGCCAATATGCGTTACATGGATTGCTTGGACTGCTTTGATTGCAGGAAATGCCGGAATTAAAGTCCCATAAAACGATTGCATGCCTGGTCAAATAAAAGCCAGGCATGCACAATTTAATTTGCATTTCTCTGTCCGACGATTGACATATTCTCACGCTTGTAGTAAAATAATGGAAATGCATACCAAGAAGGTATGTTTATAATTCTTTCACTAAAATCAAACGGATGCCATGAACGGATCTTGCGTAGCAGCAGCGCGTAACGCAAGTGTCTTTTGGCATCGTTTTTATTTAATGGAGAATAAAAACTTTAAGTGGCCGGATCCAATACTGCCTAACACTCAATAATCAGGAGGATAAAGAATCATGGAGGCAAAACAAAAATACGAAAAACTAAAAGGTTATTTACAGGATTTAGGAAGTGTGGCAATCGCGTTTTCCAGCGGTGTTGATTCTACGTTCTTATTAAAATGCGCTCATGATGTTTTGGGCAATAAGGTCATAGCCGTTACTGCCCGTTCATGCTCTTTCCCAAAGAGAGAACTTGACGAAGCAGCCGCTTTTTGCAAAAAAGAAGGGATTGCTCATATCATATGCGATTCTGAAGAACTTGAGATCGACGGGTTTTCGAAAAATCCCCCAAACCGCTGCTATCTTTGCAAACAGGAATTGTTCACAAAAATCTGGAAGGTCGCAAAAGAACACGGGATCGATCATGTCGCCGAAGGCTCTAATATGGATGATAACGGTGACTATCGTCCCGGTTTGATTGCAGTTGCGGAGCTGGACGTAAAAAGCCCTTTGCGCTATGCAGAATTAAGCAAACAAGAAATCCGGCAGCTTTCTAAAGAAATGGAATTGCCGACATGGAATAAGCAATCATTTGCCTGCCTTTCCTCCCGTTTCCCCTATGGCGAGGAAATTAACATCCCGCGTTTAACAATGATCGATAAAGCAGAGCAGTTTCTCTTAGATATGGGCTTTGGCCAGGTGCGGGTACGCTATCACGGCAAGCTTGCACGAATCGAAACCGACGCAGATGGATTCTCTATCATGCTTTCCCTTAATAACCGCGAAAAAATTCATTGCGCGTTTAAAGAACTTGGATTTACATATATTACTCTGGATTTATTGGGCTACCGTACCGGGAGTATGAACGAAATGCTTAAAGACGATATCATCGAAGCCGGTAAGCATATGTGATAAAAAAATGGTGTCAGCCTCCAGCCTTCCCTTAAATTACAGAAGCAACAAAACACCGCCTTTCCCACGCCTGGTCAAATAGCAGCCAGGCACGGGAAAGGCGGTGTCTTGTTGGATACTGTGTGAAACCCATTGGTCGGTTTCATTAACCATGAGCCACGGCAATGCAGGCAGATAGTTTCGTTAGAATCGAATGACCTTGGGCTTATCCCTAAGCGATGCGATCGTTGCGGTGGCTTCTTTTAAATAAAAGACTTCGGTATTACCATCATCAGCCGCGTACATCCCTTTTAACATAGGATAAGTATCCAGCATATGCTGCCTTGCTTCATTCCGGTCATCCTCAACAGCCACAGCTTCGATACGAATCCACTGATCACCAGCCATGCCGCAGATTTCAATTTTCGGATTCGCATGTATCTGTTTTGAAACATTTTTGATCTTTCCTGTTTGAATATAAAGTCTGTCTTCAAAAATGTCCACTGTACCAAATGGGCGGACCCTTGGCTGATCGCCATCCATGGTTGCAATATAATATGTTTCAGACTTTTTTAAAAATTCGTAAACTTCATTCACTCGCTTATCCTCCATGTTCGCAGGGATTGACTGCTGTTTTTCTTTGCTATATAATAGTACGACAATAAGATATGCTTTACAAGTAGGCATATGATTATGACATAGTCATAAAAATATGACTATTGGAAAAGGAGCGGATGTTTGATGACTGATAAATTTGATGCAAACAAATTATGTCCTGTAAATGTAACGCAGAATTTATTGATGGGCAAATGGAAATTAACGATTTTATGGATTGTCAGCCGCAAAACAAGACGGTTTGGTGAACTGCAAAGACTTATCCCCGATGTGTCCCGCGGGGTCCTGGTACAGCAGCTGAAAGAATTGGAACGGGATAACCTTATTTATAGAGAAGTATATAAGGAAGTTCCACCAAAAGTAGAGTATTCCATAACGAGCATTGGGGAGAGCTTTATTCCCATAATGACTCAAATTATGGAATGGGGTGCATCATATATAAATAAAACGACCACCTGCAATGTTGATGTCTGCATCGCCAATAACTTCCCCTGTTCTAAATGCCATGAAATGTTAAATCTAGAGAAGGAAGCCATTGAGGATTTATAATGTCTATAAACCAACACCGCCTTGTACATGCCTGCTTAACTGTCCAGGCATATACAAGGCGGTGCTTTTCTTATGTTCTTTTACCTGATTCAAACTTACTTTACAGTCAGCACATGAACCTTTTTGCCGTCTTCCAGCGTACTGCTGCTCTGCATTACCACTTCATCCCCTTCAGATAATCCCTGGGATACCTCATAATAAGCGTTCTTTTTCTTCCCCTCTGTAACCGCCGTCTTAACCACGGATCCATTGGTAACCTTATAAACGAAAGACCCGGAATCATCGGACTGGATGCACTTTGCCGGAATGTATACAGAAGTGTTTTCCGTATTATCGGATACCCTTAGATCCGCCGTCATGCCAATATAGCTGGCCTTGCTTGCCTCTTCCAGCTGTACAGTCACAGTAAACATCCCTGTGGAAGCATTGCTGACTGCAGATATCTCGGAGATAGTTCCCTGGCAGCTCTCACCCAGTGACTGAAGGCTGACATTCATGGGCATTCCTGTTTTCAACTGGTCAATATCCATATCAGCCACCTGGATCTTCACCTTCTTGCCGCTGTCGTCAATCACCGACATTGCCTTAACCTGTGGGGAAACCATTTGACCAACTTCCACATAAACATTGGTTATCATTCCGGATATGGGTGATGTAACCGTGCAGTCATCGTATTTTTTCTGTACAATATCCAGTGCAGCCTTGGCGCTGTCCATCTGGGCCTTTGTGACCTCATAATTGCCTGTCTGCCCGTTTCTTGCCGCCTGAAGCTGAACGGATGCCGAATCCATCTGGGCCTTGGCTCCTTCATATTCTGCCTGGGAGATAGCTCCGCCGGAATATAAGGCTTCCATACGGCTAAAATTATCTCTGGCTGTATTGAAAGCAATTTCCGCCGGCTTTACGCTTGTATTTTGTTTGCTTGCCTTCTCTGCATTTTTAAAAGCGGCTTCTGCTGCCTGAAAACCTGCCTTTGCCTGTTCCAGCTGAAGTTTTGCATCCTGATTATCTACCTGGAACAAAACATCTCCTGCATTTATATGATCCCCTTGATTTACCGGGATCTCTAAAATCTTTCCATTGCTGTTTGGCATCACATCAACACCGCTGAGCGCTTCCACGGTCCCCTGCCACACCATGGTGGACAAATCCTTACCTGATTTCGCTACCGCTACGGTTACCTCAGTCTGTTTACTCTCTCCCGCACATCCGGTAAGAAGGCCCACCAGCATTGCCGTTGCCATAAAACCTGTGATCAATTTTCTCATCTTTTCCGACCTCCTGTAAGCCCTTTTCATTTCAGATGTATTTTAACAGATGCATTCATCCCAAAAACAAGGGGAAGATCTTCTTCGTTTTCAATCGTCACCTTAATTGGTATCAACTGCGTCACTTTTGTATATTCTCCGCTGGTGTTAAAGCTCATATTACCGGAAAAATAGGTTTGAGTGGCCGGATCGATCTCCGTCACCTGTCCCTTAAAGGTTTTTCCGGGATATGCATCGATTTTCACATCCACCCGCTGTCCTAAGTGAACCTTCATGATATCTGTTTCTTCCACATTTACCCCTATGTAAAGATTTGAGGTATCGGCTACTAACGCCAGTTCTGATCCCAGGGCCACCGTCTGATTTACGGCACCGTCATTCTTTACTACAGTTCCTGTAATAGGGGAACTAATATAAGGAAGGACTTCCTGCCGTCCCATCACCTGATCCTGCTCCACTAAGTCCCCATTTTCCACATCCCAGGATAAAAGCTTGCCATTTGATACCGCTTTTATGGAATACAGCTTTGCCGTTACTTTTGCATTATTTGTCTTAAAGTAAGAGACACTGGAATTATAGATATAATATCCGACCCCGCATCCGACAAGCACCAGTATGATCAGCAGTGGAGCTATGATCTTTTTTAGTTTTCCTGTTCCTGTTTTTATTTCCTGATCCTCAACATTAATATGTTTGTTTTCCTGCATATTTTTTCTCTCCATTCTATTATTGATCTGCAAACTGACTGTGGTACAGATCTGCATAAAATCCTTTCTTTTCCAACAGCGTTTCATGATTTCCCTGTTCTATGATATCGCCGTCCTTCATTACCAGAATCAAGTCTGCATCCCGAATGGTGGAAAGGCGGTGGGCGATTACAAAGCTGGTTCTGCCCTGCATCAATTTACCCATGGCCTTTTGGATCAAGACTTCTGTTCTTGTATCAATGGAACTGGTTGCTTCATCCAGTATCAAAATCTTAGGATCCGCTAAAATCGTCCTGGCAATGGTCAAAAGCTGCTTTTGTCCCTGGGATAGGTTGCTGGATTCTTCGTTGATCACCATGTGATAACCTCCCGGCAATGAACGAATGAATTCATCGCAGTGAGCCGCTTTTGCCGCTTCTATGACTTCTTCATCTGTCTTATCAAAATTTCCATACCGGATATTATCCATAACAGTTGCATTGTACAGCCATGTTTCCTGGAGCACCATACCGAACATGGATCGTAAGTCCCCTCTTGTAAAATCAAGAGTGTCATGGCCGTCGATCAAAATATGACCGGAATTTAATTCATAAAATCTCATCAGCAATTTCACAACCGTTGTTTTACCCGCTCCTGTTGGACCTACAATAGCGACCATCTGGCCGGCATTTATGGCGGAAGAGAAATCGTGGATAATCATTGTATTTGGCGAATAACCAAAACCAACATTACTAAATTCTACATTTCCCTGGATCTCCTGCAGCTGGATCGGTGACTCGCATTCCGGTACTTCATCCTGCTCATCTAAAAACTCAAATACACGCTCAGCAGCTGCTGCTGTGGACTGCAGTGTATTGGATACATTGGCAATCTGGGAAATGGGCTGCATAAAAGACCTCATATATTGGATAAATGCCTGAACGTCTCCAATCTCTATCACCTTTTCTACGGTTAAATATCCGCCTAATAAACAGACACCCACATAGCCCAAGTTGCTGACAAAAGTCATAATGGGCATCATCATACCTGATAGAAACTGGGATTTCCAAGCTGACCCATATAATTTGTTGTTGATGGTACGGAACTTTTCTATTGCTTCCTTTTCTCCGTTAAATATCTGAACCACATTATGGCCGCTGTAAATTTCTTCAATATGGCCGTTTAAGTATCCAAGGCTCTCCTGCTGCTTCTGGAAATATTTCTGGGATTTCTTTACCACCCCCATAATTAAGCCCATGGAAACGAAAAGGACCAAAACAGCTACCAGGGTCATCCGAATGCTGATGGATATCATCATGATCACGATTCCCACCAGTGTGGTTACTGAAGTGATGATCTGGGTCAAACTCTGATTCAAGGTCTGGCTCACCGTATCCACGTCATTGGTGATCCTTGACAATATCTCACCATGAGTTCTTGTATCATAATAATTAAGGGGAAGACGGTTCATTTTTTCTGAAATATTTTTCCTAAGCTCATAAGTGACCTTCATGCTGATGCCGGACATGATATAGCTCTGAAGGTAAGAGAATGCAGCTGACACCAGATAAAGCACCACCAAAAGCAGCAGACGGTTTCGGATATACCGGAAATCCGTCAATAACCCGGTCCCCATCGCCCAGGCAATCAGGCCTTCAAACAGCTTTGTCGTGGCCTTTCCCAGAATCTTTGGTCCTGCAATGGAGAATACGGAGGAAAAGCTGGCAAACAAAATCACGATGAATACGGAGGTTTTATATGGCTTTAAATAATCAACCAGGTGCAGCATGGTTCCTTTAAAGTCCTTTGCACTCTCTGGTTTGCCTTGCATTCCGCCTCCTGGGCCCATGGGGGAACTGGATGGTTTTTTCTCTGTCATTTCAATTCCTCCTCGCTAAGCTGTGACAATGCAATCTCCCGGTAAACTTCGCAGGTTTTCATCAATTCCCGGTGAGTTCCTTTTCCGGCAATTTTTCCATGCTCCAAAACAATGATCTGGTCTGCATTCATAATCGTGCTGATGCGCTGTGCCACCAAAAAGATCGCGCTGTCACCGGTTTTTTCACGAAGGGCCGCCCGAAGCTTTGCATCTGTTTTAAAATCCAGAGCGGAAAAGCTGTCATCGAACACATTAACAGGCGCTCTTTTTACAAGTGCACGGGCAATGGAAAGACGCTGCTTTTGTCCGCCTGATACATTTCCTCCTCCCTGGGCAATGGAGGACTCTAAGCCCTCTGACTTGGAATGGATAAATTCTGTGGCCTGAGCTGTATCCGCAGCCTCTTCGATCTGTTCCCTGGTGGCCTGCCGGTCTCCATACATCAGGTTGCTTTCAATTGTCCCTGAAAATAAAACCCCTTTCTGGGGAACAAATCCGATTGTATCCCGCAATTGGTGAATGGGCCAATCCTTGATATTGATTCCATCAATCAGGATTTCCCCTGACGTCACATCGTAGAATCTGGGGAGTAAGTTCACCAGCGTACTTTTTCCGCTTCCCGTAGCGCCTATAAATGCCGTGGTACGTCCCGGCATCGCCGTAAACGTAATGTTATGTAACACATCCTCATCTGCATCCGGATACCGGAACGATACATCCCGGTATTCCACAACTCCCTTGGGAGACTCTGGAATTTCAGCCGCATCCTTTGGATCTGCAATGGAGGGCTCCGTCTGAAGCACTTCAACAACTCGCCTGATGGAAACGATCGCTCTTGGGATCATAATAAACATCATGGTCATCATCAAAAATGCCATGATGATCTGCATAACGTACTGCATATAGGCCATCATATCTCCCACCTCCATACGGAAGGAGGATACTGCCTTAGACCCAACCCATATAATCAGGAGATTGGTCAGATTCATGATCAGCATCATGGCCGGCATCATACCGGAGGTAACTCTATTGACAAACAAATTTGTTTCAGTCAGCCTTACATTCACCTTTTCAAACCGTTTTTCCTCAAAACGCTGGGTGTTAAATGCCCGGATCACCAGCGTTCCTTCCAAGCTTTCTCTTACTACCAGGTTTAATCGGTCAACCAGCTTCTGTACAAATTGAAAACTTGGCATAACAACCGCAAGCATGCTGAATACCACTACCAGTAACAATGCCACGGAAAGTGCAATAATCCATGACATGGATTTGTTTTTATCCAGTGCGTGAATCACACCTCCAACTCCCATGATCGGAGCATAAAATACAATCCTGATTACCATAACGATCAACTGCTGGATCTGGGTGATATCGTTTGTTGTCCTTGTGATCAGGGAAGAGGTGGAGTATTTCTCCAGCTCCGTATTGGAAAAGCTCTCTACCTTCGTGAAAATGTCCTGGCGAAGATCACGGCTGACACCAGCCGCTATTCTGGCGGCGATGAAACCCACGACAATCGTACAGCAGGCACTAATAAGGGCAATGCCTAACATTTGAAATCCCACTTTCAAAATGTAAGAGGTGTTGCCCGTTGTAATTCCTTTATTTACAATATCAGACATGAAATCAGGAAGTGATAAGTCACAAGTCGCCTGACTATATAACAATGCCACAGTCACTGCTAAAAATAAAATATATGGCTTAAAATACCGAAAAAATATTTTCATATCGATTCCCTCCTTTCCTTTCATCTCTAATTCTTTCTGTCAAACGTTTTGTAGATCTGTCTGTCTTTTCTAAATCTGTCTTTATCCTCTGCAATCTACTTTATTCCTCACATATCCTTTTCTTTCATCATTGATTCCACTTCTTTCTCCATTAGTTCCGTAAACTTTTTCCATAATTCAATTAATTTACTTGCGTCCTCTTCACCCATGCTAATAATTACCCGTTCCAGAAGATCACTCATACCTCCTGAACACTTCTTCCATAGTTTTTCTCCATCTTCCGTTAAGGAAACACAGATATTTCTTCGGCTTTTGGGATCTATTTCCCTGTATATTAAGCCCCTTTCCTCCAGTGAGTTCAGCATCCGGGATGCTGCCGATAATGCGATATTCATCCTCTTTGCCAAAGCGGATACATGAATCCCCTTTTTTTCCGGATTTTCATTCATACCGGTCCATATTTGATGCAGCGCAAAGAATTCACTGCGTGTGACGCCTTCCGGCACACAGTTTCTATGGATGCTTTGCTTTCTTCCCATCATCATAGCCAATTCTGTTTTAAACTTTTTTATGTACTCTTCCTGTCCATCCTTCACAATAAAACCCCCCTATTTTTTTCACTTAACAATGTTAACAATTTTCAATGTTTATGATTCTACATCCATTTAAACGATGTGTCAATTATTTTTTCGTTAAGATTAAATACATCAATGGAAGATCATCCAGCATTATCCTGGTAGAAAAAACATAGACACAATACAAAAATACCGGTGATATTGCCCCTTTCACAAGAGCATTTCACCGGTATTCGATTCAATTATCTCTATTCTATTCCAAATAAATCTCCTTAAGCCGATTTCTGTCAGCCTCATAAAATCCGAAAGCCTGATCCAGATAGGTCTCCATTCCTCCAAGCCTGTCCACTTCTTCAAAAGCGGCCCTTATATAGGACTCCTTTGTCTCCATAAGGCTTGAAAGGTAATCAAGAACCACCTTGTTATCCGTATACCGGCGGTACTGATCCATGCGCTTTTTATTGCGTTCTCTGTTATACTGTGCCGTCTTTAAATAATCTCCTATGATCTCCTCTCTAGGAACTTTCAATGCGGAAAGATACAAGGCAGCTGCCCAGCCTGTTCGGTCTTTTCCACCTCTGCAATGGAAAACCAAAGGGATCGAACAAGCATCTGTCAGCAATCTTAAAAACGAAGAATAGGCCGCAATGCTGTTTGTTGATGTTACGAAAGAACGCATCTGCTCTTCCATGGAGTCCAAATTCTTAACCAGGTATTCATGGCCCTCAAAAGTTTTCTCCCACGCCGTCAGCCTTTCGATCTTCCCTTCATCATCCTTGTGCGAAGCGCTTGCCAGGCCTGCAGTTTCCCCATCTGGAGACAGTACCGCCAGCCGGACTCCCTCAGGAAGCCGGTCCGGCTGAAGCTCCCTTTCTGATTGGGAACGGAAATCCACTACTGTTCGGAGATTCATTTTCTTCAGCTTTTTTAAATCTCCATCGGAAAGCTTATGTAGTACATCGGAACGAAATACAAGGCCCGTCTTTACCCACCGTCCCTCATCTGTAGAAAAGCCTCCCGTGTCACGAAAATTAAAGGTTCCATCTAATGGAATATATCTGTCCATTTCCTGCCTCCCTCCAAAAGTATACTTACTGTACCACGTTTTCTTTGTCCTTTGCCTCCTTATCTACCCGGTATATAAAGGGAATATAAAGAGCGATGATTGCAAAGAGCTGTATCAGCTGTATCAAAGCACCCTGCCAGCCAGCCACAAGAAACCCCTGCAAAAGCGGCGGAAGTTGTCTTGACACATTTGCGCTTACAATGGGTAAGAATCCGACTAACGTAGCGGCATATGCAATCAAGATGCTGATAACCGGAGCAAGAGTCATGGGAATTATCAGCCAGACATTCAGTACCATTGGAATACCGAATTTCATAGGCTCTGTGATTCCAAAAACGCTAGGTATAATAGCTACCTTTCCAATGCTCTTCATATGCTGGCTTCTGCAGTACCACACCAACAATATGGCAATTGCAAGTGCTCTTGGTCCCTTAAATGATTCAAGAAAGAACATATTGATCACGTGCCTGGGCATTTCTCCCGCAAGGACTGCTTCCGCATTTTCGTAGGCCTGGGTGGCAAAAAGGGCATTAAGGAAAACATTGGATACATTGGAGCCATGAATCCCGAAGAACCACAAAAATTCTGATACTGCATAAAGGATACATGCGGAAACAATAGAGCCACCAAGATTCTGGAGCGGAATCTGGAGAATTTTATAAATGAGATCATGCATATTTTCAAAGGGTGTGATTTTAATAATCCTGTCCACAATGAGGAAGAAAAACAAGATGCAGAATGCGGGTACAATGGCCTGAAAAATCTTTGAAACTCCCTTCGGCACGGCAGCTGGCATATGGATATAGATGTTATTGTCAATAAAATATGCATAGATCCGCGTTGCCACAAGAGCTACAATGATCCCCACAAACATTCCCCTGGAGCCAAGATAGCTGATGTTAATGACATTGGCTGCTTTTGCACCTTCCACTGCCTCTGTAAACATTTTCTCGATGGGCGTCACCGCTAGAAAGCAGGCAAAGGAAATGCTGATTGACGGCAAAATCTCCTGTTTGCATTCATTCGCCATGGCTACAGTCAAGGATATAAGCGTGTAGATCGTGATCAGATTTAAAGTAACCGTAGACCCCAGGGTGCAGAAATCCTTAACTGGCTGGGGCATAAAGTCCAGGGTGGTAATGATCATAAACAAACTACCTGCCAGGGAAATGGGCATGATTCCCATCATTCCTGCTGAAATGACCTTTACGTAGCGAGCCGATGCAAACTTGCCCATGCCCATTGTGAGTCTTTGACTAATACTTTTTTTATCATTTGATGCTGCCATATCGTTTTCTCCTTTCCTTAGCGGCCCATCTGGATGATTGTATCTGCAAGGACCTTTTCTCCGTTCATCATGCCATAATCCATCATTTCAATGACTTTTACAGGAATGGCCGGATAATCAGCCGCCACCTTTTCTTTCAAGTAGCTTACCTGGGGACCTAAAAGAATGATATCCGCTCCCTCTGTGTGGGAAGAAAGAGAAGATACGGGCACTGCGTCGATCTGCAATTCCATCCCTTTCTGATCCGCGCTTTCCTTCATGCGCTCCACCAGCATACTGGTTGACATTCCTGCTGCACAGGCTAAAATAATTTTCATAAAACCTCATCTCCTTTTCTGTTTTCATTTTTATACATAATACGGTACATTTCGATCATCTGCTCCGCTAAGTCCTGTACGGTCATGGCGTTCATCAAATGATCCTGGCCGTGTATCATGATCAGGCTCATCCTGGTTTCTCCTTCTCCGTTTAATTCTTCCTGGATCAGTTCTGTCTGTACCTCATGGGCGGAAAGCAGAGCCTTACTGCATTCCTCCATGAGAGCCGACGCCTTTTCAAAATTCTTTTCCCTTGCTGCCTGGATCGCCAATATGGCCTTGCTTCTCGCACTACCGCCCTTTACTACCAGTTCCATAACAATGGTTTCTGTTGTCATATCTTCTATCCTCCTGTATTTTCCTATTCTGGAAATGCCTGCAGAAGCCGGATCAAAACATCGAAATCTTTTTTCTTAATCAATTCCTGTACAGCCTCCCGGCTAAGAGCCAGCTTTGATGTGTATTTATAAAAATCAGAGATTCCTTTTTCCTCTTCCTTCCCAATAGAGACAAGAAGAACCACCCGGACCGGATGTCTGGACCATAAAACCTCCTCTTTAAGGATGGCTACAGAGACAAAGGTCTCCTCCGTCATCACCTCACAGGGGTGGGGAATTGCGATCAGATTTCCGAAGTCAGTCTGGGCCATGTCTTCCCTCTTTAAAACCGCTTCATAAAACCCTTTGGGAAGGTTTCTTTTCCTGCCAATCCTCTCACATAAATTTATAATGACCTCTGTTCTTGTTTCCCCCTCCATATCCGTAAAAAAATAATCCCGTTTATAATATTTCATCAGAATACCTTTTCTCCCGCCCTCCAGAGCAGTCCTGATGACCGGGATGTCCTCACTCTCCAGAAAATGACCTATTTCAATAATTGGTTTGGGAATATACCGGTAAATATGCACTGTTGTGAAAACGTATTCTACTTTATCAAAATCGAAATTTTCCAACCCGGAAAGATCACAGACATAAATATGGTTTAAGTAATCTCCGAACTCCTGAACGTATCTGAGCTTTAAAAGACGGGAGCTTCCTCTACCTGTGCTGCATACGATCAGGATGTTTTTCTTCTCTTCCTTTGTAATCTTTTGTTCTTCTGCCAGAGCAAAAATCAAGGCAAAATAGCCCACTTCCTCCTCTGGGACCGGCTTTTGATACCATTCTGCCAGAACCGTACAGGCTGATACCGCCATGATATATTCAAAAAAGTACTTCTTCATGATATCCTTAAGAAGAAGATTACTGACCGGAATGTTATAACGCATTCGGATATCAAAAGGGACCATGTGCTGGTTCAACAGCATGCGAATGTCAAAATGGCTGCTAAATTCCATCTTGAAATCCCGGTCCACCAACTGAAGCATTTGGGAAACAAGACGGTCGATCTCTTCGCTGATCACAAAATTCGCTTCATCCTTTTCCTCGTTTCCTATCATACGCTTTCCAGCAAGCCACACAGCCGTATAGGCGGCTTCATCCTGGTTATATTTAATTTTAAAATTACTGCCCAGCTCCCCAAGTAGCTCCTTTACAAAATCCCATTCCCTTTCCCCTAAAATCGATCCGCTGTTTTCCGGCATACTCACCAGTCGTCCCCGCCTGATCCGCTTTGATGCAATGTAAATCTGGATAGCAAATACTTCAAATGCCGTTTCCGACAGGTGGATACCATATTTTTTTAACAAGGGGAAAATAACCGCTCCCATTTCTTCCAGTTCTTTTTTCTGCTGTTCTCCGTTTTCCTCCAGCATGTTTCTCTTGACAAAGTAATCCCCTATACACCTCCTGAAATCAAATTCATCTCCTGCTGCACGAATGCCATAATTGGGCCTTCTGTCCAGATGAATCCCGTACCGGTTTAAGATCTCCTCCGCCTCTTTTAATGGACCTGTAAGTGTAGCTCTGGAAATGTACAGAAACTCACACAGATCATCCAGCCTGATGTAGTCGTTATAATTGACCAGATAAGCCAGCAGATAGCTGACCCTCTCTTTTACTCCCGTGGGAATCCGGTCCCTTTGTCCTTCCTGGGAAATGAAATCCTCCATACAATTGTTTTCATCGAGAATCAGGGCATATCCCCATCTTGGTTTTGCCTCCACAGAAAAGCCAAAGGAGGCTGCTCTCTCATTCAATTCCTTTACTCTTATTCCAACAGTTTTTGTACTTACTCCTAATCTTTCCGCCAGTTCTTTTGCAGTTACATAGCCTCCCGGCTTCAGCATATTCAGTATTTCTGTCAACCTTGTATTCATGGCACCCCTCTCCTGTCTTCATCCTATCATCCGGCTAATTTAAACTCCATATGGAAATCTTCTCTATTGAATTCGGAACTTTTCAATATAAGATTTGATTGACAGCATAAAACATGAAAATACCCTGCAAGCAAAGCACAGCCTCTTTTCTGTGCTTTCCCTGCAGGGTATTGTATCCCCTTATCTTATTCCCTTTTCAACCCTGTTTTCTCTGCACCGTTAGCTTGGCCAGTGCTTCCACAATATAAACTGCCGGTATCTGAGAGGTTATATCTACCTTCATCTTCTTATAGTCTGTCCGCTCTCCCTGAATATAATAAGAGATATTGTAATCAGATATCCTGGCCAATGTGCTGTTCTTACTGTTTGTAACCGATACTACCGTACTGTTACTCTGCTTGATTATCTCTGAATTCTCGATGAGTACGTCTGTTTCCCCCTCCACAGATAGAATAATAATAATGCTTTCTTTTGGAAATTCCAAGCTAATCGGAAACATGGGATTATTTATCCCAGTGGCAAATATCCCCATATTGCAGAAGTACCGGCTTGCATACTCAGCAATAATTCCAGAATTACCTATTCCAAGAAAAATAATCTGCTTCTTTTCTGCTATAATATTGGCGATAGACTTAAGCTGTTCATGAAAAGATTCCGTCTCAATCCTTTGGAAAAAATCTAAAATGGAACTAAAATCAAATCCCTGCCGAATCGTTTTTGTACTCTCCTGCTCCATCTTAAATCTGATTTTAAACTCAGAGAACCCATTACAATTTACTTTCCTGCAGAACCTGGTTATGGTCGTAGTGGAAACATGGGCCTCGTTGGCAAATTCCCGAATGGTCATATAAGGAATCTTCTCGCTGTTTTTCAATATGAAATTATAAACCTCATAATCAAGTTCACTAAACTGGTTTAGTACCTGATTGGAAAACATCATCATATTCCGCTACCGCCTTTTAAATTAATCAATTCTGATATTCCAATTTACTGTTTCAGATTTCACTCTTATTTTAACATAAAAGGGGGGTATTTTCAATGAATAGGATTTTCTTAACCACCAAAAGGAGTCCTTGCAGCTAACTTTTATGTCAGCAGACAACGACCCCTTTCACAGCAGAAAAGCAATACAAATACGGAAACTTAGCTGTTCTTAGCTTCCAAACGAACAATCATCTCTTTAAACTGAGGTAAATGTTCCTTATGAGCAATTAATAATTCATCCAATACCGTCTTAGCAATTTTTCCGCTTGGAACCAGAGGATTTATGGTAAATGCCTGTTGGGCAGTTCCGTAATCGCCGGTTACCGCTGCTTTAATGGTAGTTAACTCCATGTCTTTCATTAACTGCAGCAGTCCCCTGCTGGAAGGTTCAAAGGAACCCCAGGAAATCGGAACCGGACCGCCGGATGTTATGATGCTGCTTACTTCCACCACCACATCATCGGGCAAATCGGATATAGCTCCATTATTTCTCGTGCTGACTACCATATGGGTACGCTTATCATTATAGATGGAATTAATTAACTCACAGGCAGCATCGGAATAGAAAGCCCCGCCCCGTTTTTCTAACTGCGGTGGCTTAATGCTTAAATTCGGATCTTTATACAGTTCAAACAATTCAGCCTCGGTACGTTTTACCAGTTCGGCACGGGTTTCCCCCTTAGCAAAGGCTTCCAATTCTTCCTGGAGCATGTCATCTGTAATATAATAATATCTGTGATACATGCACGGAATAATTCCAAGATTTAAAATCTGTTCCGGCAAAAATGAAATATTGGGGATATTTTGTACTCCCGAATTTGCGCTGGTAAAGCTCTTCAGTGCATTTTTCATATTTTCAACACTGGTATAAGCCGCTTCCAGTACCTCTCTGGTCTTTTCCTTGCCGGCTTTGTCCCAAACTCTGTGCCAGTGAAAATGATTCAGACCTCCAAACCGGAAGAACAGATCCTCCTCATTCTCCTTTAAAGCTCCTGCCGCAATCTTTCTGCAAAGAATGGGAACGTTACATAGACCTACTACCTTATTCCAATTACCATAGCGCATAACAGCTTCTGTTACCATGCCGGATGGATTTGTGAAATTAACAAGCCATGCATCGGGGCACAACTCTTTCATGTCCTCCACGATATCTAAAATAACTGGAATGGTACGGAATGCCTTTAACATTCCTCCGGCACCATTGGTTTCCTGGCCCAGAATTCCATGGGATAAGGGGATTCTCTCATCTTTAATACGAGCCTCCAACAGGCCGACACGAAACTGAGTGGTAACAAAATCCGCATCCTTTAAAGCTTCCCGTCGGTCTAATGTCAGATGGATCTCCCAGTCAAGTCCTGCTGCCTTTACCATGCGCTTTGCTAAATTTCCGACAATCTCAAGTTTTTCTTTTCCTGCCTCAATATCTACCAGCCAGATCTCTTTTATGGGAAGATGGTCTTTTCTTTTTATAAACCCTTCCATTAATTCAGGAGTGTAACTGGAACCGCCTCCAATGGTTACAATTTTAATTTTCTTGTTCATATTTAGCCCTCCTTTTTATATATAAATTATAATATAAAAAAGAGGGCAAGAAAACAGAGGCAGCCCATCCAGTAACATAACAAACCGTTTAGGTACATGTTTCATGTAAAAGACACCTTGTGTTTTTTACTTTCCACTTGCATCTGCGGCCATCTGATCCACAAAAGCCTTGATTTCTTCATCTTTACATCCCTCATAAAAGCAATCTAAGAATCTTGGGATCATACATTCCTTCACCATTTGAGGATCCATGGATTTAAGAGCCTCTAAAAGTGGTTTTGCCACCTGCTTTTTCACTTCAAAAAGGAGATTGGCATTCCTGTTCTGCGCCTCTTTCCTGCCTTCCGGGTATCCCATCCCTTTTGGGGAACCAAATGCCCTGGTAAAAATATTGTTTAAATTCAGTTCCGCTCCCCAGCCAAAGCCCTTGGCAAAAGGAAGGGACAGAGCATTTCCGTTATTAATCTGCAAGAACAGATAAGCATCCGTCGGCTCTATGCAGTATCCGCAAACAACACCCGGATACATATTTAAGGACATCAATGCTCCCTGTCCTGTTCCGCATCCGGTAACTACAAAATCAACCGCTCCTGAATTTAAAAGAAGGGCTGACTGGATGCCTAAATGCAAGTAAGTGAGCCTGGGGTTTTCTTTGGTATATGCCTCCGGCACATCCTGATCTGACAGGGGTTTTTCCATTGCTGCATTGTATACCTGATGACCCATTGGTTCTGCTACTGATTTTAACTCCTTTAATATAATTCCGTTCTTAGGCGCCTGACTGAATTCATTTAATAATGCAATTTTCATTTGTTTCCATTCCTTTCCGTCTGTCTTTTTTGTCTAAACCTGTTTTCCTATGGCCTTATCCGCGTCCCTTCTCATCCTTAAGAAGTCCTCCTGCGACAGAGGAATGTCCATGGATTTTGCAGTATCCTCGATCTGGGACAGCTTCCTGGCTCCGCAAAGCACATTGATATTCGGAGAGACCATGGAGTTCCACTTAATGCACAGGTTTGCAAGGCTGCACTGATACTTATCCGTTAAGTCCTTCCAGCCTGCCAGCATCTCATTTGCTGTCCTGATATTCTCCGGCTTCCACCAGGTTTTTCCGTCCCGGACTTCTCCCTTTCTTGGTATATAGTCATCCGGTGCTTTCCCGGCAAGAAGCCCCTGTTCCATAGGGGAATAGGTCTGAAGAGTGATGCTATTTGCTTCGCAGAAAGGAAGGAGGTCTGTCTCAGATTTCCTGTCCAGGATGCTGAATTTTTCCTGTATCACGTCCAGCTCTCCTGCAGCCACATAGTCCTTAAGGACTCTTAAATCCACGTTGGACGCGCCAATGGCCCGGATTTTCCCCTCTTCCTTCATCCTCAAAAGCTCTCCCATCGTCTCTGCCACAGGTACCTTCCCATAGGTTTTGCATTGCCAGTGGGTGTAATATACATCAATGTAATCCGTTCCCAGGGCTTTTAAACTCAGTTCCATGTCCCGCCGTATGGCTTTAGGGGATAAATCCCTGCTCACAGTATTGCCTTCCTTTGTAAAATGCACCTCTCCTCCATGGTCATACCACTGGAGTCCGCATTTGGTGGAAAGGATGACACGGCTGCGGCCCGTTTGCTTTAACGCCTGCCCGATTACTTCCTCACTGTGTCCAAAGCCGTAAACCCTGGCAGTATCAATCCAGTTGATCCCCAGTTCCAGCCCCCTTAGGATTGTTTTCACCGACATTTCATCGTCATTGGCTCCCCACCATTCTCCGCCCCCAATTGCCCAGCAGCCCA
>Ga0213824_1000852_pt1 | contig 20453 bp, 31 predicted proteins | sample MC6MC0906MG_FD_179892 | JGI IMG/M metagenome (GOLD analysis project Ga0213824, IMG submission 179892) | Enriched soil aggregate microbial communities from Iowa State University, Ames, United States - MC6-MC0906-MG | ecosystem: Environmental > Terrestrial > Soil > Unclassified | place: USA: Iowa...
GACCTTAAAGGCAGCAGCCATCGCAAGTGGCTTACTTACAGAAGAACAGTTCGATGAATATGTAGACCCAGCAACAATGATTTATCCGAACGTAAAATAGAAACAATGCACGTTGACTACGCAATGCCTTTAAAACATTGAAATATCAACACCTCTGATAATATCCCCCATTTTGAGCAACGAATGTTAATGTATTTTACGGCATGTTTTTGGGGCTAAGTGGGGCTGGTTTGGGGCTAATAAAATACGGCGAGCGTGTGTACAGGAATGTGTGAGTTATAACAGATTGGGGCTAACTGCTCCAATCTTTTTTTGTTGGTCAATTATTAAGACTGCTTATTTTATTAATAAAAACCACTGTTAGGTAATAGGAAATAAAAACCTCCCACATATGATTTGTGGAAGGCATACAGCGATTTTATTTTTAGAAAACTAATTTTAGCTTATAGTTTTCATCAATTTCCATATTTTCACAGTACAATTTTAGGTAATTAGAAGAGCTCAAAATTGCGTCCATCTTCTCTATTTTGATGATTATCCTAAATTTGAAAACAATAAAAACCAGCAAGGCTATTTAGCTTTGCTGGTAATTTTAGATAATACGGGATACTAAGTTTTCAAACAGTTGAGAAATATACAAAATACGATAATTTTTAACAATAAAGAATCTTAGGTTGAATAATTTTTTTTAAAGAAAATAACGTTATCTTTGCCTGTATATTGACTGAAATACCCTTGTGGAAGTGTAGCTATTGCTTCAATATCATTGGCACTTAGTTTAACTTCGTCACGTAGCTCTACTTTTGTTTTCACATTATGTGTATTGATTAATTCAATAGCCTCTTTCAATAAGATTGGCTTTTCTTTTAGTAATACATCATCATAGGGCTCTTTTGTTCTCCATCCTTTTTTTGAAATCTGTTTCCATAAATAAGAAGCTTGATATTCATTTATAAGATTAAGTTCCTTGGAACGGTAAATCATAGCTTGAATAGAGACATGCCATCTTCTCTTTAATAATAAATAGTAATCCATAGTATTAGTAACCAATTCAGTTGAAAATACTTCTGCAGGTAAAAGAAATGCAGAAGCAAAATGATTAGCTTCTTCTTCCATGCGTTTATAGATATTTTTAGTATTAAATTCTTCTTTAGTAATATTATGATGTAATAAGTAATGCCCTAATTCATGAGCTAATGTAAATTTGATTTTAGAAGGTGATGCTTTTTCATTTCCAACAAGAATAAATAACCGATTTCCAACCCATTTTGAACATGCATCAACATAATAGTCATTTGAATCAATAGTACTTACAACTATTCCATGTTTTTCAAACAAATGAGTTAGATCTGTTATAGGTCCATTACTTAAATTCCATTCCTTCCTCATATTTAAAGCAATTTCTTCTATCTCTTCAAAATCTCTAGGTTTAAAAAAGCTTGGTTCTTTTGCTTCGATTTGTGGCAAATCAGATTTTGGGAAATCAACGATATTTTCTAGGTAATTAAAAATTCTTATAACCCATTCTATTTTAATTTCATGCATCTTTTTTAATTTAGCTGTGGTGCTTGCTTTACTTCTAAAAAAAACTATATTATTTATGTCATCATAATTTTCTTTTTCAAAAAAATAACTAAATGGAAAATCTAATATATTCATTATTTTATATAAAACTTCAGCAGGTGGAATAGCCTTACCATTTTCATATTTGGAAAGAGTCTGATGATTATTTAATTCTATCTTCTCTGTCAATTCTCTTATCGTATAACCTCTTGCTTCTCTTGCTTCTTTCAATCTCTCCCCTTGAAAAACTTTATCTGTATTAACTTTTCCCTCCATCCTCAAGCACTCCTTGAGCAAAATTTTTAAATCTAATTAGTTGTTCTTTTTCAATTTCATTTTCTTTCTCTTTATCAGAACCGTCAAGAGCATATAGTTCTTTAGTAAGATTAATTCTTTCTACCCATCTACCTTTTCCATTAGGTACACCGATATTAATAAAACTAACCTCACCTTCAACATGATTATGAGTTAATTCTAAATATCCCGGTTCCTCCTGTATTTCCTGTTTATCGAAATGGTAATACAGCTGATTTTTTGTTTGTAAAATAGAGCGATATATGGCTTTTCTTGCAGTAGTATGTTCATCCTTTGCTCTATTAATACATATAATTACATTTGATGTGCGTAGTTCTACATGATAAGCTGACTTAATAGAGTTAGGCATAATTTGGGCAGTAATGTTCCCTAGCGTTCCTTTTTGACATGCCTCATATAAAACAAATTGAACTGCTAAGTGATCTAAATGCCCCCTGTGCATCTTGCCTAAAGCCCATTTTAAAAAGGACACCTCTTCTATGCTGGCTTCAACAAGTTCATAAGCTTGTTGAATCATTGGCACAATAAATTTTCTAACAGATTTCGGAACTTGTGAATCAATAAATTTATTTAAATCGATTGGTACCATAATTTCATCCACGAACATTACCCCCATTCTCTTTGCACTTATTTTACCCAAAAAATTATTTTTTGGCAACTTTAATACTCCCCTTATTTCTAATCAAGGTAGAGGACTGTACTAATGGAAGCAGCCACAATAATAGTTGAAGCTGTTCGCTGTTTTTGATAAAGTCAATTTGCGATGTTTTCATTAGTCGATGTTGGCGCATCGGCTTTTTTTATTTTTGTTCACTTTTTATTACCATTTTATATAATTCTTCAGCATGAATATTTAGGGTTTTAATATCATTCGACATTTCTTTAAAGAGCGGATGGAATCCCATATCAATCAATCGTACTGTATCTCGTATTTCATCAATTGCAAGACAAGCCATTCCTCGGTCTTTATCCCAACCTTTGTGAACTATATCATCAAGTCTTTCTATCAATCGTGCTACCGCACCCTGTACAACTTCTAATTGAATCATTTGTGCTGATAAGTTATAGGCATTGTGACTATTTTCATGTACCAATGATTTTACTTTCGCTGCTACTTGTTCCATTCTGATACCTTCTTTCACTGTTTATTTGTTTGCTACTGCATTTAATAGTAATTGTTTATTGTGGTCAGACATTACACACCATTCTTTTGCTGTTACTTTCAATTGTCCTCACTTCCTTCATACTTAAAATGCTGTTGGTCCATCTCTATGAGTTATCCAGTTGTAGAAAGGCACTGTACGCTCATTTACGTGTTTTTGAACTATTGTTGATGTATGCCTATCTCTACGTTGTAATGCTTTTTTATGAGCCCCTACGAATATGGCACGTATTGTTTTAGTGACCGTTAGCACACCTTCTTTTATGTCATTAGCTATTTTAAAAATGATGTTCTTGGCCAATATGAATTCCTGAATGTTACTTACATTAGATGATAGTACCACTTTATGCAGATCATCCTTAAAGTTATCTGGAAGAGGTAAAGAATTCATAAAATCAAATAGCATTTGTTGATACTCACTCATGAACGCTTTGCATGCTTCTTTTTCAACCTGAGCCTGGTTATATGCTTCATGTAATGAAACAACCTCACATTCCTCAAAAGGCTCAGCAGGATCTTCGCATGTTTTAGATTGGCAAGGCAAAATAATATAAATGCTTGCACCACGACCTCCCTTTTCCTTCGTTGTTGTCTGTTTTTTGATAATGCCTAGTGATTCTAATTTCTTGATAGCTCGATAAACAGTCTTCGTATTGATATCCAAAGCTGCAGCAATTGTGGAGGCTTTCAGGTGACACACTCCAGGATAATTAAGAGAGTGTGAAGCAAGCTTGAAAACGATGGCACGTTCTGATTCTGTTAAATCGTAGTAATGAGCCGCAATATGATTTTCTACAGCCGTATCCATATCTGCTACTGATTCAAATGTTTTATATTGTGCTAAGTACTCAAATGCCATCGTTTTCACCTGCCCTTCTATCACCAAATAAATTAATATACTACATGTACATTTCCATCTTCTCGAATTTGGACAGGTTGTTCGTCTACATCATCAAAATAAACTTTTCCCCAACCTTCGATATTTTCCCAGTAACCTAAATTGTATTTGTCGCCATATCTCTTTTTGAAATACTCTCTAGCTTCTTTGTAGTTCTTGAATTTCGGAAAATTCGCTTCATCTTCACGTGTAATCATAAAACCAAAGTATGGCATAGTGTTTCACCTCTCTTTCCTGCAGCATGTCGGCTATTTCTTGTCCATTCACCAACTAACCTTTGATAGTTGTAAAACTTTATATTTCCAATGTAAATCATAAGGTTGTCAAAATCAAGCTTTTTGTAAAAATAAAGATTGCCTTTGTCAACATATTGGTTGTCAAAAATTTCGCAAATCATGTTATAATTAAGGTGTAGGAGGTGTTAGAGTGTCTTTGACAATGGGGGAAAAGATTAAAGTTTTATTAAACAGAAAAAGCATGTCAGTCCAGGATCTAGCTGAGCTACTCGGACAATCTCGACAAAATATTAATACGAAATTGAAGAAAGATAATTTTAGCGAACAAGATTTAAGAAAGATTGCTGAAGTATTAGAAGTTGAATTTGAAGGTTTCTTCTTCTTAAAGAACGGCGATAAAATTTAAACAACAGCAAAAAACACTTCCAGCCGATCGTGCAGCTGAAAGTGTTTTTCTTATGGCCATAATAAAAAGCAACCACATTTCTGTAGCTGCTTGATTATATATTAATTATTAAGAGCATGTTTTAAAAGATTAAAAGAATAAATGATTAAGATTCAAATTCAATAGACTCTCGCTTACTCCCCCAATGGATTTAAGCATTTCAACGGTAGGACATTGTGGTGGGACATTCACAAAAATTCGTTTTCTTTAAAATTGCTTTTTTATTAGAGCCTTTTTACTTTATCTGCTGATTATTTATAAATAAGGTTCATCACCAAAAGATGTGGTTGACATTTTTAATTGTAATAGTAATTGACTGGAGCGGAAGTCTACCACAAGTTATGGTGAAGAGCCATAAATAAGGAATATTTACCAAATACAAAGTGATCAAATGAATCTAAATAACGAATCTGTAGGAACATTACAAATTCATGCAGCTGAAAGTATTTTTGTTCAAAAAAAAGCACAATTTCAATTAAAGAGTTGTCTATAATATTATTTCTACTTGCTAGCGTACATGTTATGTAAAAAATCATATAATATGTTGTTTTGCTACTTTCTCTTCTAAAGCTTTTGTTTCTCTATACTCCTTTGCTTCAGCAATAATTCTAAATTCAACATCTTTTTTATGTGTTTGATTAACAACTTTCTTTATTTCAGCCAAATTCACATTAAAAAATTCCTTACGAAGATTTATCCTATTTACTCTTCGATGATTAAAAGCTCTATGCAAGCTTGCTTCTAAACCAGGAGCATCTTCAGAAAAAATTATTGCATGAACATCAAAGTGGAATGGAACTGAAGCCCCTCCAAGTTCTCTAACTCGTTCCAATGGTTCTAGCCTTCTAGTCATTCCTATCTTATATATATTTTCACCAAAACAACCAATATTAGAAATAATATATACATATCCAGCTTTGGTATTATTCACTCTATAATCAACTTCTTCTATTTGTCTTCTAATTTCAGTTAACCTTATTACACATTGTTGTTTTTCAAACTCACTGATTTTTGTTGTACGCTCAGATAATACATTTAACAAATGACTTTCTTCTTTTTTTATTTTTTTTAATTCTTCTTCTAATTCCTTTTGCGCTCGTACTTCTTCTCTTAAAAGGTCTCTGATTCGTTTTTGTTCTTCAATTTCCTCTTGTTTTTTTTGAGCAAATTCATATGCTAAATACAATTCTGCGAATTTCAAACTACGATATTCAGGAGAAATAGATATTTCATTATATTTGTTTAATCTATTAATGCTATTAAATTCGTTTTGGATTTTTTTTTCAGCCACATCAACATTATTAAACTTTACCTTACTGATAATGTGTTCACATTCATGATTAAATGATCTAATAGCAATTTTTATATTTAGATTATTATTTGCTCGACCTTTTCTTAAACTCCCATTAAGACTCCAATTTTCAGAATGGATTGTTGCCTTTTTCTCACTAACCAATTTTTTTTGTCTATCTTTAATTTTTTCTAATTTATTTTTATACTCTTCCGATTTTTCGAAAGTATATCTATTTTTATAAATGCCAAATGTCTGATATAAAGAGTCATCTTCTAAATCTGTTAAATCTTTTTTTAGAGTATTGATTTTTTCTGTTAAAGATATTATTTCTTTATGCTTTTTTCCGAATACTTCTTTTAGTCTTTCTTTTCGCTCTGTGATGGCTAATTCTAAATTTTTCAACTCGTCACTTTTTAATTTCAAAATTGAATATAATTTTAACTGATCTATCAAAATTTTTATAGAAATTTCTTTTTCTTTTTTCAGCATTTTTTCTTCAAAATTTTTATTTAATGTTAAAATTTCTTCTCGCTTTGATTTTGAAAAGGAAATTATTTTTAGTTGTTGAGTAAAAGTCCTTAATAATATTTCTTTTTCTTTCTTTTTAAATAGTTCATATAAATTTATTTCTTTTTGAGCGAGTAATATTTTCTCCTGTTCTAGATTTTGTTCTCTTTCTTGTAAAAGTAGTTTATGGTTACTATTTTCTTGTTTTTGTTTATTCAACAGAATAATTCCCATAATTAATGGAATTATTAGAAACCAAAAAGAAAATAAAGTAGCAATAAACCAAGTCGATAAGTACCAGCGATTTTCCACCTTTCTATCTCCTCTACTAAATTTATTTTAATTAACTTTTTTTAAATAAATACCTCTGCCATTATAGACTGCAAGTCCAAAATGTTGTAACAGGCCACCAATAGTTGTGAAATTGCAAGGTGCTGAATTCACATGCTTAGGAAATGTTTCTCTATACCATTTACGTGTAATCATTTCGTTATTGTGTAATTCATAGAAAGCAGCTTCCAATTCCACAAAGCTTACTTTTTTATAGTTATTTCCCTCACCAATGGAATAATAAATTCCTTTATCATCAATTCTTATTATTTTACTCGATTTATCTACCTTCAAAAAAACTAAATCTTTATGAATTGCATTTTTAAAAGTTTGAAAGTCTATCTTTCACACCTACTTTCTAATTTCCATATATATTTTTTCCACCCATCACGGTGTGGTCTTTTTTTAAAACTTGCCGTCACTACATATTTAACTTTCTTCATTCAAACAAATTTCTATGAATTCATAGAAATTTCTTGCTTCGATTGAACGATTTCCATAATCATGATAAAAATATAGCACTTGTCCAAATACTCCAACCTCAGTTGGATCTGTATCAAGACAAAGATAATCCCCACCTCCCATTTTCAGCAATTGGAATCCACTTTTTATTCCAGAGAATTGGCTTAACCTCAGTACCATAATTAATATCTGATAGTAAGTCGTCGGGATCAAATTCTTCCTGTAGAAACTCCCAGTTTTTAATGATTTCCGAAATTGGAGAGAGTGTTAAATTTCTAACAAAAGGCTCTACTCCTAAATCCCAAGCCTGTCCATTATAAATACTATAAAAACTTTTCATTTCTTCTGGGAGATGAACGCCTATAGTGCTTTCAATTAGTTGGAACTCTTCAACTGTTGCGCTTGGTTGAAGGTTTAATGCTTCTTTAAAATTAAATTCTTGAATTGAGCCTCTTTCAATTATACGTTCCCATAGTAATTCAGCTTGTTTTATCATGAGCAAACTCCTTCGGTTAATTAATTTAAACTTCTATTTATCTAGTTTAATAATACCTTATATCAACTCCACTTGGTTATAAATTTCCATTTACCATTCTAGCCAATTTCAATATTAAAAATGTGGGAGATAGATATAATTTAAATGAGGATTTCAAAATGAACAAACTAGAACATACAACTCAGGAATTACTGAAAGCTAGTTATACGATCGAGGAAATTAAAACCGCCTTTGAGGAAGTCATTGAACAAGCTAAACAGTCCAATACTGATTATTGAAGAGATAACTAAAATGGTTGTCTGTTTTTTTATGTATACTTTCATAATTAATTTTCCTAAAATGGAAATATGGAGGGATAATATGGGCATTAACGCTGGTGTATTAAAGGGTTATTTACTTGAAGAAGCTTTAGCTAAACTCATACAAAGTAGTGGTTACACATTATTAACTAAAAGGGAACAGTCACCTGATGATCTAATTGAAAGGAGTAATGGACTTAATGTTATTGGTCGGGGAGGGTTTCATCAAGCTGATGTATTAGGACAATTTCCATACAGTTACCCATTTACATACCCAACTAGATTATTTGTAGAGGCTAAATTTAGAAGAATAAAAACTGGTATAGATGTTGTTCGTAAAGGGATTGGAATTATTAATGATTTAAATTCAAATTATCTTACTGCTCAAATATCCGATAATACCGAACTTTTGGTACAAAGATACAATTACAATTATGCAATTTTTTCTACCAGTGGGTTTAGCGAGGATGCTACAAAGTTAGCAATTGCACATAAGATTCATTTAATTGATTTGAGTGGTGCCGAATATAATCCTTTAAAACAAGCTATTTCTGATGCTGCTGAAAGAATAATAGATACTTTTGATGGGGAAATACCTAAACATATCGTTAAAGATATTAGATTAAATTTTCGTTCTATACTATATTTTCAGCAATTAGTAGTACTAGATGAACCTGTCAGAATCATCTCTAATAATAGTTCAAACATTCTATTTGAATTAGCCCAATACATACAAGCATACGGAGATTTATACTTAGCATCTTCAAATACACCCTATATCATTTTATTAAAACCTAATAAACCTACTGAATTCAAAAAACTATTTGAACAAAGACAAAAAATAGATGCTTCAATCTCTTGGAGACGTAATCAAGACGGGAGTACTACATGGCATATACACCTTGATGATTTGATAAACGATGGTTATTTATCATTTAGAATCCCAGATATTTTATCAGAGTACATCTTCAAAGATAATGATGAACAAGAAAGTTTAATGAGAGCAATAGAATCTAAAAAGAAATTTCTAAGCAATCTTACTTTTTTTACAATTATCAACGATCATGATTATTTCATTAATATTAGATACAAAACAGTTGGAACTTGATATAGAATTATTAAAAGATAAAGACCAAGATGGCAATTACTATCTTGGTCTCACTATATTATTTACCACGTCTTTGCTGAATCGTAATATACAACCCAATTAAACGGTCAGTGGTCATTGTGCCTTTCTGCAAATCCTTTAAGTGCGATTCCGGAATAATGCCTTCTTTAACCACCTGTGCAATATTCATAGCTGGAGAACCTGGATACCAAAAAAAACACCTACTCTAATGGTAAGTGTCTATTTAAATAAATTATTCAATTGTTTCATTGCCCTTTTCTTATTCTTCTCCAGTTGTTGCACCGTTATAGGCTTGGCTTTTGGAGCAGATCCTTCAATATCTTTAGTGATTTCTTTGGAACGCTGCTCTGCAGCTTCAGTGTCTGCATCATAGTATGCCTCGATGAATTTAAGATGCTTTTTTACTACTCCTCGTAGCAGCTCATAATCAACCTTTTTTCGCTCTTTAAAGTACTGCTGTAGCACTTCCACATCTTGTGGAGATAAAACTTATCCAAAATGGAACAAAAACGCTCGTATGCACTCTCTAAACGGTCTATTTGTCGTTTCCTGTTCTCTTTCTCCGCAATAATCATTAAAGCAAGTCGTTCTGCTCTTTAAATTATTTTAACTTTTTGTAATATAACATCACTTCGGGTTCAATAACTCGTAAAACATTTTTAGCTCCGTTTTCTCTCAATATTTCTATATTAACAATTCCGAAGTTCCGAAGTAAAAATTTTAAAATAAAAATAGGCAAGCCGCGGGCGTCGCCAGCCCCGCATAACCCCACCCTCCTAGGAAGGACCCAAAGCCTTGGTATCACTGGATTTATGATGGTTCACATGTTACTCTTTGTGATTCTCATTACCCTTCATGGACTCCCTAGCCTTCTTAATGGGAATGTCCATTAGTATGTGAAGACGGCTAGAAATAACAGTGAGCTCATTAACGGCTTTCTTTTTCTCTCCAATAGAAACAACTGCATGAACGATACCAGCAATCAACAACATACAAAGAGTACACGTATAATTAAATCCAAGGCTATTGTCATGTATACCATCATGGTCACAATCTCTCACCACCTTTTAACCATAATAAAAAGCCTACACTTTTTTGAGTGTAGGCCGATTATGTACTTAACAAGAGTTAATTTTTATTTTATTCTTTCTTAATCTGATAGCAATGTCCAATAAATTTGCGGTTTTAATAATTTGAGCTTCTTTCTTAAAAAAGTAAGAAGCAATACGCCAAATCATTAATGCATAAATACATAAGATAATAAAAATTATCGATAAAATCTTTACCCTTAAACCATTATCACCTGACAAAGCTACAGCAGTAGCTACTAGAATCGAAAATAGAGTAAATATAGCTGTTAAGGCAGAAATTCCAACAGTAGCCGCAAAGGAATTTAGTTCTTTATATTTTAATGTACTTTCTCTCATAACCTCCAATTCATCATCAGAGTATTTGTTCATATTATATTTAATATAATTATTTACAGTTGAATCTTCATTGATATTTTTCTTTAAATGAGATTCAAATTCTGAATAAATTTCTTTATAGTTATAAATTTTATAATATCTTTCATTTTGAGACATTTATTTCCTCCGATTAAAAAGCCACACCTTGTTAGATGTGACTTAGTTACTTAATTTGAACTTGTTAAAATTACTGTAATGCCTGTACTATCTTGATAATCTTCAAATATTAACTCATCTACTAAAAAATATTTACCTTCAGAGCCAACTTTTTTACTCATCAGTAATGCCTGTATCTCTATGTCTGATAAGTTTAATATTTTTGAATTTACATCAAAACCTTCTGGATAAATCAATTGAACTTTCATTAAAACTACACCTCCTATCTACCTATTTATCTTAGGATAAATGGGATTATTTGTCATTATAAGAAATATAATGTATGAACATTCTTACCCTAACTATATACTTTCAATAAAAATATAAATATATGATTTATACATAGCGAAAAACGTTACTGCCAATGCAATCAAATGAGCTAACTGATTTGGAAATCTAATTACCTTTAATAGTAAGAAACAAATTAAATATGTAGCAACAATAATTATTGCAAATGTAATTAATTGCTTGCTGAACTTTTCTAATGGTTCACTGATTGTATCTGTTATCCAAGCTGTATTAAGTATCACTCTATCACCTCCTATATATTTACAATATTAAATCTATAAGAAGTAGAAGTCATTAATACAAATTTGACTTAATATCCTGTCATTTTCACAAATCCCATTGCTCTTTTAATTTAGTCAGAAACTTCATCTTACTTCCATCATCCCGAGACACATCTGGATGAAACTTTTTGGATGCTATACGATAGATTTCATGCAGGACTTTCTTTTCATCATCCGTGTAGTTACTTTGCGAAGTGGTGTAGTAACTACCACTGCCATTACCTGAATAATTATTGTAGTTACGCTTAAAACTTTCCTCGTAACTACGCCTTGTGTATTCTTCTTGCACCTTTTTCTTAACCTTTAGTTCCTCTAAGTATGCAGGATTACGTAATGTTCCAAATACGTCATAGCAGTATTTGTATTCATCCTGACCATATTCCTTTTCAAATGCTACTTCTGCGGTTCTGTGTGCTGCAAGAATCGCTTCTTGTTCTTTCTTCACTTTATATTCTTCTGTCTGCTGAAACTCCTGCTCAATTCGCTTTATTAATGGCTCTAGTTTAGTATGGACAAGCTCATGAAACGTATCTTCTTCAATACCCATTTCTTTTAGTTTTTCCTTTAATGTACGGTCAGAATAATGATCGCCGTACCAAGAATCTATGAAATCATAGTAGCCCACTGTACAGATCACCCATTGTTTCTTTTTCACTTTGCCCTCTTCTCTATAAGAGTGGTGAATACTGATTTTATAGGCATCTAGTATAGGCCTTTCATAACGCTCATCGCTATACATGTAGCCATAATGTACAGCTGGCTTATTATTTCCTATACTCCAATTATTAATTGTCACTTGCAGTTCTTTGTGGGTGCCATACGGATCCTGCTTCTTCTTTTGTATTTTCTGAATGACACAAAACATATACACGCCCCCCCTTTTCTTATGTAGTTACTCTATCAAGTCATGTAGTACCTAGATATAATGTTGTATTTAAAACTAACGATTGAGGGTACTTGAATATTTACAATTATTTTTATCTGTTTTGAGTTTGTTTTTAGCCTTTATTCAACCTACACTAACCATGCACAAAGCATTTTCCCTTGATTTCACTTCTGCGAGGCGTTTTAAACCCTAAATAGTAATATTATCATCTAACATTTAAAATCGCTGTACAGGCTTCCTATGCATCAAAAACCCACATATAGACTTTATCTACAAACTTCGACACACTTAACCAGTTGTAAAAGACCACTCATAACGAGTGGCCCTGTCAAACTAAAAGAGTTACCAGCGAACCTATCAATATTTTTCCGAACTAATGGCGCCATTTTCTACTAAACGCTCGATACCTTCAGACGTAAAGTCATTTAAGTCATAGATAGTTAAAATGTTTCCTGGTTTATATTGATAACCATTGTTTCTAATATCTTTATTCACGTAATATACCTTTTCTCCAAGTGGATCGGTTACAATTTTATGATATTTACGACAGAACTCTGTAAACGTATTATTTTCTTCATCATCTAACCACATTGCAACAAATTGAACTCCTGAATAGTCATGAACATTAAGTTGTCGTGTTTCATCAATATATTTACGAGCTTCTACTGTAAAAATAGCCTTGATTAATGATTTGCTTACATTCTGTAAGGCAACTTTTGAATTAAATTTTTGTATGCCTACATCGCTTTCTCGCACAAGTTGCTCTTTATAAGTTGTTAGTTGTTCGATCAAACTTTCTAAAGTTTTAACCCGATCATGCACGAGTGTGGAATTAAACTTGATTGCCCCAAAATTATGAATGGCTGCCACAATTTTTTGCTTTTCTTCCGCACCCATATTTGTTTCCTGTTTAGCTAACGTATCTCTTCTTATTTCCAGTGCCATTTTCTTGGCCGTAACACTCGTTAATTCTTCTTCTAGTTTTTCAATGCCGTCCTGGTCTCCTTGCATTTCCTTTTCTGCGATTTCCTTCGCAACTTCTTGCTGCTTATTGGCCATATCTTCAATATCTGCATTCAAAAGGCCCACTTTACTTTTTAGAAGGGAGGTAACAGCGGTTGCTGCATGTAAAACTTCTTCAATGTTTGCAACAAGCTTTTTTTCTTCTTTTGCATACCGTTGCTTTTCAGCTGCAACGGTACTAAGTGTATTTTCTAAAAAATTATTCAACAGGCTTTTTATATTTTCAACGGATTCTATTTGTTTAGACATAAGGAATCACCTTTCTTTTATTAATTGTTATAAGAAAAATTGAAAGCGATATTTTACTGATGTTTTGTAAAGACTTCGACCATCCAATAGGTTTGCATGATTTGCTCTGGTGAAAAATTATCAAACTTTATCCCCTTTCCATTCAACACTTTCATTGCCTTTGCTACCTGGATGGCATGTTCTCCCTCTTCTTTGGTATACGAAGATGATTGAGGTGCCGTATTGCCTATCTGCTTTTCATGTGCTTTCAATAATTGCATATCTCTATTTTGTGGTGGAATGGCTCTATTATTTGTTTCTATCTGGTTACTATTTTGCGCTAACTCCTGGCGCATTTTATCAATTACAGCCTGTGGTAAAACACCATTTGTTAACAGTGGCATATCTAAACTCGCAACAGCTGCTATTTCCTGTTCAAACATGATCGCATCGATAAAGCCTAATTCTTTAGCTTTCTGTGCGCTCATCCAAGTCTCTTTATCCATCATGGCTTTTAGTTTTGTTTCATTCAAACCTGTTTTGGCAATATAAGCATTGATAATTGACTTGTTAATGTTTTGAAGAAACTCACTTGTATGATTCATCGTACGATAATCTCCCTGTACAGAAACGCTTGCGTTATGAATCATTAGTTGAGCTGTAGGAGACATTTCAACACGTCTACCAGCCATCGCAATTACGCTTGCTGCTGATGCAGCTAAACCCACAATTTGAACTGTTACTTCTCCAGCATAGGATTTTAGAGCTGTATAAATTTCCGAGGCACTGAAAACAGAACCTCCTCCACTGTTAATTAAAACGGTCAATTTCGATGTCTTTGTTTTTTTAGCAGTTTCCAGTTGTTTATTAATCACACCTGGACTAGTAGCAGGAATATTGAAGTAATCGTAAATCTGCTGCTCGCTATCTGAAATTATTGGACCACTAATATGAATATTCATTTTTTCTCAATCCCTTTCTTACTTTCGCTTTGTATACTTTCTTTACTTTCGCTTTTATGCTTAAATCCTAGCTTCATTATTTAAAGCATTAAATGAAGGGCTTTTTTTAAAGTTTTGGCTCTCAGCTCCTTCATGCGAAAGCGAAAGTAAAATTTTCAAAAGAAAAATAGCTGACTTTTGGGGCTCGCGAGCCCCGCATGGATTATAAAAGCTCAGGAGGACCCATAAGCTGGCTGGACTTCTTATTGAACTCAATTACCACAACTCCTAGAAAAATTATCATTTAGGGAATTTTTTTAGAGCAAATGGGGGCAGTCGGTGTACAGGAATTTCAAGATTTTTCACCGAATACCAGGGGGGTTCTCCAAAATAATACTTTTTCTAGCAAATAAAAAAGCCAATAACATACACATCAATGTGCAGCTACTGGACTTCGAGAGTCTCTAATATTATTTAACTTTGTAATGATTGATTGCTTTACAGCGTGTGCATTGTACTTCTAAATCGCAATCACTTGTACTTACTTCATACTTTTTATTCGCTTTAAGTAATAGCTTTCCGCATTTTGTGCATCGTAGTTCTTTCATAACATCACCTCACTATCTTTTAAGTATTGAGAGAATCATGCGTGTGTTACTATTTCATTTTTTCATCACGCCTATAACGCTCACCAATTAATGTTAGATTGTTTATGACAGCTTTCCTTAACGTTTCATAATCCACCTTCTGAGAATGCTCAAAATAGCGTATAAACAACTTTCTATCTTCCACGTTAATTAGTTCACATACCTCCTCGAAACGCTTGTATTGAAGCCGTATGCGTTCTAATCGTTTCTTATACGTTACCTTCTCGTCAATAATCATAAATGCTAGAATATCTGACCTACTCGAAAGAGATTGATCGTTATCATACATAGACACGCCATAACTAAATTCATACAGCTGAGCAAAGTGTGCTGCTTGTCTTTTCTCCAAATAGTTTGCTAGTTTGTTTGCCTGGGCATCCATCCACAATGAATACGTATACTCCCTAACTTTATGTTCTAGTTCTGAAACAAAATTATCTGAATCACTTTCAATTGCATAAGGTGTGTTAGCTGTAATAAGCGCTAATTGTTCACCGAAAGCTTCCGAAATAATAGTTTGATTCATGCAGCACAACCTCCTTTCAACTAAACCTAGCAGGATAGTTTGTTAGAATTAAATGTTCAATTTCCACACCTGTTTCAAGATTTAAAAACAATGAAATCTTTATCATAGCTGTATCTCTAATCTTTGTGTAAGTCACTGAACTTATTGGTGGATCAAACTTTAAATTGTAGACATGATAATCTGTCAAGTATTCACTATTAGCTGACAAATACCTTGCTTCAATTAGAAAGCGTTCTGGTGTCGGTAATCTCTCAATGGCTCGTTCGATCATTTGGTGAAAAGCAACATTTTCATTATCTGAATTCTCTAAAGTAAATTTTGAAAGTCGATAACGTGCCAATTCTTTTACAACAGCTTTACGAATTTTTACCTTCTCTGCTCTTGTTAAGTGTTTTAATAGTTCCATTGATATCATCCTCGCTTCTTACTTTTGATAATCTATTTTTCAATCACTCCAATCAAAATTATCTGGATCATTCCCATCTTGTATCCAACGCTGGAACTCTATTTCTTTATCTCTCGGATCATATTGAGGCTTTTGCTTTGGTTGAGAAGGTTTTTTATCAGCGTTCATCTTTATAGCCAGTTCCATAAATCTCTCACGAAGCTTTTTGGCTGATAGTACATTTGTTTTCCAAAATGAATCTTCTGTTACCCAATCCATGACTTGTTTAGCCTGATGCTTATCAACTTGATCTATTTCAATAAGCTTTCGCATATCATCAGCCCAAGATTGCATATTGGACTTTTTAATTAAATGAGATATGCCAGCATCATTTGCAACTGTAGAAACTTTCTCATGAAAGTATATTGCCATTTTGAAATAGGTGCTGTCCTCGTCATATTTTTTTTGACGAGTAGTATTTATATCTTTTATATCTTTTATATCTTCTTTGTTCCCGCCATTTTTGGCGGTTCTCTCTACCAAAAGTGGCGGTTCTCTATCCATATTTAGCGGTTCTCTTTTTTTAGTTCCGCCATTTTTGACGGTTCTGTCTTTATAGAATTTTTTTGAATTTTTAACCTTGAATATATTTCCGTAGGGAGTTCGTTTCGTATCAATGTATCCATATTTTTTCAGTCTGGAAATATTGCGTTCTGTACTCCTCAAACTTGTTCCTAGTGATTCAGCTATTTCCACGTTTTTAATGGGTCTTCCACCGAGAACAATGCCAATAGTTTCACCGTTCTCAGTGGTTTCTTTTGTTGTTTTCGCAATCAACCAAAGGAACTCCCATAAAGCTGGACCAATTTTTTCGACATGTTCTTCTGTTAGTAAACCAGTGAAAACCGGAAAATAGAAACTATCAGGCATTGTTATATCACCACCTTGTCAATGCCTATGTTGCTTAAACTGTGCAGGTGCTCTTTTATTCATCATGTTCTAATTCAAGCTGCAAAAATGCTTGTGTAGCTTCCTCATGTGTTATGAACCCTTGTTTAAGGGTAAACATTACTTTACTTATTTTTAGGCTTTTTTCCGTTAAAACTGCTAGTTTGTTTCCTTGAGGGTCTAGCTTCACCCTAACTTGAGCACCTTCATAAATTGATGAACCACGATTCCATACCTGACTTGAATCGTGTTCAACAATTTTATTTAATATATCTTTAATAGTAATAGTCTTGTATTGGTCACCCTCTTTTACTTCGATAAGATCACCTTCTACTAAATCCATGTACGAAAAACGGCCATGGACTTTGTGCACTAAGGAAACAATATCAATGCCAAAATGCACAGTTATACGTCCAAATAAATATTCCTCGTTCATCTATTTCACCACCTTGATTTTTACTCATATTAAAATTACCGATTCCTTTACACATGCTTCGCCCAAGCATATTTTAATTACCATTCACTTGTAATCTCACTTATTACTTCAAAAGCCTGTCTCGCTGGCCACCAGCGTTTACGATTTTTCTTGACCTCAATGGCTCGCATACGAACATCACATACAAGTTCACTTTCTAAAAATCTTTGTGACATGTTCGTTAGTTCTGCCATTTTGTTTAGATCGATCCACCACAATACTTCTCTTATTTCTTCATCAAGCCGCTTTTCGATATACTGCCGAATGGCTTGCTTATCAAGATTGACCTCAATGTTTGCTGGTAACATTCACGCACTCTCCTTCATATCGCAATTAAATCATTTGGTGTACATTCAAAATACTTACAAATTAAAGTGATAGTTTTAATGTCTATTCGTGTGGTTTTTTCGTGATAAATACTAGATAAAGTATTCCTAGAAATACCTGTCGCTGCTGCTAATTGGGTTATGTTTATACGCTGGTCGGCCATTAATAAACGTAAATTATTTTTCATTCCTACCCTCCTAACCGGTTAGCAAAATATCTAACAAAGCGCAAAAATGACAACTTTATTTGTCATTAATCCTTTTATAAAGTCTAACAAACAGAAATTAAAATGACAAGTTTATTTATATTCATGTTAAATAAACTTGTCATTCCACTAGACAAATGTTACATTTTCATTTAGAAAGGTGGGTTTATCAATGATAAGAAACCGTTTAGCTGCATTAATTGCCGAACGAGGGTTAAAAATCACACGTGTAGCAAAAGATACTGGTATTTCAAGAAATACTATTACTTCAATAGCTCAAAATGACAGCGAAATGATGCGAATGGAGACTATTAATACTTTATGTAAGTATCTTGGTATTACTCCGTGTGAATTTTACGAGTATGAACCTTTAGACATTGATTTTTTTATTGAAGTTAATTCTTGTCAATATACTATAAAAGATCAGCAATCAGATGCTTTCGACATAGAGAACCACATCAATATTACAAATGCAGATATAGATGTGATAATGGAAGTGAACAAGAATCCACACAACAAAAGTTTTGATTTATCCTGCAAACTCATTGATAGTGTAGAACTATCCTTAGATAATAATGAGGATTTATTCGGGTCTGGAATACCTTTAGTAATTGAATTTGATAATGATAATGAAAAAAATATGTTCGTTGATGAAGTCTACACTAAAATTAGTGCGGCTTTTTATCAAGACATCTACAAAAGTCTTGAAAGTAAATTAACTCAACAACTCCAAACTTATTTAATAAATGACTTTCAGGCGGACTCTCTAGACAACGTTCTTTATATACAACATATAGAAAACAAACTCAGGAACTTATCTATAAACCTTCATTCAGATGTATTTAAAAAATTCTAATTGATAGTTAATATAACTTTAAAACTCACCTATTCCTGTACACACGCTTCGCCCAAGCATGAAAGGAATGAACAAGGTGAAGTTATATAAATCTGCTAAAGAACCTGAAATATATCACTATTTCAATGCAAATAAAGAAAAACTGTGGTTGTATCGCCATAAGTATTATGATGCTGCTAATAAACGGAGAGAAAAGAAAAAAAGTGGCTTTAAAACAGAAAAAGCAGCATTGAAAGCCCTTATGGAAGTAAAGGCTGCAACGCTGCGTGGTGAAACAAAACATATAGAAAATGATAACCTAACTGTTGGCCAATGGCTAGATATTTGGTTTGAAATGAATAAAGGAAAATGGAAACCTGCTACAATTGAACAACGTGAGATCTTTATAAAGCTTTATTTCAAGCCCTATCTCGGGTCATATAAGATACAAAAACTAGATAAAAATATTTATCAAAGAGTATTTATAAATGCCTTAGAAACAAAATTAAAGCCTTATTCAATTCATTCCTTGCATAAAACTTTTAGGACTGCCGTTAATGCAGCTGTAGCAGATGAAATTTTATTACGTAACAAAATATATGGTGTTGCCCTACCCTCTATAAGAAGCAGAGAAGCTGAAAAGAATTACCTTACACCATTGCAACTAAATGTATTGCTAGATCATTTTAAGCGTAACGAAAATATAGCCTACTATACTTTATTTTTAACAATTTCCTATACTGGCATGCGAAAAGGTGAAGCTTTGGGGCTTCAATGGCGTAATATGGACTTTGATAATCGAACAATCACTATTGAGCGTCACAGAGGAAATAACGGTGTTGGAACCACAAAGACACAAAACAGTGAGCGCACCATAAAAGTTGACGATATTGTTTTTCAACAGTTAAAGAGTTATAGAACGGCTGTCAAAGCTTTGTTGCTGTCATATGGCCGTAAATTAAATGAAGATATTTCAAAAGATGACTCTTTTATTTTCATATCACCTTATACTGGTGAACCTTTCATTTCAACAGGGTTAAATGCAACATTTAATCGTGCTGTAAAGGCAGCCGGACTTCCAGCGACTACAATACACGGATTACGGCACACACATGCCACAATTTTGATGAATAATGGAATCCCTGTTAAAGCAATTGCTGAGCGTTTAGGAAATACTCCCGAGATGATTCATACAGTTTACGGACATGTTCTTCAGGAAATGGAGGAACACACTATATCAGTATTTAGTCAAAGCTTAAAAGAAAATGGGGCTAAAAGTGGGGCTAATCTATAGCCAAAACCTTCTCAACACTAGATATATCAACGTTTCTAATCATCCAATTATTTTACCGAACGTAAAATAATGAAAGCGACCATAAAAAGATTGAGGCTAATGGGCTTCAATCTTTTTTTGTTTATGAGAAATATTTTTAGCATGGATGAAAGCAAAATTAAAAGCCACCCTCATGATGAGAGCGACTTTCCTAACCTCCTAATATTCACTTTTCAATAGGGAAAAGATAGCGAGATCCACATACTTCCCTTTTTCAAATTCATGTTGCCTCAAAAGACCCTCTTGAGAAAAGTTTAATTTTTCCAATAGTTTGATAGATGCTGTGTTTTCTGGCTCTATTTTTGCTTCGATTTTATTGATTCCCATGGATGTAAAGGCAAAGTGGATGATCGAACTTAAAGCCTCT
>Ga0213824_1000855_pt1 | contig 20422 bp, 18 predicted proteins | sample MC6MC0906MG_FD_179892 | JGI IMG/M metagenome (GOLD analysis project Ga0213824, IMG submission 179892) | Enriched soil aggregate microbial communities from Iowa State University, Ames, United States - MC6-MC0906-MG | ecosystem: Environmental > Terrestrial > Soil > Unclassified | place: USA: Iowa...
ACTTTTGCGTAGTTAACAGCTTTCGCACCGTGTTCAATTGCTTCTTTCATTACTTCAATTGTAAGACGCGCATCGTCTGTACGATATTCTACGTAGTAACCGCCGCCTTTTAACCCTTCTTGTTTTACAAGAGGCTCTTTGTTTAGCGTTTCCTCACGGTTAAACATCTTTCTGCGCTCGCTTCGTTTTACACCTGCTAAGAAGTCGTATACACGAAGACCAATTGATGTACTGAATGATCCGAACGTGCCGCCTGTATGGAACGGAAGTAACATCCACTCTGGTGTTGTTACATGGGGACCGTTCTCATATACGATCGCACGCTCTTTCCCCACCTCTGCTACCATTTTCACTTCAAGTTGTTTTAAATAACGTAGACCACCGTGTACAAGTTTCGTTGAACGACTTGATGTACCTGCTGCAAAGTCCTGCATTTCAAACACAATTGTTGATAACCCGCGTGTTGCTCCATCTAATGCAATACCAGAACCAGTAATACCTCCACCAATTACGATCACATCTAACTCTTGTTTATTTACTCCGTTTAATACGTCTTTACGTTGTTTACTTGAAAATTTCATGGTAATTCCTCCCTTTGATAACGAAAAAAGAGACCACGAACTCCGCTATAGATTTCGCCTCTATAGCGTGTTGTGGTCTCTCCAAATCTCCTACCGAATTATTAACTTGTCATCATTATAACACTGTTTATGATTATTTGAAAGCTTTTGTTGCTTCAATTGCTTTTTTCCATCCAGCATATAGCTCTTCGCTTGTTTCCGCTTCCATCGTTGGTTCAAAGCGTTTGTCCATATGCCACTGTGCTTTAATTTCATCTTGGTTTTTCCAGTATCCAACCGCAAGACCAGCTAAGTATGCTGCACCTAAAGCTGTCGTTTCATTGATCACTGGACGCTCTACAGGAACGTCTAAAATATCACTTTGGAACTTCATTAAGAAGTTATTTTTAACTGCTCCGCCATCAACGCGTAATGTATTTAGTTCAATACCTGAATCTGCTTCCATTGCACAAAGTACATCTTTCGTTTGGTATGCTAAAGATTCTAGCGTTGCACGAATGAAATGCTCTTTCGTCGTACCGCGCGTTACACCAAACATAGCGCCGCGTACTTCACTATCCCAGTACGGTGTACCTAATCCTACGAATGCTGGTACAACGTATACGCCGTCAGTTGATTCAACGCGAGAAGCGTACACTTCACTCTCACTTGCATCTTTAAACATGCGCATTCCGTCACGTAACCATTGAATTGCAGAACCTGCTACGAAAATACTTCCTTCTAATGCGTAATTTACTTTACCATCTAAACCCCATGCAATTGTTGTTAATAGTCCATGCTCAGAAGCTACTGCTTTTTCGCCTGTGTTCATTAACATGAAACAACCAGTTCCGTAAGTGTTCTTCGCCATACCTTCACCGAAACAAGCTTGTCCAAATAATGCTGCTTGCTGGTCACCAGCTACACCTGCGATCGGTACATTTTGACCGAAGAAGTGATAATCAATTGTTTCTCCATATATTTCAGATGATTGACGTACTTCTGGAAGCATGCTCTTTGGTACTGTTAACATGTCTAGAAGCTCATCATCCCACTGTAAGTCGTGAATGTTAAACATTAATGTGCGTGATGCATTTGAGTAATCTGTTATGTGCGCTTTACCGCCAGACAATTTCCATACAAGCCATGTATCAATTGTTCCGAATAATAACTCGCCGTTTTCTGCTTTTTCTCTTGCACCTTCAACGTTATCTAAAATCCATTTTACTTTCGTACCAGAGAAGTATGCATCAATTAAAAGACCTGTTTTTTCGCGAACCATCTCGCTATAACCTTTTTCTTTTAACTCATCACAAATTTCAACTGTTTGACGAGATTGCCATACGATTGCGTTATAAATTGGTTTTCCAGTCGTTTTATCCCATACAACCGCTGTTTCACGTTGGTTCGTAATACCGATACCAGCGATTTGTTCTGGCTTCACATCTGCTTCACTTAAGCAAGTTGCGATAACTGCTAAAATAGATCCCCAAATTTCTTGTGCATTATGCTCAACCCAGCCTGGCTTTGGAAAATGTTGTGTAAACTCTTTTTGAGCTGAATGAACGATTTTTCCTTCTTTATTGAAAAGAATTGCGCGTGAGCTTGTTGTTCCTTGGTCTAATGAAAGAATATATTTTTTCATATCAGTTTCCCCCTATGCTACTTTTCTACTATTTGTAGTAGCTCCACTTTTTTTACTTGTCATATAAGAGATTGCTAGTACAATCACAGTTGTAATAATCACATAAATAAGTGCTGAATTTTGTTTTCCTTCAAATACAACTTGATGGAATAATCCTGCAAGTGATCCACCTAAAATTGGACCAACTACTGGGATCCATGCATACTTCCAGTTTGAACCGCCCTTTCCTGCAATCGGAAGGAAGAAGTGTGCAATACGCGGACCTAAATCACGAGCCGGGTTGATTGCGTATCCTGTTGTTCCACCTAATGATAAACCAATACTTACGATTAAGAAACCTACGATAAATGGATTTAAACCATCTGCAAATTTATTTGCTCCAATTGCTAATATACCAAATACTAAAACGAATGTTCCAATCATTTCACTTAAAAGGTTTGTAAATGTGTTCGGAATTGCTGGACCTGTTGCAAATACACCTAACTTTGTTCCTGGATCTTCTGTTTCTTTCCAGTGTGGTAAGTAATGTAAATATACAAGAACTGCCCCGATAATTGCCCCAATCATTTGTGCTGCGATATACATAGGTACATCACTCCATGGGAACGCTCCCTTAAAAGCAAGTCCTATCGTTAAAGCCGGATTCAAATGTGCCCCACTAATTGATCCAACTGCATACGCTGCCATAGCAACCGCTAGACCCCAACCCATTGTAATTACAATCCAACCAGAATCTTTCGCAAACGATTTCTTTAAACTTACACCAGCGCAAACACCGCCACCAAGTAAGATTAACAACGCAGTCCCTATTAATTCCCCTAAAAATGCTGACATAAAATCCCTCCACAATCAATTTAAATGCTTTCGAAAAGTGATAGAGGTAAAATGAATGGCCATTCGTTTTTTTCAAAAGAAAAAGATCCACAGCTTACATGCTTCTATATAATATATATAGAAACAATAAAATGTGGATCTCTTCTTTTCTCCGTCACGTTTATTAACTTGTCTATAATGTTAACCCTTAATGAAAGCGGTGTCAACAGAATTTTTTCACATTTTCGTCACTTTTTTTGGTAATGTTTCCATAATTCTTTTTTCGATGTCGTAATTGCTGTCGCACCAGCATTTAACGCTCTTTCAACGTCTTCTACCGTTCGAATAAAACCACCTGCTAAAATTGGTACACCTGTACGCTCTTTCACTTCAGCGATCACACCTGTTAACGCACCAGGAAGCACCTCTATATAATCCGGCTTCGTCTTTTCTAGCAAATTACAGCTCTTTTCCATTGCGCTAGAATCAATTAAAAAGATGCGTTGAATGGAGACGACACCTTTTTGCTTCGCCTTCATAATTACGCTCGCCTTTGTCGATAATAACCCGTACGGTTTATATTCTTGGCATAAAAACTCCGTCGCATGCCCATCACTTTGTAATCCATGGATCAAATCAACATGTAAAAATACTTTTTTATTATGCTGCTTCGCAAGTGACACAACACTCTTCAATTGACCGACATGAATATCTAAAATAACAATATACTCATACGAACTATGTAATAGCTTTTCCAAATCTTTAATTTGCCTCACTGCCGGCAAAATCTTTTGCTCATGAAATTCCATTCTAAACGTCCCCTTCCTATCTATCCTTTATAGTACACAATTTAAGTGGAAAGAACAGCTAGTGTGGGGGATTTCTTACAAATCTTTCTCTTATCTATATATTTTCTTCAACTTATCAGAAGCCATGCCACCTACAACCATTAATAGGAGCGGTAAAAAATTCATTACATATGGTGCATCTGCGACAATTGTAATGCTTGCTCCTGCAAACTTATTTAACGCCCATACAACGATTTTTGTAATAAATAAAAATACGCCCATCATAAATAGACTATCGAAAAACACCTTCCATTTCGGATACGCTAATTGCTTACTATCCTCAATTACTTTCTGCGTCAACTCTTCATCACTCCTCAATAACTCATCAATTGTAATACCGAACAGATCACTTAAATGAATAATAATTTCAATGCTCGGATAGTTCTTTCCCGTCTCCCATTTCGAAACAGACTGCCTACTTACATGAATTTTTTCAGCCAAATCATTTTGCGACCAATTTCTTTTTTCCCTTTCTTCTTTTAAACGTTCACTAAAAATCATACTCTGTTTATCACCTCTCTATGTCTAGTATGGTCAAATAAATGATGAAGAGTAAAGCTAGTTATCGTTGCATAGGTTGTGCAACTTGTGCGTTACATCTAAAAATGACGCTATGTATCATGTCGATTTCATATGCTATGCTCCTATAATAATTTCCCGAACAATAATCGTGCTTCTTAACATTGTCGCTTTGTGTCGGTAAGTCGATATCCTATGTCGAATTGTTAATATATTTTAGGAAATAAAAAAGTGGATAACAATACGTTATCCACTATCCTCTAATTATAATAACACCGAATCCTTATCATTCTCCAAAAAGAAAATCGTTTTGTTAATTTCTCAACTTATACTAATATGGATAGCACCAGGGAAATTAATGAAGAAATACAATTAGAACGAACAAAAAACCCTGTAAAATTTATTACAGAGTTTTTTGCCAACTATTTATTGTTTTGCATATCGAATACGAACGTTATCATCCATATGATAAATTTGTAATGTGTTTCCATCATAGTTTTGTAATTTATACATCATACTATCATTTGTTAGCTTTACTTCTTGACCGTCTTTAACTGCTTTTGTTACTTTTAAGGATAACTGGAATGATGGAGCATCTACCGCATATGTTCCTGTTAAATAGTTATCTTTATTCGGATAAGAACCGTTCGCATAGGACTCAAATGTTTTATCACCTTTTAGTACTAACGTAGTTTTTATGCCACTACCGTAATCAATACCCCAGTTACCAATAATCTCAGTCCCATCTTTGATGTTCTTCTCCATGTTTCCATAACTAATTCCTAACTCTTCACTTGTACCAACTGTACCTACAAATACCCCCGTTTTAGCTTGGCTTTTATCTGTTTGAGCCTGACTATCAGTAGTTGGGCTTGTCGATGTAGAACTACTTGTTGTACTAGTAGATTTTTCTGTGGCTGTATCACCTTTTGTTTCGGATCTTAACTTATCGAATGTAGGTTTCCAAATACGTTTTGCTTCCTCTAGTTTTGTATTTGCTTTATTTAAGATTTCCTTATCGGTCTCTAAGTTGAAGCCTTTATCGTTGAATAACTTCTCTATTTCACCGAATGTTTCTCTTAGTTTACCTGTCGCTTTTTCAATCTCTTTTTGTTCTTCTTTATGTTTTTGCGGTGCGTAAATCTTCTCTATCTTATCAAATACTTTATAGATGTCTTTAATACTATCTAATACCTCAGCTTTTGATTTACTTCCATTTCTCAAATCTCTTACAGAAGCATCATAGTAATCAAATCGTCTTAACATATCCTGTTCAATATCTAATAAATATTGTGCATAATCTTCATCTAAAACTCGAACCTTTTGAACATCTTTACTTTCTTCTTTCGAATTAGTTGATTTTTCTTTCGTTTCAGCAGCCTTAGATTTACTTGTTTCTTCTGTCTTTTCTTCTTTATTTGCCGAATCTTTTACTGTAACACAACCACTTAATAATATGGCAACTGGAACTGCAGCAGCTATTAGTTTTTTCACTTTCATACCTCATACCCCTTTAAGTAATTTATTCTTAGTTAGTTTTGCTACCGATACTCTTCGCTGCTTCTTCAAACAGTTTTGAGCCTTCTTGTGCTTTACTTAATGATTGATGCATTTTACTCTCGTCTTCTTGGTCTAATGCATCAAAAAGAAGTTGAAAACAATCCGCATACAGTTCCATCGATTGCTTTATCTTCGCTTGTTCTCCCTGTAATTCAGGAGGCGCTTGTAGATTCTTCAGTTTCGTTGCAGTTGCCTTTGCTCCACCTAAACTCAGTTGTACTTCACTTTTCTTTTGTTTGTATGATTTTACGTCTGAATCTGCTATTCCTTCAATTAATTTCATTGTATCTTCAATTTGAGTGGCACTGTTTATAATATCTGCCTTGTATCTTTCAACATCTGAACCAGTTACCTTACCAATTGAAGAATTAGAAGAAGTAGAATTATTTGAAGAAGAACTTTGTTGACTACTTGATGAACTACTGTTTGTATCTTCACCTTTCGCTACAGATAAGCTATCCTCTTTCTTGCTATCAGTTGACTTACTCTCTTTCTCTACCTTTTGCGTTTCTTCTTTCTTTGGTTCGGCTTTCTTACCATCAGTTTCAATTGTAATACAACCACTCAATAACATAACTGGTAACGCTAAACTTACTAATTTCTTTGCTTTCATGATTACTAATACCCCTTTATATGTAAAATTCAGTGCAAACAAGTTAATATACTTAACTAATAAATCCCCCCGAATAATTTATTAGAATCTACTATCCATAGATTTCCTGTATATTCATAATCTTTCCATATATATTATTTTACAGAGAATTACATATTTGGTCAAAGGGATTTATGTAGTCTTCACAGGGAAATTTACTAAACGAAAAGAAATTTTAATCACAAAGAAAAGAAGCTAACAATAAATTGTTAACTTCTCAGCCGAAAGTAAAATATTATCTTTCCTTATCTTCTAATATCTAGGTTGGGATTGAATATTTGTAAGATGAACATCAAACATATCAATTATTTCAAGAAATCTATCAGCTTCACGGAAAACATGGTCTGCTAATAATGGATGAATGATACTCTTTATTTTACATTGCTCAATTAAATCACGTGCTGTTTTCTTAAAATCCCGAAGAGATGTAACCGACACACGATTTTGATCTAAAAATTGATCTAAAAGAGGGACTGTTTGGGATTGTGGTTTCATAGATTCTAAGTCAATTGCTTGATACATCAATTCATCAAAATCATTGCTAAAATTCCGTGCTGTGTCTACAAGTTTTCTTTCCGATGGATCAAGAAGATGACCAATAAATTTAGCATGGTCTGCCATAATCCTTAAAAAGAAAACATTTTCTTTAATAATAGCATCAGGAAGGGCATCTAATTTCCCTTCATTTAATTGTATTAAACGTTTTCTAAAATAGTCAGCTTCCCTACTTGTATGGTCAACTAACAGTGGAAAGTTATTTTGTCCTGGCAATTTACATGTGAGAATTAATCCTAAAATTTTTCTTTTAAATCCCCAAATATTAGTTGCGGCTTGTTGTACTTCTGAATTAAATCTTTTTATTTGCTCAGGATCTGTTTCATTTGTATAGGAATGCGCTATTTGTTCGATATGTTCAAACAATCGATAAAATTGATTAGCCTCTTCAATTAGTTGAGTATCCTCGCATCTAAACCCTAAGCGAAGAAAAAAAGAATGCTCCTTCATGATTCTAGACCAAAAACGAATTTCATTTAATGAACGCTCAACAAACATTACAGATGTAACACCTGTATCAGGATGTAATGATGTTTCATCCCTATGCATTGTTAATCCCCCCTGTAGATACTGCGCTATTTCCATTCTTATGATTGAACATATATATAAATACCATCAATAAAGTTTCATGATGAATATCATATACATGTAAAATTAAGCTTATATAAGCTTAGCTTGATGAACATATACTGCTCCAAAAAAGAAAAAAGGCTACCACCTAGATATAAAGTTCTCCTAGTTGGTAGCCTTTCAAAATTTCTATTAAAGCAACACCGAATCCTTATCACTATCCTGATTCCGTTTCTCTCGTTCTTCTTCTAAGCGCTTCATATATACTTCGCCTTCTTTTTCGATAAAATCATTATCCATCTCTTGCTCTTTTTTCGAAGTATATAAAACCATGTAGCCACTCAATACGATCCCAATGATTACAAGATAAATCCACCATGGTAAAGTTTCCACTTTCGTTCATCCCTTTCCTTAGACAAGCCTTATTAGTTTCACTTTATGAGGAAAGAAGTGGATTTATGCTTAAAATTTTATTGTGGATTCTTCGCGAAGAACGCTTGTACATATTCCATAAACTCGATTGGCTCCTGGCGAAACGGTGCGTGGTATCCTTTTTCAATGATATGAAACGTGCTATTTGCAAATAACTGATGATACAGTTCACCATTTTTCCAAGAGACGCTCTTATCGTGTCGGCCCCATATAATTAAAGTCGGCACCTTAATTTTATCGGCTTCCATCGCAATGCGGCGCTCTCTCATTTTCGTAAGCTGATCATAATGCTCTTTATCGTCGCGACTATTTTTCACTGCATTTTTATTATAATCCGTAATCTCTGTTACAGTTTGTAAGTCTGTCGATAGTGGCGGCACTTCATAACTTTCCTTTTGCTGGAAAGACTCAATTCCTGTAGAGTCCGCTAAAATGAGATGCGTTACTGCATCCGGATATAAATACGCTAAATTTAGAGACATCTCTCCGCCCATCGAATGACCAAGTACTGCGAATTGATCGTATCCGAGTTTCTTCATTAACTTATAATATAAATTCACTTGCGCAGGAAACGAATACTGAAAATCAACCGGCTTAGAAGAACGCCCAAACCCTAAAATATCAACTGCGATAATCGTATGGTCCTTTACAAGTTCCGGATAAATATCACTAAATCCATCAGATGAACCACCAAACCCGTGAAGCATAAGTAAAGGCGGCTTCCCCTCACCAATTTGCTTAAAGTAAATCGTCTGCCCATCAATCTGCGCCATACTCTCTTTCGTATTCAGCCTCATCATAACAGTATCTTTCACTTCTTCAACCTTCGCAATCGGCTTATCAACGAAGTTACATACTATTAATAAAACAAGAACAATACCGCTAATCATATAAAACTTAAACCGTTTCAAATTCCCGTCTCCTTTCTCTTGTTGCTATTTAAAGTTTTTACATTATTTGGTTGTTTTATGTTCTCTTTTTAATTGTAACCAATTTAGTTACAATTATATTAAAAAAATATAACTCATTTCTATTAATGATGGTTATTTTGTAACTATTATAGTTACAAACAAAAGGTAAGTCAATTATTTTATCCGCGTTAATGGGTAGCCTGGGTCGTGCAAGCTAATATTTTGGGATGAATCATCAAAAATTATTTGCTACCTGCTTTTTCATCGCCAAATTACTTGGCCGGACGATTGCCGATCTGAAAAAAGGCTTGTTGTCACTATAATTGGTGTCCCTTACTTCTTTTAGTTAATAAAAAACGCAAGCTTCTTTTAATTAGAAGTTTGCGTTTTTTATCGTATACTTTATTTTTTCTCTTCACGAACTAAATCGATTACAACATCTTTTCCATCACCATCTTTTAATAACACTTTAAAATGATTTACATTATCAAAAGTAGTAACATCAAACGTTTTCACCTTAATTGTATTCCCATTATCTCCAGCACTTGTATATCCCTTCACTGTTGACTTATATGTTTTCCCTTTTTCATCCATAAGAATAACACTATCGATTGTTTTTATCTGACGCTTTATTTCTTCCTCATCTCCAAAAGTATCACGCTCAAATGTAATACTCGTCCCTGTTGGTAGTACTTCTGCAGACACTATTTTTACAGACTCCGGTTGTTGTTTAGGAACGAACTGAATCTCTTGATTTCCTTTAAACTTCGAGTCTAATTTTATTCCCCCTTGCCACTTTCCTTGAATTTCCTTATTAAGTTGCATACCATTTTCATGCCAAGCTTCTATATTTTCTTTTACAGTATTTGATTGAGATTCTGCTTCTGTCCTGTAAGAAACATCTTTATTTTCTAATGGCGCAAACAAAGATATAGAACTAATATTAAAGTTTAGACTGTCAATGCTATCAATTGAATTCATAGGATGGAATATTAAATTATAAGTTATTTCTCCCTCTTCTTCACCTGCCTGAATACTCCATTCGCTACCTCCCAACATCTTACTATTTTCATTTGTTAACCCTTCTGTGTATTCCGCCTTCTCTATATATCGTCCTTTATCATCTGTTAAATCGTACTTCATTCTTAAATCTGTCATTTTACTTATTAGACTTTTATCTTCAAATTTCAATTGTAAAGAAACTGCTATTTTAGATTTATCATACAGTACATTTTTAATTTGAATTGTAACACCATTATCCTTCATCACATTATTCTCATCTACTTTTTGTATATATCCATTATCTGCAGCTTTTTGAACTCCCTGATCTTTCGTAAAAAAGTATTTCTTTACTACAGCTAATGCTGAATCACCATACACGCCAACTCCAACACTTGCTCCAACAATCGTTAGCCCCGCTATCATTGCTGCAACTATTTTTTTATGAGAGGATGTTTGTTTTTGTTTCTTACTTTTTCTAATTTCTTCAAAAGCAAGTTCTTTTTTCTTCAAAACACTAGTAGGAATTGTTACATCATCATTTAATGCTTCCTCTAATTTATGTTCGAATTGATCATTCATTTTAAATTCCCCCCATCGTTTACATTCTCCCACTCTTCTTTTAAATAATATTCTTTTAACTGTTGCCTTGCTCTATGTAGTCTTGATTTGATTGTTCCTTCTTTTTCATTTAATATCTCTGCAATTTCTTTTGTTTTAAATTTATTTACATAATAGAGTACGATTACTAAACGATACTCCACACTTAAATAACTAAGCATATTGTCAAATTCAAGCTTTTGTTCAATATTTTCTTTTACAATTTGATCTCCCTGCACTTTCCCATAATCATCCACATATAAAACCCTATTTTTTCGTACTATATCATTACATTTATTCATTAATATTTTCGTAATCCATGTTTTAAAATAACCTGGTTCTTTTACCGTTTTTAAATTTGTAAAAGCAGACAAAATCGTTTCCTGTATTGCATCTCCTATATCTTCCTCACTTTTCAAACGTGCTTTTGCCACTTTATACATTTGTGGCATTAATGCATCAATTGCCTCAATAAAGGCTTCCTCATCACCTTTTTGAGCCCGCTTTATAAGCAGCTCCATTTTAAATTCCCCCTTAGAAATCTACCATTTATGTTTTATATAACTATTAGACTGCATATGCCTTAAAATGGTTGCAAGAAATTCTAAATAAAGTGAAACTTTAATCAGTGGGGGGTTCTTCATCCCCCCACTGATTATTAGTTGAACCAATCGGGCTTTTATGGGCAGTTGATCCCCCACCTAACTTCTTTGCTTTCCCTGAATTTTGAGGTGGGGGTCTTACTGCCCATTAAAGCGGGATAAAAATAACCTTAGCTCAGTGAATATCCGAACTAAGGTTACTTTAAGTACAATGTTCATGATTCTTATTATATCTCGGCTCAAGTTAAACAATAGGGTGTATATCAAAAATGTATTTCCTGAATACTGTCGAATTTGAACCATAAAAACAATCTTATTACATCAAAGTTAATTTAGAGCACATTATGGATACCTTAAAACCAAGACAGGTTTATGAAATAGTACACTTTGTTTCCACTCTTAATTTTCATATGATGAAAAAAGAGCGCCGAACAAACATCAGCACTCTTTTTCATCATCCTCGTTATTTATACAAAATTGTTCCGCTATCTCTTGTACCCGTTCCATCGTTATTCCTTCTCTAAACTCCACTGCTAGAGGATGGTCTGTCGGTTCCAGTTCAATATAAGGACGAATGCCATCCGCTCGCGGATGAACCATTGTTTTTAAGCTTACTGTTTCCAGCTCATATGGTAAATCAGTCGAAAGCCAACCAAACATCGGCTCTAATAATTGTTGCTTATCCCAAAATTCATTCACCTTATCAAAATTCGCCTCACTTAACGAAACCCATACACCCCAGATGAAATGTTCATCTGTACCAACGATAGGAATTTCAATACTCCCTCGAATGAAGAAGTGTTCCCCATCCATTACGCATAAATCATCGTTCATTTCAAGTCTATCTTCTCGCTCTTCAGGTTCAGCATCATAATAATAAACAGGAGCTGATGATCCATAGCTCGTTGGAATTTCTTCATGATATGTACCGCAGCATCTACAAGTATACCCATTAATTTTCGTCATTCTATTCCTCCGTCAGTTTTACATACATTTTATCAAAATACTTATAAAACGAAGATAAAAAAAGCAAGCAATTTCAGCTATCAGCTAAAACGACTTGCTCTCCTACTTATTCTCTCTATTTTTACTCTTTAATAAATTCCTTCGTACTTCTCACTGTATCAATTGGACGAACTAATTTTTCGATTTCTTCACGCTTTGGCTCTAAGAACGGAGGTAAAGATAATTTCTCTCCAAGTGTTTCGTATGGCTCATCTCCCATAAATCCTGGTCCGTCTGTTGCAAATTCAAATAAAATTTGCGGTGCAACTCTTGCGTATAATGACTCGAAGAAGTGACGATTTACATAGCCAGATGATGGAAGGCCAACGCTACCAATTCTCTCAATCCACTCTTCTAATACAGCGCGATCTTCTACACGGAATGCTGCATGGTGCACTGTACCAAATCCTTGTTGCGCTTCTGGAAGAACCGTATTATGTTCTACAATGACAGAAGCACCGTTTCCACCTTCGTTTACTTCAAATAAATAGAATTCTCCTTCTTGCGCAATCTCTTTAAATAATAGAACTTTTTCTAATACTTCTTTAAAGAAACTAAAGTTTGAAATGCGGATAAATACAGGTCCTAAGCCAGTAATTGCATATTCTAATGGAACTGGACCGTTTTGCCACGGTGTACCTGATTCTATCCCGTTATCTAATTCATCTGAGATTAATTGATAGTGTTGATCATCAAAATCAACGAAAGAAAGAGTTTTCTTACCAAATTGCTCCTTAATTCCTGTATGCTCCACTTCAAGACGGTCAAAACGGTTCACCCAATATGCTAAGGCTGCATCAGTGGGAACGCGGAATGAAGTTTTTGAAATTTCATTTGTACCGTGTACCCCTTTTGGAACACCTGGGAAATCAAAGAATGTCATATCTGTTCCTGCACTACCTTTATCGTCTGCAAAGAATAAATGATACGTTTGAATGTCATCTTGGTTTACCGTTTTTTTAACGAGACGCATTCCTAACACGTAAGTGAAAAACTCATAATTCTTTTCTGCACTACTTGTAATCGCTGTAACATGGTGAATGCCTTTTAATTGGTTCATTATATATTCCTCCAATAATTTTAATTTGTATTTAACTGTTTTATTTTTGCTCGCTCTTCAACGTAGCATTTGTTTATAAAAGTAATCATTCATTTTACTAGTCAAGTGATAATTAAAAAAATAATTCAATGTGTAAAACAATTCGTCCGAAAGTAGTAATTCCTTTCGTTACTATCACTTTACATCTCAAGTGATTAAAAAGCAAGTAAATTATCTTGAATTCGAGATATTTTTTTTAATATCTCAGTATTAGTTTAAAATACTATATGTTTTGTGACGTAATTATTTTCAGATCTACTGGTAATAAAACCTTCTCACTCGCCAAAATAAATAGCCTACAATCAATGAACTAATCATAGGCTATTAAAATTCTTTAATAGTTAAATATCCTTACAATAACTTGTAATTTTAGCAAATAATTAATATTAGTAATTCTCTGTTTCATTAAACGACTTATTTTATATATTCCAAAAATCACTATTTATATCACTGTTATATTTATAATCAACCTTTTCTTTACCACATTTTTCGCACTTATAAATATTAGCTGTCCCAATCTGCCCTGTTTTAAAATTTTCACTATCCTGAGTTTTAATAAATTTATAATTGTGTATACATCTAGGTTCTCTTACTTTATCCATCCATTTTCCTAGCATAAAGTAATCACTCTCCTTAAAAGAATATTCCTAATACAACTCTATATTTAGAATACTCTACAAAAGATTTCCAATCAACGAACACATTCTCTTGCCTCCCTTGCATCACATGGTATGCAAAAGAATTGTTTTGTTTAAGATCCGTTTTTTTATTGACAACAAACCCTCATCCATTAGCTTTACACGAGCTAATGCAATATAAATTTGCCGTATGATTTACATCTTTTTCTCTCATTATTTCTTTCCTCATCAAGGAATAAATAATTGTTTTTAAAGCTGTTTGCAGTGTCTTTCCTTATCAGGGCAATAAAAGATGGTGTGAAAACTTAATTTCACACCATCTTTTTAAACAATTTTATTGTCATGCCACACTTAATGAGGCCATTCTATTCACAATCTTAATTATGGAACGTCGGTTTATAGAACGAACGATTATCAAGCGCAAATACACGCTCTGTGTATTCGCCTGGTTTTGTGCGTCCTAATGCGCGGTCCATCATGTTCATTTTTGCATCTAAGTTATCGATGTAGTGCAGAATTTCTGCTTCTTTTACTAATGGTGGTTTTGGGCTACCCCATTCTGCTTTTCCGTGATGGGAAAGGACGATGTGCTGAAGGATTAATACTTCTTCTGCATCGATGTTCAGCTCGTCTGCTGCTTTCCCAATTTCGTTCACCATAATAGAAATGTGGCCTAGTAAATTTCCTTCTAACGTGTATGTTGTGGAAATTGGACCAGATAATTCGATTACTTTACCAAGATCATGTAAAATAACGCCTGCATATAGTAAGTCTTTATCTAACGATGGGTACAGTGCAGAAATTGCTTTCGCTAAATCTAACATTGATACGACATGGTAAGCTAGTCCAGATACGAACTCGTGATGATTTTTCGTCGCTGCTGGATATTCTAAAAACTCATTTTGATGCTTATTTAATAAATGTCTTGTTAGACGCTGAATGTTCGGGTTTCTCATTTCAAATATGTATTGCGTAATTTTCTCAACCATATCTTCTTTTTTCACTGGTGCTTTTTCTACAAAGTCCGAGATATCTGTTACTTCATTTTCATTCGCAACTCGAATTTGTTTCACACGTAATTGAATACGTCCTTTATAGTTTAAAATATCTCCAGCTACTTTAACGATTGTTTCTGCTACATATTGTTTCTCAACTTCTGGTGATACGTCCCATAGCTTCGCTTCAATATCTCCACTTGGATCTTGTAAGATTACTGTTAAAAATGGTTTCCCATTGCTTGCTAGACCTTTTGTCGCTGTTTTAATTAACAAGAAAACATCGACTTGTTCACCAACTTCATATTCTGCAATTTTCTTTTTCATTCGAATTCCTCCACCAAATCAATTACTTTTAGTATAGCATACTACAACTCGTTTTCTTTACGCTTATGCGTTAATTTTATAATCTGTTTTTCTGTAAAGAACAATAATAAATGCGCATGACATGTAAAGAAGATGACTTGTCTATCTTTCGCAATTTCCTTTATTAGTTCAATCGTTCGATTCGTCCTTACTGCATCAAAGTGCACGAAACTATCATCAATAATAAATGGATAATCATGCTCAAACGTTTTCGCTAGTGCAAATCGTAACGATAAATATAATTGCTCCGCTGTCGCTTGGCTTAGTTCATGACTGTAAAAACGCATACCATCATTACGCTCGACAATGAAAGGTTCCGCCTCTGACGGTGAGAATATTTTACTATATCGTCCGCCTGTTAAATAGACGAAATACTCTTCTGATTTTTGTAAAATACGCGGAAGATGCACTTCATGATAATATTGCTTCGTTTTCGTTAATACTGTCTTTGCCGCCGCGTATGCAGCCCACTTCTTCACTTGTTCACGTACTTGCGCTTTCTTCATTTCCCACTCATGTAGTAAATCACCATACGTACTGCCTTCTTCTAAATTCGCAATTTCTATTCGATGCTTCGCAATACGCTCTGTTAATTCTTTCTCTTTCACAAGACAGTTTTGCGCGACTGTAATTTCTTGCTTTAATTTTTCATCATAACCGTCAGCCTCATAATGTTCAGCTAATGATAAACTCGTTAAACGCTGTTCTAAAAGATCAATTTGCGGTAATAAACGCCCTACTTGCTTCTCAGCATCTTCACGTTTTTCTGCCCGCTTACCTGCTTCTAAAAACATCTCTTCATCAGTAGAATCTGCAATATGCCATAAGCTATCTCGTTCTACTAAAAGTTGTTTTAATTGCTCTTGCATGAACTCATATTCTTCTCGCCATTCCGTCAGCTTCTCTTTCAGCTGCTTACAAGTTTGGCGCTTCTCTTTCTCATTTTGCATACGACTTTGCGCCTCATGCAAATTACTATACTCCGTGCTACCGATAACAGTTTCTAGTTTATGTTCAAAGTGCGAAATCATTTCATATAATGAAGATTTCCGCTCGCCTTGTTTATCTAGCTCACGATATAATTGCTGCATTTTTTCAATACGCTCAAACGCTGGCAACATGTGCGCATACGTATAAAATTCAGGAAACATATAGCGCGTTTTATACGCATCTACTTGTTCTCCTATATGGAAAGTTTCTCGTTCCCATTCTTCATACGATGAAACGACTTTATCATAAGCACGTTCCATTTGCTGTAATTTATAAGACTCTCGCTCAAATAACTTCCGAATCTCTTCATCCTTTTCTAACTGATAACGAACGGACATCGCTTCTTCACTTTGCCTTCCACCAGCACTTTGCTGAAGAGTAAGAAGCTCTTCTTGTAATCCACCCGAAGGATCTTTATATAAAACGAGCGCTAAAACAATCCCTACAAAAACAATGACACTAATAAATAACAGCACGCGGTTATCTATAAATAGACTCGTGAATAAAACAAGCGTATTAATAAGAAGTAAAAGAAGACAAACTCTTTGCCACTGTTTTTTCTTTTGCTGGGCTGCCCCTGCTTTCTCTTCATACTTACGCTTCATTCTCTCTGCGCCCATACCGATAAACGCCGCATCTTGAAATGACTTTTCTTTCTCAACTAACGCATTCCGCTCTTCATCCGCTAACATTTGTTTCTGAATCTGTCTTATATTTTCTTCTTGCTCTTCTAATTGCTCCTGAACTGTTTTAAAACGTTCATCTAGTTGTGCTTTTTGCGATTCTAATTCACGCGCCTTTTGCACAGTTTGCGTAATTAATTCTTTCGTCGCTAAACTTATATCAAATGCAAGAACCGTCTCTTGTTCAAAAGTGGCTCCAACTTGTTGCTGTAGTTCTGCGATTTCTTCTTTTATATTCGCAATACTTCCCGTCATATCACGCATTTCTTGGCGTGCATTTTCATAAGACATGTGCTGCATACGAAGTTCTTCTACGTAACTTTCTTTTTGTAAAAATGCTTCATCTATTTCTGTGGAATCAATTTCTGATTGCACTGTTTCTATCTTTTTTTGAAGTGAATCTACTTGTAATTGCAGCGGTTCTATCTTTGCCTTTACCGCCTCATAGCGCGCCATTCCGTTTACAGGAAACTGCCCGTTCTCGTTTTCTAACACTTTCTCGTGCGCACTCTTTTCAATAACGAGAGGCTCAAGCGCTGCTAATATTTCATAGTCTTGCTTTCGTCTTTCGGCACTCTCTTTCTCCGCACGAACAAAAGCAAGTTTCTCTTCACTTTCTTTTAACTGCTCGACCTGTTTTTCATACGTGCCAATCTTCCCTTGCCACTCTTTCATCTTTTCCTCAATTTTCTTCATCTCTTGCAGTGACACGTTAATTTCAGGATTACGACCACTCGGCTTAAAGCGCTGATTCATTTCTTTTTCTAATTTTTTATCTAACTGCAATAACGCATCACTTCCGACTGCACTTGCCGAAAATAAATAATTACCAATATCCGCTTCGCCGAGCTGATGAATATTTTGCAAACCATGCATATCAAATGAAAAAACAGAATCAAATAAGCTTTCATTCACACCGCTTAATATATCGTTTAAAATATCTTCGCCGCCAGTTTTCCCGTCTTCAAAATAAACGGTCACCTCTCCAGCTGCCGTCTTTGGCAATCGTTCAATTTTTAAACGGCCGTACTTTTCTGTTTGAACAGTAACTGCTCCGCCATACTTTCCGCCTTCTTTCGGTTCATAACGGCGCTGACCTCTCGTTGGAAAACCGAATAAAATACTTTTCATAAACGAGCGAATTGTCGATTTCCCCGCTTCATTTTCACCGTACAGTACCGTCAGCATTGACAGATCCATTTCCACATTTTCTAGTTTTCCATAGCCATAAATATGGAGTTTTTCAATTCTCATTTTTTATCCCTCTCTTGCTGGAATAATTGCTCTAAAATAATATTTTCCGCTTCCTTTTGAATCTCTTTCTGCTCTTCTTCCGTAAAAGCTTCAATGCTATTACGCGCTACAGGAGATGTCCAAATGGTGCGCAACACCCCGTCCATATTTGTAAAAGCTTCTAACTCTTTTAGCACACTACCGACGAAATGATTTTCTTCTTTCAAACGTTCAATTTCCGCAAAAGAAACGGTCTCATTTTTCCACTTCATCGCATATACGAAATCTTTTCGTTCTTCTCCCGCTGCTAAAATATGAAAAATCTCTTCCACGCGCTTGTCTTCACGCAAATAAGGAGAAAGTGACCCCTGTCCTGTAAATACGACAGTTAAAAGTGTACCTTCCTCTTCTCTTCGGCATTCATTCATCGCAGTTGACACACTCGTCATAAGGTCATCAACAGTTTCAAGTCCATCGATACTCACTTCTATCTCATCCCATACAACATCCGCCGTATGGAAAAACGAACAATGCGTTCCTTGTTTCGTGAGTTCAATAAGGTACGCACCTTTTTCTCCTGTTTCCTTACGGTGGCGCCCTTGTATATTACCTGGATAAATAATGCATGGCTCTTCTGATAGAATTTCACGTTTATGTATATGGCCAAGAGCCCAATAATCAAACTGCTTTTCCTTCAGCTCACGAATCTGAAACGGCGCATAGCGATTATGCTCTGCATCCCCTTCCACACTTCCGTGAAGCATCCCAATATGAAAAGGCGCATCACTCATTTTCGTATACTGCGCTGTCATATTATCCGTTACCGCTTGCTGCAAATAACTAAAACCATAAATAGAAGCTAACAGTTCACCATTTTTATAAAATGACTTCTCTTCCACATAAGGCTCCGTAAACACATGAACATTTTCCGGAAACTCAATCGCTGCCCAGCTTCCCCCTAAATGATCGTGGTTACCGTGAATAATAAAAACGGGAATATCGTACTGCGAAAGTCTCTTCATTTGCTCACGCACAAATACTTGCGCCCTCAAACTTCTCGTCTCCGCATCATACAAATCCCCAGCTAGCAATACGAAATCAACACGCTCTTGAATCGCTTTATCAACAATACGCTCGAACGATTCAAACGTACTCTGCTTCATTCTCTCCCAAACAGACTGCGCAACATTCATCTCCATCCCTTTAAACGGACTATCCAAATGCAAATCAGCCGCATGTATAAACTTCACTTGTTTCACAAATAACGATCCTTTCTATAGTTCAAAAGTTTCATCTTATCCGCATGAGCACAAACAATACATGCTCAATTGGTGAAAACTAGTAATAAGCAGGAAATAAAAAATCCCCCACTGATTAAAGTTTCACTTTACCCCGTATTAACGGGCAGTAGACAAAGAAGCTTATCTGAAAGTTAACTGCCCATAAATACCCGATTGGTGAAGGCTAATAACTAGTGGGGATGAAAAGACTCCCCACTAGTTAAAGTTTCACTTTATTGTAACACGCAATGTCATATATTTCTTTGCATATTCTAGTGATTTATGACAAAATAGTTATAAGATTCTGATTTTAATTATTGGAGGGAATTTTCATGGGAGTATACGTTCTAACAGTCTTTGAAAAAGATGGTTCTAAAGCATTAGATGAATCATTCGAGGCGGCAACTGAAAAAGAAGCGAAAGCAAAAGGTGAATCTATTTTACAAGAAAAAGGATTGTATGAAAAAACACATCGCTGCACATCTTCTGCAGGTAAGCTCGTTTTATTCCAGCGCTAAAAAAAAGAAGCGTTATCCGCTTCTTTTTACTCTACTATATCTTCGTCACACCACGTAAACGCCACATCTAGAATGCGATTACCGATACGTACGCGCTTATTCCATTTACCTGTTTGGATCTGATGTTGCAATTCTGTTTTCATCTTTTCCGTCCAGTCGTGAATCGTTTCACTGCCGTCGTACGGATATACGCTTGGAAACTCTTTCTGCAAAAGATGCAAACTCTCTGCATCAAAATGAAAATGGAAGAAGTAGTTTGCTGTAAGCGATGGTTCTTGCAATCGTAAAAAATGATCATCAACTTGCTTTCTATTTCTATAGAAAGTAAAGATATTCACTTTACCGCTCG
>Ga0213824_1000856_pt1 | contig 20417 bp, 30 predicted proteins | sample MC6MC0906MG_FD_179892 | JGI IMG/M metagenome (GOLD analysis project Ga0213824, IMG submission 179892) | Enriched soil aggregate microbial communities from Iowa State University, Ames, United States - MC6-MC0906-MG | ecosystem: Environmental > Terrestrial > Soil > Unclassified | place: USA: Iowa...
TGATCTATTACAACCATTATCGAGGGCAATGGAACTTGAAAAAGCTGCCGCCTGCAAAATACAGACAGCAGCTTCAAAAGGTTGCCTAGCTTTTTTTCAAAATGTCCTTTACAAAGGGTACAGTTTACTAATCTCTTAGTTTTTTCTTCTCGTTGAAGCTCATTAAACTTTGCAATGGCTACCTCCGCTATTGCAGCAATTTGTTCTTGTGCGATACTGCTCATTTGCACACCTCCAATTCTTATTTATCATCTTAAAATGCTCATATTGTTCAGTTACTAAATATAGCTCTCACAATATTAGGTGTTACTACTACGGTATTATGTCTTGGTATATGGATTCGCCTTTGTTTACAGATTCACTTTTAATACATTTTCTACTAAACAATTCACACTTTGCTTTTATTTTTAAAGAAACTTGATTAATAAGACTAGTGAATGTAAAAGAGTACTGCATATTATGTAAATGTAATCTGCAGATTATAAATCTTTAATTTTGAGGAGGTGAATATTACATGCCTTTAACTACTGGTCCAATTGAAAATACAGGAAATCTACCGGCTAATGCCTCTAGCGTTCGTATCAAAGTTCTCAATCTCACTGGAGGTTTACTAACAGGAGTAGTCAGAGTTTTCAGACTCAATGGTTCAAGACAATTATTATCAACAACTCCTTTTGCAGCAGGTGCTAATGCTTCTACTTTTGTAACTGCAGGTGTAGGTGGTGCGTTTCAATATGAAGTTGAAATTGCTCCGAATCAAACTGGCGGATTATATAGCGTTTACGGGCGAACAGCTTCAGGTGTTATCATTGATGCCCAACGGTTAGTGAACTCAGAATTAACACAGATTCTTTAATTTTATAGACAGGTTTTAACTTTTAAAATCGGAAAGTCTTATACTCAGTTATAAGGCTTTTCGTATTTAACCAATCCCCTTTCTTCTGAACAACTTCTTTCGATTAAACCTCATATTGTTGTCCAGAAACTATTCTTCACTCCACCTTCCTAATTGTCCAAACAACAGTATTCGATATGAATAAAATATTAAATAGAATAGGAGGTGAATATAAAATGGCATCATTTGAAATTGGCTCGAGAAGTCTTTTCAATTTTCGAAACGAACGCTTTTTCCTATTAGTTGAAGATGAAATCACAATTCCAGAAAAAGGTGTGGAGATTGATCCAGTTAATATCTATGAGATTGACCAACAAACTTTCAATTTTATTAGAGATGAAGGAGATACACCTGTGATTCGACCAGTTATTAATCTTCCAACTGTACCACCTGGATTTGAATTAGAACGAAAATGTATTTTTACAGTTGATAATGCATACTACGTAATTTATGATTTAGAAAATGGTACTGATAACAATGTTTTATTAAGAATCGGTGCAGCTTTATTTAACTCATTAAGAAATTCTGGCGTTCGTGAATGTGTTCCTCAAGATTTCATTAATTAATAAAAAATCCAACCTTCAGTAAAATTATTATCATCATATTTAAAGGCATGTGCAGCACCTACCTTGTTAGTTTATTTATTTAAAGCTGTACTTTTATTTTTAAATCTATTTCACAGGCAATTCACTATACAAACATAGCTATTACATCATATTAATAGTAAGGTAAAGCTAATATAGCCTTACACATCCTATCCTTTCTACTAAGGGTCACTCCATCCCAAGTGGCCCTTTTTCTATGGTCTTATCTCATAAAAATATATTTTTTAATACCCATAGCTGAATGGTTTAACAACCCTACCCCTTCTATACAGCCAACATAATATATAGTAAAAAGGAGGTGTTTTTTATGGGATACTACTGCGGCAACTCCGGCGGCGGTTATGGTAATGGTTCAACATTCGTTCTAATTGTTGTTCTATTCATTCTTTTAATTATTGTTGGCGCTAGTTTCATGTCGTATTAACATTTCCATTCCGTTGCTCATAGTTATAGTAGGTTAATTCTAATTTAGCCTTACACCTCCAGATTTGGTTAGGGTCACCTTCCTCCGTGTGACCCTTTTTATAGTTTCTTTGTTCATATTGTTCAGTAGAATGTTAAATCTTCTTCAACATTTCTGAACTTGAGACTTTCACCGTCTTTGGTTGTTAATTTATACTCTTCATATAAATCGAAATCGTTAATAGTCAATCATGTTCATCCTCTCCTGAATTATATTTACAAATGTATTTTCCTAGAGATTTCTAACAAGTCACTTTTTCTATTCTTTTATAACCTAGCAAATAGTCCATTTCTTCAAAAAAATATAAAACGGCACAGAAAAAGCCGATTTACACATACGTGCTTCGGCTTTCCTTTTTACCTTAATTTTTTTCTAAGTTGCTGGTGGAAAATTACTGCCCTTGTAAATACATTATTGATTCTGAATCTCTTTTATTTCTGCATCGTATTTTTTAAAAATAGTTTCTTTAATTTGTTGATGTTGTAATGCATCTGCATTTAGTTCTCTTTCTTCGCTTGCTGTTCGAGCCTTTATTGTGTTAATTTCATTATTATTACTTAAATTGAAACGACCATTATTCATATTGATTACACCATATTCACCATACGAATTCTTTTTTAAGAATAGTATATAATCATCAGTTCCTATTGCTTTATAATTACTAACTGTTTTTATCTTCTTTACTTTATCCACATCTTCAAAAATAGAGATAGGTTCAATCACACTTATAATTTCACCTTCATTATACTGCTCATCTTCGGGCTGTTTTAAAATCTCTTTAATATTTACTTTAGTTTTTGTAATGCCTTCAATCAAAAATTTAGGTTGATACTCATCTTCAGGAGTTTCGTGATACTTATTAATATGTTCACGATCTTCAAAGTTTTCAGTTGCTTGTGCAATAATAATAAGTTCTGAATTTTGCTCTAATGTATCAAGATTTTCGAAATTTATATAGTTTCCGGTTGAACTAACGATAGGAATCTCATTTATTTTTTCTTCATTTGGAAGTTCATCTATTTTACCTTCCTCTGAGTGCGTTGGTAGATTAGTAGTAAATATTATTAATCCCATAAAAGTAACTACTACTGTTAAAAAAAATAGTTTCTTATTTTTCATGGTATGCCTCCTGTTAACTTAGTAATTTTTCCATTTGTTATATACATTATTCTTATCAAATGTTGTCATTGTTATGTTTCCACTACCACCAGGGATTGCGTACCAACCTATTCTCATTACAGAAGTATCACCTGAGGCCATTTCATGGTCCAATTTCACAGAGTGTCCAATTTCATGTGCTGCATTGCGACTTACGTATGTTTGATTAAAAGGATATTGTTGCTTCATGGTATTATCATACAAGATAACATTGCAAAAATCCCAATATAAATCCGCCCATTCTCCCCTTCCATATGTTGCATAAGTTCCCGATGAATCTGTAACATAAATAGCATTGTATACTTCCCCAACTAGATAGGGTACTGATGAGTTGGAAATAACATATTTATCATTCCACTTTTGATAGCTATCAGATTTTCCAATACCTATTTCAGGACTTTGGTTCCAATAGGTTCTACCATCATTGAAATGAGCAGTATACCCGTATTGCGCTACCGATGGATCATACCAAGCATAATGGAAGCCATTCCCATACCTTGTATTTTCAAAATAATAAGCTGAAACAGTTGCGGTAGTTGAAAAGAATGTAGATAGGAATAACAGAAATACAAAAGTAAATCCTATAGATTTCTTTGTAATAAATTTATACATACAATACACTTCCTTTTGTTATTAAATATTGATGCGATTACCAGAATTTCGAGTGAATATTTTCAATAAAACAACAATTCACCTCACATACTTATTTATAGTTATTCACTCCATATCAGGAAAACACTTCCAAGCAACGAAACCACAATAACATATTTTTCTATTTTTGTAAAAGAATAAATTGTATAGGGATAATTCCTTGATATACTCGACCTAAATTACACTAATAGAAATAAATTAAAGTCGATCTCATTGCCTTTTTCGCAACTATTTATACATGCCAACTGAAAATGTAAGTTTCAATTCTCCACCTCTCCTTTCTGAACAATATCTTTCAAATGCACTTAATCTTCGAACTAAGCAGGAACCTTTTTGAACCTTCCTTCAACATGCATTTCTTCTTTAACGTACTTTCTTGCAGATTGATAAGAAGGAAACCAAAGAGTATTGGTTATTGTGTCACTCCAATGGTCAGTGTGAACAGTGAAATAGTTTTTATCTTCTTCCGTAATAATAATAGTTTCACTATTAGTCTCAAGTTTCCATTTATTCATGTATTACACATCCTTTTAATATCACAATATCTTTCTAATATTGATTAAAATAATGTCTGTTGCTTTGGCCCATATGCAGCAGCTATCGGATTAATCCATAGTACTTCCTCACGTTTTGCTCCTGCCTCAGCCATAACGGTCCGGACCTCTCTTCTCCAATGAGATAATCTGCTATCGTATATTTCGTGTGCATATCCACTTAACAGCACAGGACCAGGATGAGCATCTAAAACCTCTAATAATTCGATATGGTCCTCAATTGTCATTTCATGTTTATAATGACGCTTTGTACGTGTTTCAATGATGTACGGTGGATCTGCATAGACAAGTACATCTTTCCTTGCATAACGTTCTAATAGTTTGACAGCTGGCTGATGCTCAATCTGTGCTTCTTTCAACCTATCAGCAACAAGCAATATCTTTTGTGGAAGCTTACCCCACTCTTTTGCTGTATCCGGACCATTTGCACTTATCAAACTACGCCATCCTGTGCGGTCAGATGTTTTGGCTCCTATAGCCTGCCAACAACGGACCAAAAATCTTCGAGCATCTTCTATAGGATCCGGATCCATTTCATAAGCAGCGTAATATTCTTCCCTTGATAACGGTGTGAAATTAATAAGTTGTGCCAGCTGGTCCGGATTATCCCAAATTACTTTAAATAAATTCACAACTTGACTATCCATATCATTGATCGTTTCAATGGCTGATCTTTGTTTATTAAAGAATATTGCTCCTGAACCAAAGAACGGCTCTAGATACGTCGAATGCTCTGGCATATGACTAATAATCCAGTCAGTCATGCTCCACTTTGAACCAGGGTAATGTAAAATTCTTGGCACACCCATGTTCTGCCCCCTTCCTGCACAATTTTTATCAAAAACGATGCCGTTCACGCATTAATTGGATTTCATCATTAATTTTTAATAACAAAGCTTCTTCGCTTTTCTTGTCATCTTCAGTAAATACCATCACGCGTCAAGTATTGCTGTAGCGCATGTTTAACGGTCATTAAATTCTTATAGGACAACTTTGGAAATGAACCTCCCAATTTCTTTCCTCCATTTCAGTTCAGGACAATATCTTTCGATTAATCATTCCAAACGTCTAATTCACCAGTCATATATTTACGTGTTCGTTTTAAGCGTTCGATTAGGACATCTAAACTGTTTGTATTTTTAAAGACTAAATGCACAGGATATATAGCTAAATCAACTTGTTTTTCTGCTTGTTTCTCGTAATAACCAATAGGCTTAGGCTCCTGTTCGATGAAGGTAACTAATCCTCGTTCTTCATCACCCATCATTCCCGAACCGATTTTAATATCGCCTGTACCAAATTCAACTGATACTGTTCCGTCATCATTTTTAATTATTGGCATAAGTTATCCTCCTTTTTTCACTGAACAAAATTGTTCTAAGATTGAATACGAACAGAAAATTGATCTATCATCACAAGCTCTATTTCTTTATCATGTTGAACGTTTATATAAAAATCCATATCTCTGTCCTTTTTTGATAGTTCTACATCTTGCAGTAATTTAATTAGCTCATTTATACTCAATGTCATTCACCCTCCAATTCAACGTGTAAACCATCTGATTCTAAAAAATCTGCTAATACTTCAAAGTCACCGCTAGCTACAACCATATCCCAAGCAAATCCTTCATAACCGTATTCTTCTTGAAGAGTCTTTACCGCTTGGTCAAATCTAGTAAAATCATATTCACTGTAATTTATTGTCAAAGTTTGAGACATTCATTTCACCCTTCCTTTTTTAACAATATATTCCAAATTAATTAGCCCTACAGATAACCTATTTCTTTTGCATAGTTAAGAATTTCTTGCTGGATTTCATCACTGTGACCCCAACCTCCGCTGTATAAGCCTCCATAGCCATACTTGCCATTGCAAGGGATACCAGTACGAATAAAATAAGCAAATTCACAAACTAATGCCCATAATGTACCGCCATGTGAAAAGCCTTTTTGATTTGGGTAACTTGGATACGCATATATTGGCTTATGTGTGTAATCATCCACAAAATAGACTCTGCCGTTTTTAACTTTCATGTAAGCAGTATTAGGAATTCCGTTCATTGACTCCTTCCTGTAAAAGAATCTGCGACCACGCTCCAAAATGAATACCATTAATTTATTAATGGTGTTAATTCGTTCTTCTTTAGAATGATTAAGTAGCTTTTGGGTAGTCATCAAATCCGTTCCTCTCTTAAAGCAATCACTTCTTGCATTAGGAGTAATGTGAGTTTTTGAGAACGGTCATACCCATCTCTTATAATATTGTTGTCAGATATACCTTTCATTTCTAGTTTCAATGTTTCCACTTCTGACACAGTTTCTTCCAAACTTAACCTCATATGTTCTGCACTTTGTTCCAGTTCCATTATCGCTTGTTCATATTGAAGATTTTCAGCAAGTAACTTTTCATTTTCAGCTTTTGAATCTTTTTCAAACTTTTCAAGTCGATACAGTTCATCAAAAATCTTCTTTAAATCCGCTTCTGTTAAAGCTGTTTGCGGCTTTGAATATAGTTCTTTGATTCTGGACACCTCTTTATTAGTCTCTGTTCTTTGCTTAATCAATCCATTATCATGTTTCCAATCGTTAAATGCTTGGTTATGATAACCAAACTCCTTCATTATTTGTTTGTCCGTCTTTCCTTTGGATTTTAATTCTGTATACCGCTCCACAGTCAGCGAAATTATCATTTGAGCCTCCTTTTTTTGCTGCGATAAATTTTCTAGCTCTCTTCCTATCGCGCGCAAATCAGAATAATATTTGCACTCACTTTCTTCGCAATTTATTAAATTCCACTTACTCTTTCCCTCCGTTACAGCAGCAATGTTATGATTTATTTTCAGAACACAAGAAGAACATATTTTTGAAATATCTTCTTCTTGTATTAATAATCCAATTCGCTTTTGACGCACTTGTTTTTTATTCAGCAACAGCTTCACCCCACTTTATTGAGGTACTTATTTGCAATCTAATTTATATCCACCAAAAGAGTTGTTAGCTAGCAATCACCCTAACAGTTATCCGAATTTACAAGAATCAATTCCGTTATACAAACCTAAATTTTCATAACCATCATCGAGTGCCCATTGCCCTTCGTCTTGGTCAAATCTATAGCAAATTATTTCTCCATCTTCATTGATTACTGGTGCAGTCCATGTATCGTAACAAGGTCTTTCTGGATTCCAGTATGTCATTACCTCTCCTAAATGCGGATGGTGAATTTTGCCCCATTCAGACCCATTAGACCACTCCAACACCTTCCCAACCTCTGCTGTAGCGTAATGTTCAGTTTTACAATTACATTCATTTTTGTGCCAATTATCTTTCTCTGAAAATAGTTCGTTATTTTCTTTACAAAGAAAAATTTTTATTTTGACAATATCCATTTCCACAGCACCTTCCTACATATAATTCCAGTTCAATAAATCACTACTTTTAATTTGCCTTCTCTCGCCTTTTTTTGTTGTATCGCCATAAATTTCATTACCGCTTCTTGTTCTGTTGTAGCAGGCTCAATTAATTTCAAATCAGCAAAATATTTCGTTATGCTTTTGTAGCAACGGATTACTTGATAAATGCCCCACTGTCCATTCACATTATCAACTACACGTAACTGGTGATCTTCAGGAGCTAACGCTATCTTTACTCCTAGCATTTTTTCTACTTGACAAACCTGGTCAAATTGCTCTTTTGATACAACAATTTTCATGTACATTCATCCTCCCAAACCCTTTTATAGTCTCTGAATAATTCACTAGGTGTAATTTTTCTTTTTTTTCGCAAACTGTCCAGACATTTTTCATAGATAAGGTATCCGTCAAAATCTTGATACCAAACACGTATTAATTCTTCAGTTATTTCGTGTTCAAAAAGACAGCCAAACACTTTCCTTACCTCGATTTTCTCGCCTTTATAGATTAAAACAGGATTATTCATACCACTTCCTCCTGAATATATAACTTACAAATAACTCGATAATTGTCTTGTCTCACCAGTTAATACAAGAGGTTCATAACGAAAATGCATTTGACGAAAGATTGTTTCCCCTGAAGTTTCCTCTTATCTTCAATCCTTTCCGCTTCTTTCAAGAATTCCTATGGCTTTAATAGCATTACTAATTAAAAACAACCTTTTTTCTAGCGGTAACGACAACCATTTTTTAAATTTCAATCACTACGCCTCCGCCCTGTTGTTAAATTTTATTGGGAATGGCAATTCTTCATCAGGAGAAAATTTAATACCGTTTGTATCTTCTGATCTCTTTCTAGCATCTTTAATACAACCACGATAAAGACCACCACCAGCAAACCATAAGTCTTTTACAATCGCTTTGTTACAATCCAGATGCAAATGAAATTTAATATGCTGTTCATCTAGCTTGACATTAACATAGACCGCCTTTTTGCCTTTTTCTATTTCATCCTCGCATCCAAAACACGGATGAACTTTTCGAGTTGTAACCATTCGCTTATTGGTAATGTGTAGCATTATTTCACCTCACCCTTTTTGGCTATTATTTTTTTCATTTGCCTTTTATTAAGCCTGGATACATTTTGTGGCAGTCCATATTTCTCCTGCACTTCTTTACGTGTCATTCCATGTTCTAATCGACAATGAGCGTTTGTTATAACAATGCCTATATGATTACAACCCCCTACAGGACACTTTATATAACCACCTTGTTTGGCACTCCAATATGTCTCAGCCATTATTCATCAACTCCTACCGCTTCTAAATAATGAACTGTATATATCCCTGACCTGATACGAGCACAATGATCTCGAAAGAATTGAAGTGGTATGGATTTTGAATCACCTTGTTGTGCCGATACCCAAGCAATCTCTAATTGTTCAAATTTAAGTAGATAAATTTCTGGTTCGTTTTTCCCCTTAATCCAAAAGCAAATTAATAAAAATGCTTTAGCACCGTTTAAATGCCAAGAACGCAACAACTCATATTGTTTTTTAGTCAAGTTTTTTAATGGAAACCTAATATCATGGATTTCCTTTGCATCGAAAACGATAGATCGTCCTTTGTAAACACCGCTATAATCTACCCATGTTGAGCTTTCAAGTACTCCTTTTACTTCATTTCCAGTGACTTCTAAAACCTTAACTGGCGGGTGTACTTTACGAACGTCTGCAAAGCCATTATTACGATATTGATTATTTGTTCCATCAATTAAATTCTCGAAAATTTTCCCTCTGTTAGCGTGACTTCGTGAATAAGATCGCCTTTGATTTCTCATTGATCCTCAACTCCTAACTTAATTTTGTATATTTACTGATTCATTAATTTTTTATTGATAAATTCGTAGCATTTTTGAATTTTTCCGAGATTAAAAACTTCTTCAAATTCCGCTTCTTTTGCAACGACATAAAATCTTTCATTACGACTTACACGCATATCCCCAAGTTGCAATGTACTGTCAATTTGTAATGCCTCTAATTGCCGATAGACATAATCGTTACGTTGAATATTTGTATCGCAGTCAAACATGTTTAATTGCACAATTGACATAGCTTAACGCTCCTAACGAGTATTAATTGAATGCGGTCCAATTAACGGACCGCATTTTGCTATCTAATCTTTTTAATGCTCATAATGACGTAATCTTCTGGAATGTCATTTACTCCACCATCTTGTGCTTGCAAGTAGATGACTCTGACCTCAACAAATCTACCCGTGTACACCTGTTTGTCATTGTCAAACTCATTTATTTTCAATTTGTCGCCCACTCGGAAACTTTGATTATCAAAGCCGCACATAAAGGTTTTCAACCCTGCTTTTATCGCTTCAAACGGTTCTGGATAACTGTCTAATTCATGTGTCATAGGCTTTTCTTTTTGCTCTGACTCAATGACTTCTTGCCGTTTCTCTTTTGCGATAGAAGGGGTTAAGGGCTTACCTTCTTTGTATTCTTGAGCCGCTTCTTGCTGTTGTTTCTCTGGCAACCTCGACATTTCATAAGCCGTTGTAATATTAATCTTTTCTTCGCTAAATTCTTCTTTCAGCTCAGGTATTAACTTGTTATTAATGCTGTCCATCCGAGCTATCTGAGTTGGCGATACCTTCATAAGCTCTGCAACGATGTCTCGTTTTCTTCCTGTAAACTGATAGCCACTTTTCTTCATGTTAGTTAATAGCTCTTTTAGTCTGGCTGCTTGATACGTTTTTTCGTAATCTGTTAATTCTCTTGTTGTCGAATTTGCTAGTATGAGTTGTAGCTCTGCCTGTATGTCGTCAGTTGATTTAATAATTTTGCATGGAACTTTTGCGAAATCCTTATTACCTTCGCTATATAGTTCCTGCATCGCTTTTAATCTTCTGTGTCCACTAATTAACTCGTACATGCCATCGTCTTTAATACGCACTACTAAATTCTGTTGTAGCCCCATTAGCTCAATACTCGCTTTAAGTTTCGCTACCTCATCAACACTGTAGTTATTTTTGGGTGAAGGTTGTATGCGGTCTATCTGTATATGCTCAACCTTAAAAGCTACACCTTGCTTTTTCGATTCTGCATTCATTAGCTGCGATAGATTGAATTTCGACATTTGATTACTCCTTTCTTAAAAGTGTCCGATTCTATCACAATCCCAAATATTCATTAACTAGAGCTACATAATCTACGCAAGCTGTTGACCGCTTCGCATAATCTAACAACGGCTTTCCAGTGAAGGTCATTTCATCTACCTTTACTGTCTTTCTAATCCGTGTAGCAAACATCGGATAACCTTGCTGCTCTAATGTCTTCGCTCCTTGTTCATTAACGCTGCTACGCTGATACATCGTGACAAAACAACCAGCAAAACGAATATCACTATTAAACTCGCTTACATCGTCAATCTGCTCTATGATCTGTTCTAATCCATCAAAACTGAATTGATCGACTTTTATTGGCACTAACACATCATCTGAAGCTACTAATGCATTTACCACCGTCATATTAATATCTGGTGCGTTGTCGATAATGCAGTATTCATATTGCTCTCTTACTTTTTTCAGTTTTTTGCGTAACCTTGTCTGCTGAGGTCGAGACACATCCATCAATATTTCTTTATTAGTTCGCAATAAATTCATGTTGGCAGTGATAATGTCTAGCCCCTCATAAGCTGTCTGTCTAATGACGTTATCCACATCCATCTTTTTATCTGTTAATAACTCTGATAATCCATCACTCTCAGGATCATACAGCCCGAAAAACTTAGATGTATTACCTTGCTTGTCGTTATCAATGAGCAATACACGCTTTCCATGCACCGCTACCAGTATGTGAGCGATATTGATAGCCGAAACAGTTTTAGCTACCCCGCCTTTTAGATTTATAATGCTGATTGTTTTCATTCATCCAATCTCCTTTTTGTTTTTATTGGTGAGTCTATCCGCTTCATGCGAACGTACAAATACGCCCCACTTACGAAATCAGAAAACTTCACTTGCATGTCTTTGAATTGGTAATCTTTGTACCAGCTTTCAAAGGTTTCTTGCGCTGAAATTTCCTCTCTAGCGATTTTTTCTGCACGTCTACGAGTTAATTTTGTGTCTGCTACTGTAACAGTTGGCTGCTTTAAATTGCGTGAAGGTGTGTAACGCTTCATTGTTTTGCTGCCTTTTTCTTTTGTAATATAGCGAGCCATGCCCTCTAGCCCAAAATCATCACTTTTTAGACGTCTTGATCGAGGTCGTCCACCACAATTCCACAAATCTTCCGCAACATCACGATCAGGAAAGTTTGTAACCATGTGATGATGTGCTCTTACTTTTTTTCCATCACGTGTATGCTCTGTTACATAGATATACTTCAACTCAAAATCCTTATACTGCTCCTGCTTCTTAAGCCAATTCTTCATACGTCTAATAAGGTTTGTCATATCCTTTTTCGCCTGCTCAAAGTCTGCTGGCAACTTCCCCTCTGGATAGGTGTAATGCATCCATAGGTCTACATAATTTTTAAAATTCGTGTTAACAAGTCTTACTACATGTTTCTGCGTATTTTTATCATTCAAATTCTTTTGTGCCTGGCTACTCTCTTCGCCCCTTTTTTTACGTGATCCCTGCGGAATTTTCCAAAATGGATATGCCTCCACTTCCAACATTGGACCACTCTTAATTGTTTTTACTCGATAACCCGCAAGCAATGTATCTCGTAGTCCCTCAATATGTTCTTCTTTACTATCCTCTTTATCTACTGCATAAGATTCCTCATAAGCCTCTAATACATGTTTTATCTTTTGATGTTTTTTCTTCTTAATGGCTACTCTCTCCTGATTACGTTAATACTCTAGTACTCTTGTAAATTAATGGATGGTCATAAGCATAATATCTATTACAAGGACGTAATTGACTGCTTGCCACGAAAGTTGCTATACTAGCGTTAAGGCTATTTGGCAATAGTCAAATGAGCCGTGCTTACTCGTCAAAGTGTGTACGGCATTTTTTATTTTTGTAAGTGTAAAGCCCCTGTGAGCTTCACAAAGGCTTAATTTTTTTCTTTATTGAAGGACCTGTTGTTCTAGCAACTGGTCCTATTTTTCTGTTTCAGCATTGTAACTTTGCTGAAATGCTTTTACATATTCATGGAATTCCCAACCTTTGTACAATAGGTTGAAAGCAAGAAACCACATTAACAATTCACACCTTTAATTTTTAAATTAAATGCTATAGCTACATAGCGAATACCTTGTCTTACACCTTCATGGTGAATTTCCCACATTTTATTTACTTTCGAATTATAAATTTCAACGATTTCTTCCTCTGGCGTTTTTGCAATGATAAATTCACCAAAACAAATTTCAACTGCATCTTCAAAGCTATATTGCGCTTTTAATAAACAAGCAAGTTTACTTGTATGACTATTCGAAGCATCAGCCCCATAAAAAACCTTTCCTATTTCGCTTATTAAAAATGCTTGGTTCAATCCATCACATGCCTTCAAAGCATCTACAATTTCCTGAGTCACTTGAACCTTGTCCACTTAGTTCAGCTCCCTTCAATTCATTCCTTTGCGTTCTCTTTATACTAGAGGGCGAATTTTTCGGGTTTTTCCAGATTTGCGATTTATGATTAACCAATAAGCTAAAGTTTTCTTACTCATCAACCAATTTTCACAGTTTAATCCTAGAGACTTTAGATGTATTTTTTCTCGTCTGTTGGGATTCTTGCCATTCTGCATTTTTTGCCCCCCTTTCTGATATTCTGTTATCATTGAGCTGCAAGTAAGCTAGACACTAGCACCGCTCCTTGATATAATGTTGTTACTGTTGTTAAACTTAGTAACTAAGTTCTATGCTGCTTGATCGCTCCTACGATTGAGCAGTTTTTTATTGCAAAGAAAATGTAAACATTTAACACGTTGCTTCACCGTCATATATTTCCACGCCCTAATTTTGATTCGCATTGAACTTCACCACTTTAGCTGAGTACCCACGTTCACAAAGACTACTAACAATTTCATAGAATGGAATATGATGCTGCTCCTTTTTCTGATTTTCTAAACGTTCGATTTTCGAAATACTTTTTTGTAAAGTAATAATTCGCTCCTTTACTGAAGCATAATCACCTTCACGTAAATGCCAGTTAATTGCGGCAATAATATCCTCACAACACGCTCTTTCTAAGGAAAATTCCAATTCAGATTTTGTTACCTTTTTAATAGAGAACTTTTTAGAAAAATCAACAAATACTAGATTTTTAAGACCATTTTCGTATGCATCTTGCAATTGTTCTAACATCTTTATTTCTCCTTTTTTCTGAATATTTTTTAAAGAGATTCATTCGTCCTCTTCGCGAATCAAATTGATAAGCCCATATAGAGGACATCCGAACTGCAACTTAAGCCAAAGTATCGCCTACTTGCTCCGTAATTTCTTCCCATAAAACCTTAATCGTCTTCTTACCCTCACCCCAATCACGCAATAAAGAAAGTGCCTTTTCTGCATCAATATGCGAAAGTTCCGCCAACTTAACGGGTAAATTCGCATGTTGACGAATACGTTCAGGAGAGATTGGCAAAGTTGATTTTGTCATAAAATGGTTCACCTCCTTCCTCAAATTAACGTTGCAACCGCCACATCTGTTATAAGTTACGACTATACCGTCATTGGCTCGGTATCACAGCGCCTCACTTAATTAATTCACTAAGCAGTTTCGTTTTGCTTTCCGATTTGTTGGTCTTTGTCAACACCTTCAACCAATAAAGCACCCTCAATCATATAAAAAAGTCTCATTTGCACTTCGTTAGGTAACTTTTTCAAAGCAGTCGCTAACTGCTCTGTACAGATTTTCTTCCGTTGAAACTCTTTTTCTCCCATGTCCTCACCCCTTACAAAACCAATTAGCGTTGCTACCGCCATGCCAGCTATTAGTCCGAATAGTTGTTCAAAGTAAACCCTAAATGTTTCTTTGAAACAAAAATAATCTTCCTAGAAACGTTTGTCAACACTTTTAATATGAAAAATGTTGCTTAGAAACATTAATTAATATACGATAGCTATTAAGAAAGGAGGGATGGGAATTGAATGAGCGTCTAAAGATTTTGAGAAAACATCTAAACTTGAAACAAGATGAGCTAGGGGAAAGAGTGAAATTATCTCGCTCGCATATATCAGCATTAGAAAATGGGACTAAAAAAGTGACAGATAGGATTATTTATGATATTTGTCGAGAATTAGATGTAAATGAAATGTGGCTACGTGAAGGCAAGGGCGAAATGTTCGCTGAAAATGATTCTACGATTATCGAGGAGCTGGCAAGAGAGTATAAACTTGATGATTTAGAAAAGAAAATCATTGAGCATTTCGTCAAGTTAGATAGCAAACATCGAGAAGCTATCAAAGACTATGTACTTTCGCTTGCTACTGAAATTGGCAATGCTTCTGAAACCGCTGCTACTGTTGAGGATGATATTGAAGCAGAAGTTGAAAAAGAGTTGGATATTATTCGGCAAGAGCTGCTAGATGAGAAAAAAGCTCGAATGTTATCAGCTTCCACCGAGCAAAAAGAGCAAAAGAAATCAGGTTAAGGAGGGAAAATAAATGGCGATGAATGAACGACGTTTAAAGCAACGTACTGAGATCATTAATGGGGAAACGATTATGATGTCACCACGTCCAACAGTCAATCATAATCGGGTGATTACCAACTTAGCCGTATTATTTGACAGGTATTTAGATGGGAAAAAATGTACCCATTTTACGGATGGTGTAGATGTTCACCTAGATGAAAAAAATAGGGTGATTCCCGATAGTATGATTATCTGTAATCAAGATATTATCAAACGTGATGGCGTATATGGCGCACCTGATTTAATGGTTGAGGTACTTTCCCCTTCTACCGCACGCCATGACAAAATACGAAAAAAATCACTTTATGAGAAACATGGCGTAAAAGAATACTGGATTATTGACCCTGACGCAAAATCCATTGAAGTCCATTTATTAACAGATGGCAAATATGAATTAAATGAGGTCTATACCGTGCTTCCTGATGAAGATTGGGAGGAGATGACGGAAGAAGAAAAAGCTGAAGTTGCTCTTACCCTGAAGGTATCACTTTATGATGATTTCATTATCAACATTAAAGAGATATTCCGAAATGTTATTACTTACTAAATCGTTAATATTTTGCGCAAGATATTAATTACTGAAAAGAGCAGGCTCATTTGTCTAGCTCTTTTCTTATGAAAGGAGTGCCAATATGACTGTAAAAGAAACTGAACCTAGAACTGCACTTAGAGCAGCTATCTATATTCGTGTATCCATTAAAAATTTACAAGAAGACCGTTATAGTTTATCTGCACAAGCAACGGAACTAACACGCTATGCCGAAAGTCAAGGTTGGGAAATCGTTGATATTTTTAAAGATACCGATTCGGGTACAAAATTAAAAAAGCCAGGTCTTGAATCGCTACTAGATTACGTAGAAGATGGGAAAATAGATGTTGTGCTAGTTATCGAACAAGACCGTTTGTCACGCTTGGATGCTGCATCTTGGCAATACCTAAAAGATGTATTAAGAGTTAACAAAGTGAAGATTGCCGAACCTGGTTATATCACAGATTTAACAAACGCAGATGATGAATTTTTTTCAGACTTAAAAAATTTGCTAGCTCAACGATCCAGACGAGATATTTTAAGAAAGATGATGCGTGGCAAACGACAATTTACACGCGAAGGGAAAGTTTGGGGGAAACAGCCAGACGGCTATATTCATGTAAAAGAAACTAGTTCAGTTGTTGTTGATGAAAACCGCTCCTGGATCATCCCTTATATAGATGATTTATTATTAGAACAAGGGATAAGTGCCACAGGTGTTGCTTCTTGTTTAAATCGGCTATGCAAAACGCCAACAGGCAAAGAATGGACGGTTAATCAAGTCCTTCAACGATATAAGAATAAAGCTTATCACGGTGTACTCGAAAAAACTTTTAGTAATGGTGAAACAATAACAGTAGAAGATGTTTATCCAAAACTACGTTCACTTGAAACATATGAAGCAATCGTTCAAAGATTAAAAGAAAATTATAAGGCAAAACCAGCAGAGCCACATTTTTTGCGCAACGTCATCATTACATGTGCATCATGTAATCGGCTAGTAAGTGTGAATAAAACTTCTTCGCATTCAAGGATGAAAGACAAAACCTATCCTGTATTTGTATTGAAACATCTCAACGAAGTAACGCATGAAAATTGTGAAGCAAAGCCTTATATTAACGCTAAACGTATTAAAAGTAGCCTTCTAACAGCTGTAAAGTCTATTCTAATAGACGAAAAAACAGCGAAGAAATATATTGATGCTGAATTTGATGATAAGGAACTTGATAAAATCAAAAAACAATTATCCGAAATGAATAAACAAAAAAATGATGTGAATTCAAAAATGGATAAAATTTTAAAACTGTACCTTGATGGTAAATGGTCAGAAGAAATTTTAGATAAGGAGCGAGACCAGCTAGATAGCCGACTTAAACATATCGAAAACTCTATAGATGACTTAAAACGTAAGTATGAGTTAGTGAAGACTAGCCAATTCAATTATGATGTTGTTGTTGAATTTCTATCAATTGCCGCACATTTTGATAGTTTATTAGAAGAATCAGAGCAACAAAAACTTATCGGTTCTATTTTCCCTACTGCAACATTAGACATTGCTAATAATGCACTGATTATGCACGCTAGATTGCCACAACAAGTCACACTGGACATTCGTATTGACATCGAAACGATGGAAGCTGTAAAAGAAAGAGAAATGTATGAGGCTGCAAAAGAAAAATATGAGACCATTCAAGCATACTTAAATAAAAACAAAGGCGTTTCACTTGAACATTTGCAGAAACATTTCAGAAGTAATCATATAACACTTGTTAAATACCAAGAATGGTTTGGTCCATTTAAACATTTAGCGCCTAATAGGTTGGGGCCTGAAATACGAGAGAAAAGAATAAAAATGATTAAGAAAGCCCTGAAATCACATCCAAATGCACCAGGGCGTCAACTCGAAAAAATCACAGGTATAAACAGGAAAATGATATACAAACTTATACGTGAGGAAAATTTAAAGCGTTGAAGGCGCACCCTCAACGCTCATTTTCATTATTTAGTTAGGACACTAAATAGCTTAACAATTTTATAACATACCCTTTTGAATCATTCAAGGTATCCTGTGCGCCTATGCATGCAGGACAACCAACACTACAAGGGCAACTAGCGACATGTTGCTGTGTCTTTGTTAATAAATCTTCCCATAAATCGTATACTTTTTCACTTAGACCAATACCACCAGGATACTTATCATAAACAAAAAATGTTGGTAACTCATTATGCGTAGCCTTTATTTGTGGCACAACGTCAATATCACTACTGTCACATTGAATAAAGATCGGAATAAAAGCATTGATGGCATAAGCCGCACCAATCATGGCTGCATCTAACTCCGCCTCTGACCAGATACTTGGCGTATTAAAAGATAGCCAGGACGCGCTAGTATGCATTTCGTCAGGCGGTAAATGAATTGGACCCGAACCGATATTATCATGTTTTTCATTGAGCTTTATTTTTTTAAATAGTGTGGCTTGAGCAACTAACCCAACATCACCAAAGCTAATCGTGCCACCCTTATAATCTCTATTACGATCCTCATCTAGTACTTTCATTTCAACTGCTAGATTAGCATCTGTGTAATAATCAACATCTACTTCACGGACAAATGCTTTCTTTTCTTCCCAATCAAGCTTTTCTACTTGAAATTGAATACCCTGATGTAAATAGATTGCCTCTTCATGCAATAATGTCATTGCGCTGTGACGATCCATTTCACCAATGACCTTTGTTTGTGCGGGAATTGTCATATCAATGATTACAACATTTTCCTGAGAGGCAGAGCGCAGACTAATATCGTGCGCTGGGAAACGATCACTCATCCAATGCCACTTATCGCTTGTTTTAAAAACAACGCCTTCCTCTGCTAGATAATCTAATAATTCTTGAATTTCATATTCTCCGTATGCATCATGTATTGAAAAAGGCAGCTCAAATGCTGCACATTTTAAGTGGTCCATTAAAATTAACATATTTTCGGGATAAATACGTGCTTCTTCAGGTGCACTCCCGAGTAAAAAGAGTGGGTGATTGACCACATACTGATCCAGTGCAGACGATTGCGCTACATAAATAATTAACGCCTCGTCCTGCCGACGACCAGCACGTCCCGCTTGCTGCCAGGCACTTGCAATATTTCCCGGGTAACCCGTCATAATACATGCTTGAAGTTGTCCAATATCTACTCCTAATTCCAATGCATTTGTGCTAACAACTGTTTGAATAGTACCCTCTCGAAGACCACGTTCAATCACTCTTCGCTCAGAAGGTAAATAGCCTCCACGATAGCCTCGTACTGATTCATCAAGAAGTTTATTTCGTGTCAGCTCCTTTAAATAAGTAACTATCATTTCTACTCTTACACGGCTTTTAGCAAAGATAATGGTTTGAATACCTGCTATATATAATCTTTTAGCTAGGTCACTTACCTCTAAGACAGCACTACGACGCACGCCAAATGTTTTATGAACAATAGGCGGATTATAAAAAAGAAATGTTTTTTTACCAACTGGCGCTCCCGAATCAGCAATTAATGCATGGGTCTCATTTGTTAGAAGTTCTGCTAATTCCTTTGGATTTTTTATAGTTGCTGAAGTGCAAATAAACACCGGCTTGCTTCCATAAAATGCACAGATCCGCTTAAGTCTGCGTATAACATGGGCTACATGTGAACCAAATACACCTTTATATGTATGTAATTCATCTATAATGATATACTGTAAATTTTCAAAAAGGGATACCCATTTCGTATGGTGTGGTAATATTCCTGAATGCAGCATATCTGGATTTGTCATTACAATATGCCCTGCCTTGCGCACCTTTTGGCGAATTCCAGGTGCAGTATCTCCATCATATGTGTAGCTTAATATCTCTTCTCCACTTTGTTCAATTAACTCATTTAGATCATTTTTCTGATCCTGTGCTAAAGCCTTTGTCGGAAATAAATAAATAGCCCTAGCATTTTTATCCTCTAATATTGTTTGAAGAACTGGCAGATGGTAACAATACGATTTACCCGATGCTGTTGGTGTAACAGCAGTAAAGGACGTACCACTCTGCGCCAAATCGAAGGCTTCTCGCTGATGTGTATAAAGCTGCTCGATCCCTCTTGCCTGTAGTGCCTTTACTAGAGAAGGATGTAAATTTCCTGGGAAAGGAGCATATTTTGCTTCACGCCCTTCAAGTGTCTGCCAGTGTAAAATGCGTTCTTTTAATTCGTCATTATATCTCCACTCGTTTAATAATTCATTGATGGTTCTCTTTTTGGATAGCATCTTTTGTTCCCTCCTTCACGATTCGCTCAAAATTCTTCAATGTGAAGGAGGTAGAATGAATAGCATCTAAAAAGCGTTTTTTACTTGTTTCTTTATAAAAAGATTGCACAACAAATTGCTCCATGGATTCCGCCACAGAAGCAATTTGTTGGCTATGCATATATTTTGGATTATTGGTTTGAATCCACAAATTCGCACCCTGTTGCCACTCTTTTAAAAGTT
>Ga0213824_1000860_pt1 | contig 20374 bp, 20 predicted proteins | sample MC6MC0906MG_FD_179892 | JGI IMG/M metagenome (GOLD analysis project Ga0213824, IMG submission 179892) | Enriched soil aggregate microbial communities from Iowa State University, Ames, United States - MC6-MC0906-MG | ecosystem: Environmental > Terrestrial > Soil > Unclassified | place: USA: Iowa...
CGTTTCACGAGTTCTTCACCGGCCGCTATGCCATGGGCACCGAGTGCACGGAGGGGAGCCCGCTGGTGTTCAGCACTCATTCGACGCACAAGCTGCTGGCAGCCTTCAGCCAGGCGTCGATGATCCACGTGCAGGACGGTGCGCAGCGGCAACTGGACCGCGACCGCTTCAACGAAGCATTCATGATGCACATCTCCACTTCCCCGCAGTACAGCATCTTGGCGTCACTGGATGTAGCGTCGACCATGATGGAGGGCCCCGCCGGGCGGTCGCTGCTGCAGGAAATGTTCGACGAGGCGCTGAGCTTTAGGCGTGCCCTGGCCAACCTGCGCGAGCACATCGCCGCAGGCGATTGGTGGTTCAGCATCTGGCAACCGCCGGCAGCAGAGGGCATTACCCAATTAGCCGCGCAGGACTGGCTGCTGCAACCGGGGGCGCAATGGCATGGCTTTGGCGAGGTGGCTGACGATTATGTGCTGCTCGACCCGCTCAAGGTCACCCTGGTGATGCCAGGGCTGAGTGCCGACGGCGTTCCAGGTGAGCATGGCATTCCAGCGGTGGTGGTCAGCAAGTTTCTCTGGGAGCGCGGGCTGGTGGTGGAGAAGACCGGGCTGTACAGCTTTCTTGTGCTGTTCTCCATGGGTATCACCAAGGGCAAGTGGAGCACGCTGCTGACCGAACTGCTGGAATTCAAACGCCACTATGATGCCAACACTGCCTTGAAGCTGTGCCTGCCCAGCATCGTTGCGGTCGATGGGGCGCGCTATCAAGGTATCGGCTTGCGTGACCTGTGCGACCAGCTGCATGACTGCTACCGCGTGAATGCCACGGCCAAGCAGCTCAAGCGGCTATTCAGCCGTTTGCCGGATGCAGCACTCAGCCCGGCTCGGGCTTACGACCAGATGGTGCGTGGAGAGGTGGAGGCGGTGCCGATAGAAGCGCTGCTCGGCCGCATCGCGGCGGTGATGCTGGTGCCGTACCCACCCGGCATCCCGCTGATCATGCCAGGCGAGCGGTTCACCGAAGCGACCCGCTCGATCCTCGACTATCTGGCGTTTGCCCGAGCCTTCAACAGCGGTTTCCCGGGCTTTGTCGCCGATGTGCACGGCCTGCAGAACGAGACCGGCACCTATACCGTGGATTGCGTCAAGGAATGCGAATGATCTCGACGCCGGTCTGCGCCAGTTCGAAGCGGTCTTCACCCAGGTGGTTGACCCGGTCGCCGATGGCCAGGCGATAGGTGGTGATCGGTGAGCCCAGGGCGCTGCCATCGGTCTGCAGGGTGGACTCCTGGAACTCGTGCACGGGGTAGATACGGCCTTCGGCGTCACGGGCGTGGAATTGGCCGACCATTACTGCTGCCATTTAGGTGAAAACCTCTGAAATACGTAGGAAATGTCTGCATGGATAGACCGTGGAAGATACCCGGAAGTTTTCCGCCTCGTTAAAAAAAACCAAAGCGCCGAAGAACGGTCATCTATAACTACCAAGTCTCTTACCCAGCAAAGGTTGGAAATCGCCATGAGCCAGGTGTATTCGGTAGCGGTCGTCGTCGGCAGCTTGCGCAAGGACTCCTACAACCGCAAGGTGGCCCGCGCCCTTGCAGAGCTGGCGCCGTCCAGTCTCAACCTGAAAATCATAGAGATCGGCGACTTGCCGTTGTACAACGAAGATGTCGAGGCCGCTGGCGTCCCAGAGCCCTGGAAACGTTTTCGCGACGAGATCCGCCACAGTGATGCGGTGCTGTTCGTTACCCCGGAGTACAACCGTTCGGTACCCGGCGCGTTGAAGAACGCCATCGACGTGGGCTCACGGCCTTATGGGCAAAGCGCCTGGAGTGGCAAGCCGGCTGCGGTGGTCAGCGTGTCGCCGGGGGCCATTGGCGGGTTCGGTGCCAACCATGCCGTACGTCAGTCGCTGGTGTTTCTCGACATGCCGTGCATGCAGATGCCCGAGGCCTATATCGGTGGGGCGGCGACCCTGTTCGAGGACAGCGGCAAGCTCGGTGACAAGACCCGGCCATTTTTGCAGGGCTTCATCGACAAGTTCGCGTCCTGGGTGAAGTTGAACCGGGCGGTCTGATACGACGCTACCGCGGGCAAGCCCGCCCTTACAGGTTCACCATAATCCCTGTAAGGGGGGGGCTAGCCCACGATGCGCACTGCACTGATTGGTCAGAACGCCTGCGGCATCTCCCCCTTGGCCAAGCGGCGGTTGATGTCGGCGATCACCTCCGGCAGTTCATTGATGGTGTCGATCAGGTAGTGCGGGCGCGAGCTTTCGAACATTGCGTGAATACGCTTGCGCTCGCTCTCCAGCTTCTCTGCGCTCAAGGCCCGGTACCCTTCCCAGGTCAGGCCCAGCGCGTTGCCCGAGCACACCAGGGCCACGGTCCACATGCCGGCGCGGCGACCTTCGAGGATGCCCGGCACGGTATCGTCAACCTTCACGCAGGCCGCCACATCGTCGATGCCCAGGGCAATCACGTTGGCCAGCGCCTGGGCCGGCCATGGGCGGCCGTTCGGGGTTTCGTCGGTGGCCACCACGTGGTCGGCGACATAGCCGTTCTGCGCGGCCAGTTCCACCACCTTGTCCATCACCACTTTCGGGTAGCCCGAGCACGAGCCGATCTTCAGGCCGCCGTTGCGCAAGCCGGTCAGGGTGTCCAGGGCGCCAGGGATCAGCGCCGAGTGCACAGCAATCTTTTCGATCTGCAGTGGCATGAAGCGGTTGTAGATGGCGGTGACGTCATCGTCAGTCGGAGTGCGGCCGAATACTGTGCGGTAACGTTCGGCGATGGCAGGCACGTCGCACAGGGTGCGTATGTGGTCCCACTTGCCCATGCCCATCGGGCCACGGGCTTCTTCAATGGACACCTGAACGTCGAACTCGGCGAAGGCTTCGACAAAAATCTGCGTTGGGGCGAACGAGCCGAAGTCGACCACGGTACCGGCCCAGTCGAGGATGGCGGCTTGCAGCTGGGTAGGGTTGCTGTAGTTCATGTGCGCTGATTCCTGAAATCGGGTGGGCAAAGGGTTAGATATCCAGCACTTCCATTTCCCGTAGCACGTCGGCCACGGCATTTACAGCGGCTTGCATGCCGTCCGGGCCGACCACGCCGATGCAGCCGACGCGGAACGTCTCGACCTGGGTCAGCTTGCCTGGGTAGAGGATGAAGCCCTTGGCTTTAACCCGTTCGTAGAAATCCTTGAACTGATAGCGAGCGTCGTTCGGGGCGTGGAAGGTGACGATGATCGGCGCCTGGATGTCGGCCGGCAGGAAGCTGCGCAGGCCGATGGCAGCCATGCCGTCGAGCAGGGTCTTGCAGTTGTCGGCGTAACGCTGATGGCGGGCGGGCAGGCCGCCTTCCTCGTTGTACTGCTGCAGCGCCTCGTGCAGGGCGGCGACCACGTGGGTGGGCGGGGTGAAGCGCCACTGGCCGGTCTTGGCCATGTACGTGTGCTGATCATGCAGGTCCATGGCCAGCGAGTGGGCGTTGCCTTCTGCGGCGGCCAGTGCGGTTTTTTCAGCGAAGACGAAGCCCATGCCCGGTACGCCTTCCAGGCATTTGCCGGAGGCGGCGATCAGTGCTTCGAAGGGGATTGCGCGGGCATCGATCGGCAGCGCGCCGAACGAACTCATGGCATCGATGATCAGGCGCTTGCCGTGGCGCTTGATCACCTGGGCAATCTCCGGCAGCGGGTTGAGGATACCGGTGCTGGTTTCGCAGTGGATCAACGCCACGTGGGTCACGGCCGGGTCAGCGGCCAGCAGGCGATCGACATCGGCAGCGGTGGTCGGCTGGTCTTCGGCGGTCTCAAAGGTGCTGTAGGTGCGCCCCAGAACCTTGCAGATCTTTGCCAGGCGTTGACCGTAGGCGCCGTTGATCAGTACCAGCACTTTGCCGTCGCGTGGTACCAGGGTGCCGATGGCGGCTTCCACGGCAAAGGTGCCACTGCCCTGCAGGGGGACGCAGTGGTGGCTGGCGCTGCCGTCGATGATGGCGAGCAATTGTTCGCAGACGCTGGCAGTAAGTTGGTTGAAGTCGCGGTCCCAGGAGCCCCAGTCCACCAGCATGGCTTGGCGGGTGCGGGTGGAGGTGGTCAGGGGGCCGGGGGTCAACAGGATCGGGGCGGTGCTCATTCGGTGGTTCCTCACAAGCGGCGGGTGGTCAGCCGGAAGATCTGGCGTTGAAACTACGGGGCCTAGGTTGCAATCCCCCTCCCTATCAATCAAATTGTTTGTTGTTATTCGAGCTATAAGTCAGGCCGATAAATATGAACCTGTTTCAGCTACGTGCCTTCGATGCCGTTGCCCGCGAAGGCAGCTTTACGCGCGCCGCCGCGCGGTTGTTCATCAGCCAGCCGGCGGTCACCGGGCACGTCAAGGCGCTGGAAGAGCACTACCAGATCACCTTGTTGCGGCGCACCGCAAGGCGGGTCGAGCTGACCGAAGAGGGCACCCGCCTGGCAGCCATTACCCGGGCCATGTTCGGCCTGGCGGAAGAGGCACAGGCCATGCTCGAGGCCAATCGGCAGTTGCTCACTGGCCGCCTGGAGGTCGCTGCGGATGGCCCGCACCGGGTCATGCCGATGCTCGCTCAGCTGCGCGAGCGTTACCCTGGCATCACCGTCAACCTGCGCTTGGGCAATGCCCAGGAGACGCTGGCGGCATTGCTTTCCGAACATGCCGATGTTGCCGTGCTGACCGAGATCGAACCGCGCAAGGGCCTGTACCTGCAGGCCCTGTGCGAGTCGCGCCTGTGCGCGCTGCTGCCGGCGGGGCATGCCTGGGCGAGCGGCGAGGATGATTTGCCGTTGGCCGAGCTCAACCAGCAGATCATGGTATTGCGAGAGCCCAGTTCGACCACCCGCCGTACCTTCGACAAAGCCTGTGCTGCAGCTGGGGTGCACCCCCGTGTATTGCTGGAGCTGGACAGCCGCGAGGCGGTCACCGAGGCGGTGGCTTCGGAATTGGGCGTGGGGGTGGTTTCGTCTACCGAGGTGGCCAACGACCCACGTGTGGTGGCGCGGCCGCTGGCGGGTGACGGCCTGGTCAACCAGCACATGATCGGCTGCCTGGAGCGTCGTCGCGAACTACGTTTGATACAGGCATTCCTGGGCCTGGCCGCCAACCCGTGAGGCAGGGCTGGCGTTTTTTTTGACCGGGCCTAAGATGGCCGGCACAGATCAACCTGGATGGCCGATGAGCGAAAAAGACACCATCTCCATGCAATTGGTGCGCGAAGCGCTGTTGCAGACCTGCCCGGCAGGGCAACCCGATGTCGGTGTGCTGCGGCGTGCTGGTATAGACCCGGCGCAGCTTGAGCTGCCAGAGGCGCGGGTGAGTGCTGATGCCTATGCCCAGCTTTGGCGGCTGCTGGCGCGGCGCTGCAATGATGAATTCTTCGCTATGGACCCGCGTGGCCTGGCCGTCGGCAGCCTGGCCTTCATGACCCGTGCAGCCATGGCCCAGCCGACGCTCGGTGAGGGGCTGGACGTCGCGCTGGGTTTTCTCTCGTTGATGCTTGCGGACCTGCATCCAACCCTGATACGCCAGCAGAGCCTCGCTGAAATCGTCATCAATGAACCCCGCGAACTGCCGCGCCGAGCCTTCACCTATTTCACTTTCTGGATGATCGTGCACGGCGTGGCCTGCTGGCTGGCGGGCCGGCGCATCCCGATCCTGGCCATCGACCTGCGCTGCGCCCAGCCTTCGTTCTGCGATGATTACCGGGTCATGTTTTCGGAAAGCTTGCAATTCGACCGGCCGCGTACGCGCATGATCATTGCCGCCGACAGCCTTGACCTGCCAATCAAGCGTACGCCTCAGGAAATGCAACGCTTTCTGGCCGAAGCGCCGGGCAATATTCTGGTCAAGTATCGCGACCCCGCCAGCCTGGGGCGGCGTGTGCGCAACGATCTGTTGCATCGGCACCCGAACCAGTGGCCCGACGCCGACGCCCTGGCCCGGCAATTGTGCTTGTCGCCTTCCACCCTGCGTCGGCGCCTGGCCGAGGAAGGGCAGACCTATCAAGGCCTCAAGGACAGCGTACGACGTGAATTGGCGATTGCCTGGCTCAGCGAGGCTGAACCCGCCATGGCGGACATCGCCGAGCGGCTGGGGTTTGCCGACAGCAGCTCGTTCTACAAGGCCTTTCGCAAGTGGTTTGGCTGCAACCCCGGGCACTACCGTGCGTTAGTCCAGGCGCGTGATCCTCACTGCTGAGCGGCGGTCTGCATTGACTGCGGCAGCTGTTTGGCTTCCCTCTGAAGCTTCGCCGCAATGAGTGAAAGATTGTGCCCTCTCTTCAACACAGAGGGCTCCTCATGCGAACGTTTCCGACTGAACCCAGTACCCGCACCAGCGTCACTGCCGAAGATATGCAAAAGGCTGCTGCCGCTTTCACCCAATCGCTTCCTCAGTGGATCAAAGCTGCCTCTGCAGCCGACATCCACACGTTGCGGGTATTGATCGCCAGCCATAGAGTCAGCCAACTAGCCGTGGCCAGCGCGACCAAGGCAGCTGTACCGCTCCAGGCGTTCGCCGAGAGCAAATTGTCCGAAGCCCTGGCAGGCATGCTGCCCAGTGGGCGAACACTGAATGAATTGCAGTGGCGAACACAGCTTCGTAAACCGGTTGGGCAATCGGTTCCCCATCTCGAAGACTCTTTTGAAGTACAGCCAGCGCTGTCGCGCCTGATGCAGAACTTTACCGCAGGTTACATCCCGTTCAGCGGCAGTGGCCTGGTCGTCCAGGTTGACGATGAAGGGGTGATTGGCGACACCGTACAATTGATCGAAGCGTGCCGCCTACTGGATGCTGGCAAGCAGTACCAGGCATTGCTCGATCAACATTTCACCCAGAACAAGCCACTGCTGGTGGCGGACAAGCTGGCGGGATTCAAGCTGGCCGTGCATGTCGCCTTTCTGAAGGGCAAGATCGACACCGATGTGAAAGCCGCCCTGGCGTACTACGTCGAGAGCCCCACCGGCACGGGGCCCGAGCCCAGGCTCACGGCGTATCCAGGGCTGATGTCCATGCTGGGCGTGCTGGTCCATGAGGCATTGATCATCCAGCTGAAAACTGCCGATGGTGATGACGCAGGTGTCGTGACCTACATGCCTGGCGATGCTGACAATCCACTGCGCTGGCACAGCTCAACCCAGGGCTTGCACGCTGAAATGGTCTCCGACCTGAAGCGCCAGGGTTATCTGGGCGAGCTCCTGCAATTGATCGCGCTGGATGCACGCAACGCGTTCTTCCAGCAACTGCAATCGCGCTTGATGGATGCAGTGCCAGACCTGCAGATAGAGGGCATGACCGGTCATGGCACAGTCTTCACCCGCTGGGTGGATGAACAGGTCGAGCGCGTGCGCGCGGATGCCAAACTGCTGCTTGTACCTAACGCAGACGCTGATGCCGAGGCCAGCCGTAAACGCCTGGAGGACTGGAAATCGCTAGGCTGGGGGCTGGTCGGGCTGGCCGGGTTCTTCATCCCGGCGGTAGGGGCCGTGCTGTTGGGGGCGTTGCTGAAGGATGTTTGCGCCCAGGTGTACGAAGGCGTTACAGACTGGGCCAAGGGGCATGACCACGAAGCATTGCAGCATGCACTGAACGTGGCGCAGGTTGTCGCCGCTACGGCTGCTGGGGTAGTTGCAGGCGCCGCTGTCGGCCGTTTGGTCGACACGGCGCTGGTCGAGGGCCTGGAAGCGGTTGCGTTGGACGATGATAGCCAAGGGCTGTGGAGCGGCGACCTGAGTATCTACCAAAGCGAACTGCCCGATGACGCGGTCATGGGTGCAGATGGCTTGCATTGCCGAGGCAACCGCCGTTGGCTAAGGGTCGGCGAGCAATGTTACGAGGTGCATCAGCCGAGTGAGAACGGGGCCTGGCGGCTGCTCCACCCCGACCGGCCACAGGCTTACGGGCCAGTGCTGCAGCGCAACGCCGAGCGCCTGTGGCTGTTACCTGACGACTCGCCCATGGACTGGAAAGATGCGCAACTGATGCTCGCGCGCCTTTGGCCACAGCAACGTCCCCTTGGCCAGCAACGCGCCGAGCAGGTGCTGCAGGCGGCTTGCAGCGATGTGGACGAACTGCGCGGGATCCTGGTGGAGAATCGTCCTTTGCCGGCCAACCTGCGCGATACGCTGCGCCGTTTCGAGGCCGATGAAAGGGTCGAGCGGTTCTTCAAGGCGCTGGCGCCCGGTGCGACTGTGACCGATGACCTGGCGCTGCTCGATTGGTGCAAGACGCGCCCCGGTTTCGCCGAGCTGACAGATGCTGAGCTCCCTGGTGCTATGTTTGACCAACAGACAGAGCTGCGTCGTGGCCTGTTCGACCACCTGACATTCGTCGAGCCAGGTTCTGACCCGGTTGTTCAGGTGCTCCAACGGGATTTCCCTGGCTTGCCCACCGATTACGCCATCGAACTGGCCTGTCAGGTGACCGCCGAGGAGCGGGAAGCGGTCGAGTTGCTGCAGCGGCTGCCGTTGTCTGTTTCCAGCAAGGCGCGCCCCTTGCTCCAGCTGGCCAGGCTCAATCATGCCGTTCAGGGCGTGATGCTGCGAAACGCGTACAGTGATGTCAGTGACGAGTTGGCGCTGGGTTTGCTGTCAAGGCTTGACCACTGGTCCTTCTCGCGTCGCGTTGAATTACACTCCGTTTCGGCGCAAGGGCGCCTGCTGGCAATTATCAACGCGCAGGCACCGCAAAAGGATCAGATAACAATCGTCCGTGATGCGGGTGCCCTCATGCTGTATGACGCTCAAGGATTTGAGCTGCCAGAGCAGAGCAGCGCGCCTGATGACCTCTTCCAGGCCATTGCCACGTTACTGACTGCGCAACAGAAAACCGCCCTTGGCCTCGGCAGCGAGGATCAAGCTGACGAGCTACGGCAACGGGTCGTTGAGCTCCTGCCCACCGGCCGGCAGAAGCTGGTGAAACAATTGGGCTGGCGGCAGGAGCAGGGCTGGTTCAATCCGGGGCAGCGGTTGGAAGATGGCCGTGTAGGGTATCCGTTGGGCGGCAGCGTATCTCAGGCGCGAAGCCCGGGGTGGCGGGTTCGACGGCGATTGGCCAGGCTCTACGAGGGGGATACGCCCAGGCAGATCGATGAGCATCTGTTTCGCATTCTGGACACTGCGAACCCTTACGCAGCGCTGATTCTGGAAGAGCAGAACTATCATATGCTCGGCCAACGCCTGGAAACGTGGGTAGCGGATGGGCCAGCAGGGGAGCGGACTGCGCGTCGCATGCTTGGGCGAAGGATGCAACAAGCTTGGCGCAGGCAATTGCCGCTCGATGTCCATGAAAATGCCGTGCGCGGCTTTGTTCTGGACCTGAGCGGCCATCATGTGAGCAGCCTGCCTGAATTGGATGCCGAGATCGACTTCCATCACGTCACATCCCTGGCAATGGTCAATACCCCTCTGCAGGTGGCTCCAGAAGCCTTCTTCAGTTGCTTCGGGAACGTTCGCCGTCTGAATATGGCGCGCAACCGCCTGCTAGCACTACCGGTCGGGATTCGGCATCTACGATTTCTTGAACGGTTGGATCTTTCGTACAACGGTATTCGCAACGGCGAGCGCATATCCGAGGTGCTCAGCCCACTGAGCCGTTTGCAGGATCTGGACCTCAGTTTCAATCCGATTCGCATTTTGCATCTGGGCAATTGGGGTTCAGGGTTGAGGCGCTTGAACCTTCGGCTGTGCGGGCTGCTGGAATGGCCTGTAGGGCTGGAACGGTGTCACTTACTGCGCTGGATTGATCTGCGTTCCAATAACCTGATCAACGTACCAGAAGCCATCCAGGCAATGCCGTATAGCTACCGTGTTTCGATTCTGCTGGAGCGAAATGCCATTGAGAGAGCTCAGCTGGAACGCCTGTATGCACGCCCTGCGCCGGTCCATCCGCCGGCCCGACAACCAGTCCCGGAGCCGCCGGCTGCCAGGGCGGTTTGGGTGACCGGTGAGCAGGCGAAAGCGCGTGAGGCGACGTGGGATCGACTGTTCGCTGACCCTAGGAGCCGAGAACTGGAAACCATCTTGGGCAGGCTGCAGCACAGCAGCGACTATCGCAATCCGGCCCACCGCAGTGCGCTCGATGCTCGAGTATGGACGCTGCTTGACGCCATGGACACCGACACTGCGCTGGCCGACGACGTTCACGCCCATGCGGTTGGCAACGTTACCTGTGCCGATGATGTCGCCGATCGCTTCAGCGAGCTGCATCTGCTCGCATTGGTGAACGCTGCAAAGCGCTCGACAGCAGAGGCAGGGCAGCAACAGGCATTGCTCGACCTGGGCCAGGGTTTGTTCCGTCTCACGCTGCTGAAAGAACATATCGGCAGATACATCGCTGAAAAAACCGTGAGCGCCCCACATCTTGATGCCGTCGAGGTCAGCCTTTATTTTCGATTGGAGCTGGCCGAAGAAATGCAGCTGCCAAGCCAGCCACACTCGATGTTGTTTGGCACGATAGCCAACGTCAGCGATGAGGAACTCGATGCGGCACGGGCCTTTGTGCGGGAAGCGGGCACGGTGGATGCAAAAGCCGCTTTCCTGAGCCAGCAGAAGTTCTGGAGCGAATGGCTGGAAACGCAAAACGCGGAGGCGTTCGCGCCCATGCTCGAGCAATCCCAGAATAGCCTGGACCAGCTGTATGACCGGCAGTCCGAGATGACCAGCCAGCAATATCTTGAGCAAACCGCTGAGGTGGCCGAAAAGCTTGCGTACATGAAAAACCGTTTGGTCATCTTGCTGACCACACCCATGCTCAAGCCCGACGCGGATTCAACTCTGCCACCTGGCGACCAAACCGGTCATCCAGATTGACAGCTTTGGCCATTGCCCGTCAGGGCATGTAGCGACAACATCGTCAGACCAATGGTGCACTCCAACAATAACAACCAGGAGTCTGACGATGCGTGATTATGCCGATGCCGCCCGTTCGTTCGACCATGCCAAGGCTGCCCGCGCGGCACTGCACGGGCAGCTGAATGCCCTCAATGCCTGTGTCGAATGCTGCGACCGCCATGTTGGCAGCGGCAAGCTGGCGCTGCGGTGGGAAGGCCGTGATGGCGACAGCAAGCAATATACCTTCGATGAGCTGGCCGGCTTGGCGGCACGCTTTGCCAACGTGCTGAAAGCCCAGGGGGTAGGCGCCGGCGACCGTGTTGCCGGCTTGATGCCACGCACCCCCGAATTGCTCGTGACCATCCTCGCCACCTGGCGCCTGGGTGCGGTCTATCAGCCGCTGTTCACTGCCTTCGGCCCCAAGGCCATCGAACATCGCCTGGAACAGTCCGCAGCGCGCGTCGTCGTGACCGACCAGCAGAACCGCGCCAAGCTGGATGAGGTAAGTGATTGCCCGAACGTCATCACAGTTCATGCACGCGCTGGCGAACTGGATTTCCAAGCCAGCCTTGAACACGTTGCAGATGGCTGTGAACCTGTCATGCGCACGGGTGACGACCCTTTCCTGTTGATGTTCACCTCGGGCACTACCGGCCCTGCCAAACCCCTTGAAGTGCCGCTGCGCGCCATCGTCGCCTTCCAGGGCTACATGCGTGATGCCATTGACCTGCGCCCGGAAGACAACTTCTGGAACCTGGCCGATCCAGGTTGGGCATATGGCCTGTATTACGCAGTGACCGGCCCGTTGTCGCTGGGCCACGCCACGACCTTCTACGATGGCCCGTTCAGCGTCGAGAGCTGCGCGCGCATCATCAACAAGCTGCGCATCAGCAACCTGGCCGGTTCGCCTACGGCCTATCGGTTGCTGATCGCTGCGGGCAGTGAGTTTTCCGCGCCAATCCAAGGCCGCCTGCGGGCGGTCAGCAGTGCCGGCGAGCCCCTCAACCCGGAGGTCATTCGCTGGTTTGCCGACGAATTGGGGGTGACCATCCACGATCACTACGGCCAGACCGAACTGGGGATGGTGCTGTGTAACCACCATGGCTTGAAGCACCCCGTGCATCCAGGGGCTGCCGGTTTCGCCATTCCAGGCCACCGTATCGTCGTGCTCGATGAGCAGGGCGCGGAGCTGTCGGTCGGGCAACCTGGGATTCTGGCCGTCGACCGTGAGCAATCGCCCTTGTGCTGGTTCGGCGGTTATCGCGGCGTGCCTACCCAATCGTTCGTCGGCAAGTATTACCTCAGCGGCGATACCGTCGAGCTCAACGCCGACGGCAGCATCAGCTTTGTCGGCCGCAGCGACGATGTGATCACCACCTCGGGTTACCGGGTTGGCCCTTTCGATGTGGAAAGCGCGCTGATCGAGCACCCAGCGGTGATCGAAGCGGCAGTCATCGGCAAGCCCGACCCGGAGCGCACCGAGCTGATCAAGGCCTTCGTCGTGCTGGCCAAAGGCGTGACAGGCACCGCCGAGCTGGAAGATGCGTTGCGCCGGCACGTGCGCCAGCGACTGTATGCCCACGCCTATCCGCGTGAAATCGAATTCGTCAGCGAGCTGCCCAAGACGCCGAGCGGCAAGCTGCAACGCTTCATCCTGCGCAATCAGGAAATCGCCAAACAACCAGCGCCGCTGGCCACACGCGCCAGCGCCTGAGGGACCCCACATGCAGATCAACCACAAACATTTCATCGTCAGCGGCGCGGCTTCCGGGCTGGGTGCCGCCACTGCGCAGATGCTGGTCGAGGCAGGCGCCAAGGTCATGCTGGTCGACCTCAATGCCCAAGCCGTCGAAGCCAAGGCACGCGAACTGGGTGACAGCGCCCGTTTCGCGGTCGCCGATATCAGTGACGAGCAGGCCGCAAAGGCGGCGGTCGACGCTGCTGTCAGTGCTTTCGGCAGTATCCATGGCTTGATCAACTGCGCCGGTATCGTCGGCGCCGAGAAGGTGCTGGGCAAGCAGGGCCCACATGGCCTGGCCAGCTTCACCAAGGTCATCAACGTCAATCTGATCGGCAGTTTCAACTTGCTACGCCTTGCCGCGGCAGCCATGGCCGAGGGGCAGACTGAAGAAGGAGGAGAGCGCGGCGTGATCATCAACACCGCCTCCATCGCCGCTTATGACGGGCAGATTGGCCAGGCCGCCTATGCTGCATCCAAAGGCGCGATCGCCAGCCTCACGCTGCCTGCGGCCCGTGAGCTGGCGCGCTTCGGGATCCGGGTGATGACCATCGCTCCCGGCATCTTCGAGACGCCAATGATGGCCGGCATGACCCAGGAAGTACGCGACTCCCTGGCCGCCGGCGTACCGTTTCCCCCGCGCCTGGGCCGGCCACAGGAATACGCCGCTCTGGCCCGCCACATCATCGAGAACAGCATGCTCAACGGCGAGGTGATACGCCTCGACGGCGCGCTGCGCATGGCTGCCAAGTAAGGAGCATTGAACATGACCCTCGTCAACGACCCGATTGTCATCGTCAGCGCCGTGCGCACGCCCATGGGCGGCCTGCAGGGCGACCTCAAGAGCCTCACCGCACCGCAACTGGGCGCAGCGGCGATCCGCGCAGCCGTCGAACGCGCCGGTATCGATGCCGCCAGCGTCGAGCAGGTGCTGTTCGGCTGCGTGCTACCGGCAGGCCAGGGGCAGGCCCCGGCGCGCCAGGCCGCGCTGGGCGCAGGCCTGGGCAAACATACCACGTGTACCACCCTGAACAAGATGTGCGGTTCGGGCATGCAAGCGGCAATCATGGCCCACGACCTGCTGCTGGCCGGCACCGCCGATGTGGTGGTGGCTGGCGGCATGGAGAGCATGACCAATGCCCCCTATCTGCTGGACAAGGCCCGCGGTGGGTACCGCATGGGCCATGGCAAGATCATCGACCACATGTTCATGGACGGGCTCGAGGACGCTTACGACAAGGGCCGGCTGATGGGCACCTTCGCCGAAGACTGCGCCCAGGCGGGCGCATTCAGCCGCGAAGCCCAGGACCAGTTCGCTATTACCTCGCTGACCCGCGCGCAAGACGCGATCAAGAACGGCCTTTTCGCTGCCGAGATCGTCCCGGTGGAAGTCACCGAGGGCAAAGAGAAGCGCCTGGTCAAGGATGACGAGCAGCCACCCAAGGCGCGCCTGGACAAGATCCCGCAGCTCAAGCCGGCCTTCCGTGAAGGGGGTACGGTGACCGCCGCCAACTCCAGTTCGATCTCCGACGGTGCCGCAGCGCTGGTGTTGATGCGCCGCTCCGAAGCAGACAAGCGCGGCCTTGAACCGTTGGCCGTGATCCATGGCCATGCCGCTTTTGCCGATGCCCCGGCGCTGTTCCCCACCGCGCCGATTGGCGCTATCGACAAGCTGATGAAGCGTACCGGCTGGAATCTGGCCGAAGTTGACCTGTTCGAGATCAATGAAGCCTTTGCTGTGGTCACCCTGGCGGCCATGAAGCACCTCGACCTGCCACACGACAAGGTCAATATCCATGGCGGCGCCTGTGCGCTGGGCCACCCGATCGGCGCTTCGGGCGCCCGGATTCTGGTGACGCTGTTGTCGGCCCTGCGCCAGAATAACCTGCACCGCGGCGTGGCGGCCATCTGCATTGGCGGTGGCGAGGCCACGGCCATCGCCGTCGAATGCCTGTACTGAGGTGAACCATGCTGGTAACTGACGAGCAACAACAAATTGTCGACGCCATTCGTGACTTTGCCCAGGAGCGTCTAAGGCCGTTCGCCGAGCAATGGGACAAGGCGCATCGCTTCCCGCGCGAAGCCATTGACGAGATGGCTGCCCTGGGCCTGTTCGGCATGCTGGTGCCGGAGCAGTACGGCGGCAGCGATACGGGGTACGTGGCATATGCCCTGGCCCTGGAAGAGGTCGCCGCAGGCGATGGTGCCTGCTCGACCATCATGAGCGTGCACAACTCGGTGGGTTGCGTGCCCATACTCAAATTTGGCACCGAGCAGCAAAAGCAGCAGTTCCTCGCGCCTTTGGCCAGCGGGTCGATGATCGGGGCCTTCGCGCTGACCGAACCCCAGGCGGGTTCCGACGCCAGTAGCCTGAAGACCCGTGCGCGCCTGGATGGCGACCACTACATACTCAACGGCAGCAAGCAGTTCATTACGTCCGGGCAGAACGCCGGTGTGGTCATCGTCTTCGCCGTCACCGACCCGGAGGCCGGCAAGCGTGGCATCACTGCGTTCATCGTGCCAACTGACACACCGGGTTACCAGGTAGCGCGTGTGGAGGACAAACTCGGCCAGCATGCATCCGACACCTGCCAGATCGTCTTCGAAAATGTGCGCGTGCCTGTCGCCAACCGGCTGGGCGAAGAAGGGCAGGGCTACAAGATCGCCCTGGCCAACCTGGAGGGGGGGCGTATCGGCATTGCTTCGCAGTCGGTCGGGATGGCCCGCGCCGCCTTCGAGGTGGCGCGCGACTATGCCAAAGAACGGCAGAGCTTCGGCAAACCACTGATCGAGCACCAGGCCGTGGCCTTCCGCCTGGCCGATATGGCCACGCGCATTGCCGTGGCCCGGCAGATGGTGCTGCACGCCGCTGCGCTGCGTGACGCCGGGCGTCCAGCGCTGGTTGAAGCGTCGATGGCCAAGCTTTTTGCCTCGGAAATGGCCGAAAAGGTCTGTTCGGATGCCTTGCAGACCTTGGGCGGTTATGGCTATCTGAGCGACTTCCCGCTGGAGCGGATCTACCGCGACGTTCGGGTCTGCCAGATCTACGAAGGCACCAGCGACATTCAGCGCATGGTCATTGCGCGCAATCTTTGAAGGAGCAGACTGCATGGCATTCGAAACCATCCTGTTGGACATCCATGGCAAGGTCGGCCTGATCACCCTCAACCGGCCCCAGGCGCTGAACGCGCTGAACGCGCAGATCGTCAGCGAGATCAACCAGGCTCTGGACCAGCTCGAGCGTGACCCGAACATCGGCTGCGTGGTGCTGACCGGCTCGGCCAAGGCGTTTGCCGCCGGCGCCGATATCAAGGAAATGGCAGAGCTTACTTATCCGCAGATCTACGTCGACGACCTGTTCAGCGATGCCGATCGGATTGCCAACCGCCGCAAACCGATCATTGCTGCCGTGTCCGGCTTTGCCTTGGGCGGTGGTTGCGAGCTGGCGATGATGTGCGACTTCATTCTGGCGGGTGACAACGCCAAGTTCGGTCAGCCGGAAATCAACCTCGGCGTGCTGCCGGGCATGGGCGGTACCCAGCGCCTGACCCGTGCGGTAGGCAAGGCCAAGGCTATGGAACTGTGCCTGACGGGGCGCTTGATGGGCGCGGAAGAAGCCGAGCGTGCAGGCCTGGTGGCACGCGTGGTGCCGCAGGCCGAGCTGGTCGAGGAAGCGTTGAAGGTGGCTGCAACCATCGCCAGCAAATCGATCCCGGTCAGCATGATGGTCAAGGAGAGCGTCAATCGCGCCTTCGAGGTCACCCTCAGCGAGGGTGTGCGCTTCGAGCGACGCGTGTTCCATGCCGCCTTCGCCACCGAAGATCAGAAGGAGGGCATGAGTGCCTTCATTGGCAAGCGCGAAGCGCAGTTCAAGGATCGTTGAGAGGCCGGTGCGCTGCATGCAGCGCACCGTTTGAGTCATGTCTTGAAACAGGCCCCGGCACGCCGGCTGGCGGAATCGGTGCCATTTCAGTCAAAATCCCCCGTGATTGCAGTTGCTCCACGCGACGTGGAGCCTTAGACTGCCGCCCCCTGTAAAAGAGTGCCGATTGGCGCTTGAAGAATTCCGCTGCAGACGCGTTGGCGTCGGCGGCACCCGAATCGCCCAAATGCACATTTTTTCATAGAGAAATCGATGACCAAGGAACAGTTGCTGGCCATGTCGGCCGATGACTACATGAACGCTGATCAGCTGGCCTTCTTCACTGGCCTGCTGCAGTCGATGAAAGTCGAAACCCATGAGCGCATCGAGTTGAGCCGTGCCACCATCGAGGGCCTGGACACTCCGTCGGACCCTGCTGACGTGGCTTCGGTAGAAGAAGAGCGTAGCTGGTTGGTCAATGCCATCGACCGCGACCAGCGTTTGCTGCCACAGCTGGAAATGGCGCTGGACCGTATCTCCGACGAGAGCTTCGGCTGGTGCGATGACAGCGGTGAGCCGATTGGCCTGAAGCGTCTGCTGATCAGCCCGACCACCAAGTACTGCATCGAAGCCCAGGAGCGCCACGAGCAGCTCGACCGCCACCAGCGTCAGGTCTGATCGAGCGTTGCGTGCCAGGCCCCATGGAGCGATCCCTGGGGCTTTTTGCGTTTGCTAGGCGCAGCGCCGACGAGTTTGTTGCCCGTAGCGCAACACAGCTCTACCAACGTTGGCTTTCTCCCGCCTGATCGCGGGCGTATCATGACCATATAGTTAGGTTGCTAATTAAATTCCGGAGGGAATGATGAATAGCCGAGTCGATGTGGCCGTGATGATTGGCTCAGGTGTGCCCGAGACACTGCAGGCGCTGGGTAGGCGGGTATGTTGGGTGGTGCTGGTCAATGGCGAGCGCCGTGGCACGGCGTTCGCTACGCGCGGCGAGGCGCTGGAGTGTCAGGCGGCCTGGCTGCAACAGTTGAACAAGGGGCAGGCCGCCTGATTGCACACTAGCGCTCCAGGCGTCTGGCGAGCTCACAGGCATCATGGTGTCGGCGGCGAAACCCCTTGACCTGGCCGGTAGCGCTTTCGGTGACGTGGAAGAACTCGACACCTGCAGGAATGACGACGAAACGAGGTTTTGAAAGATAAGAAATCTTCTTTGCCTCTCGACGGATTTCAGTGTTTTCGTGCATATTTCTTCCTCAGTAAGCGATGATGGATTGCCGAGCCCGTTCTGCCGAGGGGCCTGCTGTTATCTATCGCATCTTTTCCAGCGGAGTAGTTGTAGGACGTTACGCTTCCCGACTGGGGAATGTGCCCAAGCTCGCTGTTGCGGCTAAGTCTGGCAATCCGGAGTAAGGTTTCCTGCATGCCGTATCGCCATTAGGCACAGACGTATTACGCATCGCTTAATTATTCTTTTCGCCTATCGAATTTAAATGGCCGCGCCTCACCGACTGCGAGTGGGGGCGGATGTCACCGGTTTGAGGATTACTTCATTGGCAGTCAGTACTCTGGATACCCACGCCCTGTTCGCCCTGGGCGATTTGCGCGGTAAGTTGGCCAAGCTGTTTCAGGGCCGTTTCGTCTATGTCACCGAGCAGAACCCCGAAGGCCTGTACATGGCCGAAATAGATACCGATAGCGCATTGGTTGTCGATGACAAACAGCGCCTGGAGCTGAAGGTCGGCGATCATTTTCGCGCTGCCGTGTTGCCCAGCCGAGAAGGCGGGAAATTGGAAATGCGCTTCCGTGAAATCAAACTCAATGTCTATGGTGTGGGTGATTACGCGTTTGTCTCGGTGCCGGAAGGCGAGGGCATCGTGTTCCGCGACGGCCAGGGCGTGATGTTGGTGTTCGCTGCGCAACAGCAAGTGCAGGAGGGCCTGGGCAAGTTGCTAAAGGCAGTGACCGGCAAGGTCGCCAAATGGCGGAAGGGTGAGCTGATCACGTTCAAGGCAAGTGAATGAGTGATGACGAGTCACTGCCCGGTTCGCGTGCCGCGTTCCATCGGCAGTATCACGCGCAGGCTGTCTTGCAGGCCGAAAGCCTGGTTGCCAGGCGCAAAGAGATGAAAGGGGCGTGGTTGACCTGGGTGGCGGCCCAGCTTTATCAGCTCAGCCCGCCACCCTACGCCGCCATGGTTCGGCGCGAGCTGCAGCGCCTCACCCAAGGCTGAGGCGGCCGCCGAGCCGTTGATCAGTTGCCGCTGTCGCGGCCGCTGCTGACCTCTTCAGGTACTGCTTCCCTGGACATGCGCTTGCGGAACAACGCCGCCCTGGCCAGGAGTAGTGTGGTAACCGGTACAGTGATCGACAGCAGAATGGGAATCAGCCAGGCGTGCAGCACCGGGCTTTGCTTCAGCCACGAAAAGTAGATGATTGAAGCCAGTGCAACGCACCAGGCGCCAATGGTCGAGGCCAGGGCCGGTGGGTGCATGCGCTGAAAGTAGTCTTTCAGGCGTAGCAAGCCAATCGCCCCGATCAGGGCGAACAGGCTGCCGAGCAGCAGCAGGGCCGCGGTGAGCAGTTCCAGCCAGAGCGGCAGTTCAAGGGCTTGATTCATTCGATCACCTCGCCACGCAGCAGGAATTTGGCCAGGGCGAACGAGCCGACAAAGCCAAAGAGGGCAACCAGCAGGGCGCCTTCGAAATAGGTGTCACTGGCATAGCGAATGCCCAGTACCAGCATCATCAGCATGCCCAGAATATAGAGGTAGTCCAGTGCCAGTACCCGGTCCTGCGCCGAAGGGCCGCGGAACAGCCGGATCAGCGCCAGGCCCATGGCCAGGGCGAAGATGAACAGGCTGGCGAGGACTGCGTTGGCGAGCAGGCCTGTCATTCGAAAATCTCCATCAGCGGGCGTTCGTAAGTGTGTTTGAAGTGCTCGATGAAAGCAGTCTCATCCTGCAGGTCAAACACATGCAGCAGCAGGACGCTGCGGTCCAGCGCCAGTTCCGACCAGACCGTACCGGGCACCACGGTGGTGATCATCGATAGCGCCGCGAGGCCGTGGGCGTCGCGCAGGTCCAGCGGGATGTGCACGAAGGCGGAACGAGGTGGCCGCTGCCCTGCCCGCAACACACCCAAGGCGACTTGCAGGTTGGACTGGATGACGTCGATGCCCACCCGGCAGATCAACCTTGCCACGACCAGTGGCCGCCGCACATGGGCGTGCTGAGGGCGCAGCGGCGCCAGCAGCATGGGTGCGACAACAGCGAAAGCGGCAGCCAGCAGCAAGTTGCCGGGGCTTACAGACAGGTTCAGCAGCAGCCAGAGCACGAACAGCGCGACCGACAGCAGCGGAGCGGGGAACAGTCGGCTCATGGCTGCACCTGTACGTCGAGGGAGGTCGGGCCAGGGACGGGGCGGGCGGCCATCACCGCGTGGATGTAGGCGTCGGGCGCCTGCAAGCTGGCGGCGGTGTCCTGGGTGTAGCGCAGCAGCGGTTCGGCCCTGACGCTTAGAATGATGCACAGCCCGAGCAGGATCACGATGGGCAGGCATTCATAGCGACGCAGCAGAGGCGAGGGGCGCTCTTCGGGCTTCCAGAAGCGCAGGATGCCTACCCGGCCGAAGGCGATCAGCGAAGCCATGCCCGACAGAATCAGCAGGGCAACCAATGCCCAGCCTGCTCCGGACAATGGTTGATCGCTCGGAACGCCCAGACCCAGTGGGTTGAACAGTGCGCTGATCAGGTTGAGCTTGCCGACGAAGCCCGATAGCGGGGGCATGCCGATGATTAGCAGTGCGCAGGCGATGAAGCTCATGCCGAGGAATGCCATGGTCCAGGGGATGATCTGGCCGATAACGGCCTTTTGTTCGTCGTCGAGGTTGATGCCCTTGGGTGGGTGCAGCGA